>JGI24923J38494_100370_pt1 | contig 18118 bp, 19 predicted proteins | sample LinPFosplate11_FD_38494 | JGI IMG/M metagenome (IMG submission 38494) | reverse complement strand
GAACCAGGGACAAACGGATTAACAGTCCGTTGCTCTACCAACTGAGCTATCAGGGAATAGCGTGAGATTATAACGAGCTCTGTAATTTCAGTCAATCAATTCTTTGCTTTTATAAGCCAAAATAAGGATTAAATCTCTAGGTTATTTTATGGAATTCTTTAGCGCCTCGCCGAACTCGGAACAAGACAGCAGAGTAGCACCTTCAATGAGCCTCTCGAGGTCATAGGTGACGGTCTTGTTTTGTATTGTTTTTGACATCGCCTGAAGAATCAAATCTGCGGCCTCAGTCCAGCCCATATACCTCAGCATCATCTCTGCAGAGAGAATCAAAGATCCAGGATTAACCATATTCTGACCTGCATATTTGGGAGCCGTGCCGTGGGTCGCCTCAAACACCGCAACGCTGTCTGAAAGGTTAGCACCGGGTGCAATACCGATACCGCCCACTTGTGCTGCTAGAGCGTCAGAAATATAGTCACCGTTGAGGTTAAGTGTGGCGATCACAGAGCACCCTTCAGGTCTGAGCAGGATTTCTTGCAGGAAGGCGTCAGCGATCGTATCCTTGATTATAATTTCCTGACCTGTTTTAGAGTTGGTAAAGCTACACCATGGTCCGCCATCAATCTCCTTGGCTCCGAATTCATCCTTGGCAATCTGGTAGCCGGTGTCTCTGAACAATCCTTCCGTAAACTTCATAATATTACCCTTATGGACAAGGGTTACTGATGGCTTATCGTTGTCAATGGCATACTGGATCGCGGCTCTTACTAACCTCGATGTACCCTCAATCGAGACCGGCTTAATACCGATACCAGAAGTGTCAGGGAAACGTATCTTTGTTGCTCCCATCTCTTGTTGTAGAAAGTCAATCACTTTCTTGACCTCTTTGGTGCCAGTTTGGAATTCAATTCCTGCATAGATGTCCTCAGAGTTCTCTCTGAAGATTACCATGTCGATCTTCTCGGGAGCCTTGACCGGAGATGGAGTGCCGTCAAAGTATTGCACCGGGCGTTGACAAATATAGAGATCTAGTTGCTGACGGATAGCGACATTAAGGGACCTCATACCACCACCAACCGGGGTCGTCAGTGGACCCTTGATGGCGACCGAGAATTCGTTGATTGCTTTGAGAGTCTCCTCAGGTAGGTACTCGCCATAAATCCTGTCGGCCTTCTCGCCGGCGTAAATCTCCATCCACTGGATCTCGCGCTCACCTTTATAGGCCTTCTTAACTACAGCATCGACGACATTCAGCATTACAGGTGAAATATCAACTCCGATACCGTCACCTTCAATGTAACCAATAATGGGTTTGTTGGGGACATTCAGGACATTATCCTTAATCGTTATTGCTTTACCATTGGCTGGAACTGTGATTTTTTTATAGGGCATTTTTAATTTTTTGTTGAGGGGATTTGTATACTCATTATTATACCGTCTTCTCTTTGTGATTGGTTCTTTGAGTTTTTCGTATAGTAATTTTTGCGAATAGATATTTCTTTGAATCCTTGCTTCTTATAGAACTGAATTGCTGGCTTATTTCCTGCCCTAACCTCTAGAAGAATTTCACGAATACTTCTTTTTTTGAGTTCTTCAATGAGGTGGTTTAATAAAGCTGTACCGTGACCTTGTCTCTGGAATTCAGAGTCAATACCGATATTAAGGATATCAGCAGAATCTAGTGCCAGCATAGCTATCAGGTAGCCGATCGTTTTGTCGTTCAGACTCAGGCAGTAGCAAAGATTCTTGCGATTTTCAATGCTTGTAGTGAACTGAAGCTGAGACCAAGGGTAATCTGAATTCTGCTCTTCAATAGAGAGTACTGATGGTATCTCAACCGAGCTGAGCTTATTAAAGGAAATACTGGTACGCCTTGTTGTCGGTTTCGTTTTTATAGTAATAGCCGAGTTCATCGAATCGAGCCTCGAGCTCTTTAACATTATCAGCCTGAAGGCCAATCAGCACTCGGCCAAAATCAGCACCATGGTTACGGTAATGAAACAGAGAAATATTCCACTTCGTTTTTACTTTCCTCAAAAAATTCAATAACGCCCCAGGTCTCTCAGGAAACTCAAAACGATAGATAACTTCGTTTTCTGCATTGGCGTGACCACCGACCATGTAACGGATATGGGTTTTTGCCATCGAGTTGTCGCTCATATCAAGAACCTCAAAGGATTTTCTGAGTTTTTCAATGAGTGCCTGTTTTTCGCTGTCTCCACTAGAAATCTCGATACCGACAAATATATGAGCATCTCCAGTTGGAGAGTAGCGGTAATTGAACTCGGTCACGGAGTGATCGTCGAGTAACTCACAGAACTTCAAAAAGCTTCCAGGCTCTTCAGGGATAGTGACTGCTATGATAGCCTCGGTGAGTTCTCCCAGATCCGCCCTTTCAGCGATGTATCTGAGACGATCAAAGTTGACATTTGCGCCTGAAACTATGGAAGCAATGTTTTTACCTTTTAGCTCATGCTCGAGGATGTATTTTTTGACCCCAGCGGTTGCAAGAGCCCCTGCAGGTTCAGAGACCGCACGCACATCCTCATAGATGTCCTTTATGGCTGCACACATTTCGTCATTGCTCACCAAAACGACATCGTCAACACACTGTTTTGCAATCTCAAAAGGCAACTCGCCGATCTGTTTCACGGCGACACCATCGGCAAACCTGCCGACATCTTCAAGTATCACTCTCTTGTTGCCTTTAAGCGCATTGTAAAGTGTCGCTGAATCTATAGGCTCTACCCCGATGACCTTGACTTTCGGTTTATAGTGCTTGATATAGCTCGCAATCCCAGAAATAAGCCCACCACCACCGACAGGCACAAAAACCAAATCGACTTCTTCTAGTTGAGAGAGGATTTCTTTAGCTACTGTGGCTTGACCAGCAATAACGTCAATATCGTCATAGGGATGAATAAAGTTCAAGTCTTGCTCAGAACACAACTTATTTGCATACTGAAAAGCGTCATCATAAATATCACCATGCAAGATCACCTCAGCTCCTAATTGTTGAACTGCCTGCACCTTAATTTTAGGGGTACTACTCGGCATCACAATAACCGCCCTGATTTTTAATTTTTTTGCAGCCAAGGCAACACCCTGAGCGTGGTTTCCAGCCGAAGAAGCGACAACACCTTTGATTTTCTCGGCGTCGCTCAGTGAACTCATTTTTTGGTAGGCACCTCTTAACTTGAAGGAATGGATACTCTGTTCGTCCTCTCTCTTTAAATAGATCTGGTTACCGAAACGTTCACTTATCTGCACAGCCATTGACAGTGGCGTTACCTTGGCAACGTCATATACAGCACTGTTATCAGCCAGACTAACGATCTTGTTCATAGATCTCCTTTAGGTAATCTACACTGACAAATGAATGATTTGTCGGCTTACCCTTAATGATTTCAAAGGGTTGATTTTCGTCTCCCAGATGGTCAAGCACTATCAATGCCCCTTTAAAAATTTGTTCCTTATTATACTCACTAAGCGTAACCACTGTCTTAAGTCCTGCCAAGGTTGAAGAGGCAAAACCAATCTCGGAGTCCTCAAATGCGATACATTCATGACAACTTAAGCGCATTTTATCGAGAACATATTGATAAATATCGGGGGCCGGCTTTTTTCTTTTTACAACATCACCAGCACCAATCACTTCGAACTTATCGAGGACAGACTCACCCAGCGTACTTGTCATTAGGGCTTCAACGTTTTTTAAAGAGGTCGTGGTTGCAATGCCGAGCCTTAGGCCGCACTCAATAGCCTCCTCAATTAGTCTATCCACACCAATCCTTAACGAGATATCGCCATTAACAATATGGTTAACAAAGATCTCAGTTTTCTTGTTATGTATGTCAGCAATATCGTTGACGCTGAGATAACTCTCTAACTTTGGATTGTAGTGGTTGATGTAATGAGCCAGTCTCTCCTTACCACCACTAACAGAAAGTAAATCACTATATAGTTCGCTGTCCCAGTGCCAGTCCAGCTCAAAGAGCTTAAAGGTCTCATTAAAAGCCCTCAGGTGACCGTCATACTCGGTATTAGAAAGAGTGCCGTCCACATCGAATATTAGCGCTTCAAGTGACATATTTGTTTAACAATTAAATTATAAAGATTCAAAAAAACATTGCTATTTTAGGCAATTTTTGGTAAAAACTACTTTTTTTTGTTAACTTTCGAAAATGACTACAGAGCCAAACTTTAATGAGATACCGCATTACATTCCAAAAAAGAATGAAGATTTTATGTCAAAAGGCCAGACCAAACACTTTATTCATAAGCTAAACGTTTGGCGTGATCAGCTAGTTTTTGAAGCAGAAAACACCATCAACCATATCCAAGAAGATTCAACACCTGTCGCAGACATTAATGACAGAGCCACAATAGAGGAAGAATTTGCCCTCGAATTGAGGACTAGAGATCGTGAAAGAAAGCTTATCAACAAGATCGATAATACGCTCCACACAATTGACGTGGGTGACTATGGTTATTGTAAAACTTGCGGTATCGAGATCACACTGAAAAGACTTGAGGCACGCCCGACAGCTGACAAGTGTATCGACTGTAAGACTATCTCAGAGAAAAAAGAAATCTAAAACCTAAGTCTTAAAAGTGTTGGTATGACTTTCTAGGGCCATCAAAGCCCTCGATCTGCAATCCTAAAGATTCAGTCACAACACCAATTTTTGTAATGTTCACATTGCAAGACTCTGAGACTATTTTTAAAGCTTCTTCTTTGCCTTCAGGAATTGTGAAACATAACTCATAATCATCACCACCACATAGCGGGATAGACCAGTCATTGGTATCTTTGACGTGAATATGCAGTGCTTCACTGACGGGTATTTTTTTAACTTCTATAACGGCGCCTACTGAAGACGCTTTAAGGATGTGAGATAGGTCCTGTTCAAGACCATCGGAGATATCAATACAGGAACTCGCTAGGTTCTGCAGTGCCAAACCTAATTCTATTCTGGGTATCGGACAGTTGAGTCTTTTAAGCTCCTGATTGCTCGATACAAGCCCATTACTAAGCTTCCAAAAACAAAACCCTGCATCGCCAATCCTGCCAGAAACATAGACGCCATCACCTGGTCGTGCACCTGAACGCGTCAATGCCTTCGAGCTCTCAACGATACCTATCATAGTGATGGTGATGGTGAGTGATCCTCTGGTTGTGTCACCACCAATTAAGCTCACCTCATAGCGCTCCGACAATTGCTTTAGTGAATCGGAAAACTCTTTTAACCAGGATTGATCTATTTTGGGTAGTGAAATCGCTAATGTGAAGTATTTGGCCTTTGCTCCCATTGCAGCGATATCACTCAAGTTAACTGCTAAAGATTTGTGCGCAATGTCTTTTATTGGAGTGTTTTCGCTAAAGTGAATGCCTTCGGTTAGAGTGTCGGTTGTAGTCACTAGTTGATAACCTTGCTCCAGGCTAAAGAGTGCAGCATCATCACCCACACCTAATGCAACACTGGGATCTTTAATGGGCCAAGTGAAGTACTTACGAATCAGATCAAACTCGTTCATAAGAATATTTAGAGTTTGTTGTAGGTTTTAAGTTAATTTTCATTAAGCCCTTTTAGATGTGCCTTGGTGCCTTCAGAGAGTGCCAATAAATCGTAGCCCCCTTCAAGAAAAGATATGACCCTGCCACCACAGTGCAGGTTTGCAATCTCTACAATACTTTTTGTTAAGGTATAGTAGTCTTCGGATTCCAGATTAATGTTTGCCAATGGGTCTCTTTTGTGTGCATCAAAGCCAGCCGAGATTAGGATCGCGTCTGGTTTAAATTTGTCTATGTTTTCTAGAATCTTTCCCTCGAATATCTTGAAAAACTCATCACTACTGGTGCCGGATTGGATTGGTGCATTAAAGATATTACCTGCTCCGGTTTCTTTTTCTGAGCCCGTCCCTGGAAACAAAGGATGTTCGTGTATTGAGCCATAGGCAACACTATTATCGCTATAAAAAATTTCTTGAGTGCCGTTACCGTGGTGGACATCAAAGTCAATTATTGCAATTTTTCCAAGTTGATGTTGGTTCTGTAAATATCTGGCAGTGACTGCAGTATTGTTAAGAAAACAGAAACCGTTTACTCTGATAGTCTCAGCGTGATGGCCTGGTGGCCGAACGGCACAAAATATTCTTTTTTCGTTGCTATTGATTAAATCATCTGCAGCCGAAACTCCTGCTCCACAGGACCTTAATATTGCATTCTTGCTGTGCTCACAAAGAAATGTGTCGGCATATGGCTCTTTCTCGACACCAACAAGACCGGTACTCGGGATCATTGAAAAGATGGCGTCAAGGTGTGACTGTGGATGCACAAGATTAATCGTTTCAGGTGCTGCCAATGGCGCCTCTCTAATATCTATATCAAGACTATCCAGCTCCTTAACTGACTCGAGAACACTCTCTAAGCGCTCTTTTCTTTCTGGGTGATTGGGACCATTATCTTTGGCTAGACAGTCTGAATGCGTATAAATAATTATTTTTTCCACTCACTCACCCTGGATTCGATTGATAAATTTCAAGAGTTGTTTGTTAATGTATTTTAAAGAAACACTGGACTGTCATAAAACTCTTAGTATTTAATATTTTTATAATTTATAATTAAAAGTTCTATATTAAAAATATCAATAGGAGTAATTATGACTCGCAATATGTATATTATCGGAGCTGTTGTAGTTCTTGTCATACTCTGGTATATATTTTAGACCAGAACTTTACACAAAAAACTTACATGTAGGCGTTCTCTTTGTTAGAGTGATCGGTAGAGTCTAGCACTGCGGCAATCTCAGGGTAGAGCCCCTTGAGTTGTGTCTCTACACCTGATTTTAAGGTTAAATCAACAGAACTACAACCCTGACAGCCGCCACCAAAGTTGAGAATTACTTCTTTCTTTTTGGTAATCTCTACTAATTCAACAAATCCGCCATGAGAAGCCAGATTTGGGTTAATTTCAGTAACAATTGTAAACAATATTTTCTCTTCAAGTGGAGCGTCATCTTTAGGGGCCTCGCCCTTAGCGTTCGGTGCAGTGATTGTGAGCTTTTTGGTTGCACCATCTATTTTCATCGCAACCTTAGAGTCCTTCAAGTACTCATTATTTGAGTCATCAATGTAGGCACTAAAGCCCTTGTAAGGGAATTCATTGTAGCTTTCAGGCAGGTCATTAGAGAGACAAAAATTAAATGTCACTGTAGCAACAGGGGTTCCTGCTTTTTCAACGTCCACTTTCAAGCCCAGGTCTTTTTCATCCTGCTGATCAAAAAGCTCCGCAACATAAATCTCTGCATCCTCTGTAATACTAAACATCTGACCTCCTGAATACAATATTGTCGATTAATCGAGTTTCTCCCAACTTCACAGCAGATATTATAATAATTTCGCTAGAAGATGTCGTGATTTGTGTAAGGTTATTTGCATTTAGAACTTCAGTATATTCAACATCAAAGACTGCATTCAAAGCATCTACAGCTTGCTCAGTGGCCCTTGATATGTCAGTACCACTTTGTATTGCTGATTTTGTGTCGACAAGTTGTTGATAAAAAAGTGGTGCATTGTCCCTATCTTCCGGGCTCAAGTAATTGTTTCTGGTACTCATCGCTAAACCATCTTCATCTCTCACAGTTGGAATAGAAACAATAGTCGTTTTTATGCCTTGCCTTTCGACTAGAGATTTAATGATCAATAACTGTTGGTAATCTTTTTCACCAAACACAGCATAATCAGGTTTCACTATGTCAAACAATCTAGCTACTACTTGAGCAACGCCATTGAAGTGTATTGGACGAGAGATACCGCACAGTATTTTGCCCATTTCGCCGACATCGTAGTCGTTTGAACTGCCGTCTGGATAGATTTCATTATCTAAGGGAATAAACATTGCGTCTACTTTTATCGCTTCAAGAAGTGCTTTGTCCTCTGTCAGACTTTTTGGGTAAGCTTCAAAGTCCTCATTTGCGGCGAACTGGGTTGGATTTACAAAGACACTAACCACAACCACATCAGAACACTTTTTTGCCTTTTCAATTAGTTTTAGGTGTCCCTCATGTAGACCACCCATTGTTGGTACTAGAGCAATATTTTGACCTTCTTCACGACAACTATTTAAGTACTCTTCAAGAGAACTTATTTGTTCAAATATATGCATCAATAGCTCTCGCTAGTTGACGGGAATGTTCCTGCTTTAACTTCCTTGATGAAGGCGCTGATTGCTAAAGAAATCGTACCTTCAGTGCTCACAAAATTACGCACAAAACGAGGCAATTTTCCTTGGGTAATGCCGAGCATATCATAGCAAACCAGGACCTGGCCGTCGCAGTCCTTACCTGCACCGATTCCAATCGTTGGAATGTTAAGTTTTAAGCTAACTTCTTTCGCTAAGGCACTTGGTATACACTCCAAAACAAGTGAACTAACACCTAAAGACTCAAGCAACACAGCATCATTCAAAATTAATTTTGCTGAGCTCTCGTCCTTGCCTTGTATTTTGTATTCACTTGAGTCGGTCACCCTCTGTGGCTGGAGCCCTAAATGTCCACAAACGTTAATATTATTGGCAGATAAAACACGGAACACCTCTTCGTGTTCATGGCCACCCTCAATTTTGACCATATCTGCACCTGCATTGACTAAGTTTTGAGCATTTGTTAATGCCAATTCGCTGCTGACATAACTTTGAAAGGGCATATCTGCAATCACGAGTGCTTGTTGGCACGAATTTGCCACAATCTCAGTGTGATATAGCATATCCTGCATGTTAACTGAGCGCGTATTTTTGTGACCTTGAATGACCATACCAAGAGAATCACCGATCAGGACAATATCAACACCACAATCATCAATTAGTTTTGCTATTGAGGAATCATAAGCGGTCAAACAGGTAATCTTTTCTCCCCTTTCTTTGAATAAGTTTAAATCAGAATGTTTCATAATTTTTCAACGTCTGATGGTTCAACTCTTTCCAGTAAGCCTTTTAATGGACCTAGTAGAGGCAGCTTTAGTCCTGGTTCAATTTCAAACAAGGGAAACAATACAAAGGCCCGGTTAATCATTTCTGGATGAGGAATGATCAGCCTTTTGGTTGCCAAAATCTGGTCACCGTATAGTAGTATATCCAAATCAATCGTTCTCGAACCCCACTTAACCTTCCTCACTCGGTGCTGATTGTCCTCAATCTCTTGACAAAAGTTTAACAAATCAATGGCACTTAAGTCAGTTTCAATTTTACACACTACATTGAGGTAATTTGGCCCAGGCATATCCATCAATGGTTTTGATTGGTAAAAACTTGAAACCGACAACAATGTTGTCTCTTTAGTTTCACTTAATGCTCTCAAAGCCTTCTCTATCTGCTCTTTTGGTCCTTTTAAGTTAGAGCCTAAACCGATATATGCTAGCAATGAATTATTGTTCCTATGTGTTCACCTGAATTCATTCTAGTTAAAACTTCTTCTTCCCTTCCCCAAGCTATATGGGTAGGCGTTTTTGATTTTGCCGCCTGCTTTGCAGCCATCACTTTTGAGTACATTCCACCAGAACCCAGAGAGCCACTGGTTTTGCCGGCTACTTGTTCTAGTTTTACGTCGTCAAAACGAATCTTATGAATCAAATTTGCTTCACTATTGTTACGAGGATCATCATCAAAAACACCCTTCTGGTCCGTCAGAATGATAAGCTTATCAGCACTAATTAGGTTTGCTACAAGAGCAGCTAAGGTGTCATTATCACCAAATTTAATTTCTTCAGTAGCAACGGTATCATTTTCATTAATAACTGGAACTGTACCAAACTCTAATAAATTCTCTAATGTCGAGGATATATTCTCAAAGCGATTGGCATCGGTTAAATTGTCCTGAGTGAGGAGTACCTGTGCAGTATGAATGTTGTGCTTTGCAAAAAGGTATTCATAAGCCTGAATCAGGCCCATTTGACCAACTGCAGCAGCTGCCTGTAGCTTATGAATGTCATTTGGTTTTTCTTTCCAGCCGAGACGTTTCATACCCTCAACAATTGAACCACTCGAGACCAGAATAATATTAATATTTTGTGTTTGTAGATCAACAATTTGTTCAACCCATCTAGCAATTAATTGTTTGTCGATTCCCTTACCATTGTTAGTTAACAGCGCAGAACCAATCTTCACAACCCAGCACTTATTTTTCATCATTTTCTCGCTCAATTAATTCAGATAATCCAAATACCAAGGACTTACAACCAAAGCCATTTAATGCCGATATGTTAAACGCTTTTCCTTTGTATTTGACCTTTTTCAAAAACTTATTGATGACCTTATTGAGATTCTCCTTTTCAATCAGATCAACCTTGTTGATGGCGAGTATGCGAGGTTTGGCAAAAAGCCCTTCATCAAATTTCTTCAACTCAGACTCAATAGTTAAATAGTTATCAACTGGGTTGGAACCGTCAGCTGGCAAAATATCAACAACATGTAACAATATTCTTGCTCTTGAAAGGTGCCTTAAAAATTCAAATCCCAGACCCGCACCTTCGCTAGCCTTTTCTATTAGACCAGGTATATCAGCCATCACAAAATGTTGTGAACCAGCCTTTATTACACCTAAGTTTGGATGCAATGTGGTAAAGGGGTAATCAGCAACTTTAGGTCGAGCTCCAGAGATTTGTCTAATAAGGCTAGACTTTCCAGCATTAGGCATGCCCAAAAGTCCAACATCTGCCATAACACTCATCTCCAAGCCTATCTCTCTGATTTCACCAGGAGTGCCTTGAGAGGTTTGTCTAGGGGCACGATTGATAGAAGACTTAAACCTCGCATTACCCAAACCGTGAAAACCACCTTTTGCGACTAAAAGATCTTGTTCATCAGTAGTAATTTCACCAATAACTTCATCAGTCTCTAAGTCAATTACTTTGGTTCCCAATGGAACCTCAACATACAAGTTATCTGAAGATTTTCCACGCCTATCTTTACCCATGCCAGGTTGTCCGTTTTTTGCTCTATATAAGCGCTTATAGCGGAATTCACTGAGCGTATTTAAACCTTCTTGACCGCGGAAAAAAACACTTCCACCATCACCACCATCACCACCATCGGGGCCACCATCTGGAATGTATTTTTCACGTCGAAAACTGAGGCAACCCGCACCACCTTTTCCGGCCTCTACCCTAACGCTTGCTGAGTCTACAAATTTCATAAGTTCAATAGTTAGAATATCTCAATTAAGTTTATTTATTGTTCGACCACTTGGAGTCTTAATAAGCACCTAAAAAACAAAATAGACGCCATAAAAGTTACGTGAAAAAGCTATAATAGCAGGCAATTATTATACCTTTTTTCCTTATCAACAGCTCTGCACAAATAATGCAAATCGATATAACCTTAAAACGAAAGATAGGACATTAAAAGCATTAGATGAACAGATTCATATACACATTACTGCTTTACCTTAGTCTACCAATAGCAATCCTTAAATTAATAGTGAAAGAGCGAAAGAGCCCTTTTTGGAAAGTTAAACTCAAAAATCAGCTAGGCTTTGTCACTAAAACCGCAAGCAAGGTAATCTGGGTTCATTGTGTCTCTGTAGGAGAATTTAATGCAGCTAGGCCACTAATTAATAAACTATTGGACATCTACCCTGAACACAGACTGGCAATTACCACAACCACCATTACTGGCGCTGAAGCAGTAAGGAATCATTATAAGAATCGGGTAATACATTACTTCTTCCCTTTTGATTTACCTTTTATTGTAGGCCCTTTTATTAATAAAATTAATCCTGTTGCCTGTATTTTACTAGAGACGGAAATATGGCCCAATCTTATAAATAATCTCAATAAAAAAGCTATACCTGTAATGCTTATCAATGCCCGTCTATCAGAGCGCTCACTCAATAAATATCAAAAATTTTCCTCCAAACTTGTTCAAAAAACGATCAATCAGTTGACATTGATAGGCTCTCAAAACAATTCTTCAAGTGAACGTTTTTTGTCACTTGGTGCATTACCAGATAAGGTCGTTACAGTTGGTAATCTGAAGTTTGACAGCAACGAAAAAGATAATCCCAACACAACCCAGTCATTACAACAAATGATTGGTCAACGACGTGTTGTCGTTTTTGCAAGCACGCGTGAAGGTGAGGAGAAAAAAATTATACAAAGCTATGTCAACCTTAAAGACAAATTTGATGCACTCTTGATTATCATTCCAAGACATCCTCAACGTTTCGACGAAGTTTTTAATATAATTGTTGACAGTAGTCTTAAAGTGAAAAGACGATCGGACGGACTGGGATGCGATGACAACATCCAGGTGTTGCTTGGAGATAGTATGGGAGAGCTGTTGTCATATTACAGTGTTTGTGATATTGCCTTTATCGGTGGTAGCCTTATAGATACCGGTGGACAAAATATGCTGGAGGCGGCAGCGGCATCGAAACCGATATTGTTTGGTCCAAGTGTGTTTAACTTTGAAAAGATTGCACAGCTTTTTTTAGAAAAGGACGCTGCAATTCAAGTTGGTGACGCAGATGATCTTATGAAAACCATATCTGCTCTACTTTTGGACGATACCAAGAGACAGAAACTTGGTGAAAATGCAAAAAACTCTTTTGAAAAAAATCGTGGCGCAGTGGACCGTTTGCTGAAATTAATAATACCTAATATAAGTTAAAGAATTTCATAAGACCGCTATTAAAAAAACTCTCTATCTTAAGCGCCTTCTTTTAGATAAATTTCACTGTCGTTTTTCAAGAATTCTTCAGATTTTTTATCCATTTCAATTTGAATCTCTTGAATTTTTTTAATTTCCTCACTATCCAAACCTTTAATATCTTGAGAAATTTTCATTGAGCAGAACTTGGGCCCACACATAGAGCAAAAATGGGCAGTTTTAGCTGCCTGTTTTGGCAGCGTTTCGTCATGAAAGCTCCTTGCAGTATCAGGATCAAGAGACAAATTAAATTGATCTTCCCACCTAAACTCAAATCGTGCTTTAGAAAGCGCGTTGTCACGTATCTGTGCTCCAGGGTGTCCTTTTGCTAGATCTGCGGCATGTGCCGCAATCTTATAGGTAATAATTCCTGTCTTCACATCGTCCTGATTCGGTAAACCCAAATGCTCTTTTGGGGTCACATAGCAAAGCATCGCGGTACCATACCAACCGATTTGTGCAGCACCAATAGCGGATGTAATATGGTCGTAGCCTGGTGCTATGTCTGTTGTCAGAGGACCCAAAGTGTAAAAAGGGGCTTCACCGCATTCGGTTAATTGCTTTTCCATATTGTCTTTAATCATATGCATTGGGACATGGCCTGGTCCTTCAATGAAGGTTTGAACGTCATGTTTCCATGCAATTTTTGTGAGTTCGCCGAGTGTTTCAAGTTCACCGTATTGTGCTTCGTCATTAGCATCAGCTATGCAACCTGGTCGTAGTCCATCGCCCAATGAAAAAGTAACATCATAGGCTTTCATAATTTCGCAGATGTCTTCAAAGTGGGTATACAGAAAGCTTTCAGTGTGGTGAGCAAGGCACCACTTGGCCATAATCGAGCCACCACGAGAAACGATTCCAGTAACTCTATTCATAGTCAAAGGAACATACTTAAGTCTAACGCCTGCATGGATTGTAAAGTAGTCAACACCTTGTTCAGCTTGCTCAATTAAAGTGTCTCTGAATATTTCCCAAGTCAAATTCTCTGCGACACCTTTGACTTTTTCAAGGGCCTGATAAATAGGAACAGTTCCTACAGGTACTGGAGAGTTTCGAATAATCCATTCACGCGTTTCATGAATGTTTTTACCTGTCGAGAGATCCATAATTGTATCGGCACCCCAGCGGATGCCCCAAACCATTTTTCCAACCTCCTCATCAATTGAAGAGCCGAGTGCTGAATTACCAATATTGCCATTAACTTTAACCAAGAAATTTCGACCAACAATCATTGGTTCGGTTTCAGGATGATTGATGTTATTAGGAATAATCGCACGACCACGAGCAACTTCATCTCTAACAAACTCAGATGTTATTATTTCCGGGGTTGCAGCACCAAAGCTTTCACCTTGATGTTGACCAATTTGGTCTTTGTATTCCTGTATACGGCAATTCTCTCTAATAGCAATGAACTCCATTTCTGGTGTAATGATGCCCTTCTTTGCATAGTGCATTTGAGTAACATTTTTTCCTTTTTGAGCTCTCCTAGGTGGCTTTAGATGTTCAAATCTTAAATCATCAAGTTTCTTGTCTTTAAGGCGCTCATTACAGTAACTTGAACTAAAACCATCAAGTACTTCAGTGTCGCCACGTTCTTTAATCCAGTTAGTTCGAAGAGATTCAATGCCATACCTAAAGTTTATTGATTTAGTTGGGTTAGTATAAGGCCCAGAAGTATCATAAACATAGATCGGTTCATTTTTTTCAGCCAAGTCACCAATCGTATCTGTGAGGTTAATTTGTCTCATGGGAACAAGGATGTCATCACGCGATCCTTTAACAAAAATTTTGATTGAATTTGGTAAAGGCTTAACAAAGGCTTCATTGACGGTAGACAGAGAGGTAAGTGTTTCGGAAGATTGTTTCATTATTGTATAATTTGGTTAATATTACATTGATAAGAAGAGATGTCCATTTTAACTCATAGACCAAGAAGAATGAGAAAACACGAATTTAATCGTTCATTAATTCGTGAAAATTCTCTCACTACCGATGACCTGATTTATCCGCTCTTTATTGTTGAAGGAAAAAGCAAAAGAGAGAGCATTAAATCGATGCCCGGAATTGAGCGACTCAGCATTGATCAATTGATGATTGAAGCAAAAGAGATTGTCGATTTAAAAATTCCAGCGATAGCTTTGTTTCCTGTCATTTCAGCTGAAAAAAAATCCCTTGAGGCAGAAGAGTCATACAACTCAGATGGTCTCGTTCAAAGAGCCGTCAGAGAGCTAAAGAAAAACTTCTCAAAATTAGCAGTCATCACCGACGTCGCCCTAGACCCTTTCACAAGTCACGGCCAAGATGGACTTATAGACAATGATGGCTATGTAATGAACGACGAAACGGTTGACGTACTTATTAAGCAGGCCATATCACACGCCAAGGCTGGCGCAGATATTGTTGCACCCTCAGATATGATGGATGGCAGAATAGGTGCCATTCGAAATGCACTTGAGGAGGAAGGACTTATACACACAAACATTCTGGCATATTCTGCGAAATATGCTTCCTCCTTTTATGGCCCATTTAGAGAAGCTGTTGGATCTTCAGGTAGCCTCGGCTCATCTGATAAAAAAACCTATCAAATGGATCCTGCTAACTCAAATGAGGCGCTACGTGAGGTTGAACTTGACATTGCAGAAGGTGCAGACATGGTTATGATCAAACCAGGCCTTCCCTATCTTGATATACTTTCCAACGTTAAACAAGCATTCGGTATGCCCACTTTCGCATATCATGTCAGTGGTGAGTACTCAATGCTCAAAGCTGCCAGTCAAAATAACTGGATTGACGAAAAATCTTGCGTCTTAGAAGCCTTACTTTGCTTTAAAAGAGCTGGAGCCGATGCCATCCTTACGTACTATGCAAAAGAAGTCGCTATGTGGATCAATAACAAGTGACGAATCTGTTTTGAATAAACTATCTAATCAAAAAAATAAATGTCACAAAAAACAGCTTTTTTCGTACTCTCACTAATTGTAATATTTTTTATTGGCTACTATTACGCCAAAATCAACCTCGAATCATCAGAAGCTAATATTGATGTCGCCAATACGCCTTCTAGTTTCAATAAATTACAGGAAGAGCTCTCTGAAACCATAGAGAATAAAAAAGAGCTTCAAAGTCAACTGAGTGTCCTCAATAGTCAACTCATTATTACTCACGCTGAACTAAAAACTGTGCAGCAACAATTAATCCTTTCTTCAAGCAAATCTAAAGTTTTTGAAGATGAATTAAGTCAAATAGATGACGCTCGAAAAGCAATCAAACCTCTTCAGGAAGAGCTCACAACTGCTAACAATAATCTAAAAAATATGGCAAAAGAACTCCAACAAGTCAAAAATGAATTACAATTAGTTGAAGAAAAATTAAAATCTTCAAAAGTAGAGTTAGAATTAGCTGAATTTGAGTTACAGTTAGTTGAAGAAAAATTAGAGCTAAATAAAGATACTAAATACTAGGAGTGGAAAATGATGCCAGGACCATTTGAACTTGTTATTATTCTAGCAATTGTAATACTTATTTTTGGTGGTAAGCGCCTCAAAAATTTAGGTAGTGATCTTGGTGGTGCAATCAAAGGCTTCAAGTCATCCGTGAAGGATGCTGAAGCAGAGGAAGAAGAGACTATAGAAGTTGAAGTTGAAGAAATTGATGACCACGAAGAAGCTGAAATAGAGACATCAGACGATATTTCTGAAGAGAACTCTGAAAAATAACTCCGCAAGAGAACAATAAACTATATTAATATTAATGAGCTCTAACCAAGCCTTGCTTTAACGTCTGGCATCGGTTTAGCAAAAAGCACTAATATATTACCAACAATAATCAAAACAACTCCAACTAAGCCAGTCCAACTCCATTGGTAGTCTTCAAAGAAAGTTGATATCAACAAAGCAATAACAGGGGTAAATACATTGACATAAGAGGCTTTATCAGCACCAATATTACCGACTAACTTAAGATAAACCCCAAAACCTAATACAGATGCCACTATGGCTAAATATAATAGCGAAACAACATAACTAGAGCTGGTACTAAATCCAAAACTAATATCACTGATTGCTACATAACTCACAATCATAATTGAGCCATAAAGCATACTAAAAGCGTTACTTTGTAAAAGTGGCATTTTCCGTGCTTGCATCTGCCCAGAAAATAACATACCAATTGAGGCAAAAAAAGCCATAAGTAACCCCCAAATAAAACCTTTTACAACTCCAGTTTCTATTGACCACTGGGTAGTACTTAGTTCATTTGAAAATATTACCCCTAGACCAATAATTCCAACTATTGCACCTACTACAATAGGCAGCCTAATAGGCTTTCTAAAAAATATAAAACCGTTAAAAACCGTAAAAAGTGTTAGAGTAGAAAAGATCAGACAGACCATTCCAGATGTTAAGTAAAAACTGCCAAAGTAGGCACAAATATAGTTAATACAAAATAGAAAAAATCCCAGAATAAGCCAATCTATATGACTACGCCAAGAAAAGGAAAGTTTTTTGCCACGAATCAAACACCAAATAAATAATATAGCAGAAGCTAGAAGAAACCGCCAAGCTATAGAAGCCTGAGGAGCGACATCACCTAACTGAAAAGTAATAGCGAACCAAGAAGTTCCCCAGCAAAATAAAACTAAAAAATAAAGGGCTACATTCATGGGAGATAAAAAACCACTAAATATTGTAAAAGTTTCTTTTTATTTAACTCTATTAGAAATTAAATCAGTCACAACTCCCGGCTCAGCTAAGGTGGAAGTATCCCCTAATTCATCATAATCATTTTCTGCTATCTTTCTCAATATGCGTCTCATGATTTTTCCTGACCTTGTTTTTGGCAAACCTGGGGAGAATTGAATTTTATCAACCGTTGCGATTGGTCCTATTTCTTTTCTTACCAAAGCCACTAAATCTTGTTTTAGATTCTCGTTGCCTTCAGTGCCTGCCATGAGTGATACATACGCATAGATGCCCTGACCTTTAATTTCATGAGGCATACCAACAACCGCAGCCTCACTGACCTTTGCGTGAAGAACGAGGGCCGACTCAATTTCTGCCGTTCCTAGTCGATGACCGGATATGTTTAAAACGTCATCCACCCTACCAGTAATCCAGTAATAACCGTCCGAATCACGTTTAACTCCGTCACCGGTAAAATATTTGCCCGGATAGGTTGAAAAATATGCCTCCATAAAGCGTTCATGATTGTTGTAAAGCGTCCTCATCTGTCCAGGCCAAGAACGAGCAAGCACTAGAATGCCTGAGGCTTCACCTTCTAAAACTTCACCAGACTCGCTAACAACTTGAGGCTCAATACCAAAAAATGGCTTCGATGCAGAACCTGGTTTTAGAGGTGTTGCAAAAGGCATCGGTGTAATCATATGACCACCGGTTTCGGTTTGCCACCAGGTATCGA
>JGI24923J38494_100830_pt1 | contig 18296 bp, 16 predicted proteins | sample LinPFosplate11_FD_38494 | JGI IMG/M metagenome (IMG submission 38494) | reverse complement strand
TCGAGCTCGGTACCCGGGGATCCCACCTCCTCTGGCAAATCTTCCAGAGCCCTAGAAGGATCGTCGGAACCCAAAACACCTTCGAATGCAATATCTTTTCTTATCATGTCATGAGATCTTGGATGTTCCATCACTGGTGCCGTCGGAGACACACTCTGCGATGATGTTAAGTTAGCGATTGCGCTAACACAGTAAAATCCATATCCATCATACCCTTGGCTTACCGTACCCACTGCTTGTCGGGGAGTATCATAGAGGTCTGCATGTACCCGCCAAGCTTCATCATCAAGGTTTGGGACCCACCACGGGTTCATGGGATCAGGAGGGCTAAAAACTTGAGGTCCCATCACGATATGGTCTGAAAAAGAGGAAGAAGTGTCATTCTCGAAACACTCTTGTTGAGTGCTCATTTATTTATGGCTGGAAGAGAGTCGAATTCTTAATTCCCAAAGGAATCAAGAAACATTATCACTTAGCCGCTGCTAGCACGTAGCAACGAGATCACCTGGCTGGTTTCCTGGTACCGTCTAGCCCAGAACAATGGTTCCTCCTGTTGGATTGTCATTTGGGCCTCCAACAGGAGGGTTACCTGTTGGGGGGTCTCCGTGGGGATGCTCATCACATGGGATACACCAGTAGTCAGTCCAAAACTCCTGGCCACCAACCTCAATCAAATGAATTTTGTCAGTGTTTGCACGTAGGAAAACCATACCAAAATGGTCACCGGAAGCACTTCCATAAAGCATCTTTGTAACCCGTACATCCACACCGCCCATGGTCAAGCCGTTGTAAGCCCAAAGCTCAGGGGCATTAGTTCCCGGGGTCGCTTCAGCATGAGCGACGAAATCCCATGCCATCTTGTTAACACGCAGATAGACATGGCCTCCACGATCGCAATACTTGAAGCAAGCTGTGTAAGCACCATCTCTCCAATCTGGTAATTGATGCACGTCAAACTTCATCACACAGTTGTCCACGTTCATCGACTGGCCAAAATCAAAAGGACAGTTACGAATGCCGAGCCCAGGACTGGCGGCAACGACAATCTTACCACCACCGCCGCCAGCAGGTAACATTACTGCAGGGTCTGATTCTGCCACAGCTTCGAACATAGCCCCTTCGCTCCAAAACTGGCTGGCAGGCCCAAGCCCCTGTGGATACTCCTTACCGGCAACTAGATCTTCGAAATCTATGCAGTCGCGCCACCTAGGATCCTTAGGATCCTTGGGATCGTCCGGAATGTTAGGATCGTTTAGATCGACAGGGATCCACGGCCAGGGTGGAAGGACGAGTCCGATATCAGCAATATAAGCCTTAAGACTAGTCAACTTCGTCTTAAACTTCTGGCCAGTCTTGTTGGCACTGGCCAGTTCCACTTGGTGGGAACGCTTTAGCCGAGCTACCACCTTTGACGCTTCACGATCGATGTTCTTTAGTTCTTTAGCTAGCTGGGCCTGCTGCCTGGTAGCCCGCCTGGTCCTAGCTCCCGCAGCCTTTTGCTTCCGCTCTGCTCGTTTCAAAGCCCGTCTGGCTTTTCCATTAAAATTTGAATAGTTAGGCATTTTCTTTAAGGTAACACTATATTTTTTTGTCTTCAGAGGCGAGCTCAGCCTGTATATCGTTTGGATAGAGAACACGGTCAGTATTCGTAGTGTCGTACCATATACAAGAGAAAGGCTGTATGAGCCCCGAAACCCCCGGTGCAATCCCAGGACGTTTGGATCTGGAAGATGGACAGCAGCCCATTTTATTGGCTGTCTAAAAGCTTCAAGCTTTTATTTGAATCAATAAATGACTCCAGAGATCCCTAAAGAGGTACTCAAGATTGTAGGTGAAGTGGGAGTATGGGGTTGGTATGAGGACTGCGACATAGAAGACAACCTTACAGAAGACCCTTGGCTCGACACCATATCGATAGAATCGTCCGAGTCTGACAGCTCCTTCGAGATCATAGAAGAATGGGTGATACTAGAGCCCAATGCACGTTTAAGAGAATCCCCATGAATATTAATTTGCGCCACTAGAGAAACATGTCCCATAACGTTTACGTCTTCCAAATAGGCTTTAATAAATGTGGAACTAGAAGCCTTTGTGCTCTTTTCAACAAGAGTGGTGTACGTGGTATACACTATAAACGAGGACGTCTGGCAACTGCTATGCACAATAGAATAAAGGAAGGCGAACTTCCCCTTCCTGAAAGATGGGAGACCGTCACCTTCTTCAGTGATATGGAGAATATCCATGGCAAAAAAGGGATTATTGATATTGGTGATCTGTTCCGAGAGCTAGATAAATCGTACCCTTGCTCGATATTTATCTTAAATACCCGTGATCGTGAAAGATGGATAAAGAGTAGACTTTCTCATAACACTCGGAACAAAGGAACCTATTGTCAGATATGCATGAGACAAACTGGACTTTCGCGACAAAAACTGATCCAGAAATGGAGAAAGGATTGGGACAGACGTCATATGGAAGTGAAAGAATACTTTGCCGATCGGCCTCACAAGCTTTTGGTCTACGACATCGAAAAGGATAAACCACGGAAAATTGCTAAATTTTTTAGAGGCACCTTCCAGATTAATCCTCAACACTGGAAAGTTATGGGGGAAACCAAGAAGAAAAAAGAAAGTCGTGGGGAGCATACTGCTTGCTGTCGCCCCGCCCTAGCTTCTTGCGCCGTAGCTGCTCGCTAGTTTTTTCAATCTACAGTACAATGAAAAAACTGGAAGGAGGGAGTATACATTTCTACTCGTGGATCTCTCTGCACCTCACACGGCATCTCCACGTGCACACATGAGTTTTGGTAGAACGCCTCTGTTTGCGAGGAGGGCGTCTGACTCTTCTCTTCTTGGAAATAAGCCTCTTCCTAACAGATCTTGTTCTTTTTGGAGGAGGGCGTCTAGCCTTTCTCTTCTTGGAAATAAGCCTCTTCCTAACAGATCTTGTTCTTTTTGGAGGAGGGCGTCTAGCCTTTCTCTTCTTGGAAATAAGCCTCTTCCTAATAGTTCTGGTTCTTTTTGAAGGAGGGCCTTTAGCTCTTCTCTTCTTAGAAATAAGCCTCTTCCTAATAGTTCTGGTTCTTTTTGAAGGAGGGCGTCTGACTTTTCTCTTCTTGGAAATACGCCTCTCCCTAATAGTTCCAGTGCTCTTTGGAGGAAGGCATCTGGCTTTTCTCTTCTTGGAAATACGCCTCTTCCTAATAGTTCTGGTTCTTTTTGAAGGAGGGCGTCTGACTTTTCTCTTCCGGTAGACAGTGCGTATCTTAGATGCCCTCCTCTTTTTCTTCGCACGAAGGCGCCGTTTTCTCGGTGGAATACATGAACGACGTCTCTTGGTTATTCTTTTCTTGCGCTTTACAGCACACGTGCGCCTCTTTCTTGGGGCCTTGCGTATCCTACGTTTTCTGTGGCCTAGTTTCCTGCGTCTCTTGCGTGTAGTTATGCGAGGTCTCTTGACACGTAGCTTAGTTGTTCGGCGCTGCGTAATGGAAATTGACCTGCGTCTTCTAGGTATAGCTTTAGGACGTTTCTTCCTCGGGAGGCGGACCCGAATGTCGTCAGAACGTATGCGGATACTGTGTTTTTTAGTAGATCGAGAGGGCTTCGTTCTGTGGCTACAGGTACGTGTGCAGACAGCATCGCATTCCCAAGCCCGCTTGCCTTTGCGAGCACGGGATCTAGGGCCTATCCGCTTTATTTTTGGTGGGCTCTTGCGAATTATCAAAGACCTGGACTTTTTTCGCTCCCGTACCAGCTCCTTCTTACAGTGTTCCAATTCTTTCTCCAGGGCCTTTCCATGGTCAAGAGATGATTGATAAAGCATTTGCTTATAACCTTGCAAGTCCCTGTAGTCGTTCATGCAAGCCATCATCCCGTTAACGCTTCCTAAGGCAAGATCACCATATACGACGCAATCGTCAATATCAAACATCTTTAATTAACACAAGACTTTCTTGTTTCTCGCGCAAAGTCTTGGTAAGCCATCGTGCCTTGTCGAGATGCTATACCAATGCCGGGAGATATGGCAACAAAATGTGCTTGTGTACCCAAAGGCCATTCGCGGTGCTGCTCGTGAAATGAATGATTAAGATGAAGCCAAATTTTTTGTTGTCTTTAAAAAAGAATGGTTAAAAAGCGATCGTCTAGAATCACGGCATGTGTATACGGCGTTCAGCGCAAACGTCCTAGAAAGTGTAAGTCCAAGAGGGGTCTAAAAAAGACCCGATGCGTTAACGGAAAGCTTAAGAGCAGGAATCGGTGCCGCAGAGTGTCGAGAGGCCGTCGTCGCCGTAGTTCAAAGAAGCGGTCTAGACACCACTCTCATGCTTCACACCACAGAGGCTCAAAAAGGAGGGCTAGAGGTCACTCTCATCGCTCACACCACCGGTCCCGAGCTAGTAAGACAAAGAGACACTTTAGGATGCGGCGAGTAGCAGCAGGAGGCGGGGGTGGAAGACCGTACGCAATCACCTTTCCCGAGCGCACGCCGGCTGCACCTTGGGGAGCTATTGGTAGAGCCGTAAACGTCGCGCGTGATGGCGGGCGCTGGATCAGCACCGGCGACGACGAGGCCGCCGCCGGTGCTCGAGGCGCCGTGCTGGAGAGTCAAGGCGCTCCATCCTCGGGCGTGGGCAGCGCGGGTGCAGACCAATTTGCATTCATGAGGAACCTCCAAGATGCGATGACTGAGGACGCCATGGCGGAAGCAGCCGTTGACCAGGCAAGAAGGGAGGCTGCGTCGGCGAGCAGCGGCGCCCAGCAGAGTCGCAGGGACGCTGCGGCCGCGAAAGTCGCTGCGATCGATGCCAAAGAACAGGTCCTGACCGCCAATGCAGCGTTGCAAAGCCACGTGGCCAACCCCCCTCTCAATCTCGATGATTGGAACGCGGCGGCGATAGGGCTGGCCCGGGCTGTTCATGCAGCTGAGGCAGCCACACAAGCTGCCATCGGGGCGCATCAGGTAGCAGTGGGAGCAAACTTACAACTTCTCGTTTCGTGCTCGGAAATCTGGAAGCGCTTGGCAAGACTTTACGCTGTACGGACAAGGTGGTGCCGTGTGTTATTGGAGCAAGTGCTTAGTTGGAGATGTACCCCGGCTGTAACTCCGGCAGCTGCACCTGGGGTGCCCGACCCTAACGTCATCGCACATCTGGTCAACCCCCTGCTTATGGCCATCAACGCGCTGACGACCGGCGAAAGGGATGCGCTCCAGGGCCTTGAGAGCTTAGAGGCACAATGCACCCAGCCCGACACAAGCCTCGTAGAGGCTGTTGCCGGCCGTGGCGGTGGTGGTGGCAGTAGCGGTAGTCGGGCGGCAGGCGCTGCGGCTGCGGCTGCCAGCGCCGGCCGTGCCGGTGTTGGCGGTGGTGGCGGTGGTGGCGGGGGTGGTAGTCGAGCGGCAGGCGCTACGGCGCCGCCACCCAGGGTGAAGGGGACGATTGCGGGACCGCCGGCAGTGGCGCGGTCCAAGGCGCCCGTCGGTGGCGGCCTCGGGCGCGGCGCCGGCGGCGCAGCGGTCGTGCTGCGCCCGAAGCCGCCACCGACGCCGAAAAAAAAACCAAAGGGCTCCGCCGTAACCCCTCTCGGCGACGACGAATAGAGGGCCGAGAGATGCCATGGGAGGTCGGTGGGGGGGACACGGGTGGGAGGATAGGCAGAAGTCACGAGAGCAGCGCAGGCGCCGGGTACGCCGTTCAAGGGTACGACTCACGGCTCTGATCGGATCATTAATTCAAAAATCTGTTCCCTCTTACATACTCAATGGCCCTCCAGAAGGGGTCTTGAATTCTTTGCCATATCGCTTCTACGAAATTGATATGTCGGTCCATATTGTCGGCACTGGTAGAAAGTCTCTTAATATCGTGGCTTTGCTGGGAGATTGCATGCTTAAGGTCCAGAACAAGAGTTTTTAATTCTTGAAGCTCCCTCCCTAAAAGAATTACGTCTTTCCGTAACTCTTCCATTTTTGTTTGAAATATATTCTATACAAATTAAAATTCAAATAAAAACTTAAAATTCCGGAAGGAGGGCACAAAAAATCCTAAAAACTATGTACTCCCTTCTCAACGACAGATCCTTGGGAATTCTCACTATAATTTTCATAAAATAGACACGCCCTCCTTTCCTGAAGGAGGAGGGCGTGTCTATTTTATGAAAATTATAGTGACTTCTTGACGGTAATCTCTTGGTAACGAGCAAGAACAAGTTTTGAGAGAATAGACACGCCCTCCTTCGGGAAATCCACGGGAGTAAAAAAACTTGGAGCTCCCAAAATAAATGGCTACGATCTGTAAAACTGGAATTGACTTCTTAGCGCCAATAACGAAGAGGGAGCGTACTTACCTGATAGCTTCTTATCTAGTATTCGGACTGTTCATTCTATCATCCTTACACATTAGTATCGTAGCACCTGATACGCTAGAGATGCTGTACTACTTCCAACAATTAGTGACTGGTCTCTTTATCATGTGGTGCTTCCGACCGACATGGTTGCCATTGATAGGACGGAAGCTTCCATTAACGAGGTTAGAATATGATTTGGCGTTTACAGCAGGTTTCTTCCTGGTTCTGGGTCTGATGGGAGAGTTTATTGCAAGGTGGAATACTACTAAGGCTATGATTGCTGACACTGGGACAAAAGTATGATCTTCAATTCTGTGGAATTCGAGATAAGATTCTTGCTTAGCTTGCCGATACTTTCTTAGCTTCGTCAGAAGCTTCTTCTTGTTCAACCGTACAGACTGCGGTGTCAACAGGATTACCTTGTGCATCTTTGGGAAAGTTTGCTGGGCTGTGATCAGGCTGGACGAGAAAGATTGCTCCCGTACAGAGCGTGAGAAATGCAAAAGTAATAGTCCAAAGCAAGTTCTTTTGGCCCATGCCAAATGCAGTGTCCTGATTAGTAAGTGATGTGGTGAGTAGAGTTCCGCACACGGTCACGAACATTAAGACAAGGAATAGAACCTTACCAGTCCAGGTCCATTCTAAGACCCGGGTAGCTGATAATTCCGGGTTGCTAAAGATGGAGGTCACGAATATCCCATCTGCACTCTCATCCTTATATACTCCAACTGCGTCGGGAGGTATCCTAGGTGTCTGCCCCTTGCGATAAAATTTCTGTGAAGTGGTGTATGCCAATGGGCTCTTTTGCCATCCCATGTATGAAATGAACGTAAGGCCCAGAAGAAGTGCTATCATGATCCATCCCTTAACATCACGGTTATTGATGCCATCGCAAGTGGTCTCTCCTACGATTTGTCCTGTGGCGGACCTAATGAATCCAGCACAAGTATTGGTTTGCATGAAGATAGTTCCTGCAAGTACAACTCCAATAAAGATGAGATTGGGATCTATTTGCTGTTTTTCTTCGGCATTCCGGTCCGGGTAAGCCCATAAGAAACGGGTTTGGTTTGTATAGGCTTGGAAGGTGGCCATGGCGATGGCCGCCGAAACTAATCCATTGGCTAACGCAGGATGGCAGTTAAAGAATGGTTGCGTTATGAGCCAGGGAAAAAGGACCGAGTATATACAGAGGGAAATGAAAGTGTCTAGTAGAACAGTGACAAGGTATCTAGAGTACGCGGGGCTGGCAAGTGTGCCAAACGCGTAGTTGAATGAATCTCTTGGGCTATTCAACCAGAGCCGCATAGATACCTCGGTACCTATCATATTATCACAAAGGTAGCCAACCGTACCACCCAGTATAAGGCCTATCATGGCAGTTGAGGTAGCTGCGTCCACGTTTCCGCTAGCATCAAGCGTACTGTTAAGAGTGCCAAAAGCTATTGCAGAAATTATGCTTGCCACGGTACCTCGAGACATCTGCCTTGAGTTGATATCATCGGGGTCTGAACAAGGATCAACTTGCCATGTCTTTTTGTCGGCGAGTTTTAAACCCAAGAAGACAAGCAATGCCAGAATCACGACGACCAAAGCCCCATAGCCTGTTTTGTTTGCAGTTTTGGTTCCCGGTAAATCTTTGTTGCAAAAAGGCATCACAAGAGTCGTATCCATTTATTACAGATGATTTCAGAAAATATTTAGACCCCCTGGTACAATAAATGGACGAATTCTTACTAAGTACTATACCATCACCCCCCGACATAAGAGATTGGCAAGCCGAAAGTTATTTTACCCAAAGTATGAACCAAGTGAGCTTTAATTGTACACCTCTAGAATCGATAAGGAACCAAGGCCGCCAGGGAACATGCGCTGCACAGTCAGCTGCATGCATGAAAGAATGGCAAGAGATGCATGATTACGGTTTCAAAGGCCATATGTCCCCACAATTCATTTATAATAATCGATCAAATGTCTCCACGTCTGGCATGCATTGCCGAGATGTAATGAAGATTCTCTCTACAATAGGCATTGTCCCAGAGTCGAGCTATGAATATGGTTCCGAGTGGAAGATTACCGACTCTTTACTGTGTGAAGCAGGCGTCCACCGAATATACGGATATGCCCAAGTCACAACTATTAAAGGTTTGAAGGCTGCATTACAGAAAACTGGGCCCTGTCTTGTAGCTTTTCCCGTTTATAATCGAAGCACTAGGATGTGGCTGGGAGGCAGTAGCCTCTTAGGAGGCCATGCGATGACGGTGACAGGTTATACAGAAGAAGGTTTCATCATTCGCAACAGCTGGGGAGAGGAATGGGGGAACAAAGGATACTGTGTTTACCCATACGAGGACTGGGGTGCACACTGGGAGATCTGGGCAACAGTTGATGCGGAAAGTGACGTTAAGCCTGAGCCGACCCCCAAGGAAGAGACAGCCGAATGTCCTTGTAGCCTTTCATGAAGGCTATTTTAAAGGCTCGCCAAACTCTACAAATGGTCGATGTAATCATTGAAGTCCAGAAGGACTCAGCTTTGAAGTATGAAATAGATGAGGAGTCTTGTAAAGGTCCAACCTTACGCTTAAATAGGATTCTCACTTCATCGATGTCATATCCTGGTAACTATGGCTATATCCCAGGTACCCTGTCAGAAGATGGGGACCCCCTTGATGCGTTAGTGTTAGTGCCCTATCAACTGGAGCCTGGTTGTATTGTTACATGTCGTGCTGTGGGGGCATTGATCATGACAGATGAAAAAGGCTTGGATGAAAAGATCCTAATGGTTCCCGTTCCATCTGTAGATCCAAACTTCAATCAGATGCAAGAACTTGAAGATATTCCTGAGCCAACGAGGTGGGCAATCAAACACTTTTTCACACACTATAAAGCATTCGAGGTCGGGAAATGGTCTTCTGTGCAAGGATTCAAGAGTAGAAAGGTTGCAGAAGGACTCATCCGGAAGTACCAGCTTGCAGTCACGTGATTTTTAAAGATTCGATCTTTAAAAATATTTTAGCTGAAACAATCTTTAGGGCGTCGGGAACAATGTAGTGTCTTGTCCCAAGTTGAATGAGGAACATAGTTTTGGATATTGACGGAAGCCTCCTTGCCGCAATCTTTGCCTCAGCTTGTCTACGAACCCGAAGACATCTGTGCTTAATTCTGGGTCATCTTGAAGACAGCGCAAAACGTTTGAGGTCATTGCACCTGAGTATTGCTCTAGGCCAAGAACATTAAAAGCGTCGGCAGAGGTTTGTTTATCAAGACATCCAGATATTGTGATTATTTTAGCTCGAACGGCACAGCGAGCGTTTTCCATAAACGCACGATTACGTCTCGGCCAACTGTATTTAAGATCTGCGATAGTGCCTGAATGGCAACAGTCAAATATACATAAGACTCTGGTAGCTGGGCGAATATAACCGAGAGCTCGTTGTATCATATCATCGGAAATAATACCGGAGGTCTCATAGTCGCTGGGTACAAGACACTCGTCTCTTCTGTCCTTTTCGTCACGCCCCTGATCCCTAATCCACGTGCCGTGACCGCTATAATGGATCCACACGAAATCAAGCTTGTCTCGATGAGTCTCATAAGCGAGCTGATAGAGGGCTGATAGGATCCCAAGTCTAGAGGTCCCGGACCTGTTATTGTCGTCGCATCTAGCATCCACTGGTATCCCAAGTGTGTCATGGATATATCTACTAATCATTTGTACATCATTAACACAGCCATCAAGGTGGCCGGACCTACAGTGAGCATAGTTCATTCCAAATAGTAAAGCTTTACCCTTCATTTCTTATAAAGCAAGATTTTAGTCAAAGTCAGAAGAATATCAGGAAAAAACTTTCAGTATGTAGAGAAATGGAGCCGGCTACCAGAGCAAGCAGACAGCTAGCCACCGTCGTTTCCGATGATGCTGACGAATCCGAGGTTTGCAAAAAGTTTGTTCAGTCTGTTGGTGACAGGTCCAACGAAGCGTTGCTAGTAAGTGCTTTATCACGAATCATAAATTGCGTTTCCAGCGAGGATGCTCAAGTCTCAGAAACGGCACGTCGAGGCCTTGAGGACTTTATTGATGGGCTTGTAGAAGCAAGTGCCCTCGTTTGTGCCGAGGAGGTACTGAGCATATTAGAAGGGACCTTCGAACAGAACACAAGACTAGTATGCATCGGCTTGGTCCGATCTATCATGAGAACGCTGGGAACCAGTAAGGACCAGATTGCCCCAGAAGTTGTTGGAGCATGTCTTAAGCTGCGGAATGGGACTTATGAAGTATGTAAAGCAGTGAAAGAACTGGTGATGTATATGACCACAGATATTGCTGATAAGGAAGTAAAACACTGGTGTATTTCTATTATTGAATGCTACATTGGACCGACAACGAGTGTGGCCCCTCTTCTGGTAGCACTCGGACAACTCGAGATTAAGGGTACTCTCGGACGTTGCGAACTCAGTATCATGGTTCCTTTTATCATTGATGGTCTTGCCTCTACATGTCCCAAAAACTATGTTTCTATCTGCAAGAGGGTTTGCACAATGGCAGCTCCTGGCTGCCTGCAACAATTCCATATGCATCTGGTGGAAGCCCTTACCGTAGCCAGTTCTATGTCACTTAGTTCAGAAACACAGATGACCTGTTTCTCAACGATAAGCCTCTTAAAGAGGGCTGAGAAAGAGAGATCAGACTCTGATGAGTTGGAGCTTCCAGATGACCTTCCAGAAACTGTAGCAGTCCACTGCCGTCGTCTGATAAAGCGTGGCGGGTCTCAGACAGACTTACAGTGTGTTATGAATGGTCATGCGAAAAGTCCCAAGTAAAGGTGTCACACACCAGTAATTTCTTCGTTCTGTGCCATGTAGGCAGAAACAATTGCTACAGCCTTCCTAGGTATCCCAGAATACTTGTACCAAGACCTAAAGCGCTTGGAAAAGCGTCCCACGTTCTCTAGCCGAATCCATCTCGCCTCATCTTTTTCGTAAAGTCCATTACGCACATTCAACAGCTCCGACGGAGCATTCTTAAACTCTTGTCGGAAGGTTGCTGGCACGCTTTCGTCGTAAGCAACCTCAACAATATAAGTCTTATAGCAGCCCACGTCTATCTCTCCTATAAGACAGTTTTTTAAAAGATCAATAATATCCTCACAGGTCCCCATCAGGCCCATTGATTCTTCATGTGCCTCACGCACAGCTGTCTGCCAGTGAGTTTCCCCTTTTTCTGTTTTACCTCCGAAATCACTCCAGAGTCCGCTATCCTTGTATGACGTGCCAGACCTCTCCCTTGAAAAGAGAAAGTAGGCCCGACCATTCTGGAATGCGACGGGTAGAATTCCTGCACCCATCGAACTATTTTTATTGGTCTTTTATAGATTTTTTCAGTTCAGTATAAATGAGCGTGGTCACATACTTTGGCAATAGCTCCGTGGCCTATAGCAGGAATATGGTGAACTATGGAACCTGTCGTTGCCCAGAGCACTATGGTGGAGGCAGCGTCCACTATTTCTCTCCCAGTCGGTGTGGCAACTGTAATGGCAAAATTATCCAGGCAGTAGAAAGGTTTGAAGATACTGACCTATTGAACCAAGCAGTTGCACTGCGGGAAAATAAAGAGAAAATTCCTAAGAAGCTTAGGAGGCAGCTTAAAAAGGCATATGGGAAAAAGAAGTGGCGAACGGAGCTCCGTGCACTGCTCGGCAAGGGCACTCGTAAGAAAGCTGGCGAAGCTTTCAAAAAGGGTGGCATAAATGCAGCTAATAAGTACATAGATGGACTGGGGAAACAGAGTAAGGTGGATAGAAAGCGTGATGCTGAGGTACTCGTAGCCTTGACGGCTAAAATCGCAGCAGAAAAAGCAGCAGCGGAGAAGAGGATCAAGGACATTGAGGCCAAGGAGAAGGCCGAATCTGGCAGGCAACGTCAAGCATTGGAAATCGAGGTGGCGTCCCTGCGCCTGAAGGTCGTCAGGCTGGAAGCAGAAAAGGCCGAAGCACTTCTCGAGGCTGCTGATAATGCAGAGGAAGCTCTGTACTGGAAGGAAATGGTCCTGGGGCTCAAGGCACAGGCTCAGCAGAACGTGATCAAGCGGATGGAAGAAGCCCAAAAGATGCTGGCGCTTGGGAATTTGAATGAGAACCAGGCTCTGCAGATTCTGTCTATCCTGGGATCCCTTGCATCTACGGACTCACAACTCAAAACCAGAAAGGCTCAGAAAGAAACCGCGGAGGAGGAGCTAGCGGCCACAGCAAAAGCTCTTGGAGTGAGTGTGGACAGCCTCGCTGAGAGTGGGTCAGCACTTGAGGCCGCCCAGGAGGTCAATAATGCACTGACTGGCCAGATTGGAGACTTAACGGGCATTCAAGCCAACCTTCAGGGTGAACTACTTAACGCACAGGGAGAGGTGATGTCTGCACAAGAGCTCATTGCTGTCCAGAACGGAATGCTCGAAGACATCAGTGATGAGTTGGGCGCAGCTTCTTCTGACCTATCGTCAATCAAGGAGCAGGCACAGAAGGTTATGCAAGAGCTATCAGATGAAACTGCCCGGGCTGATTCGGCCGAGGAACTGTTAGCTGAAACCCAGGGCCAGCTCGAGGTTGTCATTGAAGGAGTGTCACGGATATTCTTCCGTATGATGGGGCGGATAAACGCTGCTGTGACATGGCTAGACGGGGCTTACCCTACCATTGTAAGACAAGCCACTGGCAAAGCCCAGTCCATCAGCCTCGATGATGCTATCAACGAGGTTATGGTCTGGGAAGGGGCACCGGCGGGCGCGCTCCAGGACGGCGAAGACTTCGGTGCGGCTCTCGTGCCTCCAGGTCACACAGGTACCTATACAGCAGTAGATTATAGACAAGATGTGGACGCTTTCAAATTAATGCAGGCACATCTGTCGAATTCTGGAAAGCCCTTGCATTCGGCCGAGGCATTTGCCAAATACTGGAAGAGCTGGGGCGAGGACGAAGGAGATTCGTGGTCAGGTGAGCCACCTCCACCAAATATCGGTATGTGGCCCATTCGACCTGTGACAGAATGTAACGATGGGGATAACATGGATAAATGGGACTGCGGACTGAATTACGTGTTCGGGCAGATAGTGGGAGTGAATAAGGCACTCCAGGTCTCTGCAGCTTCTTATGAAGCTTGGAAGTTAAGTGAGGGCTCTAACAAGTTCTGTGTCCGATTTACTGGTGGTGAAAGTAAATGGGCCGGAGGGCAACTTACCTTCCAGATGAGAGACCAAGAAGGAAATTTATTAAATGGTTCACCAGCAGTGCCAACCTTCAATGGGACCTCTTGGACGGGTCCAGGGAGGACAAGCAGCTATGTCGAGTCCGGCCAGACCTTCATGACATGGTGTGGCGATAAACCCTTTGGTACTTATGTGAAGGCGCTCAGCAACAATTGCGACAAGCAAAACGCGAGCGACCATGAGTGCGACGGTGTATGGATGTCCATGCAATTCAGCAGTGAAGGAGCGGTGGGGAACAGTAGACTGTGGCAAACACTGACACCTTGCAAAACCTCATCATGCACCGCGAGTACCCACGGCGCTACTGTGAAATACAACGCGAACCGAGATTGGCAAATAACTGGCGCCCAACCCAAGAACATAGCCGCCACCGGGACCAACGGGGTGCCGAGTCAAGCCTCCGGCGCCTCCTGTCTGTCCCCGGGAAACTGGGCACATCCTATCGAACTAGGCTTCAGTAGACAACCGACTGAGTTTGGTAATTGTGTTAGCGGTGCTTTTTCAGGCACGCACAAGGTCATGGCTGTCTGTGATGGGTGGGGTGATGATAAAGGAGAGGCTGGAGGGAGATACTGCGTCATTAGACCGATGGAATGGATTAACGCCGATACGTCCGCCCCTGGGCAGCTCAAGTCAGCCGAGCGGGTGCGGTGTGATCTCCAAAGTCCTCCTCCTTCGGGAGGCTGCAACATGCCTTAGCCTCGTGGAAGCTTGTCACGACTGTGCTTTACGATGCTAGCGGCGGTGCCAGCCTTCTGAGTACGAGGTGGAATAGTGAGCCGGTTGCACCTAACATGTCTAATACGCGCCATGATTTCCTCTTCTGTCATGTCAGAAGAGAGATATCCAACAGCACTTTCAATACAAGAACACCATGAGTTGCCGCATGGAGTTGTACCCGTCACTCTAAAAGATCTTAACCAATGTTTCATCATTTACTTTTGCTAAAAATAAATGGAGAATACTGGAGTCCTGACAGAGGTCCTGCGGAAATCTGTTAACTACGTGTTTGTAGTAGTCGTACTGGCGTATGTTTATGTTCGAATAACGTCGACAAAAAGCTACATCTTCCCTATTCTTCGGCTTAGTCTCCGGGTCCTCTCCTGTCTATATGGCCTTGCTATTTTCTTTCCAAGAGAAGTATTCGGTGGTCAAGCAAGACCTATCACGACCAGCGAAAGAGTAACCTCTTCCATCCTAATGATCACCGTGCTCGCATCGCTTGACTACGAAGAGCCAATTATGGACCTGGTGGAGGCACGCTCAGACAACAACGAAGATGACGACTAGTACATTAGCCAGACTTTAAAAAAGCCTCATATAAATGGACAGAACTAGATACGACAGGAATAGACAGATGCTGTCTGGTAGAGAGGAATACCAAGAATTCCTTGCTGGTGCAGGGGATACTCCATTAAAGGACGTCAAACTACGAGCAGACGCGCTTGATTGCGCTGCCCCTTATCAACAGGGCACAGCCTGGAAGGCGCTTTGGTGTGCCGGGACTCCCCCCAACCCGGAATCCCTTGACCGATTCGACAGCCTGTATATAAGCAAAGGCAATTGCCAAACTTCTGACGGAGCTTGGAAAGGAGTAGATAACATGACCTTCGCAGATTCCAGAGGCGGGGGCAGCAGAGGTATGTGTGCCAGAGTAGTTTGTAAAGATGGCAAGTGGACCGCTCTAAAGAGGACAGTGTATACAGAAGGTACTACACAGGACACTGAGTACCAAGTTGTCGATGGTGATCCTATTACTTACACTGATGGCAAGTGGGGCGGCATATGTTGTGGTACTGGTGGCGACTATTGTAAAACACATTTTGTACCGCCGACTGAAGCCAACCAGAAACAGATTGCATGTTTCCGCCAAAATTTACCCAACCTGCGTATATGCGAAGAAGGGGATGCCAAGTGTGAATCTGAGAGGAACAGAGATGCCGCTGCCCTGTGTCTTAGGGCTCCTACGCAAGTCCAGGGCAAGCCTGTTGCAGCTCAGACTGGCACACTGCAGGCTGGTAATGTAGCGGAGCTGACAAAGAGTATGAGTGACATGAAAGCTATCATGGAAAAGGTGGCTAACGATCAGGCAGGTGGCAATGCGCCTGCACCGGCTGCTGGTGCTACGGCGAAGCCAGCAAGCAGTACTACTACCACTGCTAAGCCATCTACAAGCCCAGCAAAGAGTAGTGGATTGTTTAGTAACCCTTTTGAGTACTACAGAGGTGCTCATGGTACCGCCGATTTGAGGACCGGGGTTTGGTGACTAGGTACCCCTAGCTTCAAGTTCATGTACCTACTTGGTGTATGAACTATCTTAGAGGGTACGCTAAACAATTTCAAGTTATTCTTGTGTAGACAATAAATGCATGCGAGATACTATGGGAATAGTTCTGTGCCCAGAACTAGTAGAACTCAATATCCCATGTGCGGATGTGGCGAGCAGTACACAACCAGCCGCATGGAGCATTACTTTTCTCCATCTCGTTGCCCAGTATGTAGCCATATTAAGGGGACATCTTGGCTGCACACCGATTCTCATAGACAAGAGTTCTTGGGATATGCAGGACAATCGGTGGATGGGGGCAGGGGAGACGACGCTAAAGACCGCCCGCTGCCAGAACAGCGTGCAAGATGGAAAAGAGACTGGGATAAACTAAAGAAATTGGAGAAAGAACATAGAGAGCGCCAAAAAAGACTTTTAACTCCTGCCGAGTATGAAATGGCGAGACAAGAGGAAGCAGAATGGCAGGCAGATGGTCCTCAGATACATCAGTCGGGAGGAGAATGCATGGAGCATGGGCATGATGCTTGCCTAAAGGATATATGCCTCGTAGAGCTGCAAATCCTCGAGCAGCAGACATGGGGGGCCGGAACGGAAGATGCACAAATTAGAGAGGAAAGACTAGCCGCAGAAGAGATCGAGAAGCTTACTGTCTTTCATTGTAAAATAGTTGAAACAAGGACGGCATTATTCGATCTAATCACTAAGAAGGGAGAGACACAGGATTCAAGCCTTGATTCAGAGATTGAAGAAAAGATTCGAGAGCTTGACAAACAGATTCTTATGGCTGACAAAAAAAGAAAGGTACTTACCGAATGGCAAGCCCTACCCGGACGTGGCGAATGTCGATATCTATCAAAAATGCGTACTGTGGGAGATGCTGCCCGAGGTTTCCCAACAAAGAATGGGAAGTACATAGTTTTTGAAAAAGATATGAGGGAGGTTTGTATTTCCAACCCCAATTGTATCGCATACTGGAGAGCTAATAAGGCACCTGATGGCACAAAACATGCTTTTGAAGCCTTTTGCAAGGAGAAAGATGATCTATGTACAACTGCCCCGAGCTTTCCTGGAATTAAGGACGTGAACATAGGAGATGGACGCAATTGGAGGAGTTGCTGGAGAAAAAAGTTTCGGTACGTTTCCACTCACGAGGAAGCAGAAAGGGAGCAGTTAGGAAAGACGTCGGACGAATTCCAGAAAACGATGGACTATTTGGCACAAGAGTGGCCCATTGTAGGCCAACTCAGAAAACAAAGAGCCGACGCTGATAAGAAACGGAGAGCAGATGAACTCGCAGCTCTCGAGCCAAAACGAGAAGAAGTCACTGCGCGCTTAACAAAGTTTTGGGGCACAGATAAGAGGCCTGAAAAGGCTCCTAAAAAAGTAAAAGAAATTAAGAAACCTAAAGCTGTTCCGAAACAGGATATGAAGCAGCTGCAAGCAATTGTGGGCAGGAAAGCATTAGAGGCCAAAACTGGAACCAGGATGTTCCGGGGGCTCTCACCTGAGGAAACAAGAGTCGGCGAAGAGCTACGAAAGAAAATCTTAAAGGCAGAGGCAGAAGGTACCCCACCCCCATCACTTATCCCACCCAACCCAGCTGCCCAAAAAGAACTATATGTTAGATACTATTAAGTATGGAAACTAGCTCAAGCTACATTATCTGACCAATCGGCTTTAGCCATGAAGGCTGACCGCAGGTATACCAGCCAGTTAGTATCGTCCGGAAATTCTCGTACAGATGGTTACAGATAAAATCGAGCCGTCTAATTCTTTTAAGAATCTGAATTGGTAATTTGGCTGTATCTAAACCGCTCTGTATGGGACGGCAGTCGTGTCTGCGTCACCTGAAGCCGTCGTATCCTCGAGCGAGCTCAAGGATACGATGGCTCTGATCTCTATTCTCAAAAAAGGAAGTACGTTCGGGCTAGCACTCACGTCCTGAGTCAAGTTTTTGCTTGCGCAGCCCATGGTGCTAGCTCGTCCTCCCCAGTCTATCAAATAGACTGAGTAACCTCGCATTTTCTTTTGAATGAATAATCTGACTATTTCGGCTTACAAATTTTCTTTGGTCGATTTTATCTGGAATAATCTATACCAGATATAAATGATGAGCAATCGCAGAGATGGTTCAAGCGCGAAAGGGCCGCAACTACATTTAGCGTCATGTGCCTGCCCGGGGGTAAGATTGCATATAACTGGGAGAGGGAAATATTCGTCCCCGACACATTGCCCTACATGTAGCCGCTGTCTGCACATTCTTCGACGTGGCGAGGATACAGTGGAGCCCTTCATTGTTGGAGCGGCAGTAGCCGGCGCGGCTGCCGCTGCTGCAGCGATAGCGGCAGCAGTAGCGGGGGCAGCAGCTGCCGCTGCCGCCGCTATCGCAGCGGGGGCAGCAGCAGTAGCAGCG
>JGI24923J38494_100363_pt1 | contig 18572 bp, 23 predicted proteins | sample LinPFosplate11_FD_38494 | JGI IMG/M metagenome (IMG submission 38494) | reverse complement strand
TTAAGACTAGGTAATTGTGCCGCCAAATCGACGACTGAGGTGTAGAACTGGTTTCCAGCAATAGGGTTTGGTGTTGCCATTTTTATCTTAGTTCAAGATAAAAACTAAAATTAGATTAGGAAAATGCGGAACCATCGGTCTATCCAGGCAACAATGCTACTCGTGAGCAGGTTTTTATAACAGTTTTTTGTTATAAAATACTATTTAGGTACATCCTGCAGCGGATAAAATTACGCTACACGAGAGTGCCTCACAAGTAATTGTAATAAAGCGAACTTGTAAAACACAATAAATTATACGAATATAGTTCATCGCGAATGCACATCGCCTTCAACCTGATATTGTTTTGTTCGATAAATTTAAGAGAAAATTGTAATAGGGGTACCGGTAGTATTCAAAACCCCGGTGACGAACCACGCGTTTTGGGCTGCTCCTGTATTAGCAATGCCAGCAACATCAAGGTATCCACCTATTATACCTCCTTGAGTACCTCCATTCATAGTTACAGTATTAACTGTAGATGGAGTACCAGTTGCTACCGACATAAACCCTGTATTTCCAACATTAAATACAGTATCAGCAAGAGATTGTACCACTGAACCTACCATTCTATCAGCAGCATTTGTAAGCACAAAGGTGTATGTATCTGCCGCTGTTACAGTCGCGCCAATAACGAATCTATAGTTTAAACCTACTGCAACAGCTGGTAGGGTCACAACGCAAGGACCTCCAGCAGCGGCAGGAGTAATAACAAATGTGGAGCCACTTTGTGCAGCAGTGGGTGCTAAAGTTGCAGCAGTGTTAACAACCACCCGATCGTTAAAAGATCCGGGAGTAATTGAACCACCGACAGTAAGGTCTCCACCCACATTAAGACTAGGTAATTGTGCCGCCAAATCGACGACTGAGGTGTAGAACTGGTTTCCAGCAATAGGGTTTGGTGTTGCCATTTTTGTTTTAGTTCAAGATAAAAACTAAAATTAAATTTTTCAATCGTATAGCCCTATACATCCTCCCTCTGTACCATACACTGGGTGACACCTTATCTTAACTAAAAGCGGTGGTTACCTTCGTAGCTGCCTTCGTAGCTGCCTTCGTAGCTTCCTTCGTAGCCCGTCTAACGTCCTGTAAGAACCACATCAAAGCAGCTGCATTCATTTCCGCACCACTAGTAGTCATTGTTCCAAGAAAAATCTTTTTAAGCGGGTTTACCACTATCACATTCTCCACCGCTTTTGCAGCAGACTCCTTCGGTTGAACCAGCAGGTGCCGCAGCACATGAAGGTGCTGCGGCAGAAGCTTCAGCCTCAGCCTCATTATCGGTGTTGTTCGTCTCTACCTCTCCCTCTCCCTTCTCGTCACAACCGCAACCAGACTGAGACTCTGATGAAGTACTGGGATCAGTGTCCTCCTGCGTAGAGTCCTGCGTAGAGTCCTGCGTAGAGTCCTGCGTAGAGTCCTGCGTAGAGTCCTGCGCCTGAGAGGGAGCGAACATAAGTGCAGCGTCCGCTAGACGCGCTGACTCGGCTAGAGTGAAAATCCCTCGGGACTGTGCGAGCTTAATACCTTGAATGAGCACTCCTAGTGCCTGTTGTTTGGGATGTTGTCCTACCATTTGGGCAGCAATATCCTCAAGTGAAGTAGGTTTGTTCATCGTTTGCTTTAAAGCACCATCTCCTTAAATTGTAAAGTGATTTATACGCGAGTCTTATCTAGATTAAAATGTTAATAATTAATACTGACCTTTGGAGTGATCATCGTATCGTGAAAGTACGTAGCTCGTCCCAAGCAAATTGGGAGAAGCCAGATGCTGCTCTCATCACTCTGTGTATCCTGAACCAAATTAAGGGCTACCTTACGGAAGTAAATGAGAGTCAAGAGAAGATGATCCTTATTGTGGATCTCTCGAGAGGTAGTTTTCCTCCCTGGATGCAAGCTTTGACCATAGCAAGATTCTTTGTCTCTCTTAAAACCTTGCTGGTCGGAGGTCTAGCCTTTACCATCATCTACGCAGTGACTGAAGAGCAGAAGACATGGATTAACAGAATCCTGATGATATACACTCCGGCGAGACCAATTCACATTGTCGAGAGTAAAGACGAGATTAGGCAAAAAATCAATGAGTATATGGGGAGTCATCAGCGCTTGAGTTTTCGATAGATAATGAGCCCCAGGACGACCAGTATAAGTACAGTTAGAAGAGCTGTCACTCCTACGTAGATCTGCTTAACTTGACTTTCGATCACACTTCTTTCGCGTAGGGCATCAAACTCGGAAAATATCCGCTGCCTAGCTTTTGGGGTAGAATCCCGACCTGCCACAAACGTTGACCAGTCCGGTAAGTCTTCTAGGAAGACCGGTCTCTGAAAGTTTATCCAGGGCATAACAATCATGACTCTTCGCGTATATCCTGTCAGTGGGTCTATACCCCCAGCGCTGATAAGAACATCGTCAGATATCTTGTTCCTGTTTTCGCGAAAGTTGGTAGCCCCTGGTATAGTCTCGCTAGAGTCGATCTTCTGGTAATTCCAGTAGCCATGCTCGGAGCCGTCATCGGAGTAAGGGAGGAGCTCATCGTGACGGGGACTAGGCGGTATATGGGGACCGAGAGAAGTCCTATCGTCTCCCATCACATAACCTGTAGGGTAGAAAAAGTCTGGGACCATGCACATGGCATTCCCTTCAATTCCGCAGTCATTGCTCCCTCGGACCATCCGGAAGTAGCCTCCATCGCCCCACTTCGGACCCCAGCTGTTTCTTATAATCCAGTACTTGACGTCCTTCTCTTCACCCCATCCTACGATGACAATTGCGTGACCACCAACTTGAGGTCCTTTCTTATTCCAATTGTAAATGTCTTGCGCTGCATTGAAAGTATAGAAATCAGGGTACACACGCATACCAGTTGCTACCGGCCCCCATCTCCATATCTCCCTTCTAATCTGTAGTTCTCCTCCTTCTTTTTCTGCCTGCTCACCGCGAGGGGTATCACGCTGATGAAGGCTCAACATCACTTCTCCCGGCACTCCGTAAAGGCCGTAGAAGTGGTACGCACGAAAAAACCGCTCGGGAGTACCACTTTCTTCCCCTGTTGCCACGTCAACATGGGATCCTGCGCACATGTCTCCAATAGGACCAGCGACGGCACTACAGAGAGGTAGCTGAGTGGCTGCCGGAGATCCTCGACGAAAAGAGCCAATCTTCTGGAAGTCCCCAATCTCGAGGTCTAGAATCTGGTTGTAAGGGACACACTCCTCTGTGCAAGTACCAAACTCGTACAAGTAGCGACATGCATCGATCAGTGAATTTCCATAGCATGCCGTGTTATTTAGTCCTCCTCCTTCATCCCCGGCGAGGGTAAAGGAATATGCCGGTAGTTCAGGGTGGTCTACTCGTAATTCTTTACCGCCCCAGTCACATAGGATTAGCTTGGTTTGAGACAACTCTATATTCATTAAACCTCTGGACTGGATATTGAACCGCTGGGCCAACGTCGCGGTAGACGCGAAGGCCCAGCAGCTCCCGCAACCGCCTTGATCTTCCACCTTCCCAAGCATACCTTTCCAGGCAATTCTACCGTCAAACGACTCTGGAGTCTTGGCCGCAGGGTCTGGATCTTCAAAATTCCATAGTTTGCCTATCTTTGCATAAGACGCTCTGGTCTTCTCAGTACTGTCTGCTAGGAGTGTTTTCGTAGGCCGGGATTGGATTTTAGCTTGTAGAGTGGAACTGAGCTTCTTGAATGCTGCTAAGTGTTCGTCCATTTTATTGAGATACAAGATTCTTATAAATGTCAAGGAATCTAAATCTTACCTACTTATAGATGGCACGAAGAAAAGAGAGCACCGGCGAAGCAATATATTCTGGGACGGTAGAGTAGGAGGTGCAATGGCTGGCTTGGACATGCTAACAGAAGGATCTATCTTGCTAATTGCGTATTAAAGTTTTCAGACCTCTAATAGATAAGAATGGAACAAGGTATTCGTCGTCATGAATATAATAGGATTACGGATGAGATCAGACACATAGACATGGTTGTGGAGAAGAGCGAATCTGCTGCGAGTCGGATGCGATACCAGGCAGAGAGTGACTTCATCACGGCTCAGCTCTCTAAGATAAAGGATAAGAATATTGAGCGCAGAGAGACGAGAGATAAGCTAACAGAGAGGTTAGAGCATCTACATTCGGGTCTCCTTGATGCCGAACTACGAGCTGGGGTTAGGGAGCAAATGGCTGAGGCTAACGAGAAAACTCGAGTAACCAAGCAGAAGAAGAAGGACCTAGCAGCAGACAAGGAAGCGAAGTCCGTGATATCTAAGGCCTTTTACGTAGCCAGTCGCCGTCAGGACCGTAAGAATAAATATGCTAATAAAAATATGGATCGAAGTTATCGCCACTTCTCCAGGGCTTGCGGTAGTATACCAGACTATATGCTGCGCAATCTATCTGATATGCCCAATAATAAAGGTTATTTCTGGAAGAGCGTGGCATGCTACGGTGATCTTCCAGCGGAGCGGGGTAAACCGACTGTACTCTTTGATCGAAGGCGCGGTGGGATAATGGTCATCCACGAGTGGACCCCAGGTGAATACAAAGTGTATGAGAAGAAAGGTAAAGATCGTAAGGTGTTAGTGTCATGTGCTAAGAGACGACACCGAGAACTTCCACCTATCTGTGCGAAAATACAGAAACGGGAAAGAGAGGAAGCCGAGAGACTCGCCAGATCGCGTAGGAGGTCATCCGGTAGGAAGTCCTCTGGGGGTCGTCATACGCGAGATAGACCACGAGAGAATAGGACTAGACCACGAGACAGGCCTTTCCGTGAGAAAACCCAGGGGAGAGCCAAAGGACAGCCAGGAAATGGTCGCTCAGGGAGAAGAGATAGGTAGATATATATTACTTTCGGTAATATATATTAAGGTTCTCACCGTATCATGGTAATCTGTGTAGGGGCACCTTTCTTTTTCACTTCACCGGTTCCCAAGCACTCCTCACATGCTACATGAATACCTTTCGGTGCATTCTCACAGTACATACATTCTATCACTCCTACGGGGTGGAGTCCGGGGCAAATGAATGGCAGTTCACGCGAAACTAACCCGGAGCCTTGTTTCATTTCTCTAATAAGAAACACTCTTTTAACCTCTTACGAGACGATAGGTCACGAACTTGTTGACTCCTCCTCGAGTAACCCTAATTACGTCCCCTCTGTTGTAGGCATAGAAGCGAGCGATAGGATCGTCGCCCTTCATCACTCCAAATTTCACTCCAAATTTCTTCTTGAAAGCTTCAGCCTCTTCAGCAGGAAGCTTCTCGAAAATGGGCTGGAGACGGTGCTTAGTGATGTTGTACCGCAAGTCCGCCTCCGCGCACAACTCGAGCTTCATTTCCACAGACTTTGAGACAGCCTTACGAGTGAAGGCTGTGACGCTGTCTTTGTATACTATAATGGAATGAAATATATCCATGTCGTTCATGGCCGAGATGTACACTTGCACATTCTTCACATTGAACTTGGGAACGACGGTGAAGAAGACGGCCATTTGTTTTCCATCGGGTTTTGTCGCCAGGATGCGCGCGGGATCATCCTTCTCCGTAATCTTATATCCGCGTTGCTGGAGCATCTCCAGACATGTTTTGTAAGGTACCTCCATCTTTCGGTTTTTTCCTTCTTTTTTGATGACTTTTTTCATTTCTAAAATATATGTTGAGTATAATATAAAATGGTCAAACATAGAAAGAGCAACAAACCTTCTCGCCAGCGCCGCAAGTGCGCTCATGGCGAGCTCAAACATCCGGTGACGCTCCCCAGTGGGCGCAAGCGTTACTGCAAACTCAAGCCCAAGCGCCGTCGTAAGTCTTCCAAGAAGTCCAAGCGTCGTAAGAGCAAGAGCAAGAGCAAGAGCAAGAGCAAGAGCCGCCACTGCAAGCACGGCAAGCTCAAACATCCGGTGACGCTCCCCAGTGGGCGCAAGCGTTACTGCAAGCTCAAGCGCCGTCGTAAGTCTTCCAAGAAGTCCAAGCGTCGTAAGTCTTCCAAGAAGTCCAAGCGTCGTCGTAAGTCTTCCAAGAAGTCCAAGCGCCGTCGCAAGAGCAAGAGCCGCAAGAGCAAGAGCCGCCGCTGCAAGCACGGTAAGCTTAAGACCCCGGTGAAGACCAAGAGCGGAGGCAAGCGTTACTGCAAGAAGGCGCCCGAGCGCCGTCGTAAGAGCAAGAGCAAGCGCCGTCGCAAGTCTTCCAAGAAGTCCAAGCGCCGTCGCAAGAGCAAGAGCCGCAAGAGCAAGAGCCGCCGCTGCAAGCACGGTAAGCTTAAGACCCCGGTGAAGACCAAGAGCGGAGGCAAGCGTTACTGCAAGAAGGCGCCCAAGCGCCGTCGTAAGAGCAAGAGCAAGCGCCGTCGTAAGTCTTCCAAGAAGTCCAAGCGCCGTCGCAAGAGCAAGAGCAAGAGCCGCCGCTGCAAGCACGGTAAGCTTAAGACCCCGGTGAAGACCAAGAGCGGAGGCAAGCGTTACTGCAAGAAGGCGCCCAAGCGCCGTCGTAAGAGCAAGAGCAAGCGCCGTCGCAAGTCTTCCAAGAAGTCCAAGCGCCGTCACAAGAGCCGCAAGAGCAAGAGCCGCCGCTGCAAGCACGGTAAGCTTAAGACCCCGGTTCGGACTAAGTCGGGACGTATGCGTTACTGCAAAAAGTACATGGGAGGCCGCAAGGGAGACATCCGCAAGTCGGCCAGAAAGGACTATAAGGGGAAGTCCAAGCGTCGTAAGTCTTCCAAGAAGTCCAAGCGCCGTCGCAAGAGCAAGAGCCGCCGCTGCAAGCACGGTAAGCTTAAGACCCCGGTGAAGACCAAGAGCGGAGGCAAGCGTTACTGCAAGAAGGCGCCCAAGCGTCGTCGTAAGAGACAGTCTTCAAAAAAAAAGACGTAAAGTCTCGTAAACGTCGTAAGAGCAAGATGAAAGCCTGGAAACCCGCTTCCTACCGTAAGAGCTTACCGGCTCGCTGCTTCCTTGATCCCGAGGGTCGTAAGTACCCGTTCTGCGGAAAGAACAAGAAGCCCACTTGCCAAGGTCTGATCGCAGCGTACACTCGCGCCGCTACCGTGGCAGGACGAGCCCGTAAGTCTGGAACTAAGGGTGGAGCTCTTGCTCGCCGAGTTAAGAAGAGGGCTGCCGCTCTTCGTAAGAAGCACGGTTGTGTTCGTAAATCTGACAAGTACCAGTAATTTTGGTACCCTCTCTTTCTGATACTGACTCCACAGTATTAGAAATTCTACTAGATATAAAGAAATATTGGCATCATAGAAAAATGGCAGATAAGAAACCCAGCTACGTAAAAAAGGTGGATCCATACGTTAAGCCGATGGACGACGACCTCTTTGATAACCCTATGGTACGCGCAGCCCTTGCCGCAATGTCACCCGAAGAGAAAGAGCGATACAGGCAGATTGGAGAGCAAATGTACGGGAATATGAACTTCGAAGACGCTAGATACTTAATTAACCCTGAAACTAAGATGACCGAGGCTCTCGCATGCTTGGAGAGTCAGCTGCGCTCAGGGCTGCACCCTTCTGACATGGAGGATAACGAGAAAGCTGTCCTAATCGACGCTTACGGAGAGAAATGGTACGAGAAGTGGGGTTTCGTGAAGGAGGATCTTTCTGAAATCGTCACCGTAAAAAAATAATCTTTTGTAATAATAAATGCTAGAACTACACGCTCTCATGAGCGCCGCTCGCGCTGTAAGTACTGGTGACTCTGAGGAACAGAAAAACCTCAACGTTGCTCAGGCTGTTATCGTCGTCATTGAATTAATCTTTTTTGTATGGGCTATTTTCCGAGCCATTAAGTGTTCGCAGGCAACTCCTGATTCCCGGGCTGTTCATCTACTTTTTGCGACCGTTAGTCCTATCTTGTACCTCATCTTCTCCCACGCCGTGGAGGGCTTCTGTTCTAAGTAGATAAACAAAAATGAACTTATAGCTCAAGATCCCGTCGATCACACTAGCGAGAAGGAACTTGACATCATATCGGAAGAGGAGTAGTACAGAACGATGGCGATCTTAACCAGTTTTACAGCAAACTAGATAAAATGATCGCTACAATAAAATGCAAGTAATCCCAGTATTATGCATAGTGGCGCTAAATCTAGCAGTCTGGGCCTTGATGGCTGTGATGATATGGAGGCCGTCTAAACTTCCTAGCAGTTCACAAAAGTTCAGAGATAGGAGAGCACGATGAAGAATATCCATGATACAACCCAGGCACCTCCGAAGACTTCGAAGTAAAGCTTAGCATCGTCCCACTTATGTTAGCGCGTAGAGTATCAGACCCAGTCAACATACACCGACTTCATGAGATCTTCTCTACTAGTGTGTGGTGAAGTCCATATTTCTTAGTATAATACTAAGAAATAAGAGTGTATATCAATCTAGCTACTGAGATTCGATGAACTCGTGTATATAGTCTTGGGCGTCAAGAATCTTCTTCTTCTCTTTGTTGAGCTCCTTCACACTCTGTTCACGCTTAGTAAAGGTAGGGAGACGAAGATTATGTAACATAGAGTGGTGGAAGGCTACCATCGTTGCCAATATACACCCTAACATGGTCACAGTCCAAACGTCCGTAAATTCCCAGCCTATTCCAAATATAACGATGAAAATAGCATGGAGTATGCGTAGATGCCAAGATGCCCGCGTTTTGTAGGCTCTGATAGAGTCTTGGGTCTCCTTCTTCATGGTGGCTTCGAAGACGGCCAGCTTCTCGTTCATCTTGTACATCTCGTGGAAGTTCTTTAGTAAGCTCTTGACGTAGTTCCTCCGCGTGTCAGCCCTGTCAACCTCGTCTTCCAGATCTGAGACCCGAGTTTCAAGCTCCTTGATCGTGCACAGATCCTTCTCAGCACGGTGCTGCAAGCTGTCGTTCATTAGTATGATGTAGCGCTCGTGCACCGACGCTCCTTCCAATACCTCTGCCTTAGCGTCTGACTTGAGATAAATATGCACACCTTCTTCTTTATTGTCTTTGGACATGTTTGGAGTACTCTCGCGTGGATGCTAGTATTTCAAATTCATTTTCATCCGACGTTTGAAGGTAATAGCTAGTCTTCACGGTCATTCATAGTCCTGTGGAACCGGTCCTTAACTTCCACATTGTCCTTGTCAGATCCTTTGCCGGCTGCCGTTGACTCGTTAATGGGCTGTCGCAGGCCAGCATCTCGCCCGAGCTGAGAAGCGCGCCGAATAGTAGCTTCTCGGGTGCCAGCCGCGGACTTAGACCAATCAGGTTGCTCAGGACTCGCTAACTCCTTGTCTAGTGACGTAAGGAACCCTCAACGGGTGTGCCGTGATTTGTAGGAAACGACGAAAAAACATTTTAATATAGCCAGTACTATAAATGAACAGAAGAAAAAACCCAACACAGTACAAGGCTGCGAGAAATACATGGGTTAATCCGGGTGATGGTCCAGTGACAGATCCTGGTTGGGTGTGGATGGAGTCAATTTGCTGCGCGGCGCCGGGCGGTGATAATATATGTCCACAATGCAGAGGTAACACGCCGTGTGGAATAATTGTCCAAGGTAAATTTCTCGAATGTGCTCCTGGACCGTGTAAAGACGCACCATGTTAGGGAGCTCGTTTGACGACGCTAACAGACAGCAAGGGACAGTTTTTGTCAGCCCTCTGGTCAGTTTGTGACGGAGCTACTAGATGTGGTTCCGTAAAGGAAGGCTGACGTTTTCATCCGACGTTTAAAGAGCCGCTGTGATAAACCCAAAGATGGAAAACGACCGAGAGAAACTTCGTCAGAAGTTACGGGCTAAGATAGGAGAAGGTAGAATTTCCCGAAGCAGCAAACAGAGTAAGGAAAAGGTGCTGGAGAACACCTTGAAGAAAATGGGCTTGGATAAAGACAAACTTAAGGCAGATATAGCCGCAGTGAAGAAACAAGGTGGGCTCACCATCAACCTTTCTAAATAGCTAGTCTTCACGGTCATTCATAGTCCTTAACTTCCACATTGTCTTTGCCCTTTGCCGGCTGCCGTTGGCTCGTTAATGGGCTGTCGCAGGCCAGCGCAGCCGGCCCACCGCTCGGGCGGTGTCCAGGAGACGTCGATCGAGCTAAGAAGCGCGCCGAATAGCAGCTTCTCGGGTGCCAGCCACGGACTTAGACCCATCAGGTTGCTCAGGACTCGCTATCTTGCTAGTTAACTTCTTAGTAACTCCTTGTCTAGTGACATAAGGAACCCTCAACGGGTGTGCCGTGATTTGTAGGAAACGACGGAAACGCATTTTAATATGACCAATACTATAAATGAACAGAAGAAAAAACCCAACACAGTACAAGGCTGCGAGAAATACATGGGTTAATCCAGGTGAGAAGTTCTTTATTGCTTACGCAGTAGATGGTCCAATGACAGATCCTTCGCAAGGTGTTAGAGCAGGACTTCCCGTCGATCACCCTCTGTGGAACAGCCCCGTGAAAGAACCCAGTCCTCTCAACACCAGGTGGGAGTACAACCCCGGGAATGTACCGCTTACTACAATCCTGTAGCATTTATCAAAAAATAAATAGTGCCTATAAGTAAAATGAACGAACTCGAGAAGAAAGTAACAGCAGGAGTCTGCATAGTACTAACTCTTGCGATCATTGGCGTGCTTATATGGCTTGCTACGCAACACAACAAGGACAACTTTTGTGGTGCGTGTCAGAATATAGGACTGCAAGTCAACACGAATCGAAAGTTGCTACACAAGTTATACAACAGCGGTGAACTCACCGAGAATTCGGAACTAGAGAGAGGTGATCAGTGGAAGACTGGACCTTACGTTGGTAGTCAGTTCCATCAGTACCCGGGAGGCAGCAGCGCGTGTATGTAGCTTTCGAAGAAGGCGCTGAAAGAAAAAAAGAATTGAAAAATGAGATTTAAGGAATAATTGTTGGGAATAAAACCAAAAATGTCACTAAAACAAACTCTTGACAAGACTATCGGAAATATTATTAACGAGTACACAAAGTTGATCGCTGATACGTACAACCTGGATAGTGGAAAGCTACGGGCTCTCTGGGAAGACAGCCGAGCTCCATGTCACAAGGCAGCATCACAGCCTCAAGAAGAAAAATCTGAGGAGCTGGATCCTGTCTACCTCCTGAAGTGTAAGAAACCAGAGCTCAAGGCTCTATGCAAGAAGCGAGGCGTACGTTGTACAGGAACTAAGGTTCAGTTAATTGGTTATCTCCAAGGTAAAGAACCAACTCCCGCCAAGAAGAGTTCGACGAAGAGCAAAAGCTCTGGGAAGAAGGAGTCTAAACTCATCAAGAATATTGTCAAGAATATTGTCAAGAAGGTGCCAGTCATTGCCATTCGCAAGAATCAGTACGGGAACCACGAGCACCCCGAGACGCACCTAGTCTTTGACGACAAACTTAAGAAGGTTGTCGGTGTGCAACGTGACGATGACACCGTGTCTCCGCTGACTAAAACCGACATCGACCTCTGTAACAAGTTCAAGTTCTCTTATGTTCTTCCAGCCAACCTAGATAGTGCTAAACTAGAGGACGAGAAGGTAGAGGAGCTGGACGAAGAGTTCGAGGAGGAGCTGGACGAAGAGTTCGAGGAGGAGCTGGACGAAGAGTTCGAAGAGGAGCTGGAGGACGACGAACTATATGAGGAAGTCTACGAGTAATATTTATGTCTCATTATTAATTGTGGTTACAATTAATAACTCTGGTGCCCCATCCTTGCCGCGTACTGGCGCAAGACTGTGGTCCCCAAGGAAGCCCATATCCGGATCTGGACGATCTAAGGCGTCATAGTTATGTTAAATCAATCAGTGGACACGGTCAGGGTTGTCGGGATCGAGTTCGAGTTCGTCGCCATCATCGTACACATAATGATCCTGCAAGATAGCCTGCCTTTCTGGAAAGGGTAAATTGGAAAAGAGGTCAAATGGGTTGGGAGATATCCTATAACCGGGTCCACCATCCGCCCCTCCAGCGCACCACTTCCCGAAGCAATTTCGTTGCCCTTGCGTAGATAGGTCGACGCCGAGAATCCCACCGTCACTTACACATATTTCTCTCGTCTCGTTGCAATGCCGTAAGGGTAGGGGAACATCTTGGAGGGCCATAGCGCTGCAGTCGTTGTTCCAAGAGCAGTAGGGTATTATGTCCTCGGGCGCGGCGTCAGGACCAAACTGACTATGCTTTCCTCCTAAGGTGTCAGCCGTTAGTAAACCCCCCACGACCATCATTAGACCCAGAGCTGTTGCCTGTAGCCAGTACGAATAACCCTTCTTCATTCCGTGACTTGGTTTGTACACGGCTACAGAGATGGTTGAGGAGATGAGTACCCCGACGACAAGGGTTATAAGCAGAGCGGGTTTCACAGGTTTAGAACTGAGTAGACAAGCTAAGAGAGCAAGCTGAGTCACGATAGATATCACGGTCATACTCCTGACGATCGTGAGGTGCTTCACCGTGGGATCGGCTTTCCAGAGACCTTTTGTCTTCCCACTCCATCCCGGACTAGCGGTAGAAACGATGGATAAAACGAGAATTAACACTAACGGCGCTATCAACATTTTATACATTTTTTATCTATGTCAACATCTTTATTCGTATTTTCGGTAACAAACTGGTCTTGACGTCCACAATCTTCAAGGTCATTCCCCCTGGGTTACCGTTGAGACATAGGACGTGGTGTAAAGGTATATCAAAATCAGGAATACTGGTCACATGTATACATGTAAGGTGGTACAGCAAGGCCCGGGTCACTGCACGGTGGCACACGATGAATACGTCATTTCCCTCCGTTACTATTTTGGTAACGAAAGGTTTGACTCTTCGGAAGAGATCTATGTATGACTCTCCTTCGGGATAGCGGTAGTTGAGCTTATCGGCAAGTCGAAGGGAGAACTCCTGGGGATACCTATCTTGTACCTCCTTGTAAGTGAGCCCTTCGCAGATTCCTGCGTTAATCTCGTCCAATTCCGGACAGTGTATGCATTTGGAGAAGATGGCGTCATGTCCCGATATCGTCTCTATGGCCCGTCTCTTAGTGGAGACGTAAGCTATTTTCGGTACCCTTCTTTCTCGACAGAAACCTACGAGGTCTCTTGCATACGCTCTGCCAGATTCTGATAAGGCTGGGTCTCCTCCAATTCTGTTCTCTATGTTGTACAGGCTTTCGCCGTGACGAGTGATGAATATATGCATTTATCGGTACACCTGTTTTTTATAGACCTGAATTCTTTGATCTCCTCTGAGCGAGATGAACCGTCAAGGTCACAATTAAAACGAAGATTCCAGTCACTAGAACTATGCCTAGTGCCAGTAGTGCAACGGCGACGAATACAGCTCGTCTTGATAGAGGAGCCTGGTCTGCGAGAGAAGCTCCTGGGAATAGCAAGAGATTCACTTTCTTAGCCGCGTTATCGGGAAGTAGTCCGTTCGCCTCTAGAAACCCGTAGCCGGCGTGCGTACCGTGGCTATCCGTCACACGACCGGGACCCTCCCAATTAAAGGACCCCGAGGGCATGAATACCACGTCTGGTTGGCCGTTGCTTGCACTTGTTGACAGGACGTAAGTTTGTTGTTCAACGGTAATACGATAAGAGGTGGGGAATGTCATAGTATATCCTCCTCCTGGTGCTGCGACGTTCTGTGTGATCAATACTTTGATTTTACACGGTATTCCGTAGCTGGGTTTACCATCTTGGTATTTGTTGCAGAGCGTCGATAACGCATCTCCAACTTTAAGAGGTAATTGTTCTTGTTTAATCATCGGGAAAAACATGTATTGAGTGTTACCGGTAAGTTGGATGGTAAGCCACAGCCAGCTGATGCTCCTCGGAGGTGCTCCCGCTATCAGGAACGAGTATAGGAGTTGTTTAACGGTTCCGTGAGGGATCCCTCCGAGTATGGTCTGGTGGTCGAACCAACCATTTCCGTGTGAGTCGGTCAGGGCTCCATATGTCATCGTACACTTCGGATTGGTGTAACTCCAGTATAGCGTACCGAGTCCTGCAAAGCATCCCGGTATGCAACCTTTCACCCCGTTATATTGTCCTCCTTGAGTCGGGGTTAGCGTGAACGAGAACTTCTCTTTTTTTCTTATGGAGAACCATCCTGTTAGTCTCCCAGGTTTACCTTCAATCCCAGGTTTGCGGCCAAAATACGCTTCAACACCTCGTGTTTTGTAATAAAACTTTATCTTATTCTTCTTATCACAGGAGTAGGTGGTAGCTGGCCCACCATTCTGTGGAATTGGAACCCAGCCTTTCCCATTCCCAGCATCGTACCCTCCTACTACTGAGTACAGCTGAACCCCGTGGGCGCTAGGATCTACCCCAATATGGAAGATCATGAAAGTAAATCGAAGTTGAGCACCATTCCCGTACATGAAATACCAACCTAGAGGTGATGCATCAAAGTCCATACAGAAATGATCTTCCGGTTTACCTTTCCATGGCTGCATTCCAGTATACGATAGTGTCTGTTGAGGAGGTCTCATCCCAGACAGTGTCACAATCTGAGAGTATGTAGTAGCGCTCTCACTAAGTTTGCTCAGACCGTCAACGTACTTTTGGTCTATCGGAAAAAGCCAAGGATTAGCGAGACTTTTAAGGCCTCTCTGAAAATTTTTCTTAATTGTCTCAATGTCGCTCATTTTATATATAGAGAAGTTTATTTCTAATACTCGTTGAGTGTTAGAATTAGAAGCGACGCATCGAACTTCCCTTTTTTGCTTTCCCGATGTATACGACTACTAGTGTCACTATTGGTCCGAGAGGAACAACGGGGAGGAGACCCAAAACTCCGACAATCTGTGCCCATTCAGGTAGGACGTGCCAATATTTAATTGTGACTACGAGTGCCCAGACCCACATGATAAGGCTGATAATGAAAAACACTGCTACGACTGCTGCTCCCACTCCCAGAAATGGAGTAAGAGTAGGGTCGTCGTCCGAGTAACCCTCCCGATCTTTCTTCTGGTTTAGCCGAAATCTTTCGGCTAAACCCGTGATGGACATTTTTTGAAGATCCATGTTGTTTTTATTTAACTCGAGATTTTTTTCTACTTCTTTTTTTCTCGTCGACCTCGTGCTGCATGTTCAGCTTTGCGACCATGCGCGACACATCACATACTTCTTGGTTTTTCCCTACTTTGACCGTACGAGAAGGATCCACCCCTGTCTCTCCGTAAGCTACTTGATAGATATTACCGGGGACGTCCCGTACCGTTCCATCGTACTGTACCTTAATGTCTTCAGTGAGCTTCACTATACGGCGTTGCATGTATCCGGAGGTAGCTGTACCCATCGCCGTGTCCGAGATACCCTCTCTTCCTGACATGGCGTGGAAATAGAACTCACGAGGATTGAGACCGTGAATGAAAGACGATGCAATGAAGCCTCTGGATTCGTACTCCATCTCTGGAGGTCGCTCTCCGAAAGGGTAGTGAGGTAGAGTTCGCCGACCGTGGCTAAGGAAGAGAGGTACTCGCCGACCTTTCAGGTTCTGCTGACCCAGCAATCCGGTGATCTGAGCAATATTGAACACGGCTCCTTTGCTTCCTGACTGCACCGTAGCCAGAAAGTTGTTGCTTTTAGCCAGGGAGCCTTTAGCGATGCGCAACCCAATGTCCTTAGCTTTGTTCAGTGCGGCGTTTATCCTCATCTCTCTAATGTTGGGATGCGTAGTGGTACTCTTCAGACCCTCGGCTTCGATGTAGCACTTCTTTATCACGTCTTGAATCTCCTGTTGCTTCTGAGAGCTGCTAACAAGGCAATCTCCGAGTCCAACAGTGAAGCCCTCAATCATGAGCCACCCATTAGTGATAAACTGCACGCAGTCTATGAAGTAGGATGCAGCCTCCGCTCCGTACTCTTTATTGATAACCTGGATAAGGGAGTTGTGGCTAGCACCTAGTACGGCTTTGTTAAGCGTCCCTTCGTATAACACCCCGCGCCAAATCTTGACGACAGGTTCTTCAGGATCTCCATCGTTTATCTTCTCGTAGATCAAGTCGATGGGCAAGAACATGGAGAAAAGACCTCTACCATTGTAACACTGCACCTTCTTACCTTTCTCTTTCAAGATGCGTCGCACGTGTTGAACTCGGCTAAGAGGGTCCTCCTTCATGTCGATCTTACCCAAGAGATTGAAAAATTGCCCTTTCCTGATCTTCTTCGATCCTTGGGTCATCCGGTAAGCTCCAAGGAGCGAGTCTTGGACAATGGCCATATTGGGCTTGCTGCTTTGCGGCGATATTAGATGCCACTGAGCTGCCGAGAGCATCTCTAGCTCCGCCTGCGACTCAATGGACTGCGGTACATGGATATTCATTTCGTCTCCATCGAAATCGGCATTGAATGGTTTCGTAATCGCCAGATTCATTCGCAACGTCTTTCCTGGCCTCACGATAACAATCATCGCCATCATACTAGCCTTATGCAGTGTGGGTTGGCGATTCAATAGGACATAGTCGCCGTCTTGGAGCTTCCTCTCGGCCACCCATCCCAGCCTCAACCTGTAGCTACGGTTAGCGGGTGCAAGTCTCTCAAGGAATTCGCCAGCCCTCTTTACGCGGTCCCCTTCCATCACCAGCTCTCTACCTGTTACCACCTCGATCTCTTGGTCTCCTCGGTATATGACGTCCCCAGAGAGTAGTCTAGTGCCTCGGCGAAAGCGCTTGAGGTTGATACGAGTCTTACCGTCAGGCTTGAGCAGAGAGTTTACCCTCCCGTCATCTACTAGTTTCTGTAGAATGTCTATATTGAACTTAGCTACCCGTACAGGGACGGTGAGGATCTCTGCCATCGCAGGAGGGACGGCGAGTTCTCCAAGCTTCAACGTAGGATCGGGACCAATCACTGTGCGGGCCGTCTGGTTACAGCGCTTCCCCATCATATTGTTTCTAAGCTGACCGTCCTTCCCAGCTAAGCGCTCCTTGATCCCCTTGATAGCACGTCCATTAGTGGTATGCTTAGCTTTCCCTTGACCATTATTGAAAGTAGTAAGGACTCGAAACCTCAGACTAGCGAGGAATTTCTGTCGCTTAGTCTCACTAAGCTCCTTCCTCTTCCCTGACGAGGACTTGCGGCCACCAAGATGATTATTAGCTTTAATGATCTCGATATATTGATTAGTAAGGTCATCATCGCACATGTTGCCGTCGGCCTTCACATAAGGTCGATCACATGGCGGTATCACGGGAAGCACCGTGATAATGAGGTTGCGAGGATGAACTAATTCAGGATCTAGACCGATCAGTCTAATATCCTGGTCTAGGATGCTATCGAAGATCTTTCGTATCTCTTCCGTTGTCAGCATAATGCTGGTACGCGTCTTATCTTTCCCCTCGTACACCTTGAATATAGAGCTGTCAGAGGTAGAGAATTTACACCTAGGGTGGTCGGATCCGCATCCAGGATGACAGCACATGTGCACTTTCTTTAGGCGTTCTTGGATTCGGCTAAATCTCGACTCACCCCTATAACGGTTGAGCCCGGCCAGGTATATCTGATCTTTGAGTAGCAGGAGGCGATAGCACTTTAGGCAAAAACAGTTCAGGAAAGCCACCACCCTTTTGTAGTATAGAGGATGTATAATCGACTCGTTAAGCTCAATGTAGCCAAAATGTCCCTGACATGCGTATGCCCCCTCCTTGCAAGTCTCACACCTCCTAGTTGAGTCGGTGGTGCCCATCCGGTCGTCATATACTGTATTGGCACCGCTCTTCTTTGGACAGTCTATTTTACAGACAGCCATATTGAGTATCTCCTGTGCGGAGTATATACCAAATGTGATCTCATCGATCTCGCGAGTGTCTCGTTCCATCTTCGAACTTTGTCTGCAGGTTTTTAGATTTTTTCAAATCTAAAAATCCGATACCACCCCACTCATTTTCCTTCATAATTAATCAGGTCGTCGGGTTCCAAGATAACGGCTTCACCGTTAGCTACTTCCTCCTCCAACGTTCTAATCCTGTACCCTTTCCACCTAGACCCTCTTCCTGGTTCTCCCCACAACTTCTCAAAGTAATCTCTGACTTGATTCTTAATTGGAAGAGCCATGTTGGGCCAACCTTCCTTGAACCAGTCCTTGAAGTAAGAGTAGAGCTCCTGTAAAGCAATCGTAGCGTCAGCGTCCACGATACACTCTTCAATGAACTGGCGATAGAGATCGTTCTGCCGCCTGTACATGGCGGTGGCCTCCTTAACTTTATCGGGTTCTACGCGCACCGTAACCTTCTTTCTCCACTCGAGGAGATACCACGCAAAAGCACCAACCATGTCTGGTAGTTTGGATCCAAAGGTGCGGTCCATGGGAAACCTCTTCTCCAGAAGTTGCTCCTCAAATGTTGCTGGACACGGAGAACCTGGTTCTACGAAAGTAGACTCAAAAGGTATGACCCTCAGACGGTTCCACGTAGCTTTATCTGACGACCTCAGTTTTGGAAGCCCGTTACAGATGAGGGTAATAGTGAACATAGGTGTTATTTCTCTGGTACTCTTGCCTCTCTCGAACAAATCTCGCGCCCAGTACTTATGTGGGATCCTCTAGAGTCGACCTGCA
>JGI24923J38494_100829_pt1 | contig 19389 bp, 23 predicted proteins | sample LinPFosplate11_FD_38494 | JGI IMG/M metagenome (IMG submission 38494) | reverse complement strand
TGCAGGTCGACTCTAGAGGATCCCACCCATACTGCAGCACCGACATAGTCAAACTCACTAGGCTTAGTATCTCGTACTCTCTCGAGATCCTGCACGGACCACAGCTTCTTCCCGTCCCGTACGGTCCAATGTCCGGTTCCAGCGGCGTGCCGAAGCGTTAGCTTAGCCGAGCTCTTCCAGTCCGTACCAGCCGCATGCTCGCTGAAGGCGTACAGATCACCGTCATGCACATCGACGCCCCCGTTTGCGCCGACCGGCATCGACTTGAGAAAATGCTGGAAATGCAAGCGTCTGGATGCTCCAAAGCGTACGCCGATGACTCGACGCCGCATCGTGTCACCATGGTAGCGGATGCCAGAGTCCTCTTTGTGGTAGTAATTACCCTCCGCGGCCAAAATATGGCCTGTAATCTCCTCCAGTCGGCTATTAATGATCTTGACCTCGCTTGCTAACGGGTCGTCGTAGGCAACAACCGTTGACTGTCCGATGCTGTAGTCGGGAGCCGTCCCAACTCGGCCAAAAGAGATGTTAAAACGGTCATGCTTATTCAGTGGCACACCCCCCTTCTTCCTCGGGCCCTTCTTCTTGTCCCAGGGCAGTGCAAGTAACTGTGCAAGCATCGAGCCCGTGTCGCCTCCCAGCATCGTTCGACCACCACCGCGCACAACTAACAGGTAGGCACTTGGCTGAGTAGCTGCGAGTTTCCGTATTACTACTGACTTCTTGTCGTCCCCCGTGACACGGTCCACCAGCTCCTTCCTAATGTCAATGAGCTTGTACTCATGGTCTGGGAAGGAGGCCTGTATGCTTTGCAAGTCCTCCAGCGTATAGCCCTCCCCCGGCTGCGCCATCTCCCCGGTGTTGGGTAGCTTAGCCCCGCCCGACTCGGCCTGGTCACAGAAAGTTATCGCGAAATTCTTGTGGGGATGCTTTACTGAACTCATCGCTTGCTATCTTGCACGCGTAGGCAAGAATTTCAGTTCAAGAAGATCTGCGAATCCCTCGACATCACCCCGGAGCTTCTAAACAAGAAGCTTCAAGCTTTGGCCAAGGCACTGGCGGCTTGAACATCGTTTTAACAACTGATTTTTAGGACTAGCATCTTCCAAGAAAAATGGCACTCACTGAGCTAAAAAGCAAGCTCCCTCACGGCGACGTCGGGAGAATCATCAACTCGTATATATTCTACTGTCATCCGGACGCTCTACAAGAAGCCGCCGATTACCGCGAGAATCTACGGAAACAAGTTCCACCGAATCATAAAACGTTTATGGAAGCGGGGGCTGTGTTGGGGGCGGTACTGGGCCGTCCCATGTATGACTGGGTGTACTCAGAATTCGATTGTAGGGCAGACATGCCTCCCTGGGCCCAAGAGAGAGTACAGAGAGAAGAATGGAACATGGTTCGTAGCTGGGACGACCTTAAGAAGATGTACTGCTTCGATGTGTACCACGCCACTGGTGACCCCTACCATTGGGAAGTGAACTGCGACCGCCTCCCGTCGTCTGGTCCGGACACCCATTTACCGCGAGGTCTTGAGGATTGGGAGTGCTTGGATGTGAATCTCACGTGCCGGTGCTGCGGCAAGCATTCAAGCATTGCCTCGTGTTCGCTAGGTGACTTGGTGCGACACCATGAGAGCGAGAATATCTGCGAATCCCTCGACATCACCCCGGAGCTTCTAAACAAGAAGCTTCAAGCTTTGGCCAAGGCGCTGGCGGCTTGAACATCGTTTTAACAACTGATTTTTAGGACTAGCATCTTCAAAGACAATGGCACTCACCGAACTACGAAGCAAGCTCCCTCACGGTGACGTCGGGAGAATCATCAACTCGTATATCTTCACTCATCATCCAGATGCAGTAGATGAAGCAAGAAGCTACCGGGTAACTCTTCGAGAGCTCGCTCCGGTCATTCATATGACTTTCCTTGAAGCAGCGGGGGTCCTAGGAGCAATAAGACCTCGCTGCGCAATATGGAGGGCGACGGTCACCTCGTGGTCTCCTCATATTCGGATCTTGAGAGTGTGCCGGACTGGATTCGAGAGAAAGCGCATGACATAGAGGTCCCGGTCCTCTCCACAGAACTCCTTCAGTACGCTAGCCATTCCCACGAATGGTTCAAAGTAGGGAGGGAGCTTCTTCTCGTGGAGAAGATCTTCCTCGATCAGCTTAATGACAGTGTGTATCTTCTTCCCGAACCTTTTCTTGCCACCCTGATAGCTCGTCATCTTTATTGGTGCTTTTTTGCTTAGCTTAGCAGTAACATAATACCCAACGCCTACGGGCATTGGGTATTATGTTACGATGCGAGCGGGAAAGCCCACGGATTCATCCGTGGGATGAGAGCGACCCCCGACTGTCTTAAGAACTAGACATCTTATAGAAAGTAGTTGCCTGGTTACTCTCCTTTCGGCTTGTCCAGACTATGAAATCTACTTAGACCTTGTAGGTGGAATTCCTACTCGCAGAGCCGTGCAGACAGAGATGTACGGACAGGGGTGTATTGGCCATCCTAGCGGGCACTAACTGGGTGATCGTTCCTACTGGGAAGCGCACTACATAGTTAACCCGAGAATCCCACGGATAAATCCGTGGGAGAAGTCAAATTGAAGTTATGTTTCACTTTTTGTATCAAGCACCGACGTATATTCGTGAAACTCCGATAGTTTCGACTCCTCCTTTCCATCCATTTCTCGCATTGTAGTAAACAAGAATATATTGGTTTATATGAATCGTGTCGAAGCCGTAAACATATGCTTTCTTCCAGGATTTTTTTTCAATCTGAGGAGCAATCAACTCAGGTTCCACAATCTCGAAGGAAAACTCTCCGGTCGCTCTCAAAGAAGAAATAGTGCTGCCAGTTCGATTGAGTTTGTCAATGGTGATGCGACTGCAGAGAGCCGACGCCGGTGAGTTTGATGTCGGCCCTGCTAGGAGCTTCAAAGATCCAAGGCCTATCGTTTTTCTTTGAGAGTCTTTTTGCAAACCCGAAATCTCGATCGGTTTTTTCGAAAGGCGTTTCCAAGGACCTTGAAGCGTTTCGGATTCGGCAACGCCCAAGTATAGCGGCTCATCAATTGCCGAATCTGAAAGGTGCACCGAAGATGCAGAGTAATAGAGTCTCCACTTTCCCTGAGCAGTCTTGTAAACGAAGGCATTACCCACCCTTGCCTGATTAATTTTTTCCCATTCAAGCTCTGGTTCAAGAACAATCTTTGGTGAAGACCATTTCCACGATTGAGAACCTTTAGTTGGAATGTTTGCAGATTTTACTAGCAGTTTCGAGTTACGGAACAAAAGTGGTTCGTACTGCTCGTAGAAGAGGTAGACCACGTCGTCCTCTTGAAGAGCAAAGGGGCGAACGGCGCCCGGCCAAAGCACGCTCGTCTCGAGTCTCTGGAAACTGGTTTCATTCTTTGCAATGTAGTGTGTGATACCATGAAAGACTTCGTTCGCCCATAAGTGCATCTTATTTTCAATTAGAAGGACACTGGGGTCGCCTAACAACCACTCTCCAAAATCTACCGCTTTCAAAATCGGATTTTCACTCCAGTCTTCCACGCCATGGATAGAAGTCTTCACCCACTGACCTCCTAGTTCAAGGTTGGAAGACATCTTGTCACCCAGTGCCAAGCACAGGGGGAGAATGAGACGGCGGTGAGCCCAAGAAGTCTTTCCACCTATCGTCATCTAAATATTTATAATAGGGAGCGAGAAAAACCCACGGAGCTTCGCCTCCGTAGGAGTATGTCATAGCTTCGGACAACTGACGGCCATGAGATCCAATGCCTACGGGCGTTGGATCTTTTCTTACTTTTGTACTTACAGTCGTTGTCCGCCCACCGACTTAAACGTAGACAGATCCACTCACAAGTGCAGCCCTCGATATGTTCAATCAAGAAACCTCTCGAGGGTCGTAGTAAATCACGTTTATGTCACCTAAAGACGTGTCTATCACGGAACTGGCGCTCAATGGCACCTGGAGGTAGATAATACGTGTTTGTCATGCTACAATGGGGTCGGCGAGGCCTGGGAGTACCTGGACCTTCGCGTCAGTTGTCGATGTTGCGGTGAAAACACAGAAGAGTTGTCTAATGATCTCCAGAATTTCATACAGGATAGCGGTCACGACCGGGCTATCTGCGAAGACCTCGACATAACCCCGGGAAGCTTAAACAAGAAGCTTCAAGCTCTGGTCAAGGCGCTGCTTAGCTGTAGTAGCTCACAATCATATCCGTAATCTCATTTACTTGCGACCTGTTGATGAGCTCTTTGAGGAACAACTTCTTAATCTCAGGATCTAGCCTTGTCCACTTTGGTATAGAAGGACTTGAGCAGAATTCTGTGATCGCAGACACACCATTACTTACAGAACCGTCTCCCTTGGTCCTGTAAGCTAGATCGTACAGCATATTGAGGCGAAAAAAGGATTTAAGACTCTCCCAGATTTTCTTGAGCGTTCGGACTGAGTTACCTCGGGTCTTGTCCGGACGGGGTCGCTTGAGGATGAATAGCCTCTTCTCGGGTTCCCAGAGGAACTCCCCAACAGAACAATCGATCTTCTTAGGTATCCATGTAGCCGCTGTCCCATCTGGGAGCATGAACCTCCTACCAGTTGAGTCCAGAAGGTATTTCCCATCAATTTGGAAGTCCATTGTGCGCTCGGTTAAAGGCTTCCATTTAAGCTTACTTGGTCGAACACTTCGAGCACGAGGCGAACAGCAGTCCCGAGGATCCATGGCATACGAGGCCATCGCTGGTGCAAGTATTAGTCCGTCGTCTTCTGCCGCACCCAGCACGGTTCTTGTTTGCTCTCTCACTGCAGCCACTATGTCCCGCCCTCGTATGTCGGCAAATGACAAGTAGGGGACATTGTTGATGCGTAAGCCGGTGACTGAAGTGTTGAACCACATTCCTATAGCCTTCAGAATACGCAGCCTTTTCATGAGAGGCAGTGAGCCTACTGGGCTACCCGGGTTCTGACGAGTGTATTCGCTATTTGCACAAATGCAATCAAAAACACATAAGTGCGGGGTCGGCCCTCTGAGTAGTTCTCCGTCCAATAGCATCCCTCGAAAAGGAGAACCATCTGTACGACTCCTGGCCACGACAAACAACGCCTTTCCATCTAAGCCTGTCAATTCGAAAGGTCTGCCATCCCGTCCGATGAAAATTAGGGCGTGATGTCCCGTTCTTGGATTGGCCGGACCTACAAGCACACTCACACGCTCACCGTCTACTTTGAGAGATACGAGATAGTCTCCTTGAGCCACTTTGTTAGCATCCAACCTTGCCACGAATGCAGCCATACGGCTCCCACACCAGCCTAGTCGGAAGGGCGGCCTGCGACCACAAAGGCGGGGGAAAGATTGCAAGACTAAGGACCTATACCAGAACTCGACTAAGTCACGTTTCCTTCCAACGAGGTACGCTCGACGTGCTTCTTGATACATCTTTCTTTAGAAGATGTATCAATAATATGCCGAAGAGAACTCAGCTATTTTTTCTGTCGTAAGTTCGTATATCCAGGCTTGTCTGCGGATGCGAAACTCTAAGGGCTCCACCAAGTGGGGTTATCTAACGATCTAGAGAATTTCATATAGGATATGGGTCGCGACCATGCGATGTCTGCGAAGACCTCGACATAACCTGGGAGCTCCTAAACAAGAAGCTTCAAGCTTTGGCCAAGGCCTTGGTAAGCTAGCCACAAAGTTTCTATCTCTCTCGAAGGATAGAAAAAGTTACTCGGCATGCAGTGCTTCCAGTGCTTCCAGTCTTTTATTCATGTTCTGCAAGACGTTGTAGATAGCTTCCAACCTTGTTAATAGAATTTGAGCGTCGGAGTTCTTTCGAGAGTTAAATACCCTCAAGTACTTGTCTGTCACAATTTTACCCCGAGTTTCAGCCAGAACTCCATCGATCACCTTGAGATTGTATCCAACTGTTTTCTCGTACTCGGCCTTCTCAGCTTCGGTCTCATCCTGAAGCGTCCTCATCCTGTTCTGTAGTTCCTCCATCTCGGACTGCCTGGTGTCTTGTACAATGGAGCTCATCTTAATAACATGCTGCATGGCCTGTTATTTCAATTTGACGAGAAGATCCGCCTTGGAATCATCCGTGCGAGCTTGAAGCTTCATATCTCAGCTATTCTTTTGGCGAGATAGCTGGAAGCATAGTCTTAACATCGATATCGACATGCGTATTGTTCCAAGATGCACGCATCTTTACACGAAACCGCTCAAGCAAACGAAGGAGGGGGCGCTCCTGCCCGTAGAAGCTAGCGAATAGAGCAGTGACCCAAGGGTTGAATTGGAACTCTAGGTGCTTGGGACAGTCGACATACGTCGTGCCTGGCCCCATGCCACTGTCACTGGGTACAAGCTTACCCCCTCTCTGATTGTTGTGACTCTTCGGTTGATGATCATCCCGCGCATCGGGATTGAAAGGATCAGTAGGGTCCAATCGATCAGTGTAGTAGAGATAATCGTCTCCCTTTCCCGTCGCGACGAGATCTCCAATGTCCTCTTTGAATGAGAAAGAGTCGACTGAAGAAACATGAGCAAACCAAGCACTGAAGTCAAGCTCCGCCTCTTGGGCGCAGCATGACCTCTGTAAGCTCTCGGGTATGTCAATGATAAGGTAACCCTCTTGATCGAACTTCTTCAACTGTTCCTCCGTCAGAAGTCCCGCTTTCGACTTTTGTGTCCACTCATCCCCCTGAGCCTGCAGGCAGCCGAAGCTTCGTCGGCCTTGGCGGTGGGCAGCGACAAAGCAGCACCAAGCACCCCTCGAGCTGCCAGCCCCCGTGTCGCAAGGAGCACTGCTTGCGACGAATTGATACCAAGCTCTTTGCTCAGGAGAAAGGAAGTCCTCTGGGACCAGATCCAGGAAGGCGGTGACCTTTGCGGTACTTGTGTCAGACCCGCCGGTAGCGTGCCAGGTTTTCCACATGATGATTTGCTCACCTGCTTTGACCTCCGGAATGAAGGTAGAATAGGCCATGGCTTCGTCCCAAGCTTCGCGAAGTCCTAGACTCTTAATCGCTACGCTGTTGCGCTTGACAAAATCTTTGTAAGCTTCCTCACCATTTCCTTGCATAGCTTCGAACACCTTCTTCAAAACCTGATTCAGCCTGTTACAGTCGCGTTTGCCACCTTCGGGAGTAGGCTGTGGCGGCTGGATCTTCTTGTGTAACGCAAAAGGAAGACTGTCGAGAGATCTTACCTGGTAACTACTCAGGCCAGTCGAAGGATGTTGTATGAGTATCAATAGCGCATCAAGGGCTTTCGAGTAGCTCGAATCACGGGGTGCTGTGATGCTTAACAGTGATGGCCCACAGATAGGTCTCTGGCATTGAACACGCTCGTCCTTTGACCTGTCTGCGAATCTACACCGGAGGTCAGTCATACGCGCCTTTACGCGGTCAACTACATACCTCAAGTCATGGGGGAGCTTCACCCCACCGCTTCCGTAACGATCTGGGAAACAGAGGATACAGGCCATCCTTTTCTCCTGGGTCCAATCGCTCAGTGATGGATAGTATTCATGCAGCTCTTCTGCTGCAGACTGGACCAGGTCAATGTCGAGATCCAGTAAATTCATAGCGCAAACAGGTGCCCCATACCTTTCTTTTCGGTTTGCACAGTAAATGCATGGACTTTGCAGCGCCCCCCATGGCAGGTGAGGTGTGGGGACGCTGAGGCTCTGCTATACTAAACCGAATTACTATTGAGACACAACGAGAAGATGACATGCCCCCCAAAGAAGAGATCTCAGTCGTGAGTAACCAGGCTGCACTTTCTGACCAGCTATCTATGAACACGCTAACTCGTATAGGAACTCTGTGTAGTGATATAGTTCGAGAAGAACTAGAGACGACCCTGAAGGAGCGGAGACAGAGCCTACTTTCTTATTGTGCTCCAGAGATACGTGAAGTTAAGTGCTGGCAAGCGGCACACGAGACCCTGCTAACGGTCTTAGATAGACCGACGGCTGAGTGTAAAGAGATCTGGGACTCTGCACAGTTCACACGTAACGTTATAAATGGACGCCAACGAAAATAGCTAGTCTAGCATTGTTCCCTTGACCTCACCCATGAGCAGCTGAATGGAAAATTGGGTAAACTGACTAAGGCCGGTTTGCTCTGAATTAATGTAAGGAGGGCAGATTTTCCAAAGCCCGGCTTTTCTACCTTAAATAAAGATACTCCGTAGTAACAGGACCAGCTCAATAAGTGATGTGGCCAATGCCCCAAAGCCTTGGAGTGAAAACTCGTTTGGGGGTTGCCTCAAGCCATTCAAGAAGAAGGGAGGTAAGAGTAAAGGGTAGGGGCGCGAAGGCTAAAACCCGCTCAGAACTGGTACACAGTTGCTAACCACGAGAAGCTCCTGGAGAAATATAAAAGAGCCAGAAAGCTAAGGAAAGCTGAGTGTAGCAAATGGTTAAATGTATATGGTTCTGCATAGTCGGTATCGGAAACCGAGCTATCTTTACAATAGGGAGCGGGAAAACCCACGGATTCATCCGTGGGAGTATGTCAGGCATGTATTTTAATGAAGAAGCTTAGTCGACTTCTAAAATGACTTTTGACAGACACTGTACTGTAAAAAGAGCATGGCACTGATTGAACTACGGAACAAGCTACCTCACGGTGATGTGGGAAGAATCGTCAATTCGCATATCTTTACGCAGCATCCAGATGCTGTAGAAGAAGCTAGGGAGTACTGGAGCGGCCTGAGGAAAAGCGTCCCGCGGCGACACAGAATATTTACTGTATGTGTTGCATCAGTAGGCATAATTCGCGAACTTGGGCTTTGTGGTTTATGCCAAACGCTGGATTGCACAGCGCCGGGATGGTTGGAGAGTAAACTTGCGTCCTATGCACGACTGATCGCCCCTCCTTCAGAAGTTACGAAATCAGATAGTGAGCTCGTAGAAGTATGCCTCAACGAGATTGAAGACTATGTTTCATCCCCCTTGTATAGGTCTCCTAAGCAGATGAGTGTTGCGTGGGAAGTAGCTCTTACGGACCATGACTGCAGTAGCTGTGGTCAAGCTATGGGTCCTGTTGTACCACAATTACTTTTGGATCATTTTCAGGATAATCCTGAGACTGTGGTTGAAGCTGTCAGGGACTTTGTTGCTACTCAAAGGACTTAGCCTTCCTTCAATGCACAAAGGTCGACGTCAACTACCAATCGGGTACGTGACTATATGCCACCAGTCTCTTCGTAAGGCTTCCACTTCCAGCGGCGGAAAGCCTGTGATGTCATATTCCACCTCACCTCGTGGCCGCCTATACCAGCTGGACTCAAGTTTGGTGAGCCCTATATCAGAAAACCGCATGTAGTACTTTGGCCGCCCACTTGACCACCAAGCTTTCTCCACCTTTCCCGTGCACAAGAGCCTGGTTCGCCCGCTGGACCACTTGATCTCAGAAAGAGCCTGGGGCTGGCGGCACATGGGGCAAAGTCTATTTTCTCAAAATGGTGATCGATACATTCTTCATGAAACACATGGGGACATGTGGTACACTTTCTTACCAACGATCCTTTCGGTTTTTCTAAGCATATGGGGCAGACATTTTCATCTTCTTCAATGGACATCTAATGTGTTGGTAAGATGTAGTCTTTTTTCGCTTTCCCATGTTCTCCGCACGCGGGATGCTATTTTTTCTTGGAGTACCACATTCTTGGTCATGTCAACAAGGCTAGCTCAGGCAGAGTATATTATGAGAGCGAACACTGTTCAGGTTCGGCTGCAGGGGGAGATGGAACGACTTCTGTGGGTGCGTGACAGTCGGGGAATAGGACCTGGTTTTTTGGACCTGTGAGGCAAGGACAAGAACGAAAGCACTGAATGCCTGTGATTTCCTCCCCTTGAATACCCAAATCTTCAGGGTCGCCACGGCCGTGTTCCTGGTGATCAAGCCAATCCCTTAAACTTTTACCCATCTCACCGACGGAGTGGAATCGAGGTGGAGGCACTTTTAGTGGGTTATCCTTTGGCGGACATGACCTTGACCTTGATCTTGCCGGGCTATCCTTTGGCGGCCTTTGCCTTGACCTTGCTGGCCTATCCTTTGGCGGACAAGACCTTGACCTGGTATGGGAGCTTGTCCTAAATTTACGTCTCTTTTTGGACGTTCTCACATTAGACCCCTTCTTGGACCTTCGTCTCCTAGATCGATGTTTGTTAGCCATTTATTTGAGCACCAGATAGAGTTTTTATCTTACTTAATGAAAAAGGATGTCAAAGGCAAGTGAGAAGCGGTCAAGGAGAAATAAGAAGAGACGTTCGGGACGAGTTAGGAAACATAGGAGTAAGAAACGCCGTGCTTTCCACATGGAAAGATGGGCTTTGCCAGTTGGAACAGCCATTTCCCCTCTTTGTGAGCCAGTCCTATTGCAGGACGAGGAAGGCACTTACCTCCGATTGGACCGCGATCCTTCCCGACAGCTACCTGCTACCCAGGAAGAGATCGACGATCTTAGCTTATATGTAGTCCCTTGGAGGGTTTGGAGGGATAGTAGTCCTGCTTTCGAAAAGAGCAAGTGTACAGATTTCTACGTCCAGAAGGGCGCAGAACTGGGAGAGCCGGGGGCCGTTCTTTGGCAGAGAGTACCTACGACAGATTTTTTCAATGAAAAGGTATTTTGGGACGATAAGTACAGGAAAACTGGGAGGGTTTCTCGTTGGGCTTGGCCTGTCGTGGATGATTATATTTTTACCAGGTATCTTAATAGTATTCTGACTAATGCAGGACAGTTGCCCCCAGATTATATGGTAGTGCGGGGTAAGTCTGGCCCACATGCACGAGGTGCCGGGTGGTCTCGTCCGTCTTATGTGGGCTCTCATTTGGGCCCAGTACGGAGGGCACAGCGAGAAGCAGAGCAAAAGCGCAGAGAAACTTTCCCGAGACACGACAGTACACGAAGTCTGGTGGGCCTGGCTGCAGCTGGCTCCTGTAAGGCTGCTGGCGGCGATTCAGATGAGGACGAGGGGTACGAGCCCCTCCAGTTTTGAAGTGTCACTTGAAAGCCTTGTGTTTTCGTATCCAGTGAGAAACGAAAGCTTACATATTTCTACAGACAAAATCGATCCGTCTAATTCTTTTAAGAATCTGGATTGGTAATTTGGCTGTATCTGAACCGCTCTGTATGGGACGGCAGTCGTGTCTGCGTCACCTGAAGCCGTCGTATCCTTGAGCGAGCTCAAGGTGGTCGGCTCCGATCTCTATTCTCAAAAAAGGAAGTACGTTCGGGCTAGCACTCACGTCCTGAGTCAAGTTTTTGCTTGCGCAGCCCATGGTGCTAGCTCGTCCTCCCCAGTCTATCAAATAGACTGAGTAACCTCGCATTTTCTTTTGAATGAATAATCTGACTATTTCGGTTTACAAGTTTTCTTTGGTCGATTTTATCTGGAATAATCTATGTCTTTATTCTTCGGCGACTGTATGTTTGGGCGAGACGGTTCCTCTACCTGGGCCCAGCAGACGTCGTTCTCGACGCGCTCGAAAGCGTTTGAAAAACGTTCATTTGAACAAATGGTAGGTGCACGACTTCCAGCAGCTGCCTACATCTGCCTTCAAGTACCAGCATTGGCCCTTTCGGCATGGTCATTTAAGCTTAATGAGTCCTGGTTCCAAGGCCAGCCACCATCGAGGTGGAAAGGGGATTCTGGGCATAAGTGGGCGAAGAGTGACCTTCTTAGGCACCGTATAGAAGGGGGTGTACTTGGTGCCGGCGTTAGTAAACTAGGAAAGATCGGTGCCTGGGTCATTATCGCTTGGGTGCTCGCAAGCAGTCTTACGCTGCTTATTAGGCCAGAGCCAAAGTACATACTGAACATAGCTTATATCCAACTGGCTTTGCTATGTTTATTGGTATTCTTGGCTTCTATCATGAACTTGCCCTTGTTCCTCCGTACGCTACCCTTCATTCTGCTAGAGGTCGGTATCTTATTCTTTCTCTTCAATGAGTACTACACGGTGTTGGACTGTGAGCCGAAGGGGAAGTTACCATCATAGCTTCGGTAGCGGCTCATGTCAGTGGTTCTCACCTATTAGTACCACTAGCGAGTCCCGGCACCCAATGGAGTTAATGCCGGGTAAGTGTGGGACGTGCTCTAGGTCACCTCGCTGTAGTATTACTCGACCCTCCTTAATGGGGATAGTATAAGCCATTGTGTCAAATCGGCTGGTAAAGAGACGGAGCAAGCCTTTTGGCTCACGCACTGTTATACCTAGGCGCTTCAAAGTTTCTGGAGATGGTGTGCTTATGCCCTTCTTTGGCAGAAAAAACTCAAAGTTGCCTTTCTTGTACCCTTTTGAGCGTCCTATGTAGTAGAGGGCAGTATTAACGCGTTGGTTACGTGCATCATTGTCTCGGTGCTTCGCAAAGTAAGCTTTTGGAGGCTTTCCATTATTCATCTGGTATCGATGGGCTTCAACAGAGTAAATCTTGTCATCTATGGGAAGAGACTGTTGGACCTTGTAGCGGCGCAGTAGATCCTCAGACATATTGAGTACCTTCCCTAACAAACTTGTCTTTAGTGGCATTCCTGACTTGTGGTCCCAACGGCTCCTCTCTTGAGTCTCAAACGTCCCCTTTTCCCTATTACTCACTTCCTTACAACGTCCCCATTTCTTACCTCCTAGGTCTGTCCACATTGCCTTGACTTCGCGAGGAATAGTTCCATCAAGAACAACCACTGCAACCTGGCGCTTCCCGTTCATAGTTTCGTAGAATGTGGCAATATTTGTAAGCTTTTGATGGGACTTCCTAGCTCCGCTTCGCTTCATACGCCGTCTTTGCGGTTTCTGAGAGCGTTTCTGAGAGCGTTTCATTTATTATCGTTATTTTTCTTTTTTGGGAGGAGACCTTGTGAGTCACTAAAAATACCAACGAACAGGAAGCATACCTTAGCTGTAGTCCTGTAATCTTATGGCTTTGGCCGTTACCCCTCTCTCATACCTTTCCCACAGGTCCTCGAGACTGGGTTGGTCATCATTGCAAGGGATTTCAGAACACTCCTGTACCAGGAGTAGCCTAGGTCTTGGGGAAGCACAAAGTCCGCCATCTTTCAGAGCATACACACATGTCATCGTTCTAATTGCTTTCCCGGCTGGGTTGAGCCAGAAATGCCAGTATGGCGTAGGATCCAGCCTAGGAAGGTCTTTTACGACCTTGTTAAATAACCTAACAGTGAGTAAGTCTTCTCTGAGATGTTTACCGTTCACGCGGATGTCATGGAACAAGAACCTTTTAATCTCGCGCCACAATTCTTCAGGGAGCCAGAACTCCATTTCTTGCAGCACACAAAATGGTTTAGAACATAAAAGGCCTATGGCTCTTAAAGAACTACGTAATAGATTACCGCATGGCGAAGTAGGTCGTATCATCAACTCGTATATTTTTCCATCTCATCCTGATGCTTTAGCTGGAATCCGTGAGTACCGATCAGGTTTGCATACTAAGGCATCTAAGGAACACCAGGACTTCCTGTTTGTTTGCGCCACTGCTGGCTTAGCAAGAAAGTTGCTCCAGGACCGCGATAGGAATTTAGAAGACATACTATGGGAGAACATGGATGTCATCTTGGAGAAGTTTCATCAAGGGCAATTAATGGGACTACCAAGCTTCCAACCTTTCTAGTATCTTGATTCGCATTGAATCAAGAGTTTCAAGAAGACCTCACTGATCATCTTCGTCTTCGTCTTCGTCTTCGTCTTCGTTGCCTGAGAATGCATTTGTAATCTTAGCCCAGACTCGGTCTTTTGGGGGGACTCCACTGGCGGCCTGTCCAAGGGTTATAAACGTCATAACTGCCAATACGAGAATAATAAGGAAGACTACCCCAGCTAAGTACTTCCATGCTGGGTGCCATCTCTTGGGAGGAGCTGTGTACTTGGGAGGAGCTGTGTACTTGAATGGGGGCTGCGTCGGGCGTGCCGTGCGCCCCGCGGCTTCCAGGACTGTTTTCCAGGAGGGGCTCTTCAAAGCCCTTATCGCGCTGCTTTGAATCTCGCGGGCCAAGAGGCTCGTCGCTGTGGTGGGCCAGGAGGATCCGTCTGATTCGGACATCTTTATTACCCTGACAAAGAATAAGTGTGTTTATTTTCAAGCTGGCAAAATGACAACGTCTACAGCTTGCACACCACGCGCTGTCCGTACTGGAGAGTATTCTACAGCCGTGCCTCCGGGTGGTAGGCATCCTGATGGTACTTTGGAAACGTGTAGGAAAACGCGTCCATTTCTACCGCGTGGAGTAATAAATGTGAAGTCTTCTCTGTTAGAGCACTGTGTAGTGCCCGTCTCTCTAATGACTTTGCTTTGTGGTCCAGATGGAGGGCGCAGCTGTAGTGACTTGCTGCGTGTCGCAAGTGTTCTGGCGGACGCTTCGATACCTCGACGGAGTGAGCGAGGGAATCTTAAAATGCCACAGCTGATGACGTGTTCTAGGGCAGTTTTGACTTGACCTATAGCTTGTGTACTGATCACAAGGCACAGACATGTATTTTTTGCACAAGGTGAAGGAATAAGGTTAACGTCATCGAGCCTAGTCCTTTTCTTCCTGTAGAGATGCTCGCCTTCAAATCCAATATCTGAGGCCTTCCATATCCACATGCGGCCTTGACCCAGAGCAGGAATGATAACGAGAAGGCCACCGTTTGATTCCCACTCTTTGTAACCCTCCTCAGTCCCTGCGGTCGTCTGAGCGAGAAAATCTTGTTTTTTACGATCCCATCTTCTGTTATCTTTACTTTTTACTTCAACGGGGACATCATGTTTACATTCGGAAATGACAGCATCTTTGAAGCTTCCATTATGGGAGATAATTGTCGGTTTTTTTCCGGGTAGGCCTGCAAACTTTGCTACTTTGGAAAGGTTAGTGGGGCACATCGAAGCGACTACCAGTTCACAGAAGACGGGGAAAATCCGTTCATCAAACGTCTGGCGCGAGATACAAGAATGGACCCATTCTTTGACAAGAGGGGCCGCTCCTTTTGCGATCATGATGGCTTTCGTTAGGCTGAACTCTTCTCGAGTAGCTGAGCCAACCATCCTGGCAATGCACCGAGCGGCCATGTCCTGTATCTGGTCAAGAGCTCCTAAGATGTTCTGTACCCTTTTACGCTGGTTTCCGGAAGTTGTTAGAACAGATGCGATAGCTAAGCGGGAGACGCTGATCCCCTTCGGCAGCTCAGTGCATGGGGCGATTCCAAGAAGGTCAAATTGTAGCTGACTGGATATGAACGAAGCAAATCCAACTTCCCACGTCCCAGAGAGTGATCCCAGTACAGCTTCCATAGAAAGTGAGTAGAGAGTGGCAGGGATGCCATCTCGGCTTCCGCCACCTGCTTCCATAATCCCGGTACAGTTACCGACTCTAATGATTAACTTGGAGACCACTGAGTCCGCGATCTGGGCAGTCATTTTGCCTTGGGAGTGGTCATGTAGGAAACAAGAAAATGCTGAATACTGTCCACTACGTCGCGTGTCCGGGTTGGTTCTTAAGGTCGCATACTCATTGATCGCTCCTTCCATGCAGGACACCTCCCTCGGAGGTCTAGGACATGCCTTCAGCATTCTGAACTTTGAGCACACTTTTTTTCTATTTCTCGAGCGTACTCTACGCACCATCTTCCGGCTCTTCCGTCTTGGTGACTGTCTTTTACTTGAGTAATTGGACTGTCTCGATTTACGTGAGCCATGCCTGGGCCTGCCACGTTTGTGTAGAGTGCGATCCATACTTTATAATAGTCGATATTTTTATAGCAAGAGTACTTTAGGGGGGCGCAGCCGATCTTTTCCTATCCTTTAGGGAGAGGGAAAGTGTTACTTAGAGGCGACTTCTTTCCAGAACCGCTTCCGAAATCATGACTGAGGGCTGCCACGGTACAATGAACAAAACATACCTACACTCTAGACCTTCTGCAGCACATAGCTTAGGACTAAACTCTTTGAAGTACAACACGCAGCGGCAAGTCTTGTCATTAAGTGTTGTGTCACACCAAACATTGGTGCTGGATATCTGCCAGACCCCTGTGCCATAGTGGTGTCTCCGCTGTAAGAATTGTTGGAGGTCGCTGATAGCTTTGTCCTTTTGCAGCCAAGAGTTTGTATGGCCGGGGGTGACAACTGAGAGAATACCCTGATTAATAAAGTTTAGTGCCATCCCGCTATCGAGGCTTGTGACGAAGTCTTGTGTGAGTTTATTCCGTAGCTTGGTACTTGCGGGGTGCGTCATCTACTTCCAGTAAGGGCTTAGCGCTATTTTTCGCTTTCTTACAAAAGGTTTGTTTACGTATAGAAATGAGCAGGAATGACGACGAACCAGATGAGGAAGATGAACAAAAGAGTATCGTACAATTTCCCTGGCCAAATATTAGCCCCCTACTTAGAGGTATCTTAGTTATGGTTGGCGTCATAATAATCGTAGGTCTGGTCTTTCTAGTATGGCGTTGGTATAGCGTACCGCCGCTGGCCTCCTTGGATGTGTTGCCGCTGGTCCCTTCGAAAATTCTTCCGGTGGGCTGGTGCCCGCCGAATAAGCTCGATGGTTTGAGTGACGAAAGGTGGCAGGAGCTATGTGAGAAAGCGTACATGCGAGCAGCGGAGTCGAATTTGCCGGGGTCGCTGTTCATTGCCCGGAGAGGGCTGGCGGACACTCAGGACGAGTGGTGATAAATTTATCGTATTTGTCTAGATCTCGTCTGCTGTAGGTTGGGAAAATCTGTAAACGTTTATTCTGATAACTGGAGTGGAAGGTCGCTAGCATACTCAACTGCATCAAGAAAACAGATGAAATCGCTGGTTTGTTCAGAGGAGAGGTCAGCTGGCGAGACCTCGCTCCAGTCGGTGTTCTCTGGAAGAAAGCCGAACCGGACACACATAAACGAGACTAGGGCAGAACAGAACATCACGTCTGTGTGCTGGGTCCTTCTGTCAGGTTGCGTATGAAAGGCCGCCCTTAACAGGTCTCCGGGGAAGAAGTCGTATGGAGTATTATGGGTTTCATCATGTATTCTCTTAAGCTTTTCCAGAGTAATTAGCTCTTTACCTTTAGTGAGCTTCCTAACGTAGACGTTAGGGCTCCCAACTGAGAGCACCTCATCAATCGGGGTGAGCTGGACGCCGAATTTCTTCTGGTTGTCTTCGGGATCGGGCTCTGGCTCAACACTTGATTCGTATACAAAGAGACCAGTTAGGTCTTCACGGATCCAAGTAGGGTCTTTTAATACCATTGCAGCATGAGTGTAGTTAGATTTAGTGAAGTAGCGTATGAGTGCATCGTAATAATAAACGAGTCGGGAGGAAGTGTCTGTGTTCTGGAAGAGAAGTATGTCACCGGTTTCTAGATCGGCAACGTTAGTACCCATTTTATAATAGGTATCATATCGCTGATTGCGATACGATAACTTCTTGTGCTAGTCCTCACTGAACCAGCCGTAACTTAGCATAGCTGCCGGCGGCAGCTTCTGGGCCAAGGCACGCCAAGCAGAGACAAGAGTGTACTCCTTGATAATAGCTGCTAGAAACCTTTCTGTGATAATTGTATGGCCTCTCCTAAAGCATATCAGAAGATTTCGCGCTGACTGGGGGAATTTGGGTTCCACCCGTATCACGTTAGAGAGGAAGACACACTTTTCCCACCCTTCCCATGATACCAATACGAATATCCGGTCTTCCTTGATCCTACCTACACGAACAGTTTCGGACTTCCTGAATAGGATGTCGAGTATTTTGGCCTGTTGTCGGTATGGCGGTAGTTTTGTGGTTCTCGACCGGCGTAAGAAGTGGATGTCCTCTGAGTGTTGTAGAACTGCTCGTAGACTATCGAGGCAGATACTCGTTGAGAAGTTCTTAGTATAAAGCGGCCGATACTTTGTGATAATCCAAGGTCTGCACGTTTGACAACAAAGCCATCCATAAAGGTCATCACGGTTGTTTTCTAGTACTTTACAGACATTATTTGATGCAGTTGAGCAGACATAGCAATAATTACAGAACTTAAATGTAAGGCGCATTGGCCATCTGTTTTCGCCTCTTATCCTTACTAGCTTGAGTGTCTGTTTGATGACGTCGTCGACCAGGTTCGTGGCAAGCTCGTGTCTTGCTGCATCTCTCCTCCGGGCTGCCTTCCGTCTTTCGCGTTTTCTTGCCTGTTTTTGGCTGACCATTCTCTTACAGAAGTACTGGTATACTTTTTTCATTTTCTTCAGCGATAGCAGATCGCAGAATTATCACAGATCTTCAACTGTTTGCACTACAGTCAACCAGGTCCTGACAGATTGCATCGAGCACAAAAACTGCTTGACGTAGTGCGAGGTTGAGATCTGGTATATTCATTCCATCGAAGACCGTGGAAACTTCATGTGCCAGGCTAGTAAGAGGAGGCCCTGCCTTTATGAGTAAAGCTACTAGCGCTATTGAGGTAACTGTAGTAGAGACTGTGGACACAATTATACATACTTTTGCCCATACCGGTAGATTCATCTCGCGTTTGTCTTCCTCAGTGTCAAGTAGATGTTCTCCCATTTACTGGTAGGCGCTGCTTTTTTCGTATCCAGGATGCGAAAAAGTGGTCTCAAAGAATGAAGTATCTTTTGCCAGTAGCCTTTGAGTAGCGACTGTTACTCATGCAGTAGGTGTGGTGGTCTTCTTAGTTCCTGACGTGTCTGGATTGGCGCCGTTACTGTCCTTGCTGGATGGCGTGGCTGTGCTACCTGGGGGTGGAGCAAGGAAGATGTCTTGCCATTTTTTACGTAGCTCAGTGAGGGTTGCGCGTAACTTATCGTAAGCCTGTCTCCGTGCTTTGCGCGCCTTATCTTTTTCATCCTGCATGATCCATTTCACCTCTTCATATTCTTTATCTAGAAGCTCTTCTAGCTGGTCCATGGATGTTTCAGTCCTTTCTATATGCTTGGGGTCGTTGCGACGCATATGTTCTGCAACAAAGAATTTTGCTTCTGCTTCTGTCCCCAGAAGGATACACTTGGAATTCCTTTTCTTGAGACCTTGCAGCAGGTCACTGACGTGCTTACGCTTTTTCACGATGTCCTTGAGAATGTAGTCAAACTTTTCTTGCTGTTGCTTAAGAATCCGGTTGCATTCTTCGTGGGACCCCTCAACAGCTGCAATCGCAAGTGCTCTGGGTATCATCATGATACCAAATCCCGCCGCAGCTATCCCTCCGAAGACTATAGCCCCTGCAATTCCTATAGCAGTCCAGGTAGCGGCTGTGGTCACCGCCGCTGCCACCCCCGCTGCTGTCGCAGTGAAGCCGACGGCGGTGGCGGCGGCTGCTACTGCGCCTGCCGCGGCCATACCAGCAGCTGCCGCTGCCGCTGCTACTGCTGCTGCCCCCGCTGCGATAGCGGCGG
>JGI24923J38494_100030_pt1 | contig 19809 bp, 16 predicted proteins | sample LinPFosplate11_FD_38494 | JGI IMG/M metagenome (IMG submission 38494) | reverse complement strand
AGGGTTAAGTCGTAACAAGGTATCTGTATGGGAACCTGCAGATGGATCACCTCCTACGAAACTCGGAAAACGGGGGGCGGGGCGACTTCGGTCGCCCCGTCTTCCAACCTCAGACCTCCCTATTTCTCCTCCTCCGGCGCGTGCGCTCGCGTGCGCGAGGCCGAATACTGCTGGACTGCTCCAAAGCGGTGCATTTATTGCATTAAAGCGAAGGTATATACCCACTGTATGCTGTAGCGAGGCCATGCGAAGTTTACTCGCTACAACTATGATGCTGTTAATGATGACTGCGGCCCTAGCGGGCTGTGCGGGATCCGATATCACCCAAGAGGATGTGGATGCTGCGAGAGAGGAAGGCAGAGCTGCTGGAATTGCAGAGGCCACCCCTGTGAGCACGCTGGACACGATCATCGATCGTGGATCAATGAAGTGTGGAGTTAAGGAGTCCCAGTACGGAATGGGATACCTGGATGCTGGAACCGGAGTTCGCTCTGGTCTGGACATCTCCTACTGCCGCGGAGTTGCGGCTGCTCTAGGGCTGAACCCTGATACCGACATCGAGTACATCCCGGCGTCGGGCTCGGACCGCTTCGACAAGCTAGCCTCCGGCACCATCGACGTGCTGATCCGAACCACGACCTGGACAACCAGCCGTGATGCTGATTTGAACGCTGATTTCGCTGGAATGAACTTCTTCGATGGACAGGGTATCCTGGTACGCTCGGACGCTTACGCGTATGGAACTGGTTCTGCTGATCAGCTGATGAACGCTGAGATTTGCGTCGGAATCGGCACCACGACCGAGGGTAACATGGTGGACTGGTTCTCTTCAAGGAACATAGACTTCACCTCCGTCCCTGTGGCTGACGCTGCAGAGGCGACTGCCAAGTTCATCTCCGGCGAGTGCGACGCCTTCACTGGCGACATGTCCGCGATGGTAGCCAAGAAGTGGCAACTAGATGGCGACGAGGTTATGGGGAATGATGTAGATGGCAACCCCGTTACCATCTGGATTGCTCAGGAGCTGATGTCCAAGGAGCCGCTAGGAGCGGCAACCCGTGACATGGACTCCGACTTCAAGGACGTCGTGGCTTGGGTCTGGTATGGTATGGTAACTGCCGAAGAGATGGGTGTCACCGCTGCAAACGCAGCTGACTCCGCCGCTACGGCTTGCGCACTCAATGAGGGTGGCGCAACCAGCGACCCAGGCATGTGCCGCCTACTGACCGAGAACCTCGGTCTGGGCACCGCAGCCAACCCGCTTGCGGGTGACTGGATGCAGGCTGTCCTAGGTGCCGCTGGCAACTACGGAGAGGCCTATGACGACGCGTTCTGCGCTGGCGACTACGATGGTGTCAGCGGATCGGCAGCCATGAACGACTGCCTGATCTCGCGTCTTGGGACCCTGAACGCTCTCGTTTCCGAGGGCGGGATCCAGTACGCACCCGCAATGCGCTGATCGCATTAGCAGACTGATCGGAATTACGTAAGCCTCTGGGGGGGGAAATCTCCCCCAGGGGCCTCACTACCCTTTTACACCCCATGCTCCCCATAGGGGAGCATGGTCTTCGGCGCATCACGCGCGGGCCTTGTCGGTTCACTCCCACGGGTCAATTCCCCTCGCGATTTCCTGAGAGGCTACGTCGTACCTGTCTTGGGTGTCTACCTGTTCTGGCTGTACTGCAACAAGTTCCTCGGGATGTCCGTCGATTACCTCTCTGCGATGGCAAGGGACATCACAATCGCCGGCACCCAGATGAACCCTTCTTACTACGCTATGGAAAGACTGGCCCTGATTGTCGGCGCGGTCATCCTGATCTGCTTCCTGCTGGTGCAGAATGAGTTCAGAGCTCTCCGGCCAACCGATCTCTTACGAGGGGCGGTAATAGGAGTAATCTTAGTAGTTGCAATCTGGGTAGTAAGCCACGATTGGTCACTATTTCTAGCTGCGCTTAGAGAAGATGCCATCGATGCTTTTCGAGGAGCTGTTAAAGAGATAGCCATCGTTTCGATAACGCGCGGTATCCCACTCGGGATAGCCATTGGTATTCTAGCAGGTTTCCTGTTGAGGGGCTACTACACCTCTGCCTTCGGGATTATAGCTTTCTTACTCTCCTACATCCTGGCGATCAGTGTCCTAGAACTGACCCCCGGAGCTCAGGTCCCATTCTTCTTCTTCGGAGGGGCCATCGTTGCAGGGGTGCTTCTGCTGCAGGATAACCTGAGCGAGATATTGAAACCGAGCAGCTTCACCTCCTTCCGTCCAAAGGACAACGTGGACGCAATCATCTCTGTAGGCTCAATCGTCCTCTTCATCGTCCTGACGCTCAACCTCTCGATGGTCCCCGCCATCTCCCAAGACATCCCCACATTCCTCTCTGCGGTCATGCTCCTCACGGTCTTCTACTGGGGCTGGAGAATCTCCCAAGAGGGGATGAAGCCCTCTGTACAGGCCAGGAGGACTGCCGCTCTGGCTTACCTGGCGTTACTGCCCTTCATCATGTTCCTGCTGCTGAGGGTGCTCTACCTGCAGCACGACCCCAACCCAGTGATGCAGAACCGCTGGGAGGTCCAGTTCGACTTCATGGACAAGGTGAACACCTTCAAGATCAATCCGTGGCCGATGGACGTGGTGGCGAACCTCGACGAAAGATGGATGTTCCTGAAGGCCGCTGTCATCAACTCCGCTAGAGTGACCCTGCTCAGCATAGTGCTGTGCGTCATCCTCGGGACGATTGTCGGCGTCACTAGGCTCTCCTCCAACAAGTTGGCCTCGGCCATGGCGACGGTCTACGTCGAGGTATTCCGAAACCTCCCCCTCGCTGTCCTCCTGTTCCTGATCGCAACCCAGTACGGCGAAACGGCCCCCTTGTTCAGTAAGGAGACATTCCTTCTCGGAGGGGCCGTGTTCTACAGCAATCAGGGAATCTGGTTCGTGACCGTGGCATCGTACCAGAGGTTGGTCATGGGCTTGGTCGCCCTTGCCCTGTTAAGGGCTGGACTACGTCACAGGGACAGGATTGAACCGCGATTCATAGTCACCCCCAGCACTCTGTTCGAGCATCTGAGGAGACCCTTCAGCGCATTGGGATGGAGGCTCGAGCCACTCGCCGCAGACATCTTCCTGATAGTCGCAGCAGTGGTCTTCATCGACTACCTAGTGCCATTCGTCTCGACAAATGGAGGGGGCGCCGAGGCAGCCCTCGCGATGGCCCTGCTTGTCTACGCTCTGTCGGTCACCAGCAAGGTCGATGACGACGGTATCAACTCGTTGCAGATCGATGACTCGGAATCCGGCCTCAGGAAGAGATTCACCATCTGGGTAGCCGCCTTCGCCGTAGCAGCTGGAATCGCCATGTCGAAGGGCCTGTCGTGGCCACTATACCTCAAGGACTGGAATGGGGACGGAATCATTGACCAGCCCGGGTCTTGGACTATAGCCGAGGGCACCGGTTTCGAGATCACGCCCTTCTTCCTGGCCATGATGCTCGGACTGACGCTGTTCACCGCATCGACGGTGGCCGAGATCGTGCGAGGAAGCATCCAGGCCCTCCCTAGGGGTCAGGTCGAGGCAGCGATCTCGGTGGGCCTCAATCCCTATCAGAGGCTTCGGCTGGTCATCCTGCCACAGGCCCTGAGGAGCATGGTGCCGCTGATGAACAACCAGTTCATGAACGTCTGGAAGAACTCCAGCCTGGCCGTCATAGTAGCCTACAGCGACATATTCTACGTCGTACTGGTGATGATGAACAACGTCGGCAAACTGATTCCTCTGTTCATCCTCCTGCTCATCACCTACCAGGCAGGCAGCCTTGCCATCTCCTTGGTGATGAACTGGTACAACACAAGAGTTACGAGCGTGAAGATATGAGTTTGAGAGGTCTAGACATGGATTCGTTCCTCGGGCTGGAGGAGTCCATCGCCGGCAAGCCGGGCGGCAGATGGGTCACTCCCAGCAACAACACACAACTCTCCCTCTTGGCGATATCTCTGGCTTTGGCCTGCGGTCTCTTCGGAGGCATGTGGGAGGGATTCCTGCCCAACGGCTTCTTCGAACTGGTGGCGGAGGCGGAGGCGGAAGGCGCAAGTCCCCTGTATGCCCAGATCTTCGGCACTTTCTCCGCTATCGTCATCGTCTTCGCATGGTGGGTGACTATGACCGCGCTGATCAAGTGGACCCCGGGCAAGACCCGTACTACCGCACTGCTCGGGCTCGTCACAGCCTGGATCATCGTCGTGGCGGTACGCGGGCTCAGTCACTTCGTCCTGGTCGAAGCGGATTGGTCCGTCGTCTGGGCCAACAGGGTTCTGCTGATCGTCGGTCAGCAGATGACCGAGCAGATGACGCAAGCACCCGGCTCAGAATCTTGCATCGCTGTATCAAATTGCTATGGTGTCAATCAGAACTGGCGCCTGTGGTGGATACTCTACCCGACATTCGCTATCTTCGCGGCCGCCTACGGGACCGCCGGGAAAAAGCCATTGAGGTTCCTCGTACCATTCACACTCGTCATATTCGTGCTGATGATAGTATCATCGGTCCCAAGCGAAATCAACTTCCACAGCGAGGTCCCGCTGGCTAATCTCCGGAAGGCCATGCTGCTCAGCTGGCTGGTATACGGGGCGTCGTACTACTACTGCTCGATATCTGAGGAGTACAAGGCCAACCGGCTGAGGACATACATCGCACTGGGAGCCGTGTTCACCTTCTTCTTCGCGATTATGATAATGAATCCGCCAGAGATGGTGAGGGATCTAGCAGCGGCCCTAGGTGGCATATCTCCTCAAGGGATGCGTGAGGCCATAATAGCTGGAGATGTCGTTCCCAGCACTCTGGACAAACTCGCTGGAGACGGTATCGAGGCGTCCCAATGGGGCGGCCTCTTCGTCAACCTCATTGTAGCGACCGCAGGATGCGTACTCGGCTTCGGGATAGGGGTCGTCCTAGCATTCGGCAGGCAGAGTGACCAGCCGTTCTTCAGCGTGCCATCAGTCGCCCTGATCGAACTGGTCCGATCCGGCCCTCTGATCTGCTGGCTCTGGTTCGCCGTCTTCCTGATGCCAGATATGATGGATCCGTTCTATGACGCAGAGGACATCATCAGGATGCTCCTGATGTTCGGGATATTCGGCGGATGCTACATCGCAGAGGTCCTCAGAGGCGGCCTCCAGGCCGTTGACTCCGGCCAGAAGGAGGCAGCCATCGCCCTCGGCCTGTCTCCTTTCCAGACCAAGATGCAGGTCGAGCTGCCCAATGCCGTCAGAACCACACTGCCCTCCATCGTCAGCGTGTTCATCGGTCTCTGGAAGGACACGACGCTGCTGTTCATCATCAACATACTGGACTTCTTCAAGCTGGCCAAGGACCTACCAGCCACAGACTTACGCTTCCTCGGTAACTTCCTAGAGCCGTTGTACGTCACCGCCATTGTCTTCTGGGTGTTCGCATTCTACCTATCCCGGGTCTCGATGGGAATCGAGAAGAACCTTGGACTGGTCAGAGAAGGAGGAGGAGAAGCAGCATGAGTATAGACACAGACGAAATGATTATTGATACCAAGGGAGTGAAAGTAAACTTCGGAGATTTCTGGGCATTGAAGGGAATAGACATCAGCGTGAGGAAGGGCGAGATCATCGTCATCCTCGGCCCGTCGGGTTCGGGTAAGTCGACCTTCATCAGGACGCTCAATCGCCTGCAGCCGCACAGCGCTGGTACGGTTGTCATTGACGGGATTACCGTGGACGACGACACGACCGTGGCCGACATGAAGTACGTCCGTGCTGAGATCGGTTTCGTGTTCCAGCTGTTCAACCTCTTCCCGCACCTTACCGTCATGGAGAACATCACCCTAGCCCCGATGAAGGTCAAGGGGATACCCAAGAGGGAAGCTGAGGACCAGGCGATGGTACTGCTTGAGAGGGTCGGAATCCCTGAGCAGGCCTACAAGTACCCGAGTGCGCTCTCCGGCGGACAGCAGCAGAGAGTGGCGATTGCCCGCGCTCTGGCGATGGACCCGAAGATCATGCTGTTCGACGAGCCGACATCGGCCCTCGACCCGGAGATGATCAAGGAGGTCTTGGACGTCATGATCGATCTCGCGAAGGAGGACGTTACGATGATCGTCGTGACGCACGAGATGGGGTTCGCAATGGCAGTCGCAGACCGCGTCATCCTGTTCGACGAGGGAGAGCTGGTCGAGCAGAACACCCCGGCCGAGTTCTTCGACAACCCGCAGCACAAGCGGACCAAGCTGTTCCTAGAGCAGATCCTGTAAACTTCCCCCTGATTCCATCTGGCGGAGCGTTACCCTATTGAGCCGTCGTGGCCGGCCCTGTGCCATGGCCTGCCTCAATGAGTTGCCCAACAGCCTCGAGCCCACCTACGCCTGCGCCTCGGAATTAATGGGGACGGGGCCGATTTCCGCGCTGCTGATAATCGTCATCGGCATCCCTCTCATCAAGATCGCCAAGAGATATCTCAGGAAGCTGTTCGACAGGACCGAGTTCGACGAGGGGCTCGAGAATTTCATGTTCCGCATCGCAGGTGTTACAATGTGGGCTCTCGTGATACTGACGGCCGCCGACGAGCTCGGCATCAACGTCACCGGAATCGTTGCCGCGCTGGGCATACTCGGTCTGGCTGTGGCCTTCGCCGCCCAAGACACGATGGAAAACGTCATCGCTGGCATCTTCATCATCGTCGACAGGCCCTTCCGGGAGGGCGAGCGCATCATGCTGCCCAAGAAACTGGGGGGCATCTACAGCAGTTGGGGTGATGTCAAGGAGATCGGCCTGAGGACAACGAGCGTACGCTCCACGGACGGGGTGATGCTGACAATCCCCAACAAGTTGCTGACCAAGGACGTCGTTGCGAACTTCAGCCACCGTAGCGACATGGAGCTGCGCGTGCGCATACGAATGGGCGTGACACCGACATGGGATAACGTCAGGGGGGCCAAGGAGATCGTCGAGGACATCGCCGCGAACCACCCCGATATCTGCGCTGAGCCGAAACCGCCCGAGGTGGTGCTGCGCGACTTCGGGGAGCACGAGGTGATCATGGAGGTTCGCTATTATGTCGACAACGCGAAGAAGATGCGCCCCTCGAAGTCATTCTTCGTAACCGAGATTCTCCGCCGCTTCGAGGAGGCGAAAGTCACGCTGTCGCTTCCCGTCAGGGTCAACATGAACAGCGATGTCGATCTTGAGGACTTAGGCTTCTGAGTAGGAAATCAGGGCTCTATCCAGTGCGCCACCCTGTCGTGGATTGTCCTGCGGAAGGTCAGCAACTGCAATGTCGGCCCCCGCAGGTCGACAGTCACCCTAGCACCTCTGGTGAAGTGGGTCTCGTCCCAGCCGTCGCTGACGATGTAACCGCGGTGCATGTCGCTGGTCATCACCGTCGGCTGGCCGGTCCAGGCCCAGTACGAACCGTCGTCCGCGCGCTTAGCACGCGGCAGGTCCCTGGATGCGAACAGATACCGCTCGTTCACCGCGTCCATCGAGAAGGTGGCTCCCTCGATATTGACCACATGGCGAAACCACGCGCCCTGTCCGAGGAACGTTGAGAACAGACATCCCGATGATCGCTGGACAGTGTCAATATTTCCATGGTCTCCATCCGCCCCCCTTTCCAGCCTGTAAATCGATGGCTGGTACTGATGGGTGTTGGCGATGATGAGGTCGTTGAGCGCCGGGTCAGACAGGACCGTCTTGCCACTGGTGGTGACGATCTCGGCCTGTAGCCTCGGCAGGACGTTGACTATGCCAGTTCCATCCAGTGCCGAGCGAACGTCCTCGGCGAAGTGCTTCGTATCGCTCCCCATGTAGAAGCCATACGAACCATCCTCGTCGTCGTCCTGAGGATGGCTGTTTACACCCATTACAGGGGTGTCCGAGTCTATCGAGTGGGCAATCGAAGTCAGGGTGCCGTCGCCGCCTAGGATGATGACGAGATCCCGGCCGACGAAATCCTCCCTGCTTACGGTCTCGCGGGCTTTGTACGAAATCGAGGTGCCTCTGTCGCGAACCAGTTCGTCCAGTGCGTCACGAACCGCGGCCAGAGCCTTGTCATGGACCTCCTCGAAGTTCTTCTTGTAGACCACGAGGACATTTGGGGGCATCGCGTCACGCTCCTTCGCAGGCTTTCCTCTGTGGGCGTCCCATATAGGCGCGACGCACAGTCCAACACGCGATTCCACTGACGGCTATCGCATAGGCTCATCACCCCCGCGCGCTCGCGGGAGGGCGTGAGAAACGCGATCTTGGCTGCACTGCTCATCCTCGCACCGCTCTCAGGGGGGTGTCTTGAGGTCCCTCTGAACCCCTGCCCGGATGGTGATTGCTTCCCCTTGGATCAGTCCGCGCTGTCCGATCTACTGTCGGCCCCGGGCGCCTTCGATGTCCTGTCTTATGCCGAGGACTTCGAGCGGCTGATGGTCGAGACCTTGACTGTCTACGACAATCAGGGCCAGAGCGCGGAGATGCAGTGGAGCGTGGCCAAGGATGACGATGCAGGGCTGCGCTCGATCGCGATGAGGCTAACCATCGGGACTACGACCATCGACACCGAAGTCATCGAAGGACAGGAGGTCACCAATGTCAGGATCGGCGGAGACTGGTACGAGGGCCGCGATGCGATACCGCAGTACGCGGACCCGTTCGAGGAGATAGCTGAACTCGCTTCAGAGCAGCCTGACGGCCTGTGGCCGCCGTTCGGCTTCGACACAGCCTCGATTGCCGACCTCGACTGGACCATCACCGGTGACCCCCTCTCCCTGCAGCAGGTCGTCTCTGCCTCCAATGAGACCCACACCATCATCATCGAGATGATGGGCGCGCCCCCGATGATTACCGGGATCGAGACCTACTCCGAGGATGACGAGCAGTTCACCCTCAGGGTCACGACCGGGGATGCTGTGAGCCTCGCTCTGCAGGAGGGTCTGCCGCGCACCCCGACCGGGTTCAGTCTCGAGTCCCCCTCTTCCCAAATGGGCGACGTCACGGTCTGGACAGGGGCGGTGCAAGAGGGGCTGACTGCGGAGGTCGACCCCGTCGAGTTGGAGTTCCACGGACTCTCCGGCGAAGCAGAGAACGCGACCTCCGTGGCTGTGATGAGGCTCGACGAGCAGTACTCCAACACCACTCTGGAAGACGGAACCTGGTGGGAGTTCTCGTGGTCAGACTACATTGCAGACGGCTACGTCTCGGGAGGGGATTTCTACCAGATTCGCACCAACGCCACCGGCGACTTGAGCGTCGCTGTGTACGACCTCTGGGCCGAATCATGGACCGGTGGCTCGCTACAGGGCTCATGAGGGCCACGGGGTTGGATAAGTATCTTCAAACGCCTATCCAATGAGGCGTAGTCATGGCCGAGAGCAGTCATCCGCTGATGCGACTCCTCTCACAACTGAGGCACCATAGGGGCACTGTCCTGCTCGCCTCAATCTGCTCAATTCTGAACAAGGTCTGGGACCTCGCCCCTCCCGTCCTGATAGGCATGGCCATCGACGTGGTCGCCACTCGGGAAGACTCATTCCTAGCTCAATTCGGCTATCCCGACGTATACGACCAACTCTACATTCTCACCGGCATCACTGTGGTGATTTGGGTCTTGGAATCAATTTTCCAGTACTTCTACGCCGTGCTGTGGCGCAACTTGGCCCAGACCGCCCAGCACGAGCTCCGAATGTCGGCCTACACCCACATCCAGGATCTCGAGATGGAGTGGTACTCAGAGCAGTCCACTGGAAGCCTGATGGCGATAATGAACGATGATGTCAACCAGCTCGAGCGCTTCCTCGACCAGGGTGCCACCGACCTGTTGCACGTCGCGACCACGATCATCGTCGTGGGTGCGATAATGATCTCAGTGGCACCCGAGGTCGCCCTGCTCGCGATACTGCCCGTCCCAATCATCGTCGGGGGCTCATTCATCTACCAGCGCAGGATAGCTGTGCGCTACACCAAGGTCAGAAGCAGGGTCGCAGATCTCAGCGCGCTTCTGAACAACAACCTGCACGGCATCACGACGATCAAGTCGTTCACAGCCGAGGAGCGTGAGGCAGAGCGAGTGGGCGATGCCTCGATGTCCTACAGAGAGGCCAACCGCGATGCCATCCGCCTCTCGGCTTCGTTCGTGCCAATCATCAGGATGGCGATCCTCTTCGCCTTCACTGCGAACATGCTGGTGGGCGGTTGGTACGCTCTTGACGGGCGAATCAGCCTCGGGGCCTACTCGGTCATCGTCTTCATCACCCAGAGGCTGCTGTGGCCGCTGACCAGGCTTGGCGAGACCTTCGATCTGTACCAGCGTGCGATGGCCTCAGTGACCCGAGTCCTCGACCTTCTCGACACCAAGATAGGGATTGTTGAGGGAGAAAAGAGACTCGAATCGGTGCGCGGCGAGATAGGTTTCAGCGGAGTCGGATTTTCCTACCCAGAAAGGGAGATCGTCCTCGATGGAATCGACTTCGCAATCCCCGCGGGCAAGACGGTCGGACTTGTCGGCTCGACAGGCTCCGGCAAAACCACGCTCGTACGTCTGCTGCTGAGATTCCACGACCCAGACACGGGCACAGTAACTCTCGATGGCCACGACATCAGGGAACTGACGCTGCAGTCGCTACGCGGCTCAGTAGCGCTGGTGAGCCAGACCACGACGCTCTTCCCGGGCTCGGTTCGCGACAACGTGCGCTATGGCGATCCTGACGCTGATGAGGCAGCGGTCGTCGAGGCGGCTCGCGTAGCCGAGGCGCTCGGCTTCATCGAGGAGCTGCCCTACGGCTGGGAGACCGACATCGGCGAGGGCGGCCACAGGCTGTCCGGCGGCCAGCGACAGAGGATCGCCATAGCCAGAGCCGTTCTGAAGGACGCTCCGGTGCTGGTGCTCGACGAGGCCACCAGCAACGTCGACAACGAGACCGAGGCGGCGCTCAAGCGCTCGATCGAGACAATCTCGGAGGGACGCACCACGCTCATCATCGCGCATCGCCTCTCGACGGTTCGCAACGCGGACGTGATTGCCGTGATCGGCGATGGTCGCATATCGGAGACAGGCACCCACGAGGAGCTTCTGGAGAGCAGTGGACTATATTCGCGACTCTGGGCCGTGCAGACCGGGGAGGCGACGACATGACCGACGGGTTGAGCACACCCAACCTCACCAAGTTCGCAGAGATTGTGGGCTTTGAAGTGACCAAGTTCGGCGACGGCAGATGCACCGTCGAGGCTACCGTCGATGAACGGCACCTCAATCTCGGTGGCGTGGCACACGGCGGCCTGCACGCCACAATGCTGGACACATCGATGGGAGGTGCTCTGGTCTCGACCCTGCTGAAGGAGGAGTGGTGTGCAACCGCACAAATCGACATCTCCTACCTCAATGCCGCCTCCTTGGGATCCCACCTCACGGCGAAGGGGAGCGTAGTCCGAAGGGGCCGCAATCTCGCTCACCTCGAGGGCGAACTAGTCTCAGAAGACGGCACCGTGATAGCCACGGCCAAGGGGACCTGGGCGGTCTGGCGTAAGCGTCCCTCTAGCCTCGGTGGCTCGTAGTCCCGCCGGGAACAGATTCATTTCCCACCACCTCTCCGTAGGGGACGATGGCACGCGTAGACTCGCTCATCTGGTTCATGGCCGGATTCGCCCAACTCTTCGTGGGCTCCTCTCTGGACTCCCAACTAATGGGTGCGATCCTCTCGGTCACAGGAGGGAGCTCCGTGTTGCTTGGGTTATACGCGCTGATTTTCGTCGCAAGGCACCACAAGGAGTTCGAGGCGGCCTACAGCAAATTGGAGAAGACCACGATGACGAGGGACGATCAAGGCCGCATCCACCGCATCGATGATAGCAACCAGGTGAAAAGGGCCGTATGGTACGCTGTTCCCATAATACTGACGTTCTTTGCGGCTCTCGGCTGGCTAGCTAACTAGGTGCTCGCATGTCTAAGGCCGGCAAAGGCCTCGAAGAGATGGTTGACCGGGCGATGGATAACCCCGCCTACGACATGTTGGGGGGTTACCACATGTTCCTGCGCAGGGTGACCATACCGATCATTCTGATTCTGATAGCCATGATGGTGTACACCTTCCTGTCCGGGTACCTCTCCGACGACCTCAGTCTGATACTGACAGCTCTGGTGACGGGGCTGTCCATAGGGCCTATTTTCGGCTTGGAGCGGTATTTCGGAGAGCGAAGTCTCAGGAAATGAGCTCCCTGACCGCCTTTATCGCTCAGTGCCGCCGAATGGGTAAAAGGGAAAGCCTCACCTTGTCGTCACCATGGGCCTGCTCGACTCGTTCGACATCTTCGAGTTGCTCGGCTTCGGAGAAGCCACCGGGCTGGAGCTGCTGTTCGCCGCCTCGGCCCTAGTGGGGGGCATACTCTTCCTGCTCTGGTTCGTCCTGATGATGGTCGGAGGATTCGCCGCCGATATCTTCGAGGGACTGCTCGGGATGGACGGCCTAGGCGACCTCGGTGCCGACGCCTCGTTCAAGGCGCTGACCTTCCAAGGACTGATGGCCTTCCTGATGTTCTTCGGCCTCGCCGGCCTGTATACCCTCAAGTCGACGGAGACCCAGACTCTGGCAATCGCCATCGGGGGTGCCGCCGGCTTCGCCTCGATGTACGGGACAGGAAAGCTGTTTCACCTCTTCGTCGGACTGCAGTCCGACGGAACCGTCGAGATATCGGAGGCCGTCGGGGCCACCGGCACCGTGTACCTGAGAATCCCAGAAAACAGGGCCGGGCAGGTGCAGGTCAGCTTCGGCGGCAGCATGAGGACGATGAAAGCCAGGGCGCACGACGGCACCGGGATCGACGGCGGAGCGGTCATCGAGGTCATCGAAACTATGGACGATGTCCTCGTAGTAAAAAGAAAGTGAGAAACCCCCCAGAGTCGATTTTCGACTGATGCAGGGAAAGGCTTCATGACCACCTACGCCTTCATGGGGTTAGAGGCGATGTTGAATGGCTGAAGCTGGAGCACTTTTGACGACAATGATTTTTGCGGCTGTGCTGGTACTCGTGGCTGTTGTGATTTTCTTCGCGCAGCGGTACAAGAGATGTCCACCCGACAAGATCATGGTCATCTACGGACGGACCGAGAAGGGGCGTCCTTCGAAGACGATACACGGCGGTGCCGCGCTGGTCTGGCCACTGATACAGGACTACGCGTTCCTGCCTCTGACGCCGATTACCATCAACATCGACCTGAAGGACGCACTGTCCCTCCAGAACATCAGGATCAACGTACCCAGCACCTTCACCATCGGCATCAGCATCCAGGAGACTATCATGCAGAACGCCGCAAAGAGGCTGCTCGGCCTGAAGATGGATGACATCGAGAAGATGGCGGAGGAAATCATCCTCGGCCAGCTCCGTCTGACTGTCGCCTCAATGACCATCGAGCAGATCAACCAAGACCGCGACAATTTCCTTGAGCGCATCAACCACAACGTGGAGAAGGAGCTCGAGAAGGTCGGCCTGAATCTCATCAACGTGAACATCGTCGACATCACCGACCAGTCTGACTACATCGAGAGCATCGGCAAGAAGGCGGCTGCTACCGCAGTCGAGAATGCCCGAGTCGACGTCGCAGACGCCGAGCGCGACGGTGCTATCGGGGCTGCAAAGGCCGACAGGGCCAGGGAGATCGAGGTCGCTGAGAACATCGCCGAGGCAACCAAGGGCCGCAAGGCCGCGGAAGCCGACCAGCGCGTGTACGTGGAGAACCAGGAGGCACTGGCCATTTCCGGTGAGAACATCGCACAGGCCGAGATCGCCAATGCAAACGCCGACCTGACCGAAGCCAGAGCAGCCGCCAAGCAGAGAGCGGACGTCGCTACCGCTAAGGCAGAGGCCGTCATCCAGAAATCCGTCTACCTCGAAGAGGAGGCGCGCTTGGAAGCCTCCGAGATCGTTCGGGAGAACATCCAGAAGAAGCAGATCGAGATCGCTGCCGAGGCCGAGGCCGAGAGACAGCGTCGCGTCGCCCGTGGTGAGGCGGATGCAATCCTCTCCATCTACGAAGCGGAGGCCAATGGTATCCGGCAGGTGCTCGACGCGAAGGCGAAGGGCTACCAGAACCTCGTCGCCAGCACAGCCGGCGACCCGAAGGCCGCCGCGACTCTGCTGATGGTAGAGAAGATCGAGAGCATGGTCTCAGCACAGGTCGAGGCCATACGCAATCTCAAGATCGACAAGATCACCGTGTGGGACAGCGGCGGCAACGACGACGGCTCCTCAGCCACCAGCAACTTCGTGAGCAGCCTCGTACAGAGCCTGCCGCCGATTCACGACGTCGCGAAGATGGCCGGAGTGGATCTGCCGGACTACCTCGGATCATTGACAGAAGACGATGACGGCGAGTGAGTGACTGTCCCTCCGGGACAGTCACGCTCATGAGGCGGCCCGCGATGGGCCTTGCATGGAGCGCGAGGATGTCGTCGTAGTTGGTGGGGCACGCACGCCGTTCTGCGAGTGGCTGGGCGGCAAGCGCGGAGACGGAGAGGGAGGAGGCCGTCTGGCTTCAATGACAGCCGAGGACCTCGGATCGATAGCCATCCGAGCCGCACTCGAGATGACCGGGACCGACCCGTCCTCAGTCGACCACGTGGTGATGGGCCACGCGCTACAGACCTCGAGTCAGGCGATCTACGGGGCCCGTCATGCCGGCCTCAAGGCCGGAATCCCCCAGACAGTCCCCATGCTGACGCTGAACAGACTGTGCGGCAGCGGTGCCCAGTCCATCATCAGCGGCGCTCAGATGATCATGCTCGGCGAGGCCGAGGTCGTTGTGGCTGGAGGGATGGAGAACCTCTCCCAAGCCCCTCACGTCCTTCGCGGCATACGTGACTCGCACAAGTTAGGAAGACCGCCTCAGGAGGGGTACGAGATACCCAAGGACATGGAGGATTACTTCTTCACCAACTTAATCGACAACATCTGCGGCTCATTCATGGCCCAGACCAGCGATGAGTTGTGCCATCGACTCGAGGTCGTACGTGAGCAGGCCGATGAATTCGCAGCGCTGAGTCACCAGAGGACCGAGCGCAGCATCGACTCAGGAATGTTCGAGAACGAAATAGTGGCAGTCGAGACTCCCGATGGCATCGTCACCGCAGCCGACGAGGATCATTTCGTCCGTGGCACCTCCGAGGCTTCGCTGTCTGGGCTGCGCCCGCACTTCGGCCCCAATTCACTTGTTACTGCGGGCAACGCCTCTGGTGTCGTGGATGGCGCGGCAGCCGTCGTCATCAAGTCCGCCAGCAGGGCTGCAGCCGATGGCGACGAGCCGCTGGCCCGGATTGTCGATTGGGGGATAGTCGGCCTCGAGCCGGCCATCATGGCCTACGGTCCGGTGCCCAGCAGCCGGCTCGCGCTCGATAGGGCCGGACTCTCGGTCGGCGACATCGACAGGTGGGAGATCAACGAGGCCTTCGCCGGCCAAGCCGTAGCCTGCATACAGGAGCTCGGCATCGATGTCGACAGGGTCAACGTCAATGGGGGGGCGATCGGACTTGGACACCCCCTGGCGGCCACTGGGACGAGACTCATTCTGACGCTGGCGCACGAACTCAAGCGCAGTGGTGGGCGTTACGGCATTGCCACCGCGTGCATCGGCGGCGGTCAGGGAATCGCGGTCATAATCGAGTCGATTTGACCGATTTCCGTTATTACGCCGTAGGAGGGGTTATCCTGCATGCCGCTCTGCAAAGCATAGTGATACCATGACAGAATACATTGAGCAGATTGTGATTGAAACTCCAGACGGTGAATTGCAAGTGGATGCGAAGTTGCCAGAGCACATCGAAGGAACAGGGCACGCAGGCAAGAAACGCAGCATAGTGAAGACCTTGACATGGAGAATCATCGCGTCGACGGACACCGTCATAATCGCCACATTCCTCACCGGAGACCCGTTGATAGGTCTCTCCATAGCCAGCATCGAGATAGTGACCAAGATGGTACTGTACTACTTGCACGAGCGAGGTTGGGCAGGGTTGGATTGGGGACTTGAGGACGTCGATGTAGAGATAAAGCGAGTAGAAATTCGTCCCGCTCATTGAGATGCCCAGAGAGTGCTTCCTGATGGAGCCCACTGGGCGGGGCATTGAGCCGGAAGAAATCCCCGCTACAGTCCGAGCGTACGGAAAATGTCATTCTCTTGGTCGGGCGACCGTTCAGGTTAATTGGGATGTCAATGCCGCTCCTCCCTGTTAGCATGGGGGAGACTCGCTCTATGAGCTTCGTGAAGGCGTTATGGCCCGTACTGTTGTTCATAGGCCGATAGGCTCGGCGGGGTGATTTGGATGGATTCACAAAAACGCACCATCGTTAAGGCTCTCCTGTGGAGGTTCATTGCCAGTGGCACAACAGTAGTTGTTGTGTTTGCATTGTCGGGAAATATTGCATTGGGATTGTCGGCTGCGGCAATAGGCATCCCTCTCAAACTGTTCATGTATTATCTCTATGAGCGATTCTGGATGACGTCGATTGAATGGGGAAAGATCTCAGACGATTCCCCCGAACTCAAAGCCCAGGCCGTTTCGACAGGTGCTTCGAGCAGACCGAGAGGCGCTTTGCCTCAGCAGGCACGCAGCCCGTGACCGGCCAACGCTCACTCAGGCATGAACCAGTGCTCTTTCCTAGGTGGCAACGGTCTCTTCATCCACAGCGGACGACGCTCACCTCTCGGATGGGTCTCGCGCTGCTTGGCCATCTCGTTCCAGCGCTTGTAGTACTCGAATGACTTGTTGGTGTCCACTTCTACATCCCCGTACTTCTCATCGGGTCCCGGGCGGCTCAATCGCACCTTCTGTAGCCAGCAGTGGGCGCCGCTAATCGGGTCCGGTTGCACTGCGTGCGTGATGTTCTGGTGAACCCCCCCATCCCTCCACCAGATTCTGTTCGTGTCGGGGTCGTCAGACTTCCAGGGCTCTATGCCAGAGACCGTCCTCATCCGCATCCTCCCTTCTCCTAGATTCTCGATAGCGACCTCGTTGGTCAGGAAGCGGTTACCACGGTCCTGACTGCGCCTCCAGCGTCCGATGTGATGAGAGCATCCAACAACTCCCGGCTTGATGCCCTCGGTGACCCAGACCTTGTCCACGAACCATCCGATCTCGGTCTCGATCTTGAGCAGGTCGCCTTCGGACACTCCGAGTCTGGCGGCGTCCTTCGGATGGATCCATATCGGGTTGCGATGGGCGATCTCGACCAGCCACTTGGCGTTGGCGGAGCGTGAGTGGATGTGCTGAGGCAAGCGAAAGTTGGGCAGTAGGCAGTACTCGTCCTCGCCCTGCAGGTTGTCCGGATGAACATGGCTGCGGATTCGGTAGTGCGGGATGGCGTGTTCGGGATAGCCGAACTCGATCATGGTCTGCGAGTACAGTTCCTGCTTGCCGCTCGGTGTCGGCCAGCCCTCCTCCTCGTGTTTCGAGTAGGTCGCATCCTCAATCAGGAAGGCACCGTGCTTGCGCATGTATCCGAGCGCGTCCAGACCCTCTTCGGCAGCTGCCTCAGGCAGCCCGGGGACGCGCTCGAAGGTGTACTGATAGTATTCGTCGATGGTTATCCGCTCGCCTTCGCGATACGGGCTCATGAAGTGCTCGCGGATGCCCATCGTGCCGTCGTCGATGCGCCACGACAACTCGTTCCAGAACTCGTCCTCCTCCCAGACCTCGCCTGGATTGACCTCGTGCGTGAATTCGACCTCGCGTCCCTCGCGTCGGGCGTACTCGCGCAGCACTGGCTGGCGGAACGCCACCCACTTGCCAGCCGAGGTCGCGTAGGAGTTGATGTCGTGCCGCTCGGAGGCGTGACCCATGGGCAGAACGTAGTCAGCGAAGAAGGCGGTTTCGTTCCAGGTCGGCGTCAGGGCGATGTGGCATCCGATCGCCTCCTCGTTCTCCAGCATCTCGATCCACGAGAAGCCGTCGGGGTAGGTCCACACCGGGTTGAAGACGCGCGTGAAGTAGACGTCCATGGTGCCACGGCCGTCTTTGACGAGATGTGGCAGGATGGGGCTCATCTCGTAGTGCGAGAGGGTGTACTCGGGCGGGTAGTGCAATTCGTTCCAGCCGTCTGGGTCGGGTGGATTGTCGAACAGTTCGGGCTTGAACTTGGACCACGAGTTCGGTGCGGTGCCGCCCTCGGTGCCCACACTGCCTGTCAGCACATTCAGCAGGTGCAGGGTGCGGGCGACCTGCCAGCCGCCCAGATTGCCTATCGCAGCAGCGCGCCAGACGTGGGTACACAGGCGGCTGCCTGCGTTGATGACCGCCTCGCCGGCCTCGATGACCTGTTCGACCGGTATTCGGCACTCCTCGGCGGCGAATTCGGGCGTGTACTCGGCATACTCCTCGAGCAGCAGCTCGATGAAGCGCTCGAAGGTGCGCGGCTCGTCAGGATGCGCTGCATCGAGCCACATCTCCCAGTTGACCCAATTCTGCATGAACTTGCGGTCGTAGAGGCCGCGCTCGAGTATCATCTTCGCCCAGGCGAGGAAGAGCGCAGGCTCGGAGCCCGGCCATGTAGGCAGCCAGTGGTCGGCCATGGCCGCAGTGTTGGACAGGCGTGGGTCGATGACGATGAGCTTGGCACCATCCATCATCCCCTCGAGAATCCGCTGCGCGTGCGGATTGAAGTAGTGCCCAGTCTCAAGGTGCGAGGAGGTCAGCAGGATGACCTTCGCGTTGGCGTGGTCGGGCGAGGGGCGGTCGTGCTTGTGCCACAGCCCGTACCCGAGCCGCGCGCCGGCGGAGCAGATGTTCGTGTGGCTGTTGTGCCCGTCGACGCCCCATGCCTTCAGAATCCGGTTCGCGTAGCCCTCGTGACCCGGTCTGCCCACGTGGTAGACGACCCTGTCCTTGGCCCCTGTCTTCAGCGAGGCGCGGATCTTCGCTGATATCTCGTCGAGCGCCTCGTCCCACGAGATGCGCTCCCAGCCCCCGGCGCCGCGCCGGCCGATGCGGCGCATCGGATGCATGATGCGCTCGGTGTCCTGGATCTGGTTGATCGTCGCCGGGCCCTTGGCGCAGGTGCGACCACGGCTTCCGGGGTGCTGCGGGTTGCCCTCGAACTTGGTGACCTGGCCGGACTCCTTGTCGACGTAGGCCAGCATCCCGCACGCCGACTCGCAGTTGAAGCAGGTCGTCGGCACCAGCGAGTAACGACGCTCGACGCGTTTCGGCCACTCATTGGCGTCGAGCTCGACGTGGTCGTGCCAGTCATCTGGAGAGGGGAACTTACGCAGTGCAGCGCCACTCTCCGGGGAGTGCTCGCGATCGAGGTTCGGGATGATGCGCAGTTTCTGCGCCAGCTCCTCGATGAGACTGTCCGCCATCATCTCACCTCAATGCAGGGTCTCCATCTGTGGCTCCATCACCACTCGCTTGCCGTGCAGCCACGCCGCGGCGAGCAGCACGAGCCCGGCGACGACCGCAATCGGCTCGCGAAGCACCATCGGAACGAACACCGCCGCACCGACCACTATCGTCTCGATGAGGAACTTGAGCGGCAGCATCCCGTCCTCGGACCACGACCTGCCCTTGGCCTGCTGGAACAACCACGCGGTGTAGACGCCGGTGAGGGCTGCGAGCGGAATCCCGGCATAGGCGAGGTAAGTCAGGAGCGACCGGTCGAGCCCCATGTACAGCACAGCGGCGCTGGCCGCCAGAACCGCTCCGAATCCAGCGAGGACGTAGGCGCCCTTGACCAGCCAAGAGTCCCAATTGGGGCGCAACAGGACGTAGAGGAAGCGCTCGGGCCTGTCTAGGTGGGATCCCCGGGTACCGAGCTCGA
>JGI24923J38494_100124_pt1 | contig 20550 bp, 18 predicted proteins | sample LinPFosplate11_FD_38494 | JGI IMG/M metagenome (IMG submission 38494) | reverse complement strand
TGAAATTTGGTGTGCCAATTGCTCAAAACCTGCGCCACATGCGACCAACGCCCAGCGACTATTGGCATCTCGATGAGATGGTGATTGTTATTCGAGGGCGTCGTCATTGGTTATGGCGTGCCGTCGACAATGAAGGCGAGGTCCTGGATTTTCTCGTGCAATCGAAGCGGAACGCCAGGGCGGCGTTGAAGTTGTTGCGGAAATTGTTGAAGAAGCACGGGTGGGCGCCAACGCGGATCACAACCGATAGACTCAGATCCTATCATGTCGCGATTCGAACCCTCGGCCTGACGGCTGAGCACATCGATAACAAGCGTGCGAACAATCGCGCGGAGAACTCGCACCAGCCGGTCAGACGGCGAGAGCTAAAACAACAGAGATTCAAATCCCCAGGCTCTGCCCAACGATTTCTGAACATCCAATCCGCCGTATACAATACCTTCTACGTCCAACGTCATTTACTCGACCGATCCACGTTCAAGCGGTTTCGGACTGACACCTTCAATGTGTGGGATTGTGCGAGCGCGGCAGCCTGAAAGGGCAGTGTTGCAGTCCATTGCGGCCACCTTCAATTAACGTGACAATGCCCATATCGATATGCAGCCGATTCACCTCAAATACAAAACCGGATTTAAATTTCTCCTAGACAAATTTTCAGAAACAAAATTTTTAATTTTCAAATCTACCAATCCTCGGCACCGAGGTTTGTCAGGAACATAATGCGGCGTGAGAGAACGTCCGAGCATTGTCAGACTAAATCGGCTTGAGAGGCGCGAGGCTTCTGACTAGCGTCTTGGGATGAACGATCCTTTCCGCTGTTTCAACAGTTCGCCCGAGGTAATCCGCCTCGCGGTGATGATGTACATCCGCTATCCGCTTTCTCTGCGCCAAGTCGAGGACCTATTGTTCGAGCATGGTATCGATATCTGTCACGAGACGGTGCGTTTCTGGTGGAACCGGTTCGGCCCGATGTTGGCAGCGGAGATCAGAAAACGGCGCGTTCAAAACCATTCGTATTCTCGCTGGCGCTGGCACCTGGACGAGTGTTTGTGCGTATCAACGGCGAGACACATTACCTTTGGCGTGCCGTTGATCATGAGGGCGAGGTGCTCGAAGTTTTTGCCACAAAACGACGAAACCGCAGGGCAGCACTCAAATTTCTGAAGGGTGCGATGAAGCGGTGCGGTCAGCCAAATGTGATGGTGACCGACCGGCTCCGGTCGTACCGGGCGGCGATGAATGTGATCGGGAATGCAGCTGACCAGGAATGCGGCCGGTGGCTCAATAATCGGGCTGAAAATTCACACCAGCCATTCAGGCGACGGGAGGGCGCGATGTCGAAATTCCGGGACGTAAAGACCTTGCAGAAGTTTGCCTCAATTCATGCTTCGATCCACAATCATTTCAATCTCGAACGTCATCTCAACCGCCGCGAAACCTTCAAAGAAAATCGCACCGCCGCGTTGGCCGAATGGCGTCAGCTGGCGGCGTGAGCGTCGCAACTTCAGGTGCTTTGGAGACTGGTTCGCATTAGACTGACAGCACCGCCTTTTGTTCTTTTATCTCGTCGGAGACCAAGGTGAAATCTCCGCTACATTGAAATCTTGGGTCATATTTGCTGCGTTGAAATCCTCCCATATACCATCCACTAAACCTATCCCCTTTAAAGATACCGGCGAACTGAACGTAAATTTCTTTGAAGCCGCTGGTATTGGGGCCGGCAAATTCGATCGATAATTTTCGGTCAGCGTCAAAATCCATTTTTTCAGTATTGATCTTGCCAGATACCACCTGCTGTTTGTTCTTTCCGGTCAAAAATAGAGACATATTCTCTCCGGATATAACTGCTTTATCAATTTTCCAATCAAATAGACACTCCGATGCACTGTCAGAATCTGGCGATTGTTTCTCTGTCATCCAGGTTCCATTTAATTTCTGGAATTTGGATTGAGCAATCTGGATTTTGTTGATCTCTCCAGCGACTACTGGTGACCAATACACTAAAACACTAAGACCAAGGAAAATCGGCGATATTGCCAGTATGAACAGACGTTGGGTCATCGGTTTCATCCGTTGGTTAGATTCCGTTTGTTCTAGCCTAACGGGTATTGGGATCTTGGGGAACAGTGATGGTGGTGTGCCATCGGTGACGGGTGGAAACTCGTTACACTGCAGATACTGCTAATCAATATGGGAATACAGCAAGGTGCCCACGGGTCCTTCTGCCGCAATGTTAAGCGGGGGCGGAGTTCCTGACCGGCGAGGCCGTGATTGACCCCGTCCCTGGCTTGTGAGACCCTTTGACCAATCAACTATACTGAGGACAGCTATGACCAACCAGCGCGAGAATGAAACTCTCACCCGTGTCGGCCCCGGCACGCCGATGGGCGAGCTGATGCGGCAGTATTGGTTTCCGGCGGCCATGTCCTCGGAGCTCGAGGCAGACGGCGATCCCATGCGGCTGATGCTGCTGGGCGAGAAGCTGATCGCCTTCCGGGACACGTCGGGCCGGGTCGGCGTCATGGACCACCGCTGTCCGCACCGTTGTGCGTCGCTTTTTTTTGGCAGGAACGAGGAGGATGGCATCCGTTGCGTCTATCACGGCTGGAAGTACGACGTGAACGGCAACTGCCTGGATCAGGCCAACCTGCCTACGCACCAGGATTTCCAAGACAAGGTCCGGGCTAAAGCGTACAAGACAGCCGAAAGAAACGGCCTCATCTGGGTCTACATGGGCAACGACGAGATACCGGCGGCGCTGCCCGAGATCGACGCCAACCTGGTGCCAGAAGAGCAGATGGGCATCAATTTTCAATTCCGAGAATGTAACTGGCTACAGTCGATCGAGGGTGATATTGACACCTCCCATCTCGGCTTCCTGCATTTTGGCGCCGTAAATACGAGCGACCACGGCGACGCGAGCATCGGGGTGGCGCTTGCCAACCGCGCGCCCGAATACGCCGTCAAGGAAACCGACTACGGCGTGACGTACGGCGCCTATCGCGATGCGGAGGACGGCAGGCGGGCCTGGCGAGTGGCGCACTTCCTGTTCCCGTTCTTTTCAATAACTCCACTCGGGGCGCTGGACCGCAGTATCTCCTTCCGTGCGAACGTGCCGGTGGATGACGAGCACACGATGTGCGTAATTCTGGTCAAGAACGACAATCGCACGGCTGAGGAAGGGGCGCGGAGCAACGCCTTTGCAGGCGGCGCCGATCACGATTATGACCTTCCCCATACCACCGATTGGTACGGCCGATGGCGCCTCAAGGCGCGGCACGCCAACGACTTCCTGGTAGATCGCGAGAAGCAGCGGACGCAGAACTACACCGGTATCGGCGGTGTCAACCTGCAGGACCAGATGATCACCGAGAGCATGGGCCCCATAGTCGATCGCACTTGGGAGCACTTGGCACCTAGCGATCAAATGATCGCCACGACCCGCCGGCGACTCCTTCGCGCGGCGAAGGCTTACGCGAAGGATGGGACCCTGCCGCCTTGCGCTGGGCAGCCCAATTCATACGCCTCCGTGCGCGGAGGGACATTCTTTGCCGACCCCGACGCCGATTGGTTTGAGGTCGCCCGCGAGATTGTTGCGTCTGCGCCGGTCGCGCAGCGAATTGCAGAAGGCGGGGAACGAACGATAGCTCCCGAGAACCCAGCAAGAATCGATGCCGATTTGGCGTCTTCCCGTTCGCGAACGGGCACCCGCGGATAACACGCGTTGCGCAGGAAGAAGGCCGCGCCGGCGCCTTTCGCGACTCCCGCATCAGCGTCGCCCAAGTCATCCGCAATTCATGGGATAAGATTGCCCCTACCTCTTATCTCGGCGGGCGCGGACATTCGCAGCGCAAATGGAGGCCCTCAACCGATACCGCGGCAAAGGCCAGCAGAAGATGACCGTCGAGCATGTCCACGTCCATGACGGCGGGCAGGCGATGGTAGGCCAGTTCACCCATGAGGGGGGAGGGTCAGCGCATATAAAGAAGGAAAAACCCCATGCTCCAGGACATGCAGAACGCGCCACGATGTCTGGCGAAGACGCGGCGGAAAACGTTGTGCCAATCGCCCGCGATGGCTAACGGCAGATGCCGGATGCACGGCAACAAGTCCACCGGCGCACCGAAGGGAAATCGGAATGCGTGGAAGCACGGCCATTATTCGGCGGAGGCTATCGAGGGGCGGCGCCTGGTCCGGGAGCTGGTGCGGCAAAGCCGGGAAACGGTGGGCCTGGTGTAGCCCCAGTTTCTCCCTGGTAACAAGATGGTATCAGGCTGGGTCTCGATAAAGCCACTGACCCTTCTCACGTTACCGAATGAGAACGTCCTAAAAACGCCAAGAAACGATAGATACTGGGCGAGGTTCTCCCCCGTATTTGCTGTTGTGGGTTCCTGGGAGGCGCATGACCCACGGTCGCTCGTTGAATTAGATCAACAATTTTCGACGTAGGTCCACCATTTGCCGGCTATTTGCAGCAGGCAATCAAGTTTACGCCGCGCATATCCATCACCACCTGACCCTCCTGATTGATTACCTCGATCAGCGAGCGGACAATGCCCCGGTCGGATTTGGAGCGCGATCGCCGGGTTTCGACAATCGAAACTTGGACTGTAAGCAAGTCATCGGCCCGCACCGGCGCCAACCAGCGCAGCCCGTCAATACCGGGCGAACCGAGGCTGGAAGCGTTGGACAAATAATTGCGCGCCAGAAATCGCATCATCAAGCTGGCCGTATAAAAGCCGCTGGCAATCAACCCATTGAACGGCCCTTGGACGGCCTTTTCTTCGTTGATGTGCATATCCTGAGGATCATACTTGCGGGAATACGCAACCATTTCATCTCTATCGATATGCACCTCGCCCAAAATATAGACAGCTCCGGCCACATAATCCTCGAAATACCGGTCCCGGTCCGGTGATGTGAAGGTACTCAAAGGCGCATCATTATCGTTCATCGATCAGTCTCCGCGATTTGGACGAGGTCGTTCTTCCAGAAACTGCCTAACGGCTGTTTCGTACTTGTCAGATTTCACTATGCTATTATGGCTCTTTCCAGGCACTTCTAAAAAGGTAACGTCCCCCTATCTCTCCAGCAAAATCTTAGGTATCAGGGTTGTTCCCAAAATGCCCACCACACCCAAGAAAATCACTGTTATTTCTGCTGGTGCTGCCAATCAGGTTGCCACATAGGAAGAAGATGAATCCCAGAGTCTCTTCACCAAATACTTTCTAAAAGGTATGTCAGGTGAAGGGGATAAGAAACCCTATGGCATGAAAACGGTAATGTCTCTCTCAAAGAACTGAAGAAATATCTTGACGGCAACATGACCTACTATGCCCGCAGGTACTATGGCAGAACCAAGACAGCACAGATTGTTGTCAATGGTCGGGAATTGTTGGCGGCAAACTAGCCTGACCTTTCCTGGCTGACCCCAGCACCTTGGTGATCCCCCCATTCTTGGACTATGATCAAGACATGAGGTTCCTGGCCGTCATAACCATGCTGGTCCTATTGATAGCGCAGCCCGTCGCAGCGCAGAGCTTTAAGCCTGACTTCCGGGCTGGCATGGACGCATACGGGCGAAATGACTACGCAACGGCGCTGAAGCACTGGTGGCCACTCGCCAATCCTCATGTGAACAACCCAATTATAAATCGCATACCCAGCCCGAAGGGCAAATGTAATCAAACAACGAACAAGTGTCGCACCCGATCTAGAAGCTATTTTTAGCTGGCGGTGAGCGTTTTAAGAGACTGCCGGTGGTTGATGTCGGTGAGGAAGTTGACGGCACATCTCGCCGTAAATTTTAGGCCTCTGGGCTTATTTCCTTGGCAAGGCCGAGCAGCTTGCACTGGAGTTGGATATAGCCGACGAGATTGAGCCGTTCTGATTTAATGATGGCTGTGCGGGACATACAAACACCGCACAGCCATTGCTCAAAGACCGATCATCCATAGAACGGTCCCTGTTTGAACGCAGCCTGTTCAGGCCGTCAGGATTTTATATATATATATTTTTTTGGCTTGTTCGGGGCCGTGGTTTGTTCTCGGCGAGAGACCAGAATTGCATGCAAGTGGGCATATAGGGTGGTATCGCGCTGCCGGGGGTGGGGGTGTTAATTGGCAATTAGGCGGGGGTAGGACCCGGTTTATCAACCCCCATTTCCCAAGTGAACTCGATATTCGATGCCCTGAGATGGAGATTCTGCTATAAGAATCAATATGTTGAGGCGTTGATGGAGTGGTTTGCATGGCACACCCGATGGGTGAATCGAAACGGGACGGACTTCGGGTCGATTTCGACCGCCGCCTGAAGTTGGAATTTCACGGTTCCAAGATCACCTCTGACGGAGGGTTGCTGGCGTATCGGGAGCTTGACGATGCCCTTGGCCTGACCGAGGTTGCCGGGACTATTTTCCAGGACAGCCGTACAGGCAAGAACGGATGGCATGGCATGACGGGGCAGTTCCGTCAGTCGGTGTTTGGACGCCTTGGCGGCTACGAAGACGTGAACGACGCCGACCGTCTCGGACGTGATCCTGCCATGCGGTGGATTGTCGGCGGCAAAGCTATCGAAAGACAGGCTGCGTCCACCAGCCAGATGGGGCGCTTCGAGACGGAACTTCTGGCGACCGATGCGAACATTGAAGTCCTGGCCGACATGAGCGGGGCGTGGATCGACAAGGTTCATGACCGCCGCCCACCGAAGATGATCATCCTCGACATGGACAGCAGCGTCAGCCCGACCCATGGCGAACAAGAGGGAACGGCGTACAATGGTCACTTCGGCTGCACCTGCTACCATCCCCTTTTCCTGTTCAACCAGTTCGGCGATCTGGAGCGGTGTTCCCTTCGCCCCGGCAATGTTCATAGCGCCGACGGCTGGCGCACCGTTCTGGAACCGGTCGTTGAGCGTTATCGGGAACGGAACCTGCGTCGCTACTTCCGAGGAGATGCCGCCTTCGCCCTGCCGGACCTTTATGAATTCCTGGAAGGTGAGAATTACAAATACGTCATCCGCCTTAAAGCCAATAAGGTTCTTCAGGAATGTATTGCCCATCTTCTGACGCGTCCCGTCGGTCGTCCACCGAACCATGTACGGCGCTATTACGCCGGCTTCAACTATCAGGCCGGATTGTGGAACAAGAAACGCCGTGTCGTCGCCAAAGTGGAATGGCACTCCGGCGAGTTGTACCCCCGCGTCGGCTTCATCGTCACCAACCTGTCGCGGCCAGCCGAACGGGTGGTGGCGTTTTATAACCACCGAGGGACGGCGGAGCAGTACATCAAGGAAGGCAAGTACGCCATCAAGTGGACGCGGCTGTCATGCAGCAAGTTCCGCAACAACGAGGTTCGTCTCCAGCTTCACGCCCTGGCCTACAATCTGGGCAACTTCATGCGGACTTTGGCCCTGCCGAAGGAGGTGGAACACTGGTCGCTGACCACACTACGGGAGAAGCTGGTGAAGATCGGAGCCAAGGTCGTCAGACATGGCCGTTATGTCACGTTCCAATTAGCCGAGGTCGCCGTGTCGAAAATCTTGTTCCAGAAAATCCTGACCTTGATTGATGATCTACGCCGAAGCCCCGTTCCGGCGTAGGCCGAGGAAATTGACGGCAAGGTAGAAAAGACAGGAGAGGTGTGTCTGGATGACGACAAATTTGGCCACATTGGCTCCCAACAACGGCCAAATCATCAAATCGGGGCTGTCGGATGGCCGCAGAGCGAAATTTCTTCCATCGGTGGTGGGGGTCGTCTACGATTGGCTCCGATACGAATGCCATCTGGGGAATGTCGGATCAACCAACTGAAAGGGCAAAACTCCTCTGTTTGTTAGCCCAGGCGTTAGCCGCGCAGGAAACCAAATTTATTGAAATCTTATAACCCATTGTAAAGAATGGTGCCCAGGGGCGGGATCACTTCCGTAGCAGGGCATCAGTCAGCCTTCGGTATCCCTTAGAATCAATAACTAAGCTGATCTGAGTTCACTGTAAAGGGGGATAAATGTACTACCGTTTGTACTACCCTTTTCTCAGGCCTTCCTTGGTCTTCTCAAGCACCACCTGAGCAATCCATCTAGGTAATCTGAATATGCCTCAGGAGTCGTTTTCAGGCCATTTGACTCTCTGGAGTCCCTTAGGGATTCTGGTGTTCGAGATGGCTCAGTATGCCCGTTAAATTGGCTCCTAGAGGCATTGTGGAGGTGTTTTGGTCTTGGGTGTTTCTTGGGGAACTTAGGTGGACTTTTTTCTGCTTGAGACCGCACCAGGGGGACCCTCAGGGTGAATTTGGTTATTTTTATTTAGAGTCAGGGGTACATGAGAAGGGATTTGGAGTGGACCAAGGCCTTACCAATTCTCCCATTTCACCATATCCCTGCTATACTCACAGGCATGAAACGACTGCTGCCAGTTCTCCCTGTCCAGAACAACGAAATCAAATAGTTCTAATTACAAGGCAGGTTACGCTGCGTTCAAAATTATCGACTACGAAACTACTTTTCGTATTTGGGAACTTATTTGTAGAGATAAATAATGTTGGAATTATACCATAACGATATGTCTGTCTGTGCTCAAAAAGTGAGAATTGTACTCGCAGAGAAAAAACTGAACTGGAAGGATCATCATCTGAGTTTGTTTAAGGGAGAGTCACGAACAGACAAATACAAAAAGTTAAACCCAAATGGTGTTGTGCCAACTCTCGTTACTGAAAATGGTGAGATAATAATTGAATCAACAGTTATTACTGAATACTTGGACGAGGCATTCCCCCCCCCCCCCCCTCAGACCAAAAAAACCTTACTTAACAGCAATAACGAGACTTTGGACTAAACAACTTGATGAGGGAGTCCATGTCAGCACTGTTTCAGTTAGCAATGCCATTGCCTTTCGTTATCTACATGTGGAAGGAAGATCTGAAGCAGAGATCGAAAAGCATTTTGACGGTATTCCAGATCCTGTGAGGCGAGAGAGGTTATGGGACCTGACTATGAATGGTACTAAATCTAAATATTTTTCTAATGCAATTTTTAGGTTTGAAAAATTATTCACCGATATGGATATAACTCTAGAAGAAAATGTGTGGCTAGCTGGAAATGATTATTCCTTAGCTGATATTGCGTTTACACCCTATATCACTCGATTTGATCATTTAAACCTTATGGGGCTTCTTGATAAAAGACCCTATCTCCTCAAATGGTATGATAGAATTCGTAAGAGAGACAGTTATAAAGTCTCAATAGAGAATTGGTTAGATGATAGTATTATCTCTCTCATGTCAGAGAAGGGCAGAGGTGCATTACCGGAAGTCAGACAGATTCTCGACAAAAATTTGTAGAATTAATTACTTAAATTCAGTAATTCCAACAAATGGTCTAACCGGTCCAAGAGTTTATCCACTAGAGAATTTTCGAAGATTACCAAGAGTCAGACAGTGATGGTGGTGTGCCATCGGTGAGGATGTTGAGAAGATCAGCCCGTAAATTTAGAAAAAAGTGTATGTGATCATAAGCTCGATAGTGGGCGATCTACACATGAAAATATGGGAGCCTCTGCATGTTCAGAATATTCAAATGGGTTTTGATTTTGATTTTTATAATTGGGCTATCCCTGTTCCATCCTCAGGTTCGGCTAGCTTTCTCGATAGGTACTGGATTGGGATTAAGCACCATTCAGAAAAAAATTAATGATATTCAAACCCGTGCGATCCGTAACAAGATAACCGAAGCCGACAGGGAATTCCTGTCTTCGTTCTATCGAACTATGGCTTATGGAGCAGGATCGTTAATAATTCTAGGGGAATCAGCACGGCTCATGCATCACTATCTGGATGGAACGGGTGAGAAAACAACAATTGACCGGTCACTATTTACAGAGAGTCCCCGGGTGATAAAGAGGATGAGATCTATCCGGAGAAATTTGAAACAGATATGCTCCGAAGGAGCTAAAGAGGTAAGTGAAAAATTCGATATGGGTCATATCCGCCCTATAGATGCCGTTTTTGCGTTATATTTGGGTACAATAGAGGGTCAAATACAGAAGGGAAACCGCGGGAAAGTAATCCGATGGACTGCGAAAATGCCCTGGAAATGGCCAACCTATGAGACAATCAAAAACAAATACGGAAGTTATTATAAAGAAATTTACCCTATCCCAAACGCCCTGGCATTGGCAGGGCTAGGTCCGAAGTTATGGTTACCTAACGCATTGGGTGGCGAGTTGGAGAAGCAAGGGCTGGCAAAGTTTTTCCAAACTGAGACGTTGTGGATAGAGGATCTGATCTGTGACTAATCACAAACTAAATCTAATGCGCTGGTGGATAGGCTAGGTTGAAACCAGCACGAGCTAGTTCTGTTTTAAACAAAAAATAGGAAACACAGCCTCTTTCATTTTGTCGACAATATCCGGGGTTTGTTGGCTAATCGCATTCGAGGCGACCACAAAGTTTACTCGGTTTCGGTTTGCACCGCTATCAAAACCGGTAACCCTCTCCTTTTTCAAGGAGCGGTGCCTGATTAGGTCGGAACTACTTCACATTAGCGGACTCTCGCAGATTTCGCCTGAGTTACTCCCTCCGACTCTGCTTTCTTTGGTTTAACCGGCAAAAAGCCGCATTCAAGGTGGAAAAATGGCAGACAAATCAATCCAGTAATGCCTCGCCGTCGTGCTTGACGAATGTATATCGGTTATGTTTGGGCAATCATTTCAATGGTCGGGAGATTTGAATAGTTTTGGACCAGTTTTTGAAACTATTTTGGATTATTTGATTTATGAATTTCGTACTTCGCATCACGGCAATAAATTTAGGGCTAATTATTTCCGTAGTCATCTTGTTAGAAATAATTTTTGGATCCTGGATATTTGGCCCCGATTTTGGTGTTCTCAATATACCCAGGAATGAAACCCGCTATTTTGACGTTTCTGAATTTATTGAGCCCGGCAAAGTCATCACCTACACGCGGGATCGATACGGATTTAGAGGTGGGTACGGTGGTGATCCATCTAAAGTGGATATCTTGGTGGTCGGAGGAAGCACTACTAATGAGCGCTTCCTGGATGATAAAGAGAGCTGGGTTTATCAATTACAGAGGCGTTTTAAGGAAAATGGGAAAAATGTTGTCATAGCCAACGGAGCCGTAGATGGACAATCCAGCCGTGGGCATATCGTCGCATTTGACCTTTGGTTCCCAAATATTACCGCTTTAAAACCAAGATTCGTGTTTGCCTATGTCGGTATCAACGATGTGGCGCTTTCCAAAGATCGAGAAAAATTCGACGAAATGAAATCACCGGATTTTGACCGGCGCTTTAGGCAGTATTTTCTCAATAACAGCGCACTTTATAATCAATTTCGGCGCATTCGTGGAGCATTCGTTGCTAATCGAACACGTCTCATGCATGGGGCAAACGCTTATCGAACTGGTACGTGGCTGGCCATAGAAGAGCAAGTCGATGTCGGGCAACTTGAGCGGGAATTAGCCAAACGATTGGAAGCTTACAAACGACGTTTGAGAATATTAGCTGCGCGCATCCAGAATATAGGTTCGGCTCCTATATTTATAACTCAGCCTCGTGGTGATTTCCGGCGTCGTGGTAATCGATTTGAAATATTGGTGCAAAACGTCTCTGTAATTCGTACCGAGCCTTTGGACGACAGGACATTGGTGACGATGAATCTTTTTAATCAGGCTACACTGTCTGTTTGTCAGGAGCTTAACCTTACTTGTGTGGATTTGGCGTCAAGAATAAACCTTGGTAATGCTGACTTTTATGATCAGTTTCATACGCTGCCATCTGGCTCCAAGAAAATAGCAAGTTTTCTCTACGAAGAACTTAAAGACGTGATCAATGATTATTAGGCGACCCCACTTACGCTTGCATTCATATCGCCGATTCTGAGGGCTTGTAAACTGTGTGTGGTTCCCAATTCCGGACCAGGATATGTCAAAATGTGGTTTTGGTGGACCGGCGGGCCCCTCCTATGGACTACCGGGACATCCCGCAACACCGCGTATTGCGTCATAGAAGGTGGTGTGCTTTTACTCCGGCCACTGGTGTATTTTTGCTCCGGCGTTGACACACGGTGCAGCAGTAGCGCGGAGCGGTGAAGCCATCGCTATCGGCGCTGCTATTGGCGCAGTTGTCGGTCTGGGCATCGGAGCCGATGACGCCATCGAGGAACACGATCAGGAAATTTTCGACTGCGTTCGCGAGAAGGGCTATGAGGTGGTAGCTGATGCTACTATTGGCCAAGCGATAGAAGAGATTGCCAGTGATGTGGGAAAGGCGGTTAAATCGGGATATGAGGTTACCGCCAAAGCGGTTATCGAGGGCTACGAATACACCACTGGACAGATCGTGGCCCTGATCAATAAATTGGAACGATAGCTCACCGCATTTGATGCAGCTGCCCTAAATTCTTCGTTTTTACTCGTCTAAGAGCTACGGTCGTACAGACTTTTCTCTAGTAATTCCCAAGAATTTCCCAAGCACCCCTAAATATAAATAATATATATAAATCAATGGGTTATAGATTTTTTTATGGGTTATAGAAGGAACCTAGGTAAGAACTAATTTTGTTACATTTTTGATTGATCTAAATTAACCAACCAAAGAAGGAACTCGATAAGTGACTTTAAGGTTTGATTGGCATCCTAGGTTTGATCATTCAGCCGACATTCCCCAGATGGCATTCGTAGCGACGGCGACGTTCAACCAGACGTAAGCAAAGAACTCGACGACCGGATGCTATCCGACGACTTGGCTATGGAGCTACCCATAGTAAGTGCGCTAAGCTGCGTCTATGGCTGAAACGAATCCGGTTATCATTTCCGGTGGCGGTCCGGTCGGCATGGTTCTAGCACTGGCCCTTTATCAGCGCGACGTACCGGTCGTGGTGCTTGAGAAGCTGCACGAACCGTTCATGGATCAGCGCGCGGCATCGTGTCATCCACCGACCGTCGAGATGCTAGACGATTTAGGACTCGCAGACATAATCATTGCCGAAGGATTGATTGCGCCAACCTATCGTTTTCACGACCGGGTCAGCGGCGAGGTCGTCGTTCAATTTGACCTGGGCGATCTCAAGGATGAACTGAAGTTTCCGTATGTGGTCCAGTACGAACAATACAAGCTAGTACAAAAAATCCTCAACCTCTACAGCGGCAAGCCGGGCTTCGACGTACGTTTCTCGCAGACCGTCGCCGGTTTCGAACAGTTCGACCACCACGTTGAGGTCACTGTCGAGCATGGCAATGGCGACCAGGAATCTCTGCGCGGCAGCTATATCGTCGGCTGCGACGGCGGACGCTCGACGGTGCGCAAACTCACAGGGATCGAATTCGAAGGATTCACTTACCCCGAATACTTCATCAAGATCGGAACTTATTTCGATTTCATGGAACACGACGATACCGTCGTTTTCCGCAATTTTTTTTCGGATCCGAACGAGTGGTGCAATTTGTTCAAGGTCCGCGGCGAGGGGGACAAGCCAATCTGGCGTGGTGTTTTCCCGACCCGGGTCGATGAAACGGTGGAAGAAGCGACCACGCCGGAAGCGCTGCAGTCACGGCTGCAGCTCTTTTTCCCAAAATCCGGCGACTATGAAATCGCTTATGCCAACGTTTACACCGTGAGTCAGCGGGTGGCCGCGACATTCAACCTCGGCCGCATTTTGCTGGCCGGCGATTCCGCTCACGTCAACAATCCGATTGGCGGTATGGGCCTGAACGGAGGCATCCATGACGCCATCAGTCTCGCCGACAAGTTGGCGCCGGTGTGGAAAGGCGAAACGGGTTCGGAACCTCTGGACCTTTACACCCGCCAACGGCACAAGGTGGCCACCGACTTCACCCAGGCGCAGACCATCGCCAACAAGAAAATGATGGAGGAGCGCGATCCCACCGCGCGCCAGAAACGCTTCGACGAACTTCGGCGGGTCGGCGATAATGCGAAAGAATCTCGCGTCTATATGCGGCGCGCCGCGCTGATCGAAAGCCTAGAAGACGTAGCGACCGTCACCTGATGTGTTGAAAACTAGACCGAGGAGGAACATGACGAGGTCCTGCACGACGCCCGTGCCATCGCGGTACATCGCGCCGAGGTTGTGCTGCGCATTCGCCTTTAACCGGCGAAAGAGTGAATGGGCGGAATTCGTACGCTCAAGGGAGGAGAATGGGCATGGTAAATGATATACTGCGGCCCAGATAATTTGGCAAATGGCAACAAGCCTCAATCAAGCATACCGATGCTTATTGCCAGCCGCTCTAATTCCCGCAACTGCGCCGTCTCCTGTTTCCTTATTGCCATCCGTTTCTTGGTGAAGCGGCCATGCCGCAAGCGGCCGTACGCACGAGGGTGATCCACATTCCCTCCATGATCGCGACTGGAAGACCGTTCTCCGGATCGTTGAGCACGATTAGGCCGGACGAGCTGGGCAACCCTCGGGCGGTGTTGCCAGGGTAGTAGGAGATCCATTTTACACCGAGCGCCTTGCCAGCCGACACCCATGCCGGCATGGCGTGCGGGAAGCTGTTCGAATGATCTGGGTGAACGCCGATCTTGGTCGGCGCCTCGACCTTGCCCGCCGCGTCCATCCGATAGGTTTCCTCGACGATCTCAACGATCTCGGCGATCGGCGGCGCAACCGCCTTGATGGCGGCACGGTCGAGAACAAGCTGTTTGGGCATCGTTAGGGACATGGCACTATTTTCCCATCAAATTTGGCAAAGCCAGCGTGATTTCGGGGAACGCGATGATCAGACCCATGGCGATGAGATCGAAGATCAGAAACGGAATTGCGGAACGGATGATATCGCCCATGGTCGTGTCCGGCGACGCGACGCCCTTCATCACATATAGCAGGATACCATAGGGCGGCGTCGTTTGCGCCATTTCGATGTTGATCAGCATCAGCACCAGAAACCAGATCGGATCGTAGCCGAGGCTCGTCACGATGGGCATGAACACCGGCAGCGTGATCATCATCAGTGGGATGCCGGAGTTGAACCCGCCGAGAACCAGGATCACGGCCAAGGAAACGCATCGTTATTCAGCCGAGCCAGCTAATGAAATCCGGCATTGTCACGTTAATTGAAGTTGGCCGCAATGGACTGCAACAATGCCCTTTCAGGCTGCCGCGCTCGCGCAATCCCACACATTGAAGGCGTCAGTCGCGACGGGCTGCACCATCGCAAGCGCGAGGATCAGCATGGTTATGACCGCCAAGCATCTCATGGCTTGATCATAGGCCGACGGGTCCTTCTGCCGCAATGTTAAGCGGGGGCGGGATCAGCCAGTTTATGGAGTTGACTGTTAAGAAGCCCATTTGAGGGCTGATGGTTGGAAAATCAGGCCCCATATTGTGGCGATGATTTTGCACAAAAGCTTTCTCAACCATTTGAGGATGAGGCGCAGGTTGTAGCCTACGGCGCTCATGACGGCGTTGAACTGGTCGCCCTTGAGGAAGTTGCGGCCCAGATGGCCGTCGGTTTTGCAATGGCCGATCACCGCTTCGATGGCGGAGCGCCGCCGCAGTTCCTTTTTAATCTGGCCGTGGACGCCGCGCTTTTGGCCTGAGCGGAAGACCCGGTATGGCTTCGGCGCATCGTGGCCCACATATCCCTTGTCCACATACGCCCGTTCAATCTCGCGGCCGGTGAGGGCATCATCCCGGGTTTTACGCCGGATGTCGCGGATCAGGCGGCCCAGCCGGGTGCGCAGGAAGCGGAGCTCCCGGCCCATGCGCTTGAATTATTTGGCGTGGGCGTAGCGTCCGGCCATCATCGCGGCGCGCTTGGCGAGACGGCTGTAGGATTGCCGGAGCGGCACGCCGTGCGTCCTGGCCAGCTTTCCCAACTGCTGGATCGCGGTTTCCAGAAGCTTGGCGTCGGTGGGGAAGGTGACGTTCTTGGGCTGCACCGTGGTGTCCACCGTGACCCGGGCCAGGTCGCTCTTCTTCAGGGCGCCGGTGTCATGGGCCAGGCGCAAGGTCTCGGCCAAAAGACTATCCAGATGATCGCCGATGCGCTCCCGCCAGTGGCTCATGCCGGAGCGCTCGTGCGGCAGCGCGTGTTGGAAGAACGCCTCGCCGGTGAAGTACTGGAAATAGGGATCATGCACCCAACGGTCCCAGACCTGCTCGTCCGAAAGCCCGTAGGTGTGTTTCAACATAAACATGCCGAGCATGAAGCGTACCGGTTCCGCCGGGCGCCCCTCATCGGAAAAACAATCCGCCAGCTCATCGTCGAGCCAGGTCCAGTCGATCTTGTCCGCCAAGATGACAAGCGCATGCCTCATATTGATAATCTGATCGAGACGGGCGCGGAAAAGATCGTCGTGCCGCGCCTTTGGTGTCTGTTTCGGTCGCATGGTCATCCCCCGAATTATGCGCCTTCAGGGAATCACGGTTCACCGAAAAAAGGAATTCGAAATCGCAAGGAAATGAACTGGAAACATCGATTCTCTGCAATTACAAAACAGCCAAAACCGAAATAAACTAAACCATCACAACGGATTTTGGGTTCTTAACAGGGAACTCAGTACTGTTCTGCATATCGTCAAAAAGTCAATGTTTTCTGCCATTTCCGAAGACTTGAGTCACTGACTCGCTACCATCCACACGGCACCCACTTTGCATTTGCATAGGGTTGCCAGAGCGCTCTCCTAAGTCCGAAGTCGGTTCCGGTCCCGACTACGAGGCGATCAGCTTAGGGCTTCACATAAAGCGCCGGCATGATCCGCACGTCATGACCAAGTGTCTGCAATCGACGGCTCAGATGATGCGAACCTACGCACGCTTCCATACCAACGAGACACCTCGGAAGATTGGCAAATCGTACCGCAATCTGGCCACGCGACTGCTTCTGGCGAAGCACAATGGCGCCTCGTTCATCAAAGCCGATCACATGAAAACTGTTCTTGCCGATGTCGATGCCGATGGTCGATATCGTCGCTTGGGATGTCTGTTTGGTCATGGGAATAGTCCTTTCCGTGTTCTGTGCTCCAGTATTGGAGCTAATTAGTAGAACACGGCCGGTCCATCCCATTACCGGACGTTCTTTCATTCAGGTCGAGCCAAAGGTGGCTTTGCGATCGCTAGGGCCACTTTCAAATAATTTGCTCAGGGAGTCATCTGCAGGATGGGCTTGATCGTGGTACCGGCTTCGCTGTCATGGAAAGCCTTATTGATCTCATCGAACGGATAAAACTTGACGAGGCGGTCGAAGGGAAACTTTCCCTGCATATGGTAGTCGACCAGCTGCGGAATGAAGACCTCGGGATTACTGTTCCCTTCCAAGATACCAACGATCTTTCTGCCGAGCATGAGCGGACGCATTGGCAATGGCAGGGTGCCCTGTGTGTCGTCGGGCGGGGCGGCGTAGCCGAACGTCCCGCGCGGCGCCAAGCTGGCGATGGCGTCGAGCATGACCGCCGAGATGGTCGAGGTATCGAATGCAAAATCGACACCGTGCTCCAGGATTGAGAATACCTTTTCGCTCACCGGTCCGCCCTCGGCACGGATGACTTGATCGGCGCCCAATTCGACGGCCATCTGCAACCGGTTGGGATGAACATCCACGGCAATGATTTGGCCGGCACCGGCGATCTTGGCCGCCATGACCGCCGATAAACCGAGCGATCCTACGCCGAATACAGCCAGGGTTTGACCGGGCTTGATCTTAAAAACGTTCAGGATAGCGCCGGCGCCGGTCTGGATGCCGCAGCCCAACGGGCCGAGAATTTCAAGCGGTGCATCTTTTCGCACCTTCACCAGGCCGCGCCGCTTGGCGATGGCATAGGTGGCGAAAGATGATTGATTGAAGAAATCCCCATGGACCGGCTCTTCGGCTCCTTCGAGATAGAAGGAGCCATCCTCCCGCGTGCAGGCGAAATGGTCAGTGGTGTAGCAAAGGGCGGGTTCGGCATCGAGACAGCTTGGGCAACGACCGCAAGAGCCGAAGCTCATGACAACATGGTCGCCTTTTTCCAAGTCGAAAATCCCGGGACCGACGGCTTCGACAACACCGGCACCTTCGTGTCCAAAAACGACGGGCCGAGGGCTGCGCCCTTCGGTCGACGCGATTTTAAGGTCGGTATGACACACGCCCGTCGCGGTCAGTTTGACCAGAACTTCGCCTTCGATGGGGCCGGAAAGCTGCAAGGTCTCAATCGAAGCCTTCATACTGGTATCGCGGAATACGGCTGCTTGGATTTCCATTAAATTTGTATCTCACCTCCAGATTATACTCGGGCCGTCGGCCCGGAAATCAGCTTCGGCGCCCAGAAGTTTGCCGGGATCAAGGCCTCAGCTTAACAGGTAATGCTGCCGCTGCGCGGATACGTGCGTTGGTGCTTGGAACATATTATAATGACTATAGCACCCGGGACACCTGCAATTCGATTTGCGTCTCCCCAGTATGTCTGGCCATAGCACGAAGTACCAGCCGTCTGACCAATTGGTCGAATGGCCGTAAGTTTTACGTCCGCTTTTGGCTAAAAGCGGACCTCCCGGGCGCTGAAATTGATGTCCGCTATGCACCCTATTCTGTTGCAAAACTATTTTGCGGTCGTCGAAACGTAATTATTGAATCGGAATAAAGGACTGAACGACTCATTCTTGCCGAGACGGATGCGACCCCGAATCAATGTTGCGCCGTTTTTCCGCAGACGGAGTTTGGCAACAGAATACTACTGTCAGCAGACCCTAACTACGATAAGGTTACGGTAATGGCTGGCACCCTAACGTCCCTCTACGCTGCACCCGTTGTGGCTCCGATAGCTACGCCGTCCAGTTGGCGCTGCCGGAATGGATGAGTAACACAGGCTGATCCCGCCGCCGCCCTCGGCAATATGATCGTCTTTGGTTAAGCTGCATCCCGAATGCGCATCACCGTCATGCGGGATATATCGTGCTCGCGGGCGATTTGAGCAACTGAAGTGCCATCGTGTAGTTTCGCTCGAATTTCCGTAGCCGATTTTTCATTGGTAACTTTCGGCCTACCCGGTGTCTTGCCCTCGGCACGTGCTCTAGCGAGGCCAGCATTGGTCCGCTCAACTAGCAGGTCACGCTCCATCTCGGCTACTGCTGATAGCGTGGACAGAACCAGCTTGCCAGCCGAGGATCTGGCAATTTTTCATCACATTGACGACGTCTTCATAGTTTGAATCCAGCTTCGGCCAGGTCTGAACATATTTATCGCCGATATTCTCACCGCTTTCTCGATTTGCAATGGCACCGACAACATTGTCGACGGAGATACGAACCATCTCGCCGCTGCTGTCGAACAATTCCCGCCTGAGTGTGGTCGGGTAGCGGATGCAGGCTCGGATTGTCACGGCATGGATCCTGGATCGCCAGCAGCCAGCTGTTCTTGCTCAACTCAAGTGCTGCATAAATAGACTGTTCGTTGGAAGTCGCTGCAGAATTTACCGTCATCTTATCGCTCCTTCAGATCACCGTTAAAAGGGAGAAGGAGCATGAGCCAGCAGCCTTCTGCCTCATAGCATCTTTCGGGGGCATAGCGGACGTCATTTTCAGGGCGCGCGATGTCTGCTTCTAGCCAAAAGCCGCCATTGAGCGCTCTCATAAATCACCACTTTGGCACATCGTGATTGCATCTGGTGGAAGCCGTCCACTTCATCAGAAGCGGACATTAGCGGTTCATCAAAGCTTTCAAATTGGTTCATCGAGATCCGATCTCAAGCGGACGCGATTCCAAACCATGCAACTGGGCTTAAATCATGTCCCGAAAATGGGTTGGCGATAATTCCACTCCGCTCGACCGTATAACCAAGCCCCGTGACGGCGTAGCCAACTATGCCGTAGCAGGCTGGTCGTAGGCGGTAATCGGCGGCAAATCCCCCTCAAAGAGCTCGATCTCGACCAAAGCCGACTGGGCACTGCAGCTCTGGGAGAGGCGCGATGCACCCTTGTCGAGGGTCAGCAGGTTTGGATTTCCGTGCTTATCGAGGGAACCGATCTTGTCAGAATCCAACGGATCGAACCAGGCTCCGGTCGATAGGCGCAGGACCCCCGGCCGAATGCCGTCGGTTACTTCTGCGCCGGCGAGGCAGGCTCCTCGGTCGTTGAACAACCGGACAATATCGCCATCCTTGATGCCGCGCGATGCGGCATCGTCGGGGTGGATCCTTACCGGCTCGCGCGCACGGACCTTGCTCGCCTGGCTCGGCGCGCCAAAATCCATCTGGCTGTGCAGGCGGTAGCGTGGCTGGTTGGACAGCAGGTGCAAGGGATGGCGCGCGGTTTTGTCCGATCCCAGCCATTCGGCCGGCTCAAGCCAGGTCGGATGGCCGGGACAATCGTCATAGCCGAACCCGTCAATGGTATCGGAGAATATCTCGATCCGCCCGGACGGGGTCTTAAGGCCGGCCTGCTCGGGATCTGCACGGAAGGCCCCGAACAAAATCGGCGGGTCCTCGGGCGCCGGGAATTCGACATAGCCGTCGCGCCAGAATTCGTCGAAGCCAGGCATCTCAATTTTCTGCTGGGCGGCGTTCTGGCGCGTGACGTCGTACATGTGTCGCAGCCAATC
>JGI24923J38494_100382_pt1 | contig 21259 bp, 21 predicted proteins | sample LinPFosplate11_FD_38494 | JGI IMG/M metagenome (IMG submission 38494) | reverse complement strand
ACTCCTTGAATCGGTTCCGCGATGAACGCCGCGACCTTGCCTGAGGTTGAAGTTTTGATCAGTTCTTCGACATCGCGAGCACAGAGCAGCTTACATTCGGGATAGGTTTTTTCAAATGCGCAGCGATAGCAATAGGCGTTGTGAGCATGCACTACACCTGAATCCGTCACCGGACTTAGCCGCCAGTTTGCATGGGCTGTTAGCGACATCGCAGTTTGCGATCGACCGCTATAGCCATGGCGCAGAGCGATGATTTCGGTACGGCCAGTGTGTAGTCGGGCTAGTAAAATTGCGGTCTCGACTGCCTCGGTACCGCTATTCGTAAAGTAAGTTTTCGACAGTGTCCCAGGTGCAATTTCGGCCATTTTCTCGGCTAGTCGAACGGTTGCTTCATGTGGGAAAAATGTTGACGTATGTTGAAGTGTACGAACCTGTTGAGCGATCTTGGCTGTCACTTTGGGATGACAGTGACCAATGCCGATGGTAACGATACCGCCGAAGAAATCGAGATAGCGCTTGCCGTCGACATCCCAAATAAACTGGCCCTCACCGCGTGTGAGTGGGAGTGGTTCGGCATAGAAGGTGGAAACCGACGGAAAGAGGAACTCTTGATGCTTGGCAACGATTTCAGTTCGATTCATTTAAACAACTCACTCGATAATGATTTCGAGATGACGGCCTACTCCCCGACGTTCCAGTCGTGAGAGTAAGGAATATACAGACCGTAAACGAAGCTATGACTGTCAGGTTTCGATGATGATCAATCAAGCCAATTACATGGTGACATTGTATGTTGCTCTTGGCTATTCCCGAAGGTCCATCTCGACGTAACCGCTTATCTTCGTCCACTGTACGCGACGCGCAGGTAGGCTTGGCCTTTCGCCTGTCGAATAGAAATACACAAGCACTTCGTTATAAGAGCTAACGATTGGTTCGATGAGCCGCTGTGTAATTGACTTAGCAGCCCACAGGTTCTCAGTTTCAATCTTGAGGATTAGCGCATGGTGAGCGGAGAACTGATCGACCAGTCGCCAGCCATCACCGGCGGTCGACACGATTGGACCACTCGCCAGCACAGTGCCCTGAGTCGGTCCCGTTCGGGCTGAGTTACTAATTCCGAACGATGGGGATTGCGATTCGAGTCCCATGAGCCACAATAGGATGCAGAGGATGGCCACCTGGCCCAAGAGCGCACAGCTAATCACGGTGACCCGAGGGTTCTTGTTAAATCGAAAAATCCTCAGCATAGTGTTAATTGTCCTCGTCCTAACACCGGGTATGGCCCATATCGCCGGCGGACCTTAATAGAAGGCCTGCTGGCTGGTGTTATCGAGCTGCCGACTGATCCACGATAGGTTCGCAAATTCTAGTCCTCGCAGGTTATTATAGAAAAAGAGTTTAAGGGAAGTGAGAAATACGTGTCTGTAGGTTCGCTTGTTATCGGGGGCCTGGTTGTGCCAGGGGGTGTTGACATCATGAAAGTCCTTCTCATTGCGTGTGTCCTGGTTGGAATGCTTGCTACCGTGACCATCGCGAGTGCTCAGGAGCTGGGCCCTGGCGACGTTGCGCCGCCATTTTCATTAATCGGATCTGATGGCGAGATGCATTCGCTTGTCGAACTCACAGGACGGACTGTGGTGTTGGCCTGGTTCCCAAAGGCCTTCACTGGTGGCTGAACGGCCGAGTGCAAATCGTTCCGTGAGAACGGTGATGCCATTCGGGAGTACGACGCGGACTATTTCATGGTCAGCGTCGACGACGCTGAGACGAATCAAAAATTTGCCGAATCCTTGGAAGCTGATTTCCCGCTACTGAGCAACCCCGGTGGAGATGTGGCACGTGCTTACGGTGTGGTGTCGCCGGAGCGTCAGCTCCCGCAACGGTGGACGTTTTACATCGGCGGTGACGGTCGTATCCTTTACGTCGATAAGGAAGTGAATGCCTTGACCGCCGGCACACAGGTTGTCGAGCGTCTTGCTGCCCTAGCCGTTCCCAGGCGATAGGGCCTGAGGCGTTAGAGTGTACTGTTGCTGGGGGAGAACTTAGGCAAGCCTGACCCCCGGGATGCGGCTTGGCTGAGCCGTCGTGGAGGCGGCCCACCTGCCTTTCGGACAGAGCTGATCGGGCGAACTAAGCAATCGGTAACACGTGCTTGAGTGCGCCGTCTAACGCCTAACCTTCTTCTTTTGGCGCGTCGGGGTCCTTAACCTCACTCTTAAAGCCACGAATGGCCTGTCCCATCCCGCGTCCGATACCAGACAGGCGCTTCGAGCCGAAGATCAGGAGCAAGATGAAGAAGATGACCACGAGCTCCATAAGGCCTATACCAAAGGGCATGCTTTACCTTTCTCTCTAAGTGGATTCCACGATATCACGCTTATCAGACGTGTGAAAGCGAGCGGTGCTATAGTGCGAAGACGCTACCCTTTCGGTGAGTACCGTCGGTTCCGGCGACCTGTTGAGCAATGAGGTTACATTGCAGGTAGCCGCTCGCGTCCCATTACAACGTATAGTTCTGATTAGCGGCCCGATTGTAGCGCTGGCTGTCTACATCGTCCTTCCGAATACCTATGGTTCGGACGATGGGATCGTCGTCTTTACCCATGCAGGCCGGGTGACGGCGGCACTTGCGACTTGGATGGCCCTTTGGTGGCTCACTGAGGCGATCGATATTCCTGCAACGGCCCTCCTGCCACTCGTTGTTCTTCCGCTGTTTGGCGCTGGCACCATACGCGACGTTGCGGCGCCGTACGCTCACGACCTTATCTTTCTCTTCATGGGAGGGTTCATTCTGTCGATAGCTATGCAGCGGTGGCGGCTGCATCGGCGGATTGCACTGGTAACCCTTTCTATTGTGGGCACGGAGCCACCGCGGATTGTCGCGGGCTTCATGATTGTCACGGCCGGTCTTAGTCTGTGGCTGTCGAATACGGCGACGGCAATCATGATGCTACCGATCGCGGTCAGCGTGATCGGTATGATTGCTGAAAAGTCTGAGTCCGCTCAGCCTGACGAGCCTGATCATCTGGCGATCTGTCTCATGCTGGGAATCGCTTATGCCGCATCCATAGGTGGCGTGGGCACGATCATAGGCTCTCCACCAAATCTATTTCTTGTGTCCTACGTACGTGACACTCTCAACCACGACATTACTTTTCTGCAATGGATGGCGATGGGGCTGCCTCTGGTAATCGTGTTCTTGCCGATCACTTGGTGGCTTCTTACTCGACACTTGTTTCCGATTTCATCGCATTCTGTAGGGGGAGGGGATGTCATTCGAGAAGCCTATACAGCGTTACCAGCGCCGTGTTGGGCTGAGCGGGCAACATTGGCTGTGTTTGGATTTGCTGCGATTGCTTGGATGGGACGTTCGTGGTTGACCGGTGTGGAGGTGGGTGGTGTCCGTGTGTTAGCCGGTCTGACTGATGCGGGGATTTCGCTGACTGCCGCGCTGAGCCTTTTCTTGATTCCAGCCCGATCAAATACTGGCGGAGCGCTGATGCAGTGGGGTGACATGAAAGGAATGCCCTGGGGAATCTTGTTGCTCTTCGGTGGTGGAATGAGTCTCGCAGTGGCAATTCAAAGGAACGGTGTTGGGGAATTTCTTGGTCATCAGGCTGCAGCGTGGCAAGGGCTACCCAGTTGGGTGCTCATCATTCTCGTTACCACTCTGATAATCTTTTTGACGGAACTGACGAGTAATACAGCGACTGCAGCGACGTTTATTCCGATCATCGGAGGTGTCGCCCCGGGCCTAGGGGTGCATCCCTATCTGCTCATCGTTCCGGCGGCACTCGCCGCATCCTGGGCGTTCATGCTGCCAGTGGCTACGCCGCCGAATGCAATCGTTTTTGGCTCCGGCTATGTATCGGTTACGGCTATGCGTCGAGCCGGCCTTTGGTTGAACCTTATAGGTATTTGCATTCTTACGGCGCTGGTTCAGTTCATTGTTCTACCGATCTTGGGTGTGCCTATCTCCTGATCAGCGATTAGGGTTGGGCCAGACTTCTATCGGGATGATGGAACGTTCGTGTATCCGAGAAGAGCGACCTTCCAGCCATCGGGTTCCTTAATCAACATGAAATGATCTTTTCCGGATGAGGTGGTGACCCCGTTAACGATAATGGCGAAATCAGCACGTAGGTGAGCGAGCTGACCGCTGTCTATGGTTACTTGGATGTTCGAAATCCGTTCTTCGAACGGCGTTCCATCCTGATTGGCACGACTTCGCTCCAGCCATTCGGCGACCGGGGTGACAGAGTTGGTGGCTCCATTTTCGAGCTGGCGGCTAACGACTATAACTGCGTGATCGGTGAAGGTTGTGGCAAGAGCGTCCATATTGCGGTTGCCAAGCCATTCCAGTTGGGTTTGAACAGCGTCAATAATTGCCCGTGTATCGTCAGCGGCTGTGGTTTGGCCCGTTGCAGGCTTGCCAAGAGAAAGGCCGATGACCAGAACGAGGAGTGTAAGTTTAAGCATGAATCACCTCAGGTAGCAGCAAAAGGGAGCCCGGTTTGTTGTTACATCAGCGGCCAGTCGATTTTTCGTGCTGCTGCATTATAATCGCGGACCGGTACCATCGTGCGAGCGGGTTCCATTGATTGCTCCCTACAGTGGAGTATTGCCATGTATTGTCGCGAGTGTTCATCGATACAAAGGACCGCGAGAGTCGTCTTGCCGATAACGTTCCTGACGCTGTTGGTGGCTTGCGGTGGTGACTCAACGGAAAGTGAGAGGGAGTTGGTGGCTGTCGAGCGTGAGGAAATGATCGTTGTTCACCCTTTGACCTCGGAAGCATCAGATGAAGAGATCGTTGATCATCTACTCGCAATCGAAGCTAGTGGCGTGATGTCGGTGGAATTATCACGACATTTTCCCGATCTAACTCGCGAGCGAGCTTACGAGCTTCAACGGATGCGGCTTGAGCGTAAACAGGTGCATGACGGTCAGGTTGGTTGGAAGATCGGTTACTCTCGACAGATTGACCCCCGAGTTTCGATTGACCCGGTGTTTGGCCGTATTCTAGCGTCAAACGTCTACCAGCGTGGGCAGTCTGTACCAACGGATCGCTTCGTCAATGTCCCAGTGAACGCCTCAAGTGCGGGGCAATCTAGCGAGCAAGATCTGCAGGCGTTGGTCGAGGCTGAGGTTGCTATCTGGTTGAATCAGGACTTGCCTGGACCGACCGTGAGTCGTGACGATGTCATCGGTGCGGTTAGTCAAGTGGGTGCAGTTATTGAGTTGGTGAATCCTCGTGTTCGCCCTGACGGAGAAGGCCCTAATACGCACAATCATGCGATTGCCGACAACGTCTTCCATATCGGTTTAATGTTTGGAGAGAAGCGTGACGATGCCGGTGAGATGGACTGGTCGACTGAGCGTGTACGCGTCGAAATAAACGGTGAAACCCAAAGTGAAGGTCGGGCATCATCGATTATGGGGCGCGACCCGATCGAAGGTGTGGTGTGGCTTGCGAACGAATTACTCAAGTACGGCTATCAGTTACGGGCTGGAGAGTTTGTAATTACTGGCAACCTTGTGACGCCTCCGGTTATCGGATCTGGCGATTCGGCCAAAATTGATTTTTCAACACTCGGTGCTCTTGAACTGATGGTTGGCGAAGGCGACGGGTAACTTCGCCTAGGGCTGACGTGGGAATCGGTCTGGATTATTCGTGAACAGTGCATCAACGCCGAGTGTAAATAGGAAATGTCGCATCTCCTTCTCGAGGTTGTCCAGGCTGTTTGTTGCGGAGGAGCGAAACGTGTAGGGCGTTACGGTAAGTCCAAGGGCGTGAGCGCGCTCGACGAGGTCGGGTTGCGCGAGGACGATTTCCTTTGCTGGCCCGATGCCGGTCGCAAATGTTGCAATTTCTTGCAAGCGGGTGTTCGTTATCACAGTTTGTCGGCTTGCGTTACCGATCAGGAACACTCGAGGCAGCGTCGGTAATTCGCTGGCGAGACGGCGCAGACTAGTCTCGTCGAACGATTGCAGAATAACAGGGGTGTCACTGTCTGCACCCGCAGTGTCGAGTCCATTCCGGCGGAGAAGATCGATGACCAGGCTAGGCATGTCAATGCCAAGTGATCTGTAATCATCCGGTGACTTTAGCTCTGGGAACAGTCCAGCGGAACCGCGGATGAGGTCGATTGCTTCTTGCCATGTCGGCACTTGAGAGCCGGCAAACTCCTCACCGAACCAACTACCGGCATCGAGTTCTTTTATTTCTGACAATGTTAGGTCACGAACACGCCATTGCTGGCGGACTCGTCCATTGACCTGCTCCTCAACGAATCGCCCAGGAAAGATTTTCCGGACGTTGGTTGTGCGTTCAAGGCTATCGTCATGGAGGCAGACTAGCACCCCGTCGCGCGTGACACCAAGGTCCTGTTCAACATAGTCGGCACCCTGCTCAATCGCGAGTCGATAAGCTGCCAACGTATGTTCCGGCGCGTAAGCAGAGGCACCACGGTGAGCGATGAGTATCTTAGCGTTTGACTGTGCGCCCACAAGAGAAAGTAGGCCAAGCACTGCGACCGCACCGCTCAAGAGTCTACGCACATGCTGCTTATAAAGGATATTCATCGGCGTTAATCTTTGTGCCGCCTCAACTGGTTTACATGCGATCCGGACGGTATGATTCGCATGACCACCTAAGAATGTGCGAGGATGGAGCCCATGGTCAAGTTGCTGATGTTGTTCATACTGGTGCCCGCGACCGAGCTTGCGCTATTAATTGAGGTCGGACGACAGATTGGCACTATAAACACTTTACTACTCATCGTTGCGACCGGGGTGTTGGGCGCCTCGCTTGCTGGGCGACAAGGTGTCGGAGTGGTTCGGAAAATTCAGGTAGAGATGGCCTCAGGTCACCTTCCGGGTGGTGCGATCTTTGATGGGCTACTGATTCTCATTGCGGGTATCGTATTGATGACCCCAGGGATCCTCACGGACATCGCTGGTTTCCTCTGTCTTATTCCCGCTACACGACGGGCGATCAAAGCCACGATCATCAGACGTATGGAGGCAGCCGTTCAAGAGGGACGGTTCAGAGTTGTCGTCGATCAGCGAACGCGCCAGGCTGCTACACGGGCTGCTGCTGATGAGAGTCAATTCCCACCGACCCTGCCATAGTTCAAGGGTTTTCAATAGTTGATTAGTGTTCAGGTCGCGAGGCCCATGACTGCCATCCAAGGTGTGGTACGATGCGCGACCGATCATGTTCGCTGGTCTTTCGTTCACTGCGTGGGGATTGCTGGTCGCGGCTGTAGGACTCGGGCTGCTGATTGAGCTCCGCTTTTATATCACTCACCGGCGTTTATCGGAGCGCCACATTAATCCTTCCAAACCATCGTTTCCGGATTGATCTATGGCGTCTGCCACCATTATTTCTGTGTTGGTTCTGTATCTGGCTATTCTGCTTGCCATTGGAGCGTGGGGAGCGAGGGATTCCAAGAGCCTCAGTGGTTACTACGTAGCGGGTAAAACTTTACCCGCTTGGATTATCGCGTTCAGTGCCAATTCTACGGGAGAGAGTGCTTGGCTACTGCTGGGGCTCACAGGTATGGGGTATGTAGTCGGTGTCCACGCCCTATGGGTGGTGCTTGGGGAGGTGCTTGGAGTTGCACTTGCGTGGAGCTTCATCGCGGTGCCGTTCAAGCGTTATACGGACCGATACGGCTCGATCACGGTGACGGATTACTTGACATCCCGCTTTCGCGATTCGCGCCACACCTTTCGGCTGATTGGTCTAGTGATCATCGTAAGCATGGTCATTACTTACATGGCTGCCCAATTAACTGCGTCTGGGAAAGCGTTTGATGCGTTTTTGGGTACGGGTTACACCGGCGGCGTGTTGCTTGGTGCAGCGGTCATCTTCTACTACACGACAGTCGGTGGATTCAAAGCTGTCGCCTACAGTGATGGGCTACAGGGTCTTTTGATGTTGGGTGGTCTCATTGTCCTACCGGTTATCGGTGTTGCAGCGGCGGGTGGTTGGTCGGCGATGGTCACGGCACTACGCGCCGCGGACCCGAGCCTCCTTGAACCCATGGGCACGCTCGGACTATCCATTGGCGGGGTTGCCAGTGCCGTAAGTTTCGCAGGTATCGGCATGGCTTTCTTGGGTGCTCCGCAGTTATTAACCCGCTTTATGGCTGCTCGATCGGAGAATGAGATTGTATCGGGCAGCTTAATCGCGGTTTTGTGCATTATCGTATTTGACCTTGGAGCAGTTTTAACCGGAATGGCTGGACGGGTCTTAGTGCCGGGTCTTTCGGACCCCGAAATGGTGCTGCCGATACTCAGTGCGGATCTGTTTCCGGCGCTTTTTACCGGCTTATTCTTGGTGGTGGTGCTGGCAGCTATTATGTCGACGGCGGATTCAGTGCTTCTTCTAGCGTCTTCAGCGGTGGTGCGTGATGTTGTACAACCGGTGTTTCGACCGGACCTTGATCAAAGGCGACTGGCTTTCTACGGCAAGCTCACAACAGTCGTCATTGGATTGGTCGGCCTCGGCTTTGCCCTAACGGAGACTCGACTCATCTTTTGGTTCGTACTATTTGCGTGGTCAGGGCTTGCGTCGGCGTTTACACCAGTCGTGGTTTGTTCGCTGTTTTGGAGTGGCACCACACGTGCGGGCGCAATTGCGGGAATGGTTTCTGGGTTTCTTGCGACTGTCATCTGGGTGCTTGTGTTTAAGTCTAGCTTCTATGAACTGTATGAGATGTGGCCCGGCTTCCTAACCGGCTTTGGCGTCACAATTGGCGTGAGCCTCATGACCGCACCACCGGAGGGGGCGGCCGAGGAGCATCGGGATGTGTGGTCGTTTCACGGATAAACACTCATGGACTCTCTATGAGTGTTGTGTCTTATTCTGAGGAGTGGAATATGTGCAATCTGATGACAAGAGGGATTGTGATCGTGCTGTTCGGCGCAGCGGTGCCGGTGATCGCTGGGGAGCAACGGAGCGCGCCTTCGTCCGAGCAGCAAATCGAAGAAGCACTCAGCCCACTTCCAGAAACTCTGCGTGAGGGTGTGGCGGTTTGGGGATTCGGAGAATCTGGCGAACTCGTGATGTTCCAGGAGGGTGGTGGTCTAATCACCTGTCTTGCTGATGATCCAACCGTGCGCGCCTTTACGGTTACTTGTTATCACCGAGATATGGAAGCCTACGTTACGCGTAGCCTACAACTGACCAAGGATGGCGCTGATACTCCAGAGCGGCTGAGGACGTTACAAGCAGAGATTGATTCTGGTCAACTCTTGCTTCCTGATCGAGGTGTCGTCTACCAACGCTCAGGTTTCGATGCCGACATTAGTGACTCGGCGATGTTAATCTTCTTGCCAAACGCTACTGCAGAAGCCACTGGCTTGCTTGGGCAACCGAGTGCACAGCACCCATGGCTGAGGGAAGCCGGAACGGGCCAAGCCCACGTGTCGATACCGCTCTCTTAACGGGAGTCTGACAATACAAGTTACTACGGAAATGCAGTCACAATCGTGTTGAGGCTGACTCCAAACGCTTCTTGAACAATCGGGTCGAGTGAGACCTTGGTGCCCTCAAAGTGGTAGGTTTGATGTTTGTGAGTGAGTGATTGGCCTGGCGTGAGAGCCGCTGCGGGTGACGAGGTTTCAAGTTCGTAGAACGGCCCGAGCGCAGCGGCGCCTGGTGAAGGCGGTCCGTCATTGTAGCTGTTAACGGCGTCACCGGCATATGGTTCGTCCTGAAATTCCCACATTGAGTTGACGTAATCTGTTGCGCCTTCGGGCAAGTCATATCGGACAACTGTAAGTAATTGTCTAGTGGGATCGTAGCTTCCGAGTACCGGTGTGGATCGCTGCGGACTCAGTCCGATCTTACTTCGATAGGCGCCATCGGCACGAAAGAACATTACGGTATCTCTAATCGTCAACCGGTCATCGGGCACTTTGCCGAAATAGGCGTCGTTGACTATCGGTCCCAAATCGTTCTCGGTGCCAGCCCTGAACGGTATGATGACAACGGTCTTCGGTGAATGTTTGAACATCCCAAGGATCCAGATTGAGAGCAGACCTGTGTCAGGTGCCCAGGCATTGGGGCCAACATTAGTAATCGTATTCTCTGACTCGTAGGCGACACTTTGGACTGACGGTGGTATTGCCACGCCCAGACCGCTCGGCTCCACTAAACGGACGGCTCGGTCGATGCGAACCTCAAACTGGATATCGGAATAGTTTGTCAGTGTTACGTGATGAGTGAATGCTACCTGCGAGTCATCGCGTGTCGTGACTTCGTATGGGGCAGTGTCGAGGGCTGGCGGCGTCTGCCAGTGCTCGAGGTCGAATGGATCACCGTTCTTAAAAAAGATTGAGAACTGCCCGCCCTCAGGGCCGAGCCAGAATCGGTCTTCGCCACCGACGGCATTGATGTGGGCCTGCAATTCACCAGATGCAATGAGCGCTTCGTTAATCCAACCGTAACCGATGCCGCTGTCACTGTTAGCGGTGCTAGTCATGACACGGCCCTGCCAGTGGGGCGCTACTGCTACCTGCGCACGATTGTCAGCTCGACGCAGAATTACGAGTTCCATATGACGCTCTAAGAACTCAACGTCGTCTTGGAAGGACCTCGCGTCTTCAGTGCTACCAGTGACCTCGTTTTGGCTTAATGGAACATCAGCCATCGGTTGACATGCTGCAATGCTAAACAGGATCCCTGCCGACAAGACGCGCCAGGCCCATTCCGTGGCGGTCATGATTGTGTTCTCCTTGAAGATAATGTGTTGGTTGGGTTACCAATGGATGGTTTGGCTGAGTTCCACGCGCTTGCCGTCCTCGCCGTGGTCGGTCACATTGTCACCTTGGAGTAATTCCCCGCGGTCGCCAAACTGCCTGATTACCTGACGCGACTGTGTCCGATTACTGTTAATGAATCTCATTTGGAAAGCAACCCAGACTTCAATCTCGCCAGGTTCGAAGGACGATATATTAACCTCAACCTGAAACTCACCATTGGATACTGTCGTCAGGCCTCCAGCGAAAAGCATATCGATTGGCGTTTCCGGATCGATTTCGTAATCTTCATGGCGCACTTCGAACGCCAGGATCGCATCATCGGGTAAATCCGTGTTTCCATCAATATGAACTCGCCCGCCGTCACGCTCCACAGTCATAGCCAGTTCTACGGTTGGCGGGGGCGTGGCACAGCTTGCGACCAAAGAAATGGAAAGCAACGACAGCGAAACGACTCTGACTGTCGGCATCATTGTCCGGCTTGGGTTCGGGCACTAGAGGCATCGTGCCTCGGTAGTGTCAGCGAAGGAGAACGCTCAGGTCTTCTCCACTAGGCCCGTGAAAGCGGAATGTTGTGCGCTCTGAATCGCCACGATTCAGGAGAAAGAGCTGTGTGCCTTGATTAGGACCGTCCGTGTAGACTGGGAACACCACAGCGTCGAGGCCCTGTCCTCCGGAGGCCCGTGTCATGGACGGCACCGTGGCTATAATGATCTCATTCCGCACGTTAATGGTTTGCTGATCCGCACTGACCGCAATTGGAATATCACTTGCGACTCGGATGCTGCCCCTGAACAGACCCCGGTTGGTGAGATCTACATGTGAGAACTCCACCTGACGACCCGCAGGTAAAATTTGATAAGAGCGGTCCAGTAGAGTGCCATCCTCGTCGTACACAAGCAGCCGAACATCGGCAGTGCCTTCGGTGCCGTTAGTCAGCGTGAGCCGAAAGCTTGTCTTACCGTGACGCGCAACGCTTGGATACGTGTCAATCGGAAACCAGGCCTGCTGAGTACTGTTTCCGACCATGGTCCGCTCAGAAATCACGGTCTCTCCTTTGACAATGTGCAAGATGGCACTGGCCAATGGATGTCCTGAAAGCGCTTCAACCATTGCGAAGCCCTTTTCGGCAACATCGCTAGAGCCGTCAAAATTCCACACAAAGGTGCCGTGACCAGGAATGTTCAGTGGCACTTCACTTGTTCCACCAATGGTGACTGGTTCACCACTGAAGGCGAAGAAGGTCAGCCGACCCTTCAACGAATTGTCACTCGGGTTTACGATGACGATCTCTGTTGTTACGTCGCCATCAAATTCATAGCGCGGCAGGGTGATGATTCCGCCCCCATCCGAGCTCTGGCCGTAGGCGATCGGTGCGGCAGTAACGATCTTTTCATTCCGGTCGTTTAAAGTTATACGAGTTGCGACCATCGCTACCGGCGCACTCGCACTTAATTCCACCGTGCCGGGTTCAGATGCGCCGAGTCCGTCGAGTGCCCAGACAGTACTACCGCCGGCAGCGACCTGGCGTTCGACCTGATCCTTTACTGGCAATCCGTTAGAGTCACGAAACACAAGCGATACGGTTACTGGCTCACTACTGGGATTTGACAGGTTCAGGATGGTGGACCGCCCTTGTCGCCCATCGGCAAACGCCGTGGCTCGGTCCGTGAGTGGCGGTGCACTCAGGCCAGTTTCACTGATGAGTATGCGACTTTCTCGCTGTGAGAGTTCATCGAATAACGTTTCCATCTGAGTCAACATCAGGGCTCCACCACCTAGGTTTGACGGGCCCGTTGCTACGGCCGATCCGTGTTGCGTTACCAGTTCAGTATCAGCACTGCCAGACTGGTAGTTCTGGATACCTAATTCTGGAAGGAGGCTCTCGTAGGTCGAACGAGCTAAATCATGGATCATGATATTTGACGCGAAACCTTGTGAGATATAGAGCCGTTGATGCTCACTGTCGAACGTAAGACCGCGTGGGTCCCAAAGTTCATTGGCCCGTACGGGTCCGAGCTGCCGTGTATCGAAATCGGGTTGACCGATGACGTGCTGAGCCTCCGGCCCATTGTCGAGACGTGCCGGATGGGCATCGAATAGTAGGATCCGATCACTACCATGGTCTGACAGAAAGAGTCTGTCGTTAACGTAGTCATAGGCCAGTCCGTCCGGGCCATCAATGAGACTTTGGGATCGGCCAGCCTCGAACGTATTGAAGTCCGGTTGACCGATGACAACCGTTGGCTCAGCGCCATTCACGAGAATGTCTGGCTGTGCGTCAAACACGAGAACCCGGTTATTGTTGCCGTCGGCGACAAATAGTCGCTGTTGTTTTGATTCATAGAGCAGGGCGGCCGGTTGATACAACCCCGTTAACGTTGAGTTCGAGCCACGTGTTGTGAAGTCCGGCTGTCCGAGGACAACAGAGGCCGCCATGCCATTGCGAAGCAGGTTAGGAGCTACATCGAAGCCTAAAACCCGATGGTTTCCACCGTCAGAGACGAACAGTCGATCGTGAACAGGGTCGTAGGCTAGGCCTGTGCCACGGGGGCGTGTTGGTGTGATGCCGGTGCCCACGCGGGTGTCGAGATTAATTCCGACCTGCGTGGTTGCTGGTGTGATGCTAGTAAAGTCTGGCTGTCCCAGGACCGCAATCGCTTCCGCGCCGCTACGTAATCGAGCCGGATCTGCATCAAACACAAGGATTCGGTTGCCCCAGCCGTCACTCACAAAAACTCGCTTATGATGCGTGTCATAGGTGACAGCGAGAGGAATTTTGATCGTAGTAGGTCCAATTGGATAGAGCTCTCCGGAGTAGAGGTCTGGTTGACCGAGGACCCAGCGCGCGTCGCGATCCTTTACGCGGTTCTGGCGATCGAGCTGCCAGACCACAACACGATTGTTGTACTGGTCAATTGCGAACAAGCGATGATCGACCTGGTCCAACGCGACATCCCGCGGGTAGATGTTTCTTGGAGTGGCACGGTCGTTAGCTGAGCGCCGTACAAAGTCCGTGTGACCCTCGTCGTCCAGATGGCCCACTACCTCCACGGCAGGCATACCGGTGCGCAGTTGTTCCGGTGAGATGTCCCAGATAATGGCACGGTTTCCGCCGGGATAGCCTTCGGTTGCGACGAGGAGTTGTCGTTCAGAGTCGATTGAAGCGGAACCGAGTCTAGGCCAGACAGACTGTGCCCTTGAAACAACGGGATCGTAGGCTCCAAACCCTGGTTTCCCTAGGACGGCCAACGGTGTGGCCTCGCGTAGGGAGGTCCCAGGACTCACGTCATAAACGGTGATGCGCATGTGCTCGATTCGAGAGACCTGTTCAGCAATAAAGAGGCGGGAGGTCTTATCGTCGTATGCAAGCCCACCCGTGGCAAATCCACGCATATCAGTCCGTGGGGAGGCGGTCTCGAAATCCGGCTGGCCCATAACGTCTGTGGCTGCTGAGAACGTCCTAAGGCGATCAGGAGTAGCGTCGAAGACTAGTACTCGATTGTTTCCGTTATCCGAGACGAATAGGCGTTCGTCCTTCGGAGAGAAGGCCAGCGAACCGGGTCGACTCATGCGGCGTATGCTCAAGCCAGGTTCCCGCGATGTGAAATCCTCTTGACCCAGGACGGTTGAGGCGGCCATGCCGGTGGCAATTCGATCGGGTGCGATGTTGAACACGAGGACCCGATTATTCGAACCGTCGCTTACGAACAATCGCTGATTAGCTTCGTCAACTGCCACACCGAGCCGCCGACCAACGTGGTTGGCGGCTAAGCCCGATGTTTTTGTATTGGCATCGGGTTGCCCAAGGATAAACAGGACATCGGCGCCCGTTGCAATCCGGTCTGGGTGGATGTCGAAGACCATGATTTGGCTACCTCTGCCAGGTAGACTTTGCCCAGTGGTATTGTCCACAAGGAAGAGGCGTTGGTTGGTGTGTTCGACCGCGAGTGCCCCAGGAAATTCAGTTTGGCTCTCGCTCCAGGCATCGGCGTGGGTTCGGCGGGCGTGTTCACTCGGTTTACCAAGGATATAGGTTGCGGTGGGTTGGGCCAGAGTTCCGTCGTTATTGAGGTCAAAGACTTCGACTCGGCCATTTCCATTGCCTGCGACAAACAATCGGCCATGGACGCGTTCCAGCGCCCCTTGGGGCGGTCACCAAATGCTGTGGCCGGCAGCACCTCCGTTGGTCACACCGCCGACGAAGGTCGGATTCCCCCAGATGTCCTCTTGGCCGAGCTGGTCAGTAGCCGGCTGGCCATTGCGCTGTGCATTAGAAGTGAAAGGCAGAACCAGGGTTAATGCAAACGCAAGGATCAGACGGTCGACACCAGCGACGTGGAAGCGATACATCAGGACCTCCTCGGATTCATTGTGGTTACTCGGAATCCTACCTCAGAGCATGACACTGTTCATCATGGCAGCAAGCTGGCGGTCACTGTAACATGAGGTAGACGATGTCCCTAGGACGCAGCCTCTGGGCGTATAGGCCATGGAAACTCGACCGTATTTTATTCTTGGCGATGTTAGCTGTAGCGTGACCGTGGGCCTTGCCTCTGGCACTGCAGCGACGGCATTAGGCAGCCTGGAATGGTCGATGCCTGTCTCGATGGTCGCCGGGATGTTACTTGGGATGACCGTTGCAGCTATTGGCATCATCGCCTTTGGATTGTGCTTCGGCATGACAGAGTTGCACATGCCGGCCATGATCACAGGGATGCTTACAGGCATGGGAATCGTGATGCTTGGATCGACGCAGCTCCTTACAGAGGTAACGGCCGGTCTCCTCGGCGCGCTGATCGGATTAGTAATTTACCTGCTTACTTGGATAGCCGACGCTCTCCTACAGCTCGAGCGATCGTGATGGATCTAGCTACCAAGAAAAAATGGGACCGCGCATCGTCTTCTTTAGACTTTTTTCAGTCTTTTGGAGCTGAACGGCGTTGGGCACCTGTGAAACGGGAATTGTTTCGTGCCATGCAAGGGAAGGTGCTGTTTGTTGGGGTCGGCACTGGTCTTGATGTTCCTAGTTTTCCACCGAATAGAGAAATTATTGGGATTGATATCAGTGATCGGATGCTGGCAAGAGCTAAGTCGAAAGCCAAAATGTACCGTGGTCGCTTGGAGCTAAGACATCTTGATGTGCATGACATAGATTATGCGCCCGGCACCTTCGATCAGGTTTACACTTCCTGCACCTTCTGTTCCGTGCCGAATCCTGTGAGAGGTCTTGAGGTACTACGAGAAGTGCTCAAGCCGGGCGGCGAGTTGAGGATGTTCGAACACACTGGCAGTGGCACTTTTCCGTTCAACTGCCTACTGCACCTCATGAATCCGGTCGCCCGGCTCATCGGTCCAGAAATTAGCCGAGATACTGTAGGGAACGTGGTACGCGCTGGCTTCCAGATCGTTCGCGTCCGACACGCTTACCTCGATGTACTCAAGACAATCCATGCTGTTTCACCTACCTAGGTTAGGGCTGATGGGCGACCAAGCTACATTCCAAGTAGGTTAGGCTGGTGCTTGGTTAGTCCTTGCTCTTTGCACCAGAGATCAAGTTCGACTGATGCGAGCTCATCGACGACAGGGGCTAGAAGGCCCTTTGTACGAAGGTCAGCGACTTTGATGTAGGTGCGACATGAGTTGCATGCCTCGACCCGCATATAAGGCAGGTTATCGGCCACGTGATAATTGAGACTTTCTGCGTTAGTCTCCCCGCATTTGATACAAACCGTTCGTGGGAATGGCCATTCGACTGAGCACAGGGCGCAGACGAGCGAGCGGCGCCCCTGGGTTTCGGTTTCGTCTTGGAGGGTAGCAAATTGTGGCGGCCAGTTGCACAAGGGGCAGACAGTGGCACCCGCCTGGTTCAGAGGCCTATCTTGGCGGTTGGCTAAGGCTTCAACGATCGGCTGGAGGAAAGCACGACAAAAGAATTCCAGCGCGGTCACCTCGATCTGGAGACTCTGAATACTAGCGCTGAGAGGTTGCCTCAGGGCGGCGTCCCGCAAGATGTGGGCGTTCAGGCTAAGGTTGCCTGTGTCGAGTGCCATGGCGGCTGGGGCCAACGTTTCCGGCATGACTTTCTGGACCTCGCGAACGAATTCGCCAAAGGGGCGCGCGAGTGACTCATAGGGGAGTTGCTCCAACCTCAATCTCGGTGGTGAGTTGCTTTCGGGGTTATACAGGTCGGGCCAACGAGCGTCTCTTGAGGTTTTGTATAACGGTTCCTGGCAGTCGAGTACTCCGAGATAGCTGTTAAGTAGGCTTGCAGCGTGGGGGCGTGCGGTTTGAAGGTCTACCGCGCGATTGCGGCGAGCTTGCCACAGCGAGCTACCGTGTTCAACGCCGGTCGGCATTCTCGGGTGTGTGCGTCGGATGTCTGTCGGGTTGCCACGCCGGGTGATGCACGGTTGCCCAGGCGCGGGTAACCTTCCCATCGATCATCCCCCGCGCTGTGCCGGGAAACGCAAATATTCCGAGGTAAACGTGCAGCGTAAGGAGGAGCCCCCCGGCGAGCGTGGCGGCGTAGTGCACGAGACGCATCGAAGCAAGTAGGAACGATACATTTGGAACCACTGTGGCGACGGCCTCCGGGAACCACAATGCGAGTCCACTGATCAGAAACATGACGCCGAGCGAGGTCTGTGCCCAGAAAAACAGCTTCTGCCCACCATTGTATTTACCCGCCGGGGGTACGTCCGCTGTCTGATGTCGGGCGTAGGAGTGGATTGCTCTCAGCCAACGCCAGTCGATTGCAGTAAGGGGCATGTCACGCGCCCACATCACGAAGGTTGCGGCCATCGAGACACTGAAGATAAGGCCTACCCATGGGTGCGCCACCCTGGCCATGGGTCCGCCGCCCAAAAGATTTGTGAGCCAGAAGAGGGACGGATATGAGAATGCAAGCCCAGTGAGCAAGAGTATTGTGAAGCTTATTCCCACAGCCCAGTGAATAAGGCGTTGGATGGCGCTGAAGCGATGAATTAACACCCCGAGCTCAGCTGGCATGCGTGGTAGTGTCCTCGGCGTCCTGCGGACCGATCGTCAGATAGTGCACAAGCGTCGACAGAACGCCAAACCCTAGCAGGTAGGAACCAATTCGTTTTAGAACTCCCAACCCGGTGAGAGCCAGCGGACTAGCCGTCGGGTTTGATGGAAGCCGATAGTCTGCCAAATGATCGCCGTGGGGTACCACATACATCATGTGGGTACCGCCAACGCCGGCAGGATTGTAAGTCACTGGGTTTTCGAATCCACGCTCCTTCAGTAGTTCCACTTTGTGCTCGGCCAGTGACAACATGTCCTCCTTGCTTCCCCATGAGATGGCGTGGGTAGGGCAGGTCTTCACGCAAGCTGGCTCGAGGCCGGCCTCTACACGGTCAACACACATGTTGCATTTGTAAACCTTCTTTGTTTCCTTGTCGAACCGAGGGATATCGAAAGGACACCCGGTAACACAGAACTGGCAGCCAATGCATTGATCTTGATTGATGTCGACGATACCGTTCTCATACTGGACGATAGCCCCTGGGGCAGGGCAGGCGTAAAGGCAGCCTGGCTCTTCGCAGTGGAGACATGCGTCCTTCTTAATGAGCCACTGTAACCGTCCACTCATCTCGACTTCGTCGAAACGCATCAATAGCCAGGTGTCGGAAGAAAGGTCTTTGTGGCTCTGGTAACTCCCGAAGTTGGCGGTCGGTTCGACCTTTAGGTCGTTCCACTCCTTGCATGCGACCTCGCAACCCTTGCAGCCGATACAGCTTCCAATGTCAACGAGTTTTGCATACTCCGGTGTAGAACGAATACCTGGTGCTGGCGAAGAGCTCGCTGACACACGTTTGATCGATAACGTACTCATAGCTTTATTAACTTTCTAGCCTCAAGAAGTGCTCGACGTGATTTCGGGAAACACTGTTCACGGATTGGATTCGCCATCGACACTCACCAAGTTCTCACACCGCTTCAACATTCACCAGAAACGCCTTGAATTCCGGACAATTCGTATTGGCATCACCAATAAACGGGGTCAATTCATTAGCCATGGATCCTTGGGTAATTCCAACGAAGCCCCAGTGTACCGGCACGCCGATCGTCCAGACCGTCTTACCATTTACCGTCAGCGGCTGGATTCGCTTCGTCACGATAGCGGTACCCTGAACTTCACCACGTCGGGACCAGACTCTTACTTGTTTGCCGTTCTCAATTCCTTTTTCGGCCGCTAGCCCTTCCGGCACTTCGACGAAAAAGTCTGGCATCGCCTCGACCAGGTACGGCACGTTACTTGTAACGAAGTGCTCACGCTCGACAACGCGATAGATGGTGCACGGGTAAGGATAGGCTTCGCGTTCGCCCTCTAGTGCCAAAGTTTCCCGGATGCCGTCGTACCAACGTAGCACTGGATTAGTTGATACGTTCTCGTGCAGAATGTTGACGGTTGGACTTTCAACCGGTTCGTAATGTTCCGGAATCGGGCCATCTTTTAGTAGGGGACTGAACAGACGGGCCACGCCTTCTTCGGTCATGATGAATGCCCCCATCGCGTCAGGCTTGGTGGTAGGTCCGTAGTCTGGCACATCGCCGATCCACTTGCGGCCAGTCCAAGCGATACCCGAGCGCCCACGATCCCAAGGGACCCCGTCTCGGTCGGCCGAAGCACGGTTGTAAAGCACACGACGATTGAGTGGCCAGCTCCATGCCCAGCCATGATGCATGCCCAGACCAGTAGGGTCATCGGTCACTCGGCGATCCATCTGGTTGCCTTCTTCAGGGTAGCTACCCGAGTAGAGCCAGTTACCTGAGGCGGTCGATCCGTCGTCCTTCAATTCCCCGAAGGACGAGAGGCGCCGCCCGCTAGCAAGGTCCGAACCGTTGATTTCCTGGGCCAGCTCGGCCAGTGTCGGCTCGCGTGGGTTCAGGTAGTTCCACGTCAGCGACTGGATAGGTTCGTCGAAGGCGCCGCCCTCGGTTGCGTAGAGCTCCTTTACGCGCCAGAAGAGTTCCGAGAGGATCCAGGTATCCGAGCGGACCCCAATTGGAGGGTCGATTGCCTTTTCTTTCCACTGCGCCCAGCGGCCACTGTTGGTGAATGAGCCGTCCCGTTCAATCCAATGCGTAGTCGGTAGATACAGCACCTCAGTGTCGATCTCTGACGGCTCCATCCCGGGTGCTTTCCAGAACTCCGCGCTATCGAGCATAAACGGGTCGATGACAACTTTCCATTTCAGTTTTGCCATCGACTCGAGTAGGCGCGAGACGTTCGGGCCGGCCAGGAGTGTATTGAAGCCCAACGCGACGAAGCCTTCGAGCTTACCTTGGTGCGCCTGATCCCAGATTGACAACCAGGTGGCGTCCTTGTCGGTTTTGCCGAGATAGTGGTAACCGAACTCGTTATCGACTTGCGCACGGTCACCAAACCAAGCCTTGAGTAGGGATACGAAGAACTTAGGATAGTTGCCCCAGTAATTTTCCGTGTCACGAACCAAAGGTCGAGGAGTTGAATCCTTCAGGTGGTCTGCTAGCGATGTCTGTGCTGGCTGAGGAACCGTCAAATAGCCAGGTAGAATGCCGGCGACGATTGCGTGGTCAGTTGCTCCCTGCACGTTGGCGTGACCGCGCAGTGCGTTAATCCCGCCGCCCGGCCGGCCAATATTGCCAAGAAGGAGCTGGACGATCGCTGCTGTCCGAATAATCTGAGTTCCTACCGTGTGCATCGTCCAGCCCACTGCGTACATAATCGTTCCAACTCGGTCAGCTGTGCCGGTCGAACAAATGATATCGGCGATTCGCAGGAAGCCTTCCTCAGAGCAGCCAGTGATTTGGGCGACGCGTTCTGGCGTGTATCGGTCGTAATGACGTTTGAGAAGTTGAAAGACACAGCGCGGGTGTTCTAGGGTCGCATCGCGACGGACGTAGCCATCAGGGTCTCGGTCGTACTCCCATGCGGTAGCGTCATATTCGCTGGTTGCCTCATCGAATCCCGAGAACAGTCCATCTTCGAATGAAAAGCGTTCGCTGACGATAAAGGACGCATTGGTATGTATGCGTACATAATCAGCATGATGTAGATCGTTCGTCAGGATATGTCTGAGGAGACCGCCCAACAGCGCAATGTCTGACCCGGGCCGAATTTGTAGATGGTCGTCGGCTACGGCCGAAGTTCGGGTGAAACGCGGATCAACGGTTACTATCTTGGCGCCTCGGGTATTTCGAGCTTCGAGGGCCCACTTGAACCCGCAAGGATGATTTTCGGCGGGATTGGCCCCCATCACTAGAACAACATCAGCGTTCTTGATGTCCTTCCAATGATTGGTCATCGCACCCCGACCGAACGTGGCGGCCAGACTGGCCACCGTGGGGCTATGTCATATGCGGGCCTGATGGTCGATGTAGACGAGCCCCATTGCGCGCATCGTCTTCGTGATGAGGTAGGCGTCTTCATTGGCCACGGTTGCACTACCGTGGGATCCTCTAGAGTCGACCTGCA
>JGI24923J38494_100962_pt1 | contig 23655 bp, 19 predicted proteins | sample LinPFosplate11_FD_38494 | JGI IMG/M metagenome (IMG submission 38494) | reverse complement strand
TCGAGCTCGGTACCCGGGGATCCCACACAGAAACCATCAGCATCGTGGTCTGGAAATGTTACAGGGCGGGTCTGTTCTTCTGAGACGACGCACCGCACGCGCGGGTTAGCCGCAAGGTGTCGCATAAAAATCTCGTCTGCGAGATGGTCCATGTGGGAGATTTGGTCTCCGGACTCGTTGGCATGTTCTGTTTTTCCGTGGTGTTCAAGGGGTGCGTTTCGAAAAACCTCCTGGAGTTCCACAGACGCGCTCCACAAGGTTTGGCGTATTTTTTCAATGGTGGCGTCTTGGTCTGTTGATGGCATGTTTGTTGTTGGTGAGGTGTTCGCCAATGAAATAGCAGTGTCCATTTGGGTCCCCGCTGACGAATGTCACTAGAACAGCAAGAGATTATTTAGTTCTGTTCATTTGCATTTTTGGTAATGCGCCACTCAAATGTGGTACATGTTGGAGATTTTCGGCTCACAACCATTATCTAGTCTGCCCCCACACCCAAGTGACCATTATTCGGCTAGTGCACCATCATGTACGTTTGCCCCCACACCCACCAGGTACTGGGTTACTTCCAAGTGGCCATTCTCAGACGCAAACCTCAGCGCGTAGTCGTCCAACGCGTGCACGTCTGCCCCCTGGGATACCAAAAACTGGGTTACTTCCAAGTGGCCTTCCCCCGACGCCCATCTCAGTGCTGCGTCACCCATCGCGTGCACGTCTGCCCCCTGGGATACCAAAAATTTGACCACTTCCAAGTGGCCATGGTTTGATGCCCACCTCAGTTCTTCACCATCCCTCGCGTGTATGTCTGCCCCCTGGGATATTAAATATTCAACCACATCCAAGTGACCGTTCATTGATGCCCACCTCAGTGCTCCATCGTTCATTGCATGCACGTCTGCACCCACGCCCACCAAGCACTTCACCGTCCCCAAGTGACCACCCCCAGACGCCCGCCTCAGTGCTTCATCATCCTTTGCATGTACGTCTGCTCCCTTGGATACCAAATACTTGGTTACTTCCAAGTGACCTCCCCCAGACGCCCATCTAAGCGCATAATCATCCTCTGTATGCACGTCTGCTCCCTGGGATACCAAAAACTGGGTTACTTCCAAGTGACCATTCGCAGACGCCCACCTCAGTGCCCCACCGTTCATTGCATGCACGTCTGCTCCCTGGGATACCAAATACTTGACCACTTCTATGTGACCACGCATCGATGCCCACCTCAGTGCTTCGTCATCGTTTGTGCGTATGTTTGTTCCCCTTTTCACCCAAAATGTAACGGTCCCAAGGTATCCTTCTCCCAGAGCAAGGGCCAAACTCGTTTCTGGTGTGTGGTATCCGTACACGGCGGAGAGGTGACAGGCCCTCTCAGCGCTTTTTGCACACCGTTGGAGGCAGTGCTCGGCGTGGGGGTGTTTCGGGAGGACCAGTCCGGACATGAAAGGTCCAGACAACATTTTAGTGGGAGCACTTCAAACACAGACACTCCCATTCTGGGGTGTGTGGTGTGTAATGTGTCCCATTCTTCTAAAAGTAGCGGTAACCACCACACCCACAAAAATCGAGGAATCCAACCTGGAAACAAGATGCCAATGGATGTTGGCATTTTTCTTCCAAAATGGCAGTTTTCACCATTTTCTTCTCAACCACTTGCAGATACCATTCCCCCAACCCCTCCCCATGACACGCACCGCGTTGCTGTTGTTTCGCGAAGAAGTATCAAAACGACTTCAACACCGGACACACACATACAACCGTGATACTGTGAGGGTTGTCCAAAATATGGTGGACTCGTGTGAGTCTTGTGTCTCCACTGAAAACTATTTTGGGGTATGTGACGAGTGTGCCGGGATCGTGATTATGCTCGATAAGCATGATCAAGTTGGAGTTACAGATTTTGACCTCAAAAAGTCTGGCATCCCCAAGTTGTTGCGGCAGTTTGTATCTTTGCCCGAAAACGCATCTGTGGGGGGGTCTGCCGGTGGCAGTGGTGTGGCCAATAATGGTGTGTGTGTGGTCACCAGCCACCACAGGGGCGTTTTGTGTGGGATGTCCAGAGCGTACCACACCAAGACACACCATGATTTTTTGGGGACCGAATCTTTAGTGCACCCAAAAACGGCCAACCACGCCGTAACTAATGTGGTTACCCAAGTCAAAACAAGCATGATTGAAAACTCCAAATTTGGGTGCAATTACGATCCGTGCGACACAAAAGACATCGAAACCCTCATCCTGACATGCGGATGTGAAACCAGAGCAGAAATATGCACAAACTGTTTTGACAATTTGGAAAATTTGGGACGAAAGCACATTGGGGTTTTGTTATTACATGGTGCAACGACGAACCACACGGAAAGTGACGGACTGACATCATCAAGCCGTGTCCGTAAGGGGGGTGTGAAAGGTATCAGACAAACGCTCCCGGACCGTGTCAATCCAACTCCAGTCAAAACACCACGTGACAAAATACCGCCCCATGAAATACCGCCCCATGAAATACCGCCCAATGAAATAATACCAACAGACCATTGTGGTTCGTTGAGTAACGGCAGCCCGTCTGAGGGGTCCAGACACACATATGTCTTTACATGTGAGGACAACACAGAAAATCTCACATCCCCCTTCACGTCTGCTGGATGCTTGGACAACAGTTTCTTTTTGTTGGACGATGATGATGGGTTGGACCCTGACCACCCCTACCCTGACCGCCCCACATCATGCAGCGCAGACACATGGGAAATTGTGTGAATCACAACAACTCCCCCCCCAAAACGGTAAAATTAGTATGCAACGACGTTAGTGATATCACGGGAGAGAGAGAAGGTAGCATTTTACATTTTAAGCAGATTATCCAGTGACGACACACATACACCAGTAACCAGACACACATACACCAGTAACCAGACACACATACACCAGTAACCAGACACACATACACCAGTAACCAGACACACATACACCAGTAACCAGACACACATACACCACCAGCGTTACTGACCAAATGGCCGCCGACACACCTTCTAATGACAAACTGGAGGAATCCATCAAGACCCTCATTAAAGCAGCACAAGAAGACCAAGAGTTGGAGTTGGAAGTGCGTGTGGGAGTCATTGACAAAGATGGGAAGTTTTCCCCGGGCGTCACGCGCGAGCGTTTCGAGAGCGTTGCAAACATTCTGAGCATATCAAAGTACGGCTGGACAAGTGTTTCTGACTGGGAGGACAGTCGGGATTATGTCACCCATGACAGTTTACGTTTGACCACCACCCATCAGGGGAAACGCATGGCCATGAAGAAAATTTTGCACTCTAGGATGGACGTGAGACCAGTGTTCGGAGGCGACATCTCCTCAGACATTGTTGTGCGGTTTTCTGCCAAAAAGGAAGTGCATGTACCACTCACCACCACGGCACTCCCTTCCAACATCAAGACGGTCCGCGCAAAACGCAGAAAAACATTTACGGATTCAATGTGGCAATACGATCTCACTGGGGTATATCAGGCAGACAGTGAGGAGAGCCTTGCGCAAAACCAGCCAGACCCCATTTTTGAAATTGAACTTGAGGTAGGACAAGCCAAGTGGGACAGGTCAAAAACCACTGATGACATCACACAATCTTTGCTTGCAAAAACACAAGACATTGTTAGACAGTTGCTTCTTGTGGATGAACTGCCGTATTTTGAAATTATTGAGTAAAAAACTAATGAAAATTTTATTGCTTCAAAGACTTTGTTGCCCACATGCTTTAATTGCTTCAGAGACCACTCCGTCTGTGTGCATCCCAGTTTCTTCTGGGAGTTGGGACCTGCTCTTCCTCAAGAGAGCGTCCCTGTACGGTGTGAGAGACGGAACGACCACAAATTCTTCACAGTCACCATGATCCTGCCCAGGCAGATCAGTTTTTCGCCCGAAAAAGAGAGTTGAAAAAGTTTGAAACACCATTGTTGATTCGTGCTTTTCATTGCCATGGGAAGTTTTTTATGCCTCAGTGTGGTGGTGGTGTGACGGGCATGGGCGTGTTCAAACTACCCGTGGATCCACTATTTGCACCATGGTGGGAACAAATATTCCAGAAAGTCTGTAGTCCAAACGGACACGCACGGTCAAAATTACGTGGTTCCCGGCCAGATCTGAGGGGCAAAAGTCCCCACCACAGACCAACAATTTCCCATCAGATCCATACACCGGAAATTGTGCGCTGGTTGTCCGAAGTTTCCCATTGTGATAAAACACTTTCTTTGGGTGAGGATGCTCCCTAGATCCGCCCATCATCAACAAGCACACCGTCATGTCTGGGCATGGCTCTATTTTGCACACTTTCTCATACAGCCCCCTGTGCGATCTTCCATTTAGCATCATGCTCACTTTTGTCGAGTCCCTCGAAGAACGTTTCACTTTTGTGACAAGGATTGGTTTTTCGATGGAAACAGTCACTTCGGTGTCAGCAACAAACTCGGGATACTCGTTTTCGGTTGTCCTATGCATGTTTTGTGTGTTTAAACACGAACACGCTAAAATTCTCCTGGTGAGATAAAAAGATCTCTTCATTTTGAAGGATCCCTTGAAAACCATGTCTGGTAAAAATAACATCGCCTGTGAGGCAACACTGCCCGAAAACGCCCCAGACAAACCCCCAGACAAACAAAAAACCCAGAACGACGATCAATACAAGGGTTTCTCTCAAACCGATTTGCATGAAACCCCCACACCCTCACGATGGAAAATTGGGATATCAATGGCAGAGGCGGTTGCCGTGGGATTAACTGTTGTCGTGGGTTTGTGGATCTACATGAACCTTGATCCAGTTTTGTGCATGGAAATGGATGCACCCGTGGTGTCTTGTGGGGCAAGTTTGGCGATTGTCGGAATATCCATGATCGCACTGAGAATCATGGCGAGAATCACAATGTCAAGATAATGCTGCAGTAAACATTAATGCACTGGCATGCTCGTTAAAGTGCTAGTTCCTAATCAATCCCGCGCTGGTTAACACACACACGTGACGTGCCGATAAAAGTGACAGGAGGAATGATTTGCATGGGGGCGCCGTGGACAGACAATGAGGTGCTACAAACATGTTAGCCCCCATCCTGGAAAACCACACCGCCCATAATTTAAATGAAACGGGGACCCAAAGTGTGGGGATGTGCAATGTTTTCCAGAGATGTTGTCCCGCTCTTTCCTATCCAATTTTGTCCCCCCGCCCCCAGGACACCCCAACTTTCGACGATGTGTACAGAACACTGAGAGAGCGTTTCACCTCTCAGCCGTGTATGGTTACCACTGTGAGGACCACTATGAGGACCACTGTGAGGACCACTATGAGGAGGAACACTACGATGAAAACCGTGACGAATACTGCGGCGGGCATTGTGTTGATTGCTGCTCACCAGGAACAAGTTTAGGATTGGCCGCAGCGAAGGGGTACCTTGGGACAGTGAAAATTTTGGTGAAAAGGGGAGCAGACATACACGCAAACGATGACGAAGCGCTGAGATATGCGTCGAAGTATGGCCACTTGGGGGTGGTCAAATTTCTAGTTGAGAAAGGGGCAGACATACACGCAAAGGAAGATGAAGCACTGACACGCGCATCAAAGTACGGTCACTTGGAAGTGGTCAAGTTCCTTGTTAAGAACAGAGCAAATGGATACAAAAGCAATGCAAAAGCGCTGAAATACGCGTACGGTCATGCTGAGGTGGAAAAATTCCTAGCCCATCACAGTGGAACAGACGTATATGTGAACAATGACTACGCGCTGAGATGCGCGTCAAAACATGGTGATTTGGAGGTCGTCAAGTCCCTAGTCCAGAAAGGAGCAAACGTGCATGCGGAGGGAGATGAAGCCCTGAGGTTGGCGTCGATGTATGGTCACTTGAAAGTAACCCAGTTTTTGGTCTTGAGTGGGGCAAATGTGCGCGCAAAGAATGATGAAGCACTGATGTGGGCGTCTGGGGAGGGTCACTTGGAGGTCGTCAAGTTTTTGGTATCCCGGGGAGCAAACGTGCGCGCGGCGAGCGATGATGGAGCGCTGATATACGCGTCTGAGGATGGTCACTTGGATATGGTCAAGTATTTGGTATCCCAGGGGGCAAACGTGCACGCGAAATACGGCGAAGCGTTGAGACGCGCGTCGAAGAACGGTCATTCGGTGGTATTCAAGTTCCTGAGTCAAGTGATGCGTAATGATGGAGCAGACATACAAACAACGCTTAGATTCAAGTACAAGTCTTGACTGCTGCCGCCCTGGTCTGACCCTCGCCACAAATAAATAAATCCACATGGTGAATAATATGCGATAATGCTGTCTGAAAAAGTGGATATTGGGCGTACCGCCACATGCAGTACCCCCGCATACAATAATATCACAACCACACGCAATGCCACCATACGCAAATTTGTGCGGAATGTGTGGTCTGTATTCCCCACGAACACGAGAAACGATCCTTACTACATCATGGATGAAGATGTGTGGAACAAGGAGATAATCCGCGACCACAAATATGTTTTGCTGGTCCACCCGATGGGGACAACACAGCGACGTTCCACAGGTATTCCAACAGCGTACAGTTTAGAGTTTCTGGTTCGAAACATTTTGATGGCAAAAAATTCTACGGGGATGCGGGACATCATAACCAGACGAAAATTGACCACAACCGAAATCATCCGTATCCACAACACCGCATCCAAACAAAACATAGCCGTTTCCACCGAAGGAGGGGGCACGTGTCCCTACAACTCTCTGGATGAATCGGTGTTTTCAAGATTTATCAGACACCACCCGTACCTTTTGAGAAACGCCGTAAAGTCCCACAACGTCCCGTTACTGGAGTCTTGGTACAATGTTGACCCGCTTGTCCTTCAGACACACTTGGATATCCACGGATGCACATGCCTTCATGTGTGCATCCATGAAAAAGACTACGCAATGTGCCACGAGATCATCCGCATAGATCCCTCAACCGTGTGGGAACACCAAGGAATATTTGCACATTCTCCGCTGTCCATGGTCCTTGAGCAGTGCATGAAAGAGGATAGGCAGACGGATGGCACACACACGCGCACAGGAGAACTGCGGAAACTCTTTTTGGACATCGTCTCAGTGATGGCAAGGTCACAAAATGTTATCATGTTGGGACCCTCGGAACAGGTAACCGTTTTCCAGACAAACGGTTCTCCGCAAGAAGAAAGCGTCGTTGTTGGGGGTGATGAAGATCTCGGTCTTCTTGGGCCAACCGGTGATGACAGTGTTCCTTCCCCAGACACCTCTCCTTCCCCAGACACCTCTCCTTCCCCAGACACCTCTCCTTCCCCAGAAGGCACCACCGTCTGCACCGCCGCCACGAGTGAAGAAGAAGAGGGCGAATATATGGCACCGCCGCTCCAAGACGAAACATTTGTCTCGTTTGTGAATGACCAACCCCCGGAGGGTTACGCCATGACACTGCATCTCTCAATGTTGTGTTGCATGTGGATTGACGCTTTCAGAGGGGGGATAAGTTGGGAGTTGTTCGAACCCATATGGAACATGTGCAAACTTCCCATCATGATAGACTCAACAAGGGGTCACATGTTCGCCGAGGTGTGTTCGACAAACAGCATGGAGGTTTTTTCCAAGGTACTCAACTATTCGGATGTTTACAAACACGTCATGTTTTCAAATGTGTTTCGAAGCAAAATACGATCAAGGGAGCAGTTTGACATCCTCGCATTAAAATATGGAGAAAACTTCACCAAGGGAAAAGATTTTGATGACCAAATGTGGTGGGTTCCTGAGCAGTCCATGATGGAAAATTTCAGAAAAAGAAAAGGATTCGAGTCACTGATGCAGTTTCCACTGCACGTCAGAAAAATGCTCATGGATAAACATGCTCCAGACGATGATTTCCGCCACATATTAGTTCCATTTGCATATCCTCCAAACAGAGCAGAAATCACGAACTGCCCAAACCTCTTGTCAACGTACGCAAACTACAGTATCTATTCCTTTATTCACGGGGGCGGCGGCCCCGCGACTTGCATGAGATACTTCAAACAAAAGGCCTCTGAACACTACAAAATCCTCGAATCTTTTGGGTGGTCGCCTTGCTCGTGTACATTTGAAGTAATTGTGCGTCCGAAATGTGTGCATGATGGCAACTATGGTGTGTCTGATCACAGACGGGCTTATATAGAGCACATGCAAAACTTGGGTTTTTTCCCGTCAGACTATGTGAAATTATGTCCAGACGAGGTTTTCGTTGGGACAAAGTGTAGTGGGTCAAATACGATGTTTGAAGACGAACACACACACTGGGATGATTTTACAGGGACAGTTGTCGACATGGTGTTAATTCCAGACCGACCAACTTTTATTATTTTTGTCCATTGTGAGTCTGAAGAAGAGCGGTATGGATTTGAAATGATAGACACGTTGGGAAATGCGCAGTTTTTGTGCAAGATACATGGAGAAGAGCCATGTCACGACGGCTGTATGGGGGTATGTACCTTGGAATTTGAGGGCGATCGCCCAAGCCACCACCACCAAAGACGACACCCATATGGCGAAGAAATCCACGACTGTGCTCAGCACAAGACCGAACTTCCATGTTTTTCATGCACAGACAGGGGGTCAGAGATGATGGTGTCGCGAGAGGAATATCCTTGCGCAGACAGCCCCTACACAGACGGTCTATACACAACAGACGGTCTCTACACAAACGACAACCCCTACACAAACGACAACCCCTACACAAACGACAACCCCCACACGAACGACAACCCCTACACAAACGACTTCTACACAGATGGTCTCTATACAAACGACAGCCTCTACACAGACAATCACAGCGCCAACATGGCTGAACTGGAAGACATGAGAACACAAGAAATGGAGACAGGTGGTGAATTAGGACAAGAAGGTTGTGAAATGGATGGTGACGAAATGGACGAGGGAAACATGGATGGTGACGAAATGGGCGAGGAAAACATGGATGATAACGAAATGGGCGAGGAAAACACGGATGATGACGAAATGGGCGAGGAAAACACGGATGATGACGAAATGGAGGACGAGGAAAACATGGGTGACGAAATGGAGGAAGAGGAAAATGATGTTTGGAGCATGGTGTCGTACGGATCAGACATTAGTCAAGACCAGATGGTAATCCCCAATGGATACATTCGCGAGAACAAGCACGAAGAATTAGAACGGATCATGAAACTGCCAATTCATTCAATAACACTACCGTCCTAAACCACCATATCAAGCACAGACAGTGATGCTCTTTGTGCTTCTTCGTAAGCGGCCCTGGTCCCCCCATCCAAAGACCCCACAAATCCTTCAACATCACGAAACACCTTGGCCACCTCTGCATGGCCCATATCTTCGTTTATTTCGTCCAGAAAAGCGACGTTTGGGCACTCTTGAGACCCTAAACCGTGATAAGACCACAACTGTGACGCTGAACCCAGTTTGAGTTCTTTTCCGAGGACAACGATGGATTTTTCTGGTTCTTCTTTTGGGTCGTCTGGAAAGTAACTCGAAAAATCCAAATTGTTGTCTTCTGCCATCTTGAGCATGCCATCTGAATCGTAAAAATCAACTTTGCATTCGTCAGCGGCCTGTCTCCATGGGTCGCTGTTTGCCAGCAAGTCTGTGAATTTTCCTTTGCATGAGACCCATATCCACGGGGTTTGGGTTTCCCCGTCTGGAGATTTTATGCATCCGTACACAAGATGATTGTTGACATCACACATGTCCAAGACAAGATGCAGAATGCATGCCCTAACCAAAGACGACTCAATGACAAAGTGTCTGTTTAGTGCACGTCTGACTTCCATGATAATTTTCGCAATTAAATTGTCAGAAACCTGGGAGAGCGGCGGAGTGGCCATCACAGGACTTGTTTGGACCACTTTCATCGGCATGGTACCGGCTGGTTGGACATCTTGTGGCCCCCGCCCCCTAGATGCCAACATTGTGTGTAGGGTGCCAAACAAAAACAAGATGCGTGTGTGTTTGTGGGGCGCTTCTGGTCTTTGTTGTTTATCTGTTTGTATCAGTCTTTTTTCCCAGTATTTCCAGGACAAGTTCTGGTTGGGGTTTTGATGCACTCCAGTAATTTGGATGGACTCGTGGTAAATTGACGCAAAATCAAACGAAAAAAAATCAAAGGAACCAATAAAAGCACGGTATGCCTTTACGCGCTTCTGCTACTGGCTCAAAATCCCCCAAACGCAAGAGCCCCGCTCGCCTTTCCAAATCCCCCAAACGCAAGAGCCCCGCTCGCTTTTCCAAATCCCCTAAACGCAAGAGCGCTCGCCGTTCCAAGTCCCCTAAACGCAAGAGCCCCGCTCGTCTTTCCAAGTCCCCTAAACGCAAGAGCCCCGCTCGCCGTTCCAAGTCCCCCAAACGCAAGAGCCCCGCTCGCCGTTCCAAGTCCCCCAAGCGTAAGAACATGTTTACCCAAGTAGGTGTTATTACAGACAGGAGTGACAAATCTAGATCATGGCCCCTTGAACTGTTTCACTTAGAGTACATGGAACATCTGTATGAATATTATGCCACTGTGGGGGGGTCATCAGTAAATGTCATCAGGAAGCACGGCAGTAACAACATAATTCAGAATGGGGAAATTGTCAGGGTTGTTCTCGGTGAAAAACATCCTGACTACCACACACGTTTCCTGGTGCAGATCTCCAAAAACCCCAAAAGTAAGACGTCCAAATCCCCCAAGAAGTCCAAGGAAGCGTCTTTCGTGGTTGGTATTGTCACAGACAGCAAAGACAGATCCAGATCGTTCCCCCTTGATATGACCCACACTGTTGGGACAGGTGCGTATGATTATCAAGTTTATGATGAGACAAGGGAGGAGACAAATACCGTTATCAGGAGACGCAGCGGTGGTCAAATTATGAATGGGGAAAATGTCAAACTTTCTGTTGATGAAAAACACCCAGACTACAACACTCGTTTCCGGGTGCATGCGGTCTTGTAAGCATACCTAAACATTTTGTTCACTATTTCCAATAAATACTTCATTTCATCCTGGTCCGTCTGTGTCTTGGCTCAGGAATGAGCCAAGGGACACTTGCAGACGCCAACCCCCCCCCACCATGAGAATCGCTGACCCGTCTTCTTCTTGTGTCTTGGAGGTGCTGCGCAACTTCTGCGGGCATCTCGCCAGTTTGATGATATGTGGTCAACTTTATGTGGACAGACTCCAAGAGTGGAAAATGTGACCCAAACCATTGTTTGTCTCTGGGGACCGGGATGATGTGAATCACTTCAGGAAATCCAAAATTTTTCCTGGCAGGTTGGTACCGCACCAAGTCACACATGTCGAGATCTAGGATTTCCATCATGATTTGCACCTGTGCGTGGTGGTCAACAGATAATGGGACGTTCGGCGTATCCAAGCGTATACTTGTCTTGATTTCCACGAGTTTACCGCTGGTGGTAATTCTGTCTGGCTCCCCCCCCATCCAAGAAATGGTGGGGTGGCCAACGTAGCCCACCCTCAAGCATGTTTCGCCCGTTTGTGCTTCATATGACTGTGCCGCCTGTTCTTCGTACACGATTCCCCACTGCTTGGAACTTCCTGTGGATGTGTTAATTCCCGCTTTTGTTTCAAACCATTGTGAGAATTGACGGTCGTCTGACGAAATGGCCCTTCCAATTTCGTGGGAGTTGAGCGTTGTGTTTTTTGTTTTGTGGCATGCACATGTGCAACGCATCGGCTGTCGCTGAATGTTTTCGTTTGACTTTTCCCTTTGCAGCACGGCCAACGCTTTGGGAGAAACCGCGGACAGCATGGTGGGTGGTTTCAGATCCCCCATCCCAACAACAACGAAAAATGTGATACAAACTAGTAAATGAGAGTGGTATTTTTCCTCGCGTTTCCGCGCACTTTATTAGTTAGTAATCCATGTGGGAACAATCATTTTTGGGATCAGTAGCATTCACTCAGTCCCCCATGATTGTCGCAGGACTGTTTGTTCTGGGGGCCATGTTTGCCCTGTATGGACAATGGGCTCTGTGGGCTGCCATGTGGGTTTTGTTTGTTGTGGTTGCGTGGATGTACCGTGTGCCCCCTTCTTGGGAAACGCTCCCCAAGGTCCCCCCCAACGCTATCCTGAGCCCGTCCTTTGGGACTGTAAGGGGCGTCAAACCCGGCCATATCAGCGTGTTCTTGTCTTTGGCAGACATACACATCATTACGGCTCCGTGTGACGGAATGGTTACCAGCATCACTCATACAGACGGCAAGTTTTTTCATGCCATGTCAGACGACAGTGACGGCAATGAGCGCTGCAGTGTGGTAATTGAGCGCCCGGATGGTGTGAATGTGGAGACCATCATGTACGCTGGAAAAATCGCCCGGCGGACCGCCACATGGGTGGAGCCGAACAACCATGTACAGGCAGGCCAGCCGATGGGCATGATCAAATTCTCAAGCAGGTGTGACACTGTTGTGCACGGTAGCCAGGATCAGACCAATTTCAAGTTGGGTGATCATGTTCAGGGGGGGGTGACGGTCCTGCTAGAAACGGGTAACAACTCCCAAATGGGTAACAACTCCCTAATGGGTAACAACTCCCTAATGGGTAACAACTCCCTAATGGGTAACAACTCCCTAATGGGTAACAACTCTCAAATGGGTAACAACTCCCAAATGGGTAACAACTCATAACGTGGCAAAACGGAACTGGGGCCCACCGAGGTGTCTCTTTTTCCAAAAAAAAATTCACTTTCACAAAATCTTTGGAGAGAACATGTTGTTAATATTCTCAAAAAGTTATCAACCACGGTTCTTGGGTAATTTCATTTTTCTCAAAACTTTTTCATTTTTTTCGTGTCTTTTTCACCACCTTCCCCCCAATAAATTTTATTCTGGTCTGTCATTTGCGTGAACATTTGTGTGCAAGTAGACCCACAAGGCTCCATGGTGCTCCAAGTACAGTTTGGCACGTGTGTCGTCGATCTTGTTATCCCCCAAAACTTTTGTGGTGTCCATATCGTCGTACACGTACCATGCCCCCCCGTGCCGCACAAGAGTGACGTAGTGTCCAGACAACCCGCTCCCGAAATGGCAGACGACGGAATATACGTTAAACGTGTTTCCCTTGGAGTCTTGTGTTGACATCGGCATGCACACGGAGTTCCGGCACACGCTGGACGGGTCGGCGAATCTCTGGATGTAAAACACCAGGCACCCCTCCGCAGACTTGACCTCCATTTTCGTTCGCATGAGTTTGTATGATTTCCCCGCATCCGTTTTCCACGAGTCCTCCAGTTCCTCGAACGGGGGGTCACTCAGTGCTTTCAGTGGGTCGCTGTCTTTGGGGACGGCATAGGCATCTATGCGCACAACAGAGTCGCACGTCTCTCGAGTGGACTGAAAAACACCTTCTTCGTCGTGGTTTTTTCCTTCGCTTGTGGTTTGCACTGTTGTCATGAGTTTCTCCCCCCCGTCGTGCTCAAACACGTCCACGAAACGGCCATAAAATTCCCCGACGTCCTGCTGACCGTTCAACTCTTGGGTGAATCTGGAGGGCACAACGTGTGACAGTGGCTTGTTTGCATCATTGCAATCTTTCATGACAAAACACGCAGACATGATGTTCCGCAAGTACCGGGTGTCCAGCGGCGCCGGAGACTCTCCCCTGTACATGTACTGGACAAGCAGGCGCATGCACGCTTCCAAGTGGTCCTTTACTTTTTCAAACGTGAGTGGTTTTGGGATGTCCTCAAATTTTGAGACCGTCTGTTTTGATGACCTCAGTAGTTTTCTTCTGTCTGATTTCAAAAGAACCCTCCAGTACACGCTCGTGTGTGACGCAAACAACGCTACAATGACACTGTCCATGAAACATGATGTGCCGCTGTTTTGGGGGCCGCGAATAAGTCTGGTGCCCACTTCTCGTTTGGAGTGATCCTCCTCACCACTTTCTTGTGTTGTCTCAAAATACGGAAACACAAGAGGTCCCCGGTGGTTCATGGTGCCGACTTTGCTCTCGCCATTATGCGTAGAACTTTTTGAATTGCAGATTTGTGCACCATCGTTTATCATCAGGGTGTGGTTTTCCTCGTCTGAGCATTGTGATCCTAATTCTGACATGTGGTCATCATATTGCGGGTTTGTTTCGGGGGGCCTCCCAAACGGAACTACATCCAAGTCCCCCCCACCCAACATGTCCTCGTGGGTGCGTTTGTTTCGGGGGGTTGTTAGCATGGTCAGGTTGTTTGAAGAAGCGTAGAATAGAAGAATTTGTGGGTGGGTCTAAACAACGCCCAAGTCAAAAAACAGCAGTCTTTCCTGGAAAATGATTTATTTGTGTTTGTGTGTGTCTGTGTGTGGGGGGGAGGTGTTGTGGGTCCTGTTTGGGGGGTAGGGAGGGGGCGCCAAAGAGGGGGCGCTAAAGAGGGGGCGCTAAAGAGGGGGGCGCCCGCCTGTCTACAAATCACTCCAATCATCGACATTGATATCTCCGATGTTGTTTCGCAGGTTTTCACATATTTTGTTTGTGTCATGGTGTTTCCAAGCCGTTAAATGCTCCTCAGCAAACGCTTCCAGTGGATCAAATCCCAACATCTGGATCGTTCGAGGATTCAGCCAATCCTCGAGTTTGAGCATCCCCCTTTCATGGCATGTTTGAATTGCTTTTCTCATCAAATCATCACTTTTGCAGTACCTCCTGCCGTTTCCATCAGCAATGATAAACGACAACATTGCATACACAAAATTTCCATCCACAACCAGAGAGTTTTTCCTCATAAGTTTGAACAGATCATTGATCAACGTGGTCATCGACTCCCCGTCCACAACCATGCTGAAACGATGTTTCTCGTCCCCCTCATGATCAATGTCCGTCCTTCCTGCTTCAAACTTCTGGTACTGTTTGTCCACAAAGTTGCCGTTGCTCTCGGACAACTTTTCTTTGAGTTCGGCGCAGTCTTTCCTGAATTGGTCACAACTGGCAGACGGGTTGTTGTTCATGCCAATCAACAAGTTTGCCAGTTTCAGCATGTGGAGCCCCCTCAGGTCTGACGTAAACTCCCTCCAAGCGTCATGGTCTTGGACGCTGCACACGACCCCCGTGTCCACAAATATGATTTGGACACGCTCTTTGGTTTCTTGGACCTCCCCCGACCCACCCTCTTGGACCTCCCCCGACCCACCCCCGCATGGCAAAAGTTCTTCAGAGACCACTCGGTACATGATGTTCCCCCTGTGCATGTCACCGTGCAAAAAATTGTGGTACCACCCCATGCAGTAGTATGTCGCAATGCGGAGTGTCACCGCCTCTTGGATGAGGTCTGTGCGGTCCTTGTATTTGTCTGAAAACTCTTCAAAATGGTACCCCTCTTGAAATTCTTCCACAAGGACGCGCCTTGATTCCATGATGGGGGAGGGGAATATCACATCCCTGGCGTTCTCGAAGATCTTTTGGAACTTCCTAAGATTGTCTGCCTCGTGAGTTAGGTCCAACTGGTTTTCGAACCTCGCCTTTATGTCTTTGAAATCAAAAGCCCTGAGAGTTTTGACCCATTTGAACACATTCTTCATGATGTGGATGTCCTGCTCCACCTGTTTTTCAACCTCTGGGTGCAACACTTTCACGGCCACTTTTTGGCCCCCAGACAGAAATCCCACGTGGACCTGGCCCACACTCCCACTGGCGATCGGTTCTGGCTCAAAAGATTCGAACAACTCCCCGGAAGATTTTCCAAACGCTTCCATCAGGGCCCGCTCAGTTTCCTCCATGCTGTGATGGTTGACGCTGAACAAAAGTTCATGAAAAGCGTCTGTGCATTCTTCGCTGAAAATATCGCTCCTCTCGCTCGCCCACTGACCTAATTTGATGCAAACAACACCCCCCCTTACCAACCCTGTTTTCATGTGTTCGTACCTCCCGGTAAGCCACGTTTTTATGGCAGCGGGGCCCAGGGCCCACCCCAACTCAAACACACGCTTCACGGTCTTCATGGTGCCAAAAGACTTTTCGTGGGGGATCAATTCACCATCAGTGCCGGGTGTTGCCACCGCACCGATGATGGTGTTGTTGCCGTTACCGTGTTTCTTGGGGGGGGGTGATGACAACAACACAGAAGTCTCTCCTTCTTCTGCTCCTGTGAAAGACTTTTGCATTTCCGCAAATATCAGTCGGGGTCTGTCTCTCTCTTGTACGAAAAGAAAATACCAGCCACAGAACGAACCCCCAAGGCAGTGCAGACGCCCGTTAGTGTAGTGCTTCCGCACACGATCCACATCCCCACCCCCACACACACCCAAAAATTATCAGTCCATCATTACAAAAACAAGACACCTGTCGCCCACAGAAAACTATGAACTGTGATCATGACAGTTCGACCCTGCTTGCCGCATCTGTAGGGTCGAGGTCCACAAACAAAGACTGGTTTTACCAGCAGCAGCAGCCCCGTGGTGGTCATGGTAATCTGCAGTCAGAATTTCCGATGCCCCGATACGACAACCAAGAAGCCACATTTCAGAGGCCCCTGTCAGTCCCAAACAGCGTGAACATCCACGGGGACGCCGCTCTGTTGAATGTTGGGTCAGACCAAAACAAACCCAGCATGGCGGGCACAGTTGGGTATGGCACCCGTACGCCCGGGGCCCTCGACATTGTGGGCGGGACAACAAAGGCCGGGGAAGAGCGCGTAGTCATGCACAGCGACGGCGGTTACACCGTTAACGCCCACATGGGCGCAAAATTCAATGTGGTGAGTGGTGACGTGAATATGGGCACAAAAACAGGTCGAGTAAACCTCAAGGCTCCCAAAAAGGGCATCCATTTGGATGGCGACCTGTACGGCACCGGAGACAAATTGACCGCCGATTACAAGCATGGTGCGGATGTCAATGCTGGCACGGGGAACATCACGCTCAGGTCACAAGGAAACGTGTTCATTCGGGCACAAGAGGGTGTTACCACAGAGGGCGACCTTGTGGTGTCAAATGGGAGCGTGGACATTGGTGAGAAGCAGGCCGTTCGATTCACTGGCCAAAATAATTCGACGTCTGGGTCCATTTCTTGTGGTCTTTTGTCTGACGGTTTGGACATTGTTGGGCATTCATCCGGGAAAACGAGCGCCCAGACTGTGCACATCCGCGCACCCGGCGGCGTCTCTGTGGACGGTCCCCTGCTTCTTTCCGGCGGCTGGTCTGTAGACACTTCGTCTGGCAGCATGCAGTTCAAGCATGGAAACCAAGTCAAATGGACAGTAGAGTCCTAAACAGTAGAGTCCTAAACAGTAAATTCCAAAACAGTAGAGTCCTAAACAGTAGAGTCCTAAACAGTAGAGTCCTAAACAGTAGAGTCCTAAACAGTAGAGTCCTAAACAGCAGAGTCCTAAACGGAATCCCAGATTATCTTTCCAAATGGATGGTCTCCGGTCCAATAAATTTTGTGAATTGAACCAAAATTCAGACCCACAAAGACTCTTTCGGCAAAAGACAAAATGAATTTGGTTCTCAACGCAACCCTTGCTAATTGCGCGACTCTAATGAAATGTTGTTTTACACATGTACTGTTGCGTGATTTGTCAAAAAATGCCGTGTTTGAGCAGATTAACATGTCCACCATCTGGTCTGTGTTGCTGTCCTCGCCCCCATCAACATAACCACCATACAACACTGGTTCGGATGGGATGGTATCGGCTGGCACACGGCCACGATAAAACGCCTTATCAGACACAGTCCACATGAGTTTTTTTGGGGACGGGCACACTTTTTTGTCTTTTTGTTCTTCTTTAATCTGGCTCAGATTTACGGGTTTCCATGTGGATGTGGAAACCACAAAATTATTCAGATAGTTCAGTCTGTCCAAAAGAAGAATGTTGTCATTCAGATGGGCAGCCACAGGGGTGTAGCAGATTTCGACAAACATGGCACAGTTGTAGCCCCCTCCTCCTCCGTGTGTTTTAATGTCCAAGAACCCAAATCCGCCGTGCCACCGTGCTGGACTCAAGAAGTGCGGGAGCACACGTATCCTTGTGTAAGTTTTTCCACCCAGCGTGGTCTCTCTGAGTGGCGAATATGTGGCGGCATTTTCAGGGACATGTTCGTGTTTGTCAAAAAATTTCAAAACACCAAAATCAATGCCACAGACGTTGTATCTGTTTTGGCAAAAAAACAAGTCCGACGGAGTGGTTTTAGAGTCTCGGTTGGATATTGAAAAATCCAGACTTTTTATGATGGATGATTTTTCGACCCACATGGACAGTCCGTAAATCATACATGAAGGTAGTTTTATCTCCCATTCTGGTGGGCGGTGGTCCGTGTGATGGTCTGTGAGACTTGACACAAAACAACGTTGCATGGGGAAGGGGACACTTTTGGGGCAGCACAAGTTTGTCGTGGGGTTGGCTCAATTGTGGCACAGAAAAACTCGCGACGGAACCAAGGATACAAATGCCACCATGTGTGCGTGTGTCATGACAAAATTCAATAAATTTTTCATTCATTGTGCAAAATTTCCCTATCTAGATACTTTCCATGCGGAGCGCGCCATCAATGTGTTGCATGACTTCTCCAAAGACTCTGGATATTTCATCAACACTGGACGCAGCCAAATAGCGCCCATTTTGATGGGTGTTGGCAATTTCCTTGAGCGGACCGGCCGCAGAATCTGCTATTTGGACGCCAATGGTGATAAAAGGGATGCCAGAGGAACGTGCTACAGACACGGCCGATGTGCGAGTGGATCGGCTGTGTCTGTCATCTCCGTCTGACAGCAAAACAATCCATTTCGAATCATGACGACCTTTCTTGCAACTCTGCACAGCCGCAGGGACTGCGTCGTACATGGCGGTTCCCCCCCTGATGATCATTCTGTTCACGGTGCGGATAAAAGACGCTTTGGACGAGTCTGTGATGACAGTGGGGTCTTGAAGAACTCTGGCGGGTCTGTCATCAAACTCCACAAGACCAACCTCATCGCCTTGGTTGACATTCTCGACAACGATGGTTTCCACGGAAGTTTTGACGGCCTCTAAACGATTAATCCCGCCCTCGCTGTGTGACATGGAACCAGAAATGTCAACCACAAACGAAATGCATTTTTTGACAGAGCCCCCACCACCACCACCGCTGGCTCCCATCTCCTGTTGCCTTGCTGCCATTTCGCTGGCCCTTTGGGGCACCAGACGGAGAATGACCCCAGCACACGCAGAAAACGCATCCTTGTCCACAGGGTCGCATCCGTCCACAACGGAGTTTGCCCATGGGAGAGCCGCCATTTTTCGGCCTTGGTTGGCCTCGCTTCCAAGCGCGAAAATGGCCTTGCAACACTGGACGATGACGGCTTGGTCTCCGGTCCAAATAGGCATGGGGGGGCACGGGGACAGGCCCGCACCCTGTGCACGCTGCCAGAGAGTCTCGAACACACTTCCGTCATTGCGACCATCATGAATGGCCCTGGCGATTCCAGACATGTCCTTAAGAACGGGGCCTGCGTAAAGAGTTCCCTCTGATGTGTGGCGTCTGCAGGGGTCCCGAAGAACTTCCGAGCAGGACTGAGCCACCTGAAGGGCAGTTTTTGTGGCCCACCCGAGGTCTCCCGTTCGGATGGCGTGTGCAATGGAAAACTGGGCACTCTCGTGTGCCCCTCGGAAATCCGACATCTTGGTGTAAATGTGGCTCAGGTTGGCGCGTCTGAGACTTGAAGACCGGGCAAAGTCTTTCGCGTCAGCAAGTCCACCCTTGACGCTTGCGGTGTAATTCCGTTCGGCATCATCCACACAACTTTTGAGGAGTGTTGCGGCCTCTTGCCACATTTGGCTGTTTGCCATCATGACGGCCTCGTTGTTGTCACACACAGTCTTTCCTTTGGAATTATTGAGGCGGGTGTACATGTCGCGCGCCTTGGCAAACAGTGCTTTTGCTTTTTCTGCCTCTCCTCGGTTGTTTTTGATGGTCCCAGCAATTTTGGTCACCCACACGATCAGAGCAAGTTCTTTGTACGCACCGTTGAGGATTTCTTCTTCTTTTGTTTCGGCTGTGATCGTGTGGGCGTTGTCGTCGTAGTTGCCGGCAGCCAACTTCTCAAATTTTTTGGTCAGATTTTCAATTGGCCTGGTTGCCGTACGTGTGATCTTGGGGGAAACATAAATGATGGCGGCAACTGAAATTGCCATCACTCCGGTGAACACCCCCACAACAATGCCCACCTCTTTTTTTGCGGCATCATCTGTTTTGTTTTTGGCCTCTTCTAGGTCACTCATAGGTGCCGTGATAATTACAGACCACCCAGACACAGGCACATACGAATACGCGACAACCCACTCGGCCCCATCCTTGCGTGTGTAAGATGCGTGGCCCGATTCTCCAGACGCCGCTTTGTCCATCCAGTCTTTTGCCTCGCCAAGATTTCCTTCAAACTCGATGTTTTCCACTGTCTCGGGTGGTTGGCCTGTCTCAAAATCTGGGTGTAAAATGACCAAGCGGCTGTTGCTGTGAAAAACGTATCCGTACGCATTCTTGGTAGGTTTGGTTCGAATTACAGAATCTTGGATTTTTTGGACCGAAAAGTCTGCTCCCAAGACTCCATGGAGATTGTTGCCCACAATAACAGGTTCGGCGGCGGTGATCGCGGTGTTGCCCGTAATAGCGTCAACATATGGCTTTGTGTAAAAAGTTGACCGAGACTGGGCTGTCCCTGCATACCATTCTCGGCATCGGGCATCGTAGCCGACCCGTCTGGCTCCATTTGTTGAGGCAGCGTAACACTCAGACTCCAGCGTGACAAAACTGTCCAGAGGACTCCACGGCAGGGGTCTAAATGTCCCTGTGTTGGATGTTCCGTAATAAACTGCGTCATATCTGCGGGTGGACACGGCTGCCGCAAAAACGTCATCAAGAAAGGCCGTGTCGTTCATCGTGCGAAGCCGTTCGTCTGGCATGCTTCTGAGGTAATTCGAACCTTGTTGAGGCGTCACACCTGACCCAGGGTTTGTGTACGAGCACCCCGTACCCTCCACATTGGGACAGTTGGGGATGAACGCCGCGGAGGTTAAAGAAGGGGCAGACGGCTGTGTTCCCCCGCGGACAGTTGAGGACCATGGAGTATTGGGAGTCAAAACCCCCCCAACCCCATAATTTGTGGGGAAGCGTGCCAGAGGAGGGAGGGTTCCTTGAAGAATTCCCAGCGCGACCGCTTTGGCTACTAAAAGATCCCCCCTCACCGATTCTAGGGTCTGCTCTGCAAAATTCGCCTTGGATTGGGCCATGCGGGCGATGGACAGTATCGTCTCATTTTTGATGAGGGCAACCGCATCTTCGGTCCAATCAGAGGCCGACGTCCCCAGGGACACACCAACAATGACACACAGAACACAACATCCTGCAAGAAGAGGAGCAACAACACTCGTGGCAACCCTGCATTGAATTCTGGTGGTGTCCCATTTTTGCGACGCTCTGTTAAAACGCTTCATGACTGGTTTTGTAAATGTGACGGGGATGATTGTGGTGGTCTGTCTGTAAATTTGTTTGTGGATTGTCCGCCGTAAACACGAATAAGTTGGTGAACGGTGGGTTGAACCCTTTTATGTCCAAGTTTATGCCCCCATTTCCTGGAACAACTACATTGGTGTGGTAGCACTGTGGTAGTACTCCCTGGAAAGGGCCTCATACCACCAACCACACACACCATACACACACATATCCAACATCATCCTTTGTTGTTTTTTATCATCACTACACACAATGGTGCCAACGCCCACATCATCAACGTCCACAAAACCTTCCCTACGGTGGAGGTTGTTGCTTCGTTCAAGCATCGCCCCATGCGTCGGTATGGTCATTATCTACGTGGTCCTGATTGGCGTAATTGCCACCACCAAGGACCGCATAGGGAACGTTGTGCGCGGGGAGTTGGAAGATTCTGCGGTCCAAATCAGCGAAAACACGGCGAGCGATATGGCAGAAGAATTCAGGGGACGCGTGGACCACTGGCAAGGAGCGTCTGTGGTATTGGCTTCACTGGCGGACACGGCCATGGGAACCAAACAGGGGGTCCCGCCCAACGCCCCAAACAATGTCCCCCAAGGATACACCGTCTCAAACTACTGGGACAGGTCCATTTCTACTATTGCCAACACTCCAAATCCTCGTTGTGGGGGGTGTCTGGTTAACGCGGACCACAGTGACTTTTACCTCAAAGGTGTTCTCACTGGGACCCAACTTAACTCGACATTATCCAACCAAACAACCTTGGACCTCGTCACAGACACAGCGCGCCTGGATACGGCCATGAAGACACTTTGGAAAAGCATTCCAGAGGCCTTACAAGTATATGTGGGTGCCGCACAAGCCGGACTTTTCCGAAGGTTCCCCGGTCAACCCCCCCGTGCTGGAACTTCGTATGCAGATGGGTCATACGATCCCGCCCAAAGAGGGTGGTTCACACAGGCCATGAATGCAGACAGAAATTCCATCATAACACCCCCTTACCTCGATGCAGGGGGAAACGGGTGGATGGTCACCGTGGCCATGCGTATTGGAGATTCCAATGCGGTTGTCGCGGCAGACATCAAAATCAAGTCCCTTCAAGACGAAGTTTTAGGTATTACGCTCCAACAGAGCGGGTTCGTGTCTCTTGCACTCAAAGATGGTACTGTTGTTGCAGACAAGCGCTGGCAACACGAGAGCGCTACAGGCACAATTACCATGGCAAACGTGGCACCCGGATTCAACATACAAACAGGGGAGAGTGGTTCCGCTCACTGGGAGTCACAAGACGGAAAAGAATGGATTGTTGCTTGGAGTTTGACGCCCCACCACGTGTTTTACACGTGGGTCCCAGAAGACGAAGCCATGGCCCCAGCAAAAGAAACTGTTAAAAAAGTCAAATCTACCACCTCAAAAGTCATAGGGTCAAGTTCGGCCATCTTTGCAGTGACGGTGGCTGCTGTGGCTTTGTTTGTGTTCGCGATTATCACGGCCATCATGCGTCCATTTAACCGTGTTATCCGGGTTGCCAAGAGCGTGGTGAGCGAAGCCGGAGACATATCCATTGAAACAAACCAAGACATGCAAGATCTGGGTAAACCTGGCGGCGGACTCGAAACGAGCAAACTTTCCTTTGCCATGAAGGGACTCATCACTGGCGAGGGTCGCCGTGATGAAAAATCCTCGCTGATCAAAAACTCAAAGGCAACCAAAAGCGGGGACATGTACCCACCGGTGGATGCTGTGGCTTTCCCCCACGAAGCAACATACCCAACCGCGCCTCCATCGTACAACGAAGTGGTTTCCAACACCACAGTGACAGTTGAATACACACCAAACATTTATGGTGGTGGGGTGAGGGATCCACCACCTGAGTATGGGCAAGTGTGAAAAAGTGTTTTTCAAAAATTGTGACAATAAAAAAACTTGAATGAAAAGTGTTGTTTGGCGGGGGGGGGAAGTACGGTGATTTGCAAGACTTGCGTCGTCAAAATCATGGCTGGGCAACAATCTTTTTCTTGGAAAACAATACCCTTCTGAATCACAATCTAAATAAAGCGAAACCACCACCGCAATTATAACACAACGAAATTAGAACACAACGCAATTATAACACAACGCAATTATAACACAACGCAATTATAACACAACGCAATTATAACACAACGCAATTATAACACAACGCAATTATAACACAAC
>JGI24923J38494_100345_pt1 | contig 25154 bp, 21 predicted proteins | sample LinPFosplate11_FD_38494 | JGI IMG/M metagenome (IMG submission 38494) | reverse complement strand
CGAATCCATTCAATGCGGGCCAAGCGGCGCGCAGGTAACTGATCATAGACCAGAGGGTTAACATGGCCGCAGTGTACAACAGGACTTCACCCACTCGGAACACAGGTACTATCCAGAGGTCATGTTGGTATAGCAAAAGGGTAATTGCTATCATTTGAACTGTCGTTTTGACCTTACCCATCTGGTTGACCGTGACTCGGGTACGGTTTCCAATTTCTGCCATCCATTCCCTCAATGCCGAAATCGCAATCTCTCGGCCAATTATGATTGCGATAACGACGGCAAAAACACTCGAGCTTAAAGTCGCATTAAGCACCTGTCGATCGCTGACCAGCATCACCAGCACCACCGCAATCATCAGCTTATCAGCAACTGGGTCGAGGAACTCACCAAATGGCGAAACCTGATTCATACGCCGAGCAAGAAAACCATCTAGCCAATCTGTCGCACTCGTCAACAAAAATACGCCCGCGACCCAAATACCAGGCGCACCGGTCAGGTAAAGCACCACAATAAACGGAATCAGTGCGATGCGCAGGAGAGTTAGAAAATTCGGGACAGTGCCAATCATCGAATGCTATTAATGGAAATACTCGTAAATCCCTCTGGCGATATTCGGGCTAATCCCGGGTGCGCGGCTCAGTTCATCCATACCGGCATGCTCGATGGCCTTGAGACCCCCGAAGTGTCGCAATAAAGATTGGCGACGTTTAGGGCCAATACTTGGTATCTGCTCTAGTGACGATTCTGTGCGTCTTTTGGAGCGCTGCCGCCGGTGACCGGTTAACGCGAATCGGTGGGCCTCGTCCCGAATCTGTTGGATTAAGTGCAGCGAGGTTTGGCTTGTTTGGAGAACAGACATCCTATGGTTTCGATATCCGTATACACGGTCGAGACTCGGCCTTCTTCCGGCACCTTTCGCGATAGTAGCCAAGCATAATTCATTAGGGACCAGTCTTTCTACGATTTCTCGAGCAATCCGTAGGTGTCCTTTGCCTCCATCGATAAGCAGAATATCCGGTGTAAGTCCCCGCCCTTCCGAAGCCTTACGAAATCGACGAGTCAGTGTCTCCCGCAATGCTCCATAATCGTCGCCTGGCATTGCCTCTTTTATGTTGAACCGTCGATACTCGGATGTATCCGGCCCGTCCCGGTTGAAGACAACCCGTGACGCGACCACAGCTTCTCCCCCTGTATGACTAATGTCGTAGCATTCTATTCGTTCCGCGTCGTCTTTGACATTGAGGTCTCGGCACAAACTCGAAAATCGGTATTGATAACTCTCCTTACTAGCCAAATGACGTGTCAGATGATCCTCTGCCTGATTCCGAGCTAGTGTCAGTGCTTGTGCCCGCCGACCGCGCACATTTGATTTTATAACAACTTTATGTCCTGCTTTTTCAGTGAAAAGACTAGCTAAAGTGTCGACAGTTCCGGGGAAGGGTGCAACGACAATTTCTTTTGGTATCGAGTTACGAAAATAGAACTGCGGCAAAAATGCCGCTAATACTTCCTTTGAATTCTGCCCTAGACGAGGACGGAACAAATAATGACGGTCTCCCCGGTTTTGACCGCCACGAATAAACATCACACATACATCTATGGTTCCATTGCGCTCAATAGCCGTTACTACATCGATTTCCCTATCATTAGGGAGAAGATTGTGTTGCCTCGATTGGATCTCTCGCAACGCCGAAATACGGTTCCTGTAATCAGTAGCGGTCTCATAGTCAAGAATTCTCGCTGCCCCCTCCATTCTTTCGGTAAATAACTCGGCCAACGAGTCATCCCGACCCTCAAGCAGCATAATCACTTGACGTACATCGTCTGCATAGACACTGGGGTCAACCAGACCGACACAAGGTCCCGAGCAGCGTTTGATTTGATACTGTAAACAAGGACGACTCCGATTACTGAAATAGTTATCGCTGCAGTGGCGTACCGGAATTACCTTTTGTAGCTGGGACAGTATTTCTCGAACTGCAGCGACGCTGGAATATGGACCAAAAAAGGTGCCTGGTTGTTTTAGGCTACCGCGGTAAAAACTGATGCCTGGCTGCAGATGATCGGTAGTTACCCGAATATAGGGATAGCTCTTGTCGTCTCTATAAATCACATTGTAACGGGGGGCTTTTTCTTTAATTAGATCGTTTTCCAGTAACAATGCTTCCCTTTCGGTGTGGGCAATACGCGTCTCTATACAACTTACCTGGGACATCATCAGCTTTGTTTTGTCAGGTAAGCCGCTGCGTCGAAAATAACTTCCCAATCGGCGTTGCAAGTTCTTCGCTTTGCCGACGTAGAGATATCTGCCGTCAGAATCAACCATCAAATAAACACCTGGTGAGTGGCTGACTGTCCTAAGAAAGACTTTTCCGTCGAATTTCATTGTTGCGTCAGTTTGTTTCAAAGTCATCTCACTGTTGCCGTTAGCACCTTCAAGTACTAGACTCGCGCGATCCACATAAATGTTTAATTGAGTATGAAGATTTCAGCATCCGACGTTCGGATTGGCAACCTTATTGAGCATCAAGGAAAACTATGGCGTGTACTCAAGAAGGAACATGTAAAGCCAGGTAAAGGAGGGGCCTTTGTACAGTTAGAATTAAAGGAAAGCAATATAGGAACCAAAATGAACGAACGTTTTCGATCTGAAGATAAGATCGAAAAAGCCCGCGTTGATCCTCGGCAAATGCAATACCTGTATCCTGATGGTGGCAATTATATTTTCATGGATCTAGAGTCGTACGAACAGGTTCAATTAGGTTCGGATGTGTTGGTTAGCCAGGAGGGTTTTCTCCTGCCCAATCAAGAAGTGCAAATCAATTTCTATAACGAACAGCCGATCGGAGTTGAGCTTCCGGCGACAGTGGCGCTTAAGGTCGCTGAAACAGAGACTGTCGTAAAAGGCCAGACAGCCGCCGGTTCCGGCAAGCCTGCGGTCCTGGAAACTGGGCTGCGAGTCGTGGTCCCAACATTTATTAGCGTTGGCGATCGGATTCGAATCAATACCGAGACGGGAGACTACATCGAGCGCGCGGATCGTTGAACTGACTACGATGATCAGACGGTCAGGGCATGCGACCGCCCAAACCGCCCTCCTCTGTATTCACATTCACGATTTCTTGCAATAAACCACGGGCACCTGCGTATATAAGATCCATAGCCAAGCGATAATCCCCTAAAGTCCCAAAGTAGGGGTCCGGTACCTCGAACTCGGTCATTTCAGGTGCACAGTCGAGTAGTAGTCGGGCTTCGGTTGCACTTTCCACCGGACGGATTTGCTGCAATTCGAGGAGATTGTGTCGATCCATGGCCAATATGTGATCGAAACGAACAAAATCAGACTCGACAACGTGACGGGCCACCAAGCCAGTAAGGTCTATCCCTTGTCCAGAAGCTACCGAAATCGCTCGCGGATCGGGTGAGTCGCCGAGGTGATAGGCGTGGGTGCCAGCCGAATCGATATCAACCCATTTCTCTAATTCGGCATCTCTTACCAACTGGCGAAATACACCCTCTGCTGTGGGTGACCGGCAGATGTTGCCCATACAAACGAATAATACGCGGATCACGATTGGGATATTAGCCTAAAGTCAAATTCACGAAAAATATAGTATTGTTTCCTCAAGATCTGCCAACGTATCAACACCTGGTCCGGGTGCTTTCACAGCGTCACATACCAAAATTGAATCACCGTTCCAGAGTGCTCGTAGTTGTTCCAATTTTTCCGCTCGCTCTAGTGGCGCTGAATCCTGGCGCAGAAAATCTTTTAGATAATCAACTCGGTAAGCATACAGACCGATATGCCTGCGGATGATAGACCAGTGAATTCCGCCCCCCTCAATTTGAGCAGTTGACTGACTCGACGGTATGGGAGCTCGCGAGAAGTAGAGCGCAAAGTTTTTCTGATCACGGACCACCTTTACAATGTCTGGATTCTCGTACTCCTCCTGATGTTCGAGGGACTGGCAAGCCGTGGCCAGACTCGCCGTTGGATCTGCCGCAAGTGTTTCAGCGACCTGGTCGATTAATGGCCCTGGCATCCGTGGCTCATCGCCCTGCAGATTGACAACAATCCGTTGATCATCCAGCTTCAATATGATAGCTGCCTCTGCGACTCGGTCTGTCCCGCTGCTATGTTTGCCACTGGTCATGCAGACGTTTGCGCCAAATGATTCGGCGGCACGAAAAATACCTGGATCATCAGTCGCCACGGTTACCGAGTCCGCAGAACTATTGCAGGCACACTCATAAACACGCTGGATCAGCGGTTTGCCGCAAATATCTCGGAGTGGCTTCCCTGGGAGTCTTTTAGACGCAAACCGAGCCGGTATGATGATATCGAACGACGGAACCATTATTGCTAATTACCCGTGTTGCAATAATTCCAACAACGCCTGCTTAAACGAATCATCCACTTCTGTCGTTTGTGGGACGGCCCACCAATCTGGTCCCGCTATCGGACGACACTTTACTGCATCCTTCGAAGTCATGAGCACAGTCGAGAGATGGAGATCGTTAAGATCGGACGACTGGTACGGATGATGATCAGGAAAACTTCGAGCGCAGAGGGTAAGGCCTACCAGACGAAGATCCGAAAAAAACTTGGCCGGGTTAGCTGTACCTGCGATTGCATATACTTTTTTCCCGGCAAATTGGGACAGGGATCTCTTTTCCCCAGTGGTTAAATGGACAGCTTCATTTATGGTAGCCCGCATCCCATACTCACCCGATAGCGGCGGGCCGCCGTTGGTCACAACAAAATCGACTGTATTTAGACGGCTGGGGCTCTCACGCAAAGGCCCTGCTGGAAGCAGACGCCCGTTACCAAACCGTCGTTCGCCATCAATCACTGCAATCTCGATCGCGCGAGGCATTCTCAGATGCTGTAAACCGTCGTCACTAATTACGATGTCAACGCCACACTCGCGCGCCAGATGCCGAGCACCCCGTACCCTGTCTCTATCGGTCACGACAGGGCATCCAGTTTGTTGATGTACTAATAGGGGTTCATCACCTACCAACGATGGATTTGAACCATCTTTCACTAGGCACGGGAATTCCGTGGTGCGCCCCCTATAACCACGGCTCACGACTCCTGGCGAGTATCCTGCGTGGTCGAGTAACTGAACGAGTCGAATAACAAGAGGTGTTTTACCGCTTCCGCCTACTGTCAGATTGCCAACAACAATCACGGGGGCACCGACCTCAGAGCACCGCAGGACTCCAAGCCGATAGGTGGCTGCCTTCAATTGGACCAATGCGCCATAGATCAAACTCAAGGGACACAACAAAACTGACCATGGGCTGCTTCGGTACCAGGTCTTTTCGATCGCCTGGAAAACTGAATTCATTTTGGTGATTTAAGTACTTCGTTTCCTTCTCTTGTATTTTCTAGTTCGTTTCGGTAAAGCGAGTTGTAGTAACCACCCCTGGAAAGAAGTTCGCTGTGGTTCCCAGATTCGACAATTCGCCCACCTTGAAGCACATATATGCAATCTGTATCGATGACTGTAGCGAGTCTATGGGCAATCATTATGATCGACCGACCAAATGAAATTTGACGGATTGCCTCCCGAACTTCCTTTTCCGCAATATTATCGAGTGCGGATGTAGCTTCATCGAGGATCAAAATGGGAGCATCCCGGTACAGGCCTCGAGCGATCGCTATCCGCTGACGTTGGCCACCGGACAATCGCCCGCCCGCCTCACCTACCTTGGTATCGAGCCCACGTCGCAGCTGATTAGAAAAACTTTTGATCTGGGTTGCCTCCAGGGCTGTATTGGTCCGTTCCTCATTTTCATCCATCCCGTAGCGGATGTTTCTTTCGATTGTGTCATCAAACAAGATAACATCTTGTGGAACGAAAGCGATATTCTGACGCAGGCACATCAGTTGATATTCTCGGATTGATGTGCCGTCCAACAATATTTCACCCTCAAAATCGGAATAAAAACCAAGCAGTATTGATGCGATTGTAGATTTCCCGCTTCCAGATTCTCCAACAATAGCTACTGTCTCCCCTGGCTTGAGAGAAAAGGATAGATCCGTAAGAGCTCTCGGTTTGTCGTCATCGTAACGAAACGATACGTTTTTGAATTCGATTAAACCACTCAATCTGGTCTCAGACCGTTCGCCTCCCGGAGGCTCGACCTCCTCATCCAGAATCTCGAACGCGCTGGCCGCAGCCGCAACGCCAGTTTGTACGAGCTCGTTGACCCTAGCCAGTCGCTTTATTGGGGCCATTAGCATCAAGATCGCCGCCAGATATGATGCGAAGGTGCCCGCACTGATAAAAGAACCCGTTGCACCGGTCATGGCTAAGTAGATGACACCAGCAACGTTGGAACCTACGAATAGCAGTAGCAAAGGTACACTGCCTGCCGCGACGGCAGCCTTGCGGATTGCCTGCCTTCGATTCTGCAAATTGGCTTCCGCGAATCCCTGAACTTCCTGCTGGTATCCACCAAAAGCTTTAAGAATTCTATGTCCTTGGATCGCTTCCTTGGATACATGAGAAATTCGTCCAATTGACAACTGTATTTTTTCACTGGTAGTCCGAAATCGTTTGCTCGCAGCACGAATGATAATGGCAGCAATGGGGGTCACTGTCAGAAAAATCAGCGTGAGCTGCCAGTTTAGATAAGCCAGCCAGCCAAGCAATACCAGTGTCAACAGCGAATCTTTGATTAACACACGAACTGCCATTGTTGTGGCCAAGGAAACTTGCTCTACATCGTAGATCAATTTCGCAACCAAGGTAGCCGAGGAATGGTGATCGTAATAGCGGGCGGGAAAATGAATCATCCGCTTAAACATTTCTGCACGAAGGTCAAATACCACTCTTCGGCCAATCCACGCGATACTATATTGATCTGCGAATGAACCAATTCCTCTGACAAGAAACGCTCCAATCAACAGCAACGGGGTCAGTCGAATGGCCGACGGATCCCGCTCGATAAACCCTCCATCCATGATTGGTTTGAGAAGGGCTGCAAACGAGGCTTCCGAGACAGCTACCGCCACCATCCCGATAACGCCAGCAACGAACACCCAGCGGTATGGAAGGGCATATACCAGCAATCGTTTGTATAACTCGACGCCACTCACAGGAGATAGTTCTTAGTTGTCAACAGCCGGTTAAGTCGCGGAGGTAAATTTATACGCTTGCATAGCGTTCGGCACTAAGCCTTCGAGTGACACTTTCAAGCGGCGTTGCCCGGTCTACGGGTTACCGCTTCAGTATAAACGGAGTGAACCCATGCCCGCATTGAGTTCCGTCGGCAAACATTTACACCGTTCCCAGTGGACACTACCCGGTGGTTAACCTTTCAAGGGCGATAGGATTCCGTTTCGCAGCTCAAAAACCTGTTCTGTTCGGTGGGCCAGATCGAGATCATGAGTGGCCAGGACCAACCGCGTGCCATGCTCTTGATTCAACTCAAACAAAAGGGATTGGACATCTGCGGCCGTTTCTTGGTCTAGGTTTCCTGTGGGTTCGTCCGCCAAGAGACAGGTGGGTTCGCCTACGACCGCGCGTGCAATCGCAGTCCGTTGACGTTCGCCACCGGACATTTGGCCGGGTTTATGGCCGAGGCGGTGCTCCAGCCCTACCCTGCGCAAGACCCCCTGAGCCCGACTTAAGGCCTCCTTGTGGCGATCACGGCGAATCAAAAGTGGCATCGCCACATTTTCTTCTGCAGTGAATTCCGGCAATAAATGATGAAATTGATAAACAAAACCAAGGGTCCGATTACGTAGAGCGCTGCGCGCTCTCTCGTTGAGTGAGCCCAAGTCAACTCCGTTGATACTGATATGTCCAGCGGTCGGCTGATCGAGTCCAGCAAGCAAGTGCAGCAGTGTGCTCTTGCCCGTCCCTGACGCCCCAACGATCGCGATCGATTGTTCTTCACCCAATAAGAGATCCACGCCCCGTAAAACTTGGATGGCGGCTCCATGGTGGTCAAAACTCTTGACTAGGCCAGAACAAGATATTATTGGGGCAGTCGGATCATTCATAACGCAATGCCTCCGCGGGTTGTACTTTCGAAGCCCGCCATGCGGGGTAGATCGTGGCGAGAAAACTCAAGATAGATGAAACGAAGATGATTTGGCCAACATCTCGCCATCGCATCTCTGCAGGAAAGTCGGAAATAACGTAGATACTGGATGGGAAAAACTCGATCCGAAATAGATTTTCGAGGAATGGAACAAGGGTTTCCACATTCACTGCCGTGACCACTCCTACTACTGTCCCAATCGTTGTGCCAATCAATCCAATTAGTGTCCCTTGAACCACAAATACTGCCATCACGCTACGAGCACTGAATCCCAAAGTGCGTAATATGGCGACATCTTTCTGTTTATCAGTCACCACCATGACCAATGTCGATACTATATTGAAGGCAGCAACGGCGACAATAAGGAGTAATATAAAAAACATCACCCGTCTTTCTATCTGAAGTGCCCGGAAAAAATTCTCATGCTCGCGCGTCCAATCGCTGACTAAATACTCACTCCCCAACTTTCGCTCAATATTGGCACGTACCAAAGGTGCACGATATATGTTTTCAACCGACAATCTGAGGCCGCTAACCGCGCCTTGAGTTTGAAAAAGTTGTGCCGCATCATCAATATGAATTAGTGCCAAAGTGCTATCGTACTCGTACATACCTAATTCAAATATCGCGACAACTATAAATCGTTTCAATCTTGGTAAAGCCCCAGCAATGCTGACCCTGCCCCTTGGGGCGATCACTGTGATTTTGTCGCCAGTTACGGCACCCAGTTTTGATGCCAATTCAGAGCCTAACGCTACGCCCCAATTCCCACTATTAAATTCATCGAGATCGCCGCTTCGAAAGTTGTTGAGAACCTTTGAGACGGATCTCTCCTGATCCGGTACGATCCCCCTTACCAGCGCGCCGGTCGTCGCATTCCCTTTGGCCAACATCGCTTGCGCAAAGATATAAGGAGCAAAACCCGTTACTTCATCGACTTCTGCCAAGCGCTCAGCCAATACTGGCCATTCTTTAAGGTGGCCATCACGGCCGGTAACGGTTACATGTGATGCGACAGTCAATATCCTCTCTCGAAGTTCCTTTTCGAACCCATTCATAACAGACAACACCGTGATTAGCGCCCAGACCCCTATCACGATACCAAGCACCGAGATCATAGAAATAAACGAAATGTAATTATTCCTACGCCTAGCGCGGGTGTAGCGCAGGCCGATTCGAATCTCGAGAGGGGCCATCATAGTGAGCGGAATAACGAACTTCAGCGGGGTCAGCGAGTCTACTGTTCCCCAGCCGAATGCTCGGGCCGCATATGCGGAAATAACAAGACATCGCGGATCGAGGGACTGTCTGTGAGAATCATCACCAATCGATCGACACCAATGCCACCTCCTGCATTGGGCGGTAATCCGTACTCAAGTGCTCTGATGTAATCCGCATCATAAAACATTGCCTCTTCATCTCCCTCGGCTTTGGCTTGCGCCTGTTCCAAAAATCGGTTGGATTGATCTTCCGCATCGTTAAGCTCTGAAAAACCATTGGCAAGCTCTCTTCCTGCTACAAAAAGCTCAAAACGATCTGCAATATCCGGAGCCTCATCGTTCCGTCGAGATAACGGAGATACCTCAATTGGATATCCTGTGATGAACGTGGGTTGAATCAACCGCTCTTCAACGTTGGCGTCGAACAGATCCAACAAGAGTCTAGTTACCGATCGTCCGTTCTCGATAGGGGCGTCCGGAGAATTCAAAACAGATCGAAGTTTTTCAGGATCTGAACAGTCAGATTCAGACAAGCCATCGCAATATTGCACGACGGCGTCACGCAGGTCTATTCTTGGAAAAGGCTTACCGAAATCAACAGTTGTACCCTGATATGAAACCTCTAATGAACCGGTCACCTCTCTTACAACTTCACGCAACATTTCTTCCGTAAATTTCATGTAGTCGACGTAATCTAAGTACGTCTCGTTGTACTCGAGCATTGTAAATTCTGGGTTATGTTGAGTGCTGAGGCCCTCGTTACGAAAATTTCGGTTAAGTTCGTAAACCTTTTCGAATCCTCCTACGAGACACCGCTTAATTGCGAGTTCCTGCGCAACCCGTAGATAGAGTTGCATATCGAGAGCATGATGGTGGGTGATGAAAGGCCGAGCGGTCGCGCCACCCGGAATAGCCAAAGTAATTGGTGACTCAATTTCTAGGTAGCCGCGTGCATCGAGAAACCGACGAAGCGCTGTAAGAGTAGCGGATCGACGGCGAAAGACTTCACGAGAATCCTCGTTAACCATCAGATCGAGGTACCGTTGCCGGTATCTGGTCTCTACGTCTGTTAGCCCATGATATTTCTCTGGCAGTGGATACAAGGACTTAACGAGCAGTCGTATCTCGTTTACCCGAATACTGAGTTCGCCTGTTTTTGTGCGAAACATAATACCGGCAGTTCCGACAATGTCGCCGAGATCGTACTTCTTAAATTCGTTATAAATACCGTCGGACATTCTTTCACGCTGCAGGTATAACTGGATCTGACCACTTTCGTCTTGGATATGGGCGAAACTCGCTTTCCCCATAATTCGGCGAGACATCAATCGTCCCGCGACTCGAACAGCTATCTGTTCATCGGCAAGTTGTTCTGAGCTGCTATCCGCATGACCTTCTAGCAGTTCACCTGCCGAACTGTCCCGCCGAAAATCGTTCGGGTAAGGATTTATCCCCGCATCGCGTAACGATTTCAGTTTGTCTTGGCGTTGCACAGCCTGTTCGTTTGAGTCATCGCTTTTCATACGGTCGTTACTGAAAAATTACAGTCCAGCCTTGAGACTGGTTTCTATGAATTGATTGAGATCTCCATCCAATACGACTTGTGTGTTTCTGGTTTCAACCCCCGTACGAAGATCCTTGATTCTCGACTGATCCAGAACATAAGAACGAATTTGGCTTCCCCAGCCGATATCCGGCTTGGAATTCTCCAATTCCTGTTGGGCTTCCCTCCTCTGGCGCATCTCGGCTTCATACAGTCGTGATCGCAGCATAGACATTGCTTCGGCCCTGTTCCGATGTTGCGATCGGTCGTTTTGACACTGCACCACGATCCCTGTGGGCAGATGGGTAATACGAACAGCAGAATCTGTCCGGTTCACGTGCTGCCCACCCGCCCCGCTCGCTCTATAGGTATCGATCCTAAGATCCGTGGGGGAAATTTCGATGTCTATGCTGTCATCGACCTCCGGGTAGGCAAATACCGAGGCAAAAGAGGTATGTCGACGGTTTCCAGAATCGAATGGGGATTTTCTAACCAAGCGGTGCACTCCTGTTTCTGTCCGTAGGTGTCCGTACGCGTAATCCCCGCATATTCGAACTGTGGCACTTTTGATTCCGGCCACTTCCCCCTCGGATTTCTCGATCAATTCTGTGTGGAAACCTTGTGCCTCTGACCAACGCAGATACATCCGTAACAACATCTGAGCCCAGTCTTGCGCCTCAGTGCCTCCGGATCCCGCCTGGATGTCTAGAAATGAATTTGCCTGATCGACCTCCCCCGAAAACATTCGACGGAATTCCAATCGCTCAAGGCTTTCACGTAGTCTAGTTAGGTCCTTTTCAATTTCAGCCAGTGCGGTTGTATCCTTCTCCTCGCCTGCAAGATCCACCAGTTCTAGATTGTCTTGGATGCCGTTCTCTAATTCATCGAGGGTTCCGACCGTCTTCTCAAGCCGTGCCCGCTCCTCACCCAATTTCTGCGCTTCTGCAGGATCGTTCCAAATACTAGGGTTTTCCAGTTGCAATAAGACTTCCTCTAGCCTTTCTTTTCCCTGTTCATAGTCAAAGGTACCCCCTAAGAGAATGAATTCTCTCCTTGAAATCTCCTAGCAGACGTCGCAATTCGTTGAGTTCTTCCATGCTGGACAATCCTATCCAATACAATCGTTGCTTCCCAGTAGCGCAAGGATACCGGATTTTTTGGGTGACGTGATGGTGATGTTGGCCATTTGCGCACACCCGCTTGGACTAACTCCCTTAGTTTAGTTGCCTCTTGCTTTCAGTTGATTCACAATTCAATTCTAAAAAGAACGATCCTTTTCACTCGTTGCCGGTAGCTGTACCTGAATAAAATAATGAGAATTTGCGTCCCGAAGGAACTTGCTGCTAACGAAAACCGGGTCGCCTCAACGCCGAACAGCTCACTCTCTTTACTAAAACTTGGTTTCGAGGTCTGTATCGAGTCAGGGGCTGGACGAGCTTCTGGATTTCTAGACCAGGCCTATATCGAAGCTGGTGTCACCGTTATAGATGACCCTCGTGCGATTTGGGACGAAGCTGATATTTTGTTGAAAGTACGCGCACCTGAACGCCAAACAAGCACCGGTTTACAAGAAACAGATCTCATCCGTTCAGGGCAAACACTCGTTGGATTCCTTTGGCCTGCCCAAAACCCGGATCTGCTAAAACTCCTCGCCCAAAGAGGTGCGAGCGCTCTGGCAATCGATGCGGCACCGAGAATTTCTAGAGCCCAAAAGTTCGATGCCTTAAGTTCTATGGCCAGCATTGCGGGTTATCGAGCTGTGATAGAGGCGGCTCATCAATTTGGACGTTTATTCACCGGTCAGGTAACGGCCGCCGGTAAGGTCCCCCCCGCAAAAGTGCTGGTTATTGGAGCAGGAGTCGCGGGGCTTGCGGCCATCGGCACGGCGGGCGGTATGGGCGCCATCGTGAGGGCCTTTGATACTCGTCCCGAGGTTGGCGAGCAAGTAAAAAGTATGGGAGCGGAGTTTTTGTTCTTGGATTTTGAAGAAGAAGGCTCCGGAATTGGAGGTTACGGCAAAACCATGAGCGATGAGTTTATACAAGCGGAAATGGAGCTCTTTCGAACGCAGGCCCGTGAAGTGGACATCATCATTACGACTGCCCTAATCCCAGGCAAGGCGGCCCCAAAACTCATCACATCAGATATGGTCCACTCCATGAGGCCTGGGAGTGTCATCGTCGATCTAGCCGCGGAGCAAGGAGGGAACTGCTCGTTAACACAGCCTGACAAAGTTGTTACGAACGACGCCGTTCATATCATCGGATACACAGACTTACCGAGCCGAATGGCGGCTCAATCAAGCGAAATGTACGCAAACAATTTACGGCATTTGCTAGCTGAACTCTGCCCTGAGGGGAATGGCCAAATTTCGCTGAATATGGAGAACGAAGTGATACGGGCTATGACCATAGTGCGCGAGGGGAAGATCACCTGGCCGCCGCCCATCAAGACAGAGCCCTCGACCACAGACAGCGGTGACGCACTCGACACTACCATTCCTAAGTCCACCGTTACGGAACAAAAACCTAACACGCGCCAGCGAGCGGTGACTACGCTCATTGGAATGGGTATTGGGATCTTGGCAATTTTAGGGCTCGGCGCGGTTGCGCCGGCATCATTTATGGCTCATTTCATCGTGTTCGTATTGGCCATATTTGTTGGTTGGCAGGTAGTCTGGAATGTCACCCCGGCATTGCACACTCCACTAATGAGCGTGACCAACGCAATTAGCGGAATCATTGTGATTGGGGCCTTATTGCAGACCACATCTCCATCTTTTCTTGTTCTCGGATTGGCTGCGGTCTCTGTTTTTATCGCGAGTATTAACGTCAGTGGCGGATTTTTAGTGACGCAACGCATGCTAAGAATGTTCAGGAAAGAGTAGTAAGAATGCCAGACGGAATCATTTTATCGGTTTACATTATTGCCAGCGTCCTCTTCATCCTGAGCCTCGGCGGCCTCGGCCATCCAGAATCAGCCCGCCGGGGTAACGTTTTCGGAATAGCGGGGATGGCCATCGCAATTGTTGCGACGATATTCAGTCGACAGACAGGCTATTACCCAGTCATTATCGCCATGATGGCGGTTGGCGGCGCTATTGGAGCCGCGGTAGCCCAAAGAGTTCAAATGACGGCGATGCCACAGCTTGTCGCCCTACTTCACAGCCTGGTAGGTCTAGCTGCCGTATTAATTGGCGTTGCAAACTATCTTGACCCCGCGGTTGACCATCAGGGTGTCGACCAGACTATTCACGAAATTGAAATCTTCCTCGGTGTCCTGATCGGAGCCGTTACATTCACGGGTTCGGTCGCTGCGTTTGGAAAATTGCAGGGTCTTATATCAAGCGCCCCGATGCTGATACCGGGCAGGCATTTGATCAATATTGCGATTGGGGTTGCCTCTATCGTCCTCGGATACCAATTCATTTCGGCAGGGCATGCCCCGGATCAATTAATCCCGCTCCTTGTAATGGCTGCTTTGGCCATGATTTTTGGTCTCCATATGGTGTTTGCGATCGGGGGTGCTGACATGCCGGTCGTGATCTCGATGTTGAATAGTTATTCAGGTTGGGCAGCTGCTGCGACGGGCTTTATGTTGTCGAACGATCTGCTGATTGTCACCGGTGCCTTGGTAGGCAGTAGCGGAGCGATCTTAAGTTACATCATGTGTCGGGCAATGAATCGGCGTTTTGTGGGGGTTATTCTTGGCGGATTTGGCACGGCTGGAGGTAAAACTGCTGCGACTCACCAGGGTGAGGTCAATGTCCTAACAGAGTCAGAAACTGCATTGCTATTGCAGTCTTCAAAAAGCGTGGTTGTGGTCCCAGGATATGGGATGGCGGTTGCGCATGCGCAGCATAGCGTGTCCGATATGATGAAGACGCTGCGTGCGAACGGTGTCACTGCACGATTTGCAATTCATCCAGTTGCCGGAAGAATGCCAGGGCATATGAACGTGCTGCTTGCGGAAGCAAAGGTGCCTTATGACATTGTTCTAGAGATGGATGAGATCAACAAAGATTTACCGACCACCGACGTGGTACTCGTAATTGGCGCTAATGATATTGTCAATCCATCTGCACAAGAGGAGCCAGAAAGCCCGATTGCAGGCATGCCAGTACTGGAAGTATGGAAAGCATCTACAGTCGTCGTTCTTAAACGGAGTATGGCAACCGGATACGCCGGGGTAGATAACCCACTTTTTTACAAAGACAACACGTGCATGTTATTCGGTGATGCAAAAAATAGTATCGACGAGGTATTGAAAAGCCTGTAGATCCTACCTCAGCACTTGCTTCATTAAAGCTCCGATCTCTGCAGGATTCTGCGTTACATGAACGCCGGCTGCTTTAAGAGCGGCAATCTTTTCGTGAGCAGTTCCTTTGCCCCCAGCAATAATTGCACCGGCATGTCCCATTCGTTTTCCGGTGGGCGCTGTGACGCCAGCGATGAAGGCAACCACGGGTTTTGTCATGTGTTGTTCAATCCATCTTGCGCAGTCTTCTTCATCTGTGCCGCCAATTTCCCCACACATTACGACCGCCTCGGTGGCGGAGTCTTCATTGAAGAGAGCCATGATGTCGCGATGCTTGAGCCCGTTAACAGGATCTCCGCCGATCCCGACGCACGTAGATTGCCCTAGGCCAACCTTAGACAGTTGGTCAACTACTTCGTAAGTCAACGTTCCAGAGCGAGACACCACTCCGATAGTGCCCTTCTGGTGAATATAACCAGGCATTATTCCAATTTTTAAAACATCTGGTGTGACAACTCCGGGGCAGTTGGGCCCTACAAGCAGTGTGTTTTTCCCGACCATCCTTTGCCGCGTTAGGATCATGTCATGCATAGGTATACCTTCGGTGATGCAGATGACAAGATCCAACTCTGCGTCTACCGCTTCATCGATTGCTGCAGCAGCAAATTTTGGTGGCACGTAAATGACAGATACATTACACCCAGTCTTTTCACGTGCTTCGACCACACTGTCAAAGATTGGAAGATCTTCGAAACTCTCGCCTCCCTTCCCCGGGGTAACTCCCGCTACAAAACAATCGCGACCAATTGCGTAGTCAAGACACATCCTCGTGTGGAACTGGCCAGTTTTCCCAGTAATTCCCTGGGTTACCACACGACTACTACTGTCAATCAGTATGGACATTGCGTCATTTTCTTACTGCTTCGACCACCTTTTGCGCCGCATCGTCCATCGTGGTCGCTGCCAGATATGAAAGATCGGAGTCAGAAAGGATTTGTCGGCCTTTTTCAACATTTGTCCCTTCAAGTCGAATCACCAAAGGAAGTCTAATATCTACTTCCTGGGCAGCCTCGACGATGCCCTGCGCAATCACATCGCACCGCATGATCCCACCAAAGATATTGACCAAAATGGCACGTACATTACTGTGCTTCAACATAATTCGAAACGCTGCAGATACTTGCTCCGCCGTAGCCCCGCCACCGACATCAAGAAAATTGGCTGGGTCTCCGCCGTGTAATTTGATGATATCCATGGTCGCCATCGCTAAGCCGGCGCCATTCACCAAGCAACCAATATTGCCTTCGAGAGAGATATAGTTAAGACCTACTCGAGAGGCTTCGATTTCGTTAGGGTCTTCCTCTGAAAAATCACGTAGTTCGGCAAATTCCGGATGCCGGTACATTGCACTGTCATCCAAATCAATCTTGGCATCGACCGCAACAATATTGCCATCACCGGTCACAACCAGCGGATTGACCTCAAGGAGAGTTGCGTCGCAGGTTAGAAAAACTTCGTAAAGGTTAGAAAAAAGTTTCATCGCTTCGTCGTGAACAGCCTCAGGTAATCCAATTTGAGTAGCTACAGATCGCGCTGTATCCCAATTCACACCCTCTATCGAATCGATATGGAGCGTACAAATCTTCTCGGGGTCATTAATCGCGACATCTTCAATATTCATCCCGCCTTCCGAACTCGCCATAAGGGCAATCATCTGGATACCGCGGTCGACGACCAAGCCTACATAAAGCTCACTAGCAATTTCTAGACCGCGCTCAATCAGGAGTCTTTCGACAACTTTCCCGCCGGGGCCAGTCTGATCGGTTACGAGCGTCATACCAAGAATTTTGCTGGCATATAAGCGCACGTCTTCTATTGAGGAGGCTACTTTTACGCCACCACCCTTGCCTCGCCCCCCGGCATGAATTTGCGCCTTAACCACCCAGCGGCTGCCTCCAAGAGCCTCGGCAGCGGTGACTGCCTCGTCGACCGAGAAACAAGTCATGCCGTGGGGTACGGGAACCTGATGGGCTCTAAGAATTTCCTTGGCTTGGTGCTCGTGAAGTTTCAATTTGGAGGGAATCTCTCCCTGCAACTATTTCTCGAAACGATTTCGGCTATAGGTGTTTGTTGGAAAAGTCTCGAGAAAGCGCGCCAGCTCATCTTATATGATCTGCTTTGGCATATTTGCGTAAACCTTCGCCTGCTTGGCTACTCGACTCGACCTTTCCCAACGATAGGTCGAGTGGGGTCGGTAATCCAATCACTCCACGAACCCACATACAGTTTTGAACCCGACAATCCGCAATGTTCCATTGCCAGTAGGTTATGGCATGCGGTAACCCCCGATCCACACGTATGAATGACCTCGTGGGGGCGACGTCCAGAGATCAACTCTTCGAACTCTTCCCGTAATTGTCGTGTACTCTTGAAAATTCCACTTTCGAGATTGCTCTGAAATGGTCGATTGATTGATCCAGGTATATGGCCCGCAATCCGGTCCAAGGGTTCCTCTTTTCCAACGAAGCGTTTGTTTTCACGAGCATCAATCACGAGTCTGCTTTTTGTACTCACGGCCTCTGCGACATCCTCTGCTTCAACCGACTCGAATGAACCTATCTGTGCTGAGTATCTCCCCGGTGGGTATGCTTCGATTCCCTGCGTGACCGGACCTCCCACGGATTCCCAAGCTCTAAATCCACCATCCAGTACTGCCACATTCTCGTGCCCCACCCAGCGCAGCAACCACCAAAATCGAGCCGCTTGGGCCGAGGGGCCCTCATCGTAGATGACGACCATATTTTCCCGTTTAAGTCCCAGCGCCCCGAGACGTTCAATAAACAGGTCAACTTTTGGTATTGGGTGACGCCCTGTCCGTGGTGTGACCGGACCCGAAAGGTCATTCTCCAGATGGACATAGGAGGCTCCCGGAATATGTCCACTCAAATAGGCAGAATATCCTTTCTCCTTGTCAAACAAAGAAAAACGACAGTCACAAACCCTAAGGGCGCTGTCATCCAAGCGGTTACTAAGCTGTACCGCCGATGTCAAACAATCGAAATTTCTAGTATTTTGCACGAGCGATTATTATCTACTTTGCTTGAAAGATTTTACAATATGTGAAGGACAACCTCGTTACCTCCAATATGTCAGGCGATACCGACATCGGCTCTTGGTACGAGTCTACCGCGGACGGCGCACCCTCCTATCCTCGACTCCAAGGTGCGACCAGCGTCGATGTGGGTGTCATTGGTGGAGGCTATACCGGTTTGTCAACCGCGCTTCATCTTGCTGAACGCGGGTACCGCGTGGGACTGCTAGAGGCAAAACATATTGGTTGGGGCGCCTCGGGACGCAATGGAGGACAAATTTGTAGTGGCCAACGTGAGGATATGCTGGCCATTGAGCGCCTCGTACCTATAGAAGACGCCAGGCGTCTTTGGCATCTTGCTGAAGAGGCAAAGGCGTTGGTCCGAAAAAGGATCGATCAACACAACATCTCCTGCGACATTCGTTCTGGAATTTTAACGGCAGCTTGGAAGCCGTCGCATTACCGGTTTCTTACCCGTTACATAGAGCATTTGAGAATGCAGTACGATTATGGAGAAGCGCTTTTACTTGACTCGAGAGAAATTCGAAACCATCTGGATACTTCTAGATATCACGGTGGTTGTCTGGACCAGGGTGCGAGCCATCTTCACCCGCTGAAGTTTGCTCTTGGACTTGGGCAGGCCGCTGCCGATGCGGGTGTCTCGATCTATCACCGATCGAAGGTAACGAACATACACAGGAAGGGGGGTCAATCGTTGATTCGAACGGATCACGGCCAGCTGATAACACCCATCGTCGTGCTCGCCTGTAATGGATATCTCGGCAACTTAGAGCCTCGATTAGGGGGCGCTATCATGCCGGTCAATAACTTTATCTTGGCGACGGAAAGCCTGGGTGAGGAACGGGCTCGAAATTTGATTCGAAATGACGTAGCCGTATCTGATACCAAATTTGTCGTGGACTATTTTCGAATGTCCCCTGATCACCGTCTTCTTTTCGGTGGTGGCGAGAACTATACCCGCAGGTTTCCAACGGACATCAAATCTTTCGTCCGACGGTATATGCTTCGAGTATTCCCGCAACTCTCCAAGGTTTGCGTCGACTATGCCTGGGGCGGAACCCTCGCGATCACACGGAGTCGGTTGCCGCTTTTTGGCCGCTTCGACGGCGATACTTATTACGCTTTAGGCTATTCTGGGCAAGGCGTTGCACTGGCGACCCTTGCGGGTCAAGTGTTGTCGGACGCGATTGCGGGTACCGTAGAGGACTTCGATGTCTTTGCTAGGTTGCCACGCCGTCAATTTCCGGGAGGTTCTTTACTCCGATGGCCCAGTTTGGCGTTCGGCATGATGTATTACGCGCTTCGCGATCAACTTTAATATTTGGAGTCTTACGATCTTGTATTCCGACACTACGAAGGAAACTATCAGCTACAGATCATCGCGCTAAGGAACTTATCTTTATTACAATCACCTTACACAGACCAAGACCCGTCATCTATATTTCCATCGGGAGAGACGTAACCCATTTCGCTGCATCTAAGTGAAATCTCGTTTAATGGCCTTTTCCCACGTGCGATGAAGGACTTGCTGACCGCCTTCGTAGGCCTCCAGTTCCGCCTCGAGGAAATAAAAACACTCATCAACACTTAACGTTTGCTTGATTTCCGTCCGTACATGCCACAAGTCTCTACTGCGAACTGTGGTCATGTGGGCTTGCGCTGTGAGGGTTAATGGGTCGTTTCGATTAATTTGCCAGGTCTCACGTCGAATCTCTTGAAACCGCATACCGTTTTGAGGGTGAACCGCAAGTCCGGTATCTTCGTGAATTAGAAAACGAGTGATATCTGTAGCGAACTCCTTTTCTACTGTACGCCGGGACACCGGCTGAGAAATCATCGGGTAGTCAGGAACAAGCTCGGTACTTGCCGGCTCTGACATGACCGCCTCCTTTCTATGCATTAAGACAGGGAGATGCAGTGCACTTTTATCACCTGTCTTCAACGTGGCTGTGACAACAAAAGGCGGAGGCAAGATAAACGGCCAATAACTGGTCGAGATCGCAACTCGGATTCGGTGCCCGACTTGGAAACAATGGCCCGCCTCGTCGAGACGTACCGTGACGTTCGTAACTTGCCCAGCCGGCATCGCACTGGGCTTTTTGTTCCCTCCGCGGTGAGCCAGGTTGATCACGCCGAGGCTGACCCGATGACAGACCCCGTCCGGATGGACATCAACGAGACGAATGGCAAGGTTCCCGTATTTTTGATCGATTCCAATATCGAGTTGCACTGTGGGCCGACCGAGAATATCTAACGACCCGTCGAGCGGGCCGGTTTCAAAACAGAGCGAATCTGCATCGTCTTCTCGCTGGTCTCCAGCCAATTCGGCGTCCGGTTTCAATGTGAAGTATTCCCCGCTGAATACGCCACAATCCTGGGGTGTTGAAATGGTATGGAGAGTCGCATTGTTCGGTTGAGCGCCGAGCGTGCCTACGTCGGTCAGATACAAGACACGTTGCTGAATATCGGTACTTGGCCACTCTTCCAAAGCGACCCAGTTCCCCGGTTCATCGCTGCGCCACTTACTTCCTGCCGGCACTTTCTCACTTAGGTACGCCCGGTAGGCAGGAAGCTGATCAGCCCCGTTACTCATGCCCTTTAACCATCGATCCCACCACCGCACAGCCTCGGCGTGAAAATCGAGCCGTGGTTTGGGCCAGGCAAAATGGGGGTATTTGTGAATCCAGGGACCATTAATCGCCTTAGTCGGCGTCGCAAGATGTGCTGCCAGATCCGGCGGCGCATTTCGGTATCCATCCGCCCACCCCCCGATGGCCAGTACTGGAATCGTTATAGCGGACCAATCATCGCCTACCGAACCATGCTCCCAGTAACGATCGCGACACTGATGCACGACCCACGTCAGCAGAGGTAGGTCAATCTTCTCGAGTCTGGTTAACCATTGCGATTTCCATTTCTCACCCACGACATTAGGATCGGGAGGACGGGACCCGTAGGACAACATTGTTGCAGACCAATAGAAGTTCGACGCCAGGTGACAGCCGTTCTTGTAATGAATGTCGTCGTTGTAACGGTCGGTACTGGTCGATAAGGAAATAACAGCTTTCAAGGCGGGTGGGCGTAACGCCGCAACCTGCAGGCTGTTAAATCCCCCCCATGAAATCCCCATCATCCCGACTGAGCCCGTACACCAAGATTGTTCGGCAATCCAGGCAATCACTTCTAAGGCGTCGGCAAGTTCTGTCGAGGAATATTCGTCTTCTATCAACCCCTGTGAGTCGCCGTGGCCTCGTAGATCCACACGGACGCCTGCATAGCCAGATTGCGCAAAAACCGGATAGGTAGACTCATCACGGGCCGCTGTTCCATCTCTCCTACGATACGGGAGCAACTCCAAGACTGCGGGCACTGGAGTTTGTTGTGCGTCTTCGGGTAACCAGATCCGAGCATACAATTTAACCCCGTCCCGAAGTGGGATGACGGCATTTTCTATAATCGAATACATCTTAGGTTCAACGACACTAAGGGTGTCGTGCGGGACTAACTAACAAAGTGAAGATACCGAGAACGAGGTAAACCGTACCAGCGAACCATTGGTGATAGGACAATCTGTTGTTGCTTTTTCGCAGCCATTGGCTTGCTTTCCCCGCCACCGCTGCATAGATACTGTCAGTAACCAGCCCCATCGTTACCATGATGGAACCCAAGAGGAGGAACTGCATACCTGGGTTTCCGCGTGTCGAATCTACGAACTGGGGCAAAAATGCGATAAAAAAGAGGATAGTCTTTGGGTTAAAGAGATTGACGACAAGGCCATCACGATATACACGTCCCAACTGAATCGATTTCAAGTGAAGATTAAGATCACCTACTCGATTTTTTCTAAAAAAGGCGTGGAACCCAAGGTATATCAGATACAACGCGCCAAGATACTTTACAGTCGCAAAAGCAATGGGAGACGATAAGACCAAAGCGGAAAGCCCCACTGTGCCGGCTGCCACATGGATGAACCCTCCTGTCACCACACCGGCCGCCGAGACAATCCCAGCCCAACTGCCCTGTTGCACACTTCTCGCAGCGATATAAAAGACTGCTGGCCCCGGGGTAATGAGAAGTACGAGCGCTGCAATCAGGAACAACAAAAAGTCGCCGTGGGCCAACATCAGATTCAGCGAAGGGGTTCGTAGATCAGGTGCGCCGGAAGAGTCCGCTAGTTTCTTTCGAACTAACCGCCCTTAAGAGGCGGCATGACCGTCACGTGATCCCCTTCCTGCAATGTTGTGTCGCCCCAACGAGCTCTCGATACGACGGAATTATTCAGTGACACCGGGCCAACCTCTTCCTGAACTATGCCTAACTCAGATAAGACGTCGTTGATGGTAACCTCATCAGGCAACGTTATAGCGCCATCGCCGTGTCCATAGTCCGTTAGCCGTCCAATCAGCTTGACTTTGAGTTGCACTAGGTCAGTCCAGTCCCAATCTCTCCAAAGTCTCTGACGTCGGTCGGCCATCTTCGGTCCAGCCCCGCAGGCTATAGTACTCGGGCAACATTTTGGCGAGCTCATTAACTTTGCCTTTCGCTGTCCCGCTCGGACAAGGATCTTTCAGTAATCGATCTGGAAGGGTGTCGTCTGCGGCCGTAAATCCCGCCGATAGATTAAACATTCGTTCCAGATTCCAAATTCTTTCACCGGTTTCGCACAACCGAGCTGCGTCCCAACTGCCCTCGCAAGCTGCATCTATTTGCGCAGCAAAATCATCGGTCTCCCAGTCCACAAACATGCACACGCCAGTTGAATCCACTGCGGCCTGCCGATCTTGCGATATCTTGCAAGGTTCTGCTTTGCCCATGCCAGTCTGGTCGTCGAAATCTTCAGCAAACGTATCGTGTTTGAGATGGCATGCGCCTCGGTTCCCTGTTGCATAACCCAGCCCCATACCTTGCAGTGCGCGCGAGTCATAACCTGCAAACTCTTGACCTTTGACCGACATGGACAATTCTGGGTGCCCATATTTTTCGCACATTCTCTTCGAGCCCATGCCGAGAATTTGCCCGAATCCCTCATATTTTCCGGTCTTCTCTGCCATGATCGTCAGCGCCTCGGCGTTACCGAATTTGAGTTCAACACCATCGGTCTCTTCTTTTGTAATGACGCCCATCTCGTAGAGTTCCATTGCTGCGGAGAGAGTCACGCCAAATGAGATCGGGTCGAAGCCGTGTTCATTCGTTAAAAACCCGGCGAATGTACAGGCATCTATATCATCAACACCACACACTGACCCTACGGCAAATGCCGTTTCATACTCAAGCCCGCCTGACGCATGCCAATACTCTTTGCGATTAACAATCGTAAAATGATTTTCCCGAATATGCGCAATCCGTCCACATGCGATTGTGCACCCGAAACATGCCTTATTCGTGACAAGATTCCTATGGCCATCTTCAGCAACTTTCTGCATAGCGGTGGCATCAATCTTATCGGCCCCCTCGAACTGTACTTCTTGGAAGTTGCGGGTAGGCAATCCGCCGAATTCCTGCTGTACGGTCAGCATCGCATTAGTGCCGTCTTTTGTAAGGCCCGCTCTACCCGAGCTTTCAACTAATATTTTCTTCGCATGGTTCACGGCTTCCATGAACCGCATCGGATCTTTGACACTCACCCCACGCGTCCCGCGAGCCGCTACGGCTTTCAAATTTTTTGAGCCCATAACCGCCCCGACACCAGAGCGCCCTGCTGCCCGGTGGAGATCATTGATCACCGCTGCATATCTAACGCCCTGCTCTCCTGCTACACCGATCGTTGCAACTTTCAATTGAGGATTCGAGTGTCTGGTCCGGATCCATTCCTCGGTATTCCAGACGGTTGTACCCCAGATTTCATTTGCAGGCTCCAATGTAACCCTTTCATCCTGTATCAATAGGTACACTGGCACCTCTGATCGGCCTTCGATTAAAAGAAGGTCATAACCAGCGTATTTAAGCTCCGCACCAAACTTTCCCCCTGAATTTGAACACGCAATTGCTCCCGTCAGCGGCCCCTTGGTAACGACCGCATAGCGTCCGCTTGTCGAAGCCATAGTCCCCGTTAGAGGTCCGGTGGCAAATATCAGAATATTTTCTGGACTCATCGGATCAGCAGTAGGGCTCATGTTCTCCCATAGGTATTTAGTGGCCAATCCTCTTGTTCCGAGATATTCCTGGGCCCATTTCGTATTCAGAGGTTCTGCTTCGCATGTGCCTTCGGTCAGATTCACTCGCAAAATTTGTCCTTGCCAACTCATTGTGCGGCCTCCACGAAGGTTTTCTCTGCCCAATGACGCATTCTGTCAATGCCGGTAGAGTCAGCATCAATGTAAGTAATCGCACTTGTCGGACAGGCCGTTACACATTGCGGGTCACCACCGCAAAGATCACATTTGTCTACCTTCCCACTTTCTGGATTGAACTCAATCGTGCCAAATGGGCACGCAAGTGTGCAAGCTTTGCAGCCGACGCAGGCCTCTGCTTGTACGACTTTTGCGCCTAATTGACTGTCAATGATAATGGCATCCGTGGGGCACGCTTTCATACACCATGCTTCTGCGCATTGCGTGCAAGTGTATGGCACAGAATATCTACCATGCTCAAACTCGAAAATACGGATTCGGGAACGAGCCGGATTAAAAACGCCTTCGTGTTCAAACGAGCAAGCCATCTCACACTGCTGACAGCCTGTGCAAAGTTCAGGTTTTATGTGTAACGCTTTATGCATAGTTTCCCTTTAGATTAAGAGGCAAAGTTAAGACCGATCTGATAAGTCTCGTAAGTATAGTACGACACGAAGGGCGTTTTGTTACATTTCGTATACCTGCTCTGCGTGATATGGCTCTCAGTCAAACTTTAATGCTTCGACGAAAATATTCTGAAAATCTGGGTGCGTCGCTAATGCGACATGCTGCACCTCGCTTGCAATTTTCTGGGCTCTGTCGGTGGGATCCCCGGGTACCGAGCTCGA
>JGI24923J38494_100095_pt1 | contig 25781 bp, 21 predicted proteins | sample LinPFosplate11_FD_38494 | JGI IMG/M metagenome (IMG submission 38494) | reverse complement strand
TCATGGCCTACAACCGCTGCGTTGGCACCCGGTACTGCTCGAATAACTGCCCGTACAAGGTGCGTCGGTTCAACTACTACGACTACAATCGCCGGCCGTTTGGCGTTGAGGATGGCGAGCGCAAGCCGGGAACCTTTTTCAACGACGACAACGACCTGAACAACAGCCCGCTCCATCCCGGCAACAAGAGTTCCAACGGCGAGTGGGAACTGGTGCGCTGGTACAAGGATCCCTCCCGTGGGAGTGTGCCGGGGCTGGACGACGGCAAGAAAGAAAACGGCGAATTTGATCCCGAGTGGGACTTGATCAAGCTCTCGAAGAACCCGGACGTGACGGTGCGCATGCGCGGCGTGATGGAAAAATGCACCTACTGCGTGCAGAGAATCCAGCAGGGCAAGATTGAGCAAAAAGTCGCGGCGAGGGACACGGACAACGTCAAGGTGCCGGATGGCAAGATCAAGACGGCGTGCGAGCAGGTTTGCCCGGCGGACGCCATCGCGTTCGGCGATATCTCGGACAAGGAGAGCGAGGTTTACCGGCTCAAGCGGCAAAACCGCAACTACTCCGTGCTGGGTTTTCTGGACACGCGCCCGCGAACGACTTACCTGGCCAAGCTCAGGAATCCGAATGAGCACATGCCGGATTACTATGAGATTCCGAATTCTGTCACGGAATACAACGACAAGAACCACGGAAGCGTTTTCGGCGGTGCGACAGATGGGGAAGCCAAGGGGCATGAGAAGGAGGCCAAGCACTGATGGCTGACCATTCGGCTCCTTCATCCGTTACGATCGCGCCGCCTCCGGTGGAACTGGAGCGCGAGCCCTTGGTGGCCAACCAGCGCTCGATCGGCTGGCTCTCTGACACGGTGGCCAACGTCATCGAGGACAAGACGCCAAGATGGTGGTGGATTGCCATTACCATCAGTGGCCTCACGTCACTAGGGCTGCCGCTTGGCTTGATTTACCTGATCTCGACCGGCGTGGGTGTCTGGGGGTTGAACCACCCGGTCGCATGGGGTTGGGCCATTGTGAACTTCGTCTGGTGGATCGGCATCGGGCACGCCGGCACGCTGATCTCTGCCATCCTGTTTTTGCTGCGCCAGAAATGGCGAACCTCGATCAACCGCGCGGCGGAGGCGATGACGATTTTTGCGGTGATGTGCGCCGGGATTTTCCCCGGGATTCATGTTGGCCGTGTTTGGTTTGACTGGTGGCTGTTCCCGATTCCCAATGCCCACTCGATCTGGCCGCAGTTCCGCTCGCCGCTGTTGTGGGACGTGTTCGCGGTCTCGACCTACTTCACCGTGTCTGTGTTGTTCTGGTACATGGGCCTGATCCCCGATCTGGCCACCATGCGGGATCGTTTCCGCAAAGTCGCCGGCAAGGTGGCTGCGCCCGCCGCGCGGTTACGCAACAAGGTTGCCCAGATTTTTTACGGGTTGTTCTCGCTTGGCTGGACCGGCTCGAACCGCCACTGGCGCAACTACGAAAAAGCGTACCTGCTCCTGGCCGGCCTCTCGACGCCGCTGGTGTTGTCGGTGCACTCGATCGTGTCATTTGACTTTGCCGTGTCGCAGTTGCCGGGTTGGCACACGACGATCTTCCCACCGTACTTCGTGGCCGGCGCCGTGTTTTCCGGCTTCGGCATGGTGATGACCCTCATGATACCGCTTCGCGCGCTGTACAAGGGCATGGACGAAATCGTGACCACCCGCCACCTGGAGCTGATGTGCAAGGTGACCCTGACAACCGGATCGATCGTCGGTTATGCCTACGGCATGGAGTTTTTCATCGCCTACTACAGTGGCAACCCCTACGAGTTGTACGCCTTCAAGAACCGTGCGTTCGGTGATTATTATTGGTCCTACTGGTTGATGGTCAGTTGTAATGTTGTCTCACCCCACCTGTTTTGGTTCAAGTGGTGCCGCACAACGCCCTGGTTTATCTGGATTGTGACCATCTTCGTGAACATCGGCATGTGGATGGAGCGTTTCGTCATCGTGGTAACCTCGCTCCACAACGACTACATGCCGGGCAACTGGGGTTACTACTCACCGACCTGGGTGGATGTATGCACTTACATCGGCACGATGGGTTTCTTTATGACTTTGTTCCTGTTGTTCTGCCGGTTTCTGCCGTTGATCGCCATATCCGAGGTCAAGGGCGTCACGCCGTTTGCAGATCCGCATCACCCGTTGGGAGGAGCTAAACAGTGATGGACTCTTTGGACGACTACCAGATTCCGTACGGCTTGATGGCTGAGTTCGACACCCCGGCCGATGTCTTGCACGCTGCAGAGAAAGTGCACGCTGCCGGCTACACGCGATGGGATACGCACACGCCGTTCCCGATACACGGAATGGATGATGCCATGGGCCTGAAAAATTCCGGCGTTGGTTGGTTCACTTTTCTCGGGGGGCTGTGCGGTTTCTTCGGGGGCATGCTGATGATCTGGTACATGAACTCGTATGATTACGGCCTGCCTGTCGGAGGCAAGCCCAACTTCAGCCCGTTCTCATCCTTTCCGGTTGCCTACGAGATGACCATCCTGTTCGGTGCCTTTGGCTCGCTGGGAGGGATGCTGTTTCTGAACCGGCTGCCGCGACTGCATCATCCCCTGTTGAAAAACCTGCGTTTCGCGGAGGCGACGCACGACAAGTTTTACGTCGTCATCGAGGCCGCCGACCCGAAGTACGAAGAAGAGGAAACCCGCGAACTGCTGAAGAAGACCGGCAGCAGGCACATTGAACTGGTGAACGAATAATGCGCTATTTCATCACAGGATTCGCAGTCATTGTTTGCTTGGTCATAACCACGGCAGGATTTCGGGGGGCGTTCACCCGCAACAGCCCGATTGAGGTGTTTCCGGACATGGATCGCCAGGCCAAGGTCCGGCCTCAGGCACCAAACCTTTTCGATGAAGTATTTGGGGCGGGGGACGGGCGCGGTTCCCGACTGCCTGTGGCCGGCTCGGTGGCACGGGGCGCGGCAGTGGATGATCAACCGGCGAATACGGGCCGCAAGGAGGGCTCGGAGGATTGGGTGGAAGTCAATCCGCTCGGGGTGAATGCGGATACGCTTGAACGCGGCCGCGAACGGTACACCATCTATTGCGCGGTCTGCCATGGCCAAGCGGGTGACGGCGGCGGTATCGTGACACAGTACAGCCTCATCACGGCGGACCTACACCAACACCGCCTGGTTCAGGCGCAGGACGGTTACTTGTTCGACGTCATCAGCAATGGATTCAACGCAACGACCAACGCAGTGGGGATCACCTACACCCGAATGCCCGCCTACAAGAGCAAGATTTCAGCCGAGGATCGATGGGCGATCATCGGCTACGTCCGGGCGTTGCAATACAGCCAGTTGGGCAAACTGAATGAGGTGACAGACCTCGACAAAAAGGCCGGGTTGCAAAAGGCGCTCGAGAGCAATTAACCGGCAAGAGATTTTATTCGTTTAATGACCGCAAAGAAAAAAACCAGCGCCAAGAAGGTGGAACCGGAACTGAAGCTCCCAACGTGGGCGGATAAGATTCCGTTGATCCTGCTTGCCGTGGGTGCGGTGCTGGTGGTTGCTGGTTTTGCGGCGGATCGATCGCACTTTGCTCATGCGTGGCTGGTGTCTTTCATGTTCTACCTGAGCATTTGCCTGGGGGCCTTTTTTCTCGTGTTGCTGCATTACCTGTTTGACTCCTACTGGATCGTCTCGATCCGGCGGGTGGCGGAGCACTTGGCCTGTTTGTTGCCGTTGATGGCGGTATTGTTTGTCCCCATCGCCATCTGGTCTGGAATGGAGTTCGTTGTGGTGGAACAGGACGCCGCTGTTCACCACGAGGAAGAGGAGCAAAAAGCCAGCGAAGCAACCGAGAAGGCTTCTTCCGTCAATGATGACAAACACGGAACCGATCATCACGAAGCAGCGGCACACAGCGATGAAGGCAAGCGGGCCTTTTACGACTGGATGAGATCGGAGAGAAAGCACAGTGACACCGGCAAGACCCATGACCATGCCTGGTATGCAAAGAAGGGGTACTTGAGCACCGAATTCTGGCATTTGCGCTGGGTGTTCTGTTTTGCCATTTGGGGATTCTTTACCTGGATGCTTCGGAAATATTCCCTGGAGCAGGACAAGACGGGTGCCGCGGATTGCACCCGGAAATGCCGCGTGCTGGCGGCGACCGGTATTTTTGTCTTCGCCGCCACGCTGACTATTGGTTCCATCGACTGGATGAAGGGTCTCGAGTACCAGTGGTTCTCCACCATGTTCGGCGTGTACTACTTTGCCGGCAGTGTCTGGACGTCGTTGATCACAATTTACATGATCACGTTGTTTCTCAAGAAAACCGGGCCGCTCAAGGACATCGTTCGCGACTCCACGCTCAAGGACAACGCCACGCTATTTTTCGCCTTCACGGTGTTTTACGCCTACATCCATTTTTCGCAGTATTTCCTGATCTGGAATGCCGCCATCCCGGAGGAGACGTTCTGGTACGTGAAGCGCGAGGACGGCCCGTGGTGGAACGTCGGTATGCTGATCATCTTCGGCCATTTCTTTGTGCCGTTCCTGATGCTACTGCGCATCGACGTTAAGACGCGGCCGGAGGTCATGATTACCGTGGCTGTGCTGGCTTGGTTCCTGCACTTTTGCGACATGAGCTACAATATCATGCCGGTGATCCACCGTTTCGGTGGCTGGATGGAGCACATCTGGATCGATGTCGGCTGCCTCGCACTGATGGGCGGCGCGTTGTCCATGGTGTTCATCCACTTTTTTAAGCAGCACCCGCCGTACCCGCAGAAGGATCCGCGAATCGCGGAGACGATGGGCGTCTATGTTCCGCTTCGTTCGGAAGCCAAGGCGGCAGGTAAATAATGAGCGACGAATATTACAATCACGACGGCGAGGGATCCGGGTTTTTCAGCCTGATTCTCTTGGCCGTGTTTTTGCTGGGTGGCTTTGTGGTGGCCCGTGTGTATGAGCCGGGGCAGGCCATTGGCGCGGATGCGGCCAAGGCGCGCTTGGCCAAGCGCGAAAAGATCGAGACCGCCGCCAGTGGCAGGCTTGCCGGCCACGCAGTGGTCAGCAAGGAGAAAAATTTTGTGAGCCTGCCGATCGGCACGGCTGTGACCAAGGTGGCCGAGCTGGGCAGCGAGGGAACACGCGCCGCCCTGGTCGAGCGCAGCATCGAGAAGGACGGCAAGTACGAGGCACCCAAGCCGGTGGATGTCTCTGGTGTTGACCTGGCTGACCTGGCTGACCTGGCTGACCCGGCCCTGATCGCCAAAGGCAAGATTCTGTTCATGACCAAGACCTGTAAACTTTGCCACACGGTTGATCCGGCCATCCCCTCGACACTAGGCCTGGTCTATAAGTCGCCACAATTTATAGGCGACTTTTGGGGCAAGGAACGAGAGGTGTACATCGGTTTTTATCCTGAACTGCTATTTAAGGCGCCGATACAGAAGGTCGTGTTTAATGAGCAGTATTTCATCGAGTCGGTAAAATTGCCCTTAGAAAAGGTGGTGAAAGGGGTGTTGGCTCCAATGTCTTTTGCGTCGGATTTGGTGAACGACGAGGAAATCCTGGCCCTGATGGCCTACGTGAAGTCCCTTAGCAAATAGATGAGTAGCGAACCCAAAGAGGACAAGGCAAAGATGGACCCGCGCGAGGCGGTGGATCGCTCCTGCCGTGGTCCGGTGTTGTTTCTGGCTTTCAGCGCCGTCGCCTGGCTGCTGGTGTACAGCCTGTTTGCGCTGCTGGCCGGCGTCAAGGTGCACGCCTCCGGCATGATGGCCGACAGCGCCTGGCTGGCTTATGGCCGCATCCAGCCCGCCTCGCAGTTGGCGCTGCAGTTCGGATTTCTCGTGCAACTCGGCTTGGCCGTCTCGGCTTGGATTCTCAGTCATCGCGGCAAGACCGTCCTGGTTGATGGTGGTTACTTGATCTTCGGTGGGATGCTCTGGAATGCCGGCGTCACGCTGGGTTTCCTCGGCATCCTGGCCGGCAACGCCAGCGGGCTGGAGGGGTTGCAGATGCCGGGCAAGGTGTTGCCGCTGCTGTTTTTCGGGTTCGTGCTCGTGGGCCTGAGCCTGGTGCAGACGAACAATCGGCGTACCAACGAGGAGATGAGCCCGGCGCAGTGGTTCCTGTTCGCGGCCACGCTGTGGCTGCCGTGGGTGCTTGGCGGTTCGTATTTGCTGATTCATTTCTTCCATGCCAAGGGAGTGGTGGCCAACATCGTCGATTGGTGGTTCATCCAGAATTTCGCCAAGGTTTACCTGACGTTCGTTGGGTTGGGCACGCTGTTTCACTTTCTGTCCGCCTTGAGCGGCCGCCAACTGGTGGGGCGCGGCCACGCGCAGCTTGCGTTCTGGCTGCTGCTGCTGTTTGGCTCAGTCGGCGGCGTGAGTCCGGGCGCACCGGTACCCGCTTGGTTGCCGGCATTGAGCACGGTGACAGCTGTCTTTTATTTCTTCGGCGTGATCGCGGCGTGGGTGAGTCTCTCGCGAACAGTCAATGGTGCCTCCGCTGCGAACGACGAGGACAGCCTGGCCTACAACTTGATGCGCCTGGCCGCTCTTGTGTTTATCTCGGCGAGTGTGTTGAACGTGTTCTTCGCGTTCCCCGGGCCGGGGAGCACGGCGGAGTTCACGACATACGGCCCCGCGATGGAGTTGCTTTTCAACCTCGGCTTCGTGGGACTGACACTGATCGCCGCGCTTTACCATATTTTCCCGCGCCTGGCCGGGATGGACTTCTCTCCAAGAATGACGGGGATTCAAACCGTGGCCATCGTCTTCGGTTTGTTTGGGGCCACGTTGCCGAGTGCCCTGGGGGGGCTGATGTCCGGCGACGCGGTGCTGGGCTCCGGATTTTATTTCGCCAGCCTGGGCGACGTGTTCCTTTTCGTGGGAAGCTTGATTTTATTCCTGAACTTCCTGAGAGCCATCCTGTTCGCGATGAAAAATTGTGATTGCCTTGCTGGTTTTTGCGGCAAGGCCAATACGAAGGAGGCCAACGCATGACGATTGGATTGAGTTTTTTATTGGGCCTTCTGGCCAGTTCGGTTTCCTACTTCATGCTTGGCCTGTGGTGGCCTGTTGCCGTGGTCGTGGGGCTGTTCGCATGGCTCGCCTTTGGCCTGCTCGACGTGAAGATGGACAGCACCTTCACCCTGCTGGGCGGGTTGCTACTGGTTTTTTGTGTGTCACTTTCCGCGATGGTCTTTCGCGCCAGCGACCAGTTGAGCGGGTTGCAGTACATCGACACCCAGTCCGAGGATGGGATCGAGTTTCGCTATCCTGTGCCTCTGCTCGGCAATGCCCGCTACGGCGAGGCGATTTACAAGGCCAACGGCTGTGCTGCATGCCACACCCAGCAGGTGACTCACGAGAGTGTCGTGCTGGATGTCAAGGCAATGGCCGGTAAGAAAAATCTCGCCGCAGTGCAGGAGGCGATCAGCCGGTTTCACAAGGTGACCGGTCGGGATGCTTCCAGCGGTGCTGCGCTTGGTTTGCCGGTTGGCGAATGGGGAACAGTGGTCAACGATGCCAACGCTGTGGATGCCTCGAAGGCCCGCTATTTCCTGGCCGCGGCGGGTGCCTCGGTGGATGTGCAGGTGCGTTTTCGTGGTGAAGACCTGACACAGCACGACCTCCTGAACCCCCGCGGACGCGGCTGGGGCAAGCGTCGCTCCGTGGCGCAGGACTATCTGTTTGCCGAGCCGCCGATGCTCGGATCGGTTCGGATCGGGCCCGACCTGGCCAACGTCGGGGCACGATACTCTCGAGACGTACTGATGCGCATACTCCTGAACCCGAAAATCATAAGGAAAGACAACAAGATGCCGCAGCATCGATTTCTCTTCGAGAAAGCCGATGAAGATGATCAAGGCCAGCATATCATAAATGATGTTATTGTTTTAAAGGATATTTTGCTTCGGGATGTTGGGGCAGATGCTGTCAAAATCATCAAAGTGCATGTTGCAATTGGTGATTTGATCGAGAAAGGAAAACCGATTATCAGTGTCAAGTTAGAAGAAACCCAAATGGATATACCCAACTTAGACGACGAGAAGATTTCAGCCTTCCTCGAGAAAAAGAAGCGAGAGTCCAAACGCTTCGTCAACGCGGGAGGCGGTCTCATCTCCTCCCCGTTCGAGGGAATAATTAAAGAGTTGAAAGTTTCTTCCGGTAATACTGTAAAAGCTGGTGATTTGGTTTTGATCATGGAAGTTGCTGAACGCTACAAGCCCACCGAAAATGCCGAGGCATTGGTCGATTATTTATTGAGCCTGAAGAGCGCGAACTACCCGTTGCCCGAGGCGCCGATCAACCAACCGTACACGTCCTCCATGCCGAAGCCTGCTCCAGTCGCTACTCCAGCCGATGCCACGGCCCCTGCTGAAGCGGCAGACACAGTAAAGCCCGACGAAGCCGGCAAGTAACCCAGCATTTCACGAGCAAAGATGGCGGCCAAAAAAACCAACGAAGAAACTGAAACAGCCAACGCCGAAGTGGCCGGCCCGGCACCGTGGGTCTTTGTCCTCATGGTGGTGACTTTTTACTGGGCCATCAATTATCTGGACGGTCACGGCGGCGGCTTCAACGCCAAGGTGTATGCGCCGCACAAGGACGCCGCCGTGGTGGCGAGTCTCAAGGTGCAAAAAACCCCGGAGGAACAGGCCTTCGAGAGTGGCGCCCGGATTTTTCGGGGCATTTGCGCCGCCTGTCACCAGCCGAATGGCAGGGGCAACGCCAACGCCGGTTATCCACCGTTGGTCGATTCCGAGTGGGTACTGAACGATTCGCCGAGTTGGGCCATTGCGATCGTTTCCAAGGGTCTTCAAGGCCCCATCGAGGTGGACGGGCAAATCTATAACAAGGTGGCGATGCCGTCACAGGGAGCCGCGTTGAGCGATGAGGACATCGCCAATGTCATCAGTTATATCCGTCGCAACAGCGACTGGGGAGATGCGCACAGCAAACCACTGGTGACCCTCGAACAGGTCAAGGCTGTCCGCGAGACAATCGCCGATCGCACCGCGCCATGGACGGCTGCGGAACTGGTTCAACAGTTCCCCGACGAGCAGTAGGCCCGCAACACAATTTTCGACTGGCGGTCCAACGGCCGCCTTTTTTTGTGCCGGGAGAACCGGCGCAAATGCGGCTTGGCTGTCATCTGTAATTCCGTTTCAATTGCTTCCAGCTGTTCGTGCAACGATTCACACAGGATGACTTCCCGCTATTTGTCCATCGACCTCGGCGCTGAGAGTGGCCGGGTGATGCTCGGCACGCTCGAGGACGGCCGCATCGCGCCCGAGGAGCTTTCCCGCTTCAGCAACACGCCGATCCGCGATGGCGATCGGATGTACTGGAACATCCCGGCGCTGCTCGATGGCATCCGCGCCGGCTTGGCCAGTGCCGGTGCGCTTGGCCAAGTGATCACCAGCGTCAGCGCCGACGCGTGGGGCGTGGACTACGTGCTCCTCGATGCAGCCGGCGAGATCATCGAGCCGGTCTTTCACTACCGCGATCCGCGCACCGCCGAGGCCGAAAAAACCGTCCTCGCCAAGGTCGATTGGCCCACGCTGTTCGAGGAGACCGGTGTTCAGTACATGCTGCTCAACACCAGCATCCAGTTGTGCGCCGAGCCGCCCGCTCGCTTGGCCAAGGCCGCGCAACTGCTAACGATCGCCGACGCGATCAACTATCTGCTCAGCGGCGTCGGTAAAATTGAGTTGTCGATGGCCAGCACCACCCAGCTTTACAACCCACGACTGGCCAAGTGGAGCGAACGCCTCATCGACGCGCTGGGGCTACCCAACGCCATGTTTCCCGAGGTCGCCGCGCCCGCGACAACGCTTGGCCCGCTCAAGCCCGAATTGGCCTCGGAAACCGGCTTGGCCAACCTCAACGTCGTTGCCTCGCTCTCGCACGACACCGCCTGCGCCGTCGCCGCGTGCCCGGCTGAGGGAGAGCGCTGGGCCTATATCAGCTCCGGCACCTGGTCGCTGATGGGGCTGGAGATTCCTGAGCCGATAATCACCGACGCCTGCCGCGAACTGAACTTCACCAACGAGATCGGCTACGGCGGCTCCATCCGGTTGCTTAAAAATATCATCGGACTTTGGCTTGTGCAGGAATGCCGTCGTGCCTGGGCCGCGCAGGGTAACGAGTACAGCTACGCCGATTTGGCTGAGCAAGCCGCTGCCGCCGAGCCGTATGTTTCCGTGCTCAACCCGTCCGACCCCCGGTTCCTCGCGCCGGATGACATGCCGCAACGCATCGCCGACACTTGCCGCGAAACCGGCCAACCGATCCCCGGGACGCCCGGTGCCGTAGTCCGCTGTGCGCTGGAAAGCCTCTCGCTGCTTTACGCGCGCACCCTTCGTGAGTCCGAGAAACTCGTTGGCTGGCGGGCCAACACGGTGCACATCGTTGGCGGAGGCAGCCGCAACGAATTGCTCAACCAGTTGACCGCCGACGCCGCGAACATCCGGGTCGTCGCCGGCCCGGCGGAGGCCACAGCCTCCGGCAACATCCTCGTGCAGGCCATCGCCGCCGGGGCCGTCAGGGATCTCGCCGAGGCTCGGAAAATCGTCCGCAACTCATTCGACACCAAAACCTTCGAGCCGAACCCGTCTGAAGCCATCGAGGCGGCCCGAACCCGTTTCAACCAACTCTGAACCGATGCCAGACGATTCACTTCACCACTATCTCAGCCAGCAAGGCGCGCAGTTTGGCGGCGTCGCCGGCGAACAGGTCGCCCAAAACTACGGCGACACGAACGCCGAACACTCGGCGCTGATCGAGTCCGTTGCCCTCGTCGATCTTTCCTTTCGCGGTTGTCTCGCCGTGCTGGGCGATGACCGGGTGAAGTTCATCAACGGTCAGGTCACCAATGAGGTCGCCGGGCTAAAGTCGGGCCAGGGCTGCTACGCCGCGCTCGTCAACGCCAAGGCCAAAATGCAGGCCGACCTGCACGTGTACCGGCTCGACGACGAGTTGATCCTCGACTTCGAGCCGGGCCTGCTGGATGCCGTGACCGAGCGACTCGAGAGCCACGTCGTCGCCGACCAAGTCGAACTCATCGACGCTTCGCCACACTTCGGTTTGCTCAGTTTGCAGGGGCCGAAGACGGCCGATGCGCTAGCGTCGCTTGGCTTGGCCTTGCCCGGGGAACCGTTCGCGCACGCCAAGTTGCCGCTCGACGGCTTGGGCGAAGTTTACGTGATGAACAACGGCAGATACGGAACCGCCGGTTGCGACCTGTACATTTCCACTGGGCACTTGGGCGAGGCCGCCGCGCGCTTGGCCAAGGCGGTCGAAGGGCAGGGAGGCCGCTTGGCCGGTTGGCAGGCGGCCGAGATTGCGCGGGTCGAGGCAGGCATCCCGCGATTCGGCATAGACATGGACAACAAAACTCTGCCGCCCGAGGCCGGCCTCGAGACCCGAGCCATCAGTTACACGAAGGGCTGCTACATCGGGCAGGAAATTATCGCACGAATCCGCACCTACGGCCGCGTCAACCGAACCCTAGCTGGTTACCGTTTGGATGTCGACTTGGCCTCCGGAACTCAACTCACCGACGACTCCGGCAAGACGGTTGGCACGCTGACCAGCGTGATCGACTCTCCGCAGTTTGGCCCGATCGCTCTCGGCTTGGCCAAGCGCGGCAGTGAAACCTCCGGCCAAGTCTTGACCGCACGGGAGCCTGCCCAAGGCCAGGCCACCGTCGCCGAAATCCCTTTTCGCTGACTCCGCAGCGCTTGGCTTATTCGCTGGGGGGGTGGAGTTGTTTCTCGGAGTGGGCGATGATGGCGCAGACGGCGGCGTCGCCCGTGACGTTGGTCGTGGTTCGCAGCATGTCGAGGATGCGATCCACGCCGAGGATGAGCGCAATGCCTTCCCCGGGAATACCCACGGCCTCAAGGATGATGACCAGCATGATGATCCCGGCTCCAGGTACAGCGGCGGTGCCGATGGAAGCCAGCACGGCGGTGATGACGATGGTGAGTTGGGCGTTCATGTCCAATGACATGCCGGAGGCTTGCGCGATGAACACCGCCGCGACCGCTTGGTAAAGGGCCGTGCCGTCCATATTGATGGTCGCGCCAAGAGGGAGAACGAAGGAGGTGGTTTCCTTTGAGGCGCCCAGTTTCTCTTTGCACTGGCGCATGGTGACCGGCAGCGTGGCACCGCTTGAACTGGTGGAGAAGGCGAGTAGTTGCGCCGGCGCGATCGCCTTGAAGAATTGCGGAATCTTCAACGGCGTCCAAAGTTTCAGCAGCCCAAGGTAAACGATGGCGATGTGCAGCAGCAGCCCGATGATCACCGCGATGCAATAGTAGCCCAGCGACCAGAGCACCGCCCCGATCTGCCCAAGGTTGGCCTCGCCCCCTTCGCCGACTGCGAGGCTGGTGATGGTTTTTGTGATGAGCGCAAACACGCCGATCGGCGCCATGAGCATGATCATGTTCACCAGCTTGATGACTACCGCCTGCATGCCTTCGAACAGCGAGAGCACCGGCTTTCGATGTTCGCTGCTCACTTGCACCAACGAAATGCCGATGAGCAACGAAACGAAGACGAGTTGCAGCATGTTGCGGTTGCTCGATGCCGAGCCGAAAAAATTGTCCGGCACCATATCCACCAACGGCTGCAGCGGGCCGCGTTGGCGGGCGGCCTCGGTGCTGTCGCCCTTGGCCTTGGCAGCGGCGTTGGCTTGGAATTGTGCCTTGAGCTTGTCTCTGGCATCGGGGGGGAGTTTGTCGCCAGGGTTGATCGTATTCACCACCAGCAGGCCGATGGTGACGGCGACGGCGGTGGTGGCAATGTAGAGGCCGATGGTCTTGCCGCCCATGCGCGACAGTTTTTTAAAATCGGAGAGGGACGCCACGCCGGCGACGAGGGAGGTGAGGACCAGCGGCACGGCAATGAGCTTGAGCAGATTCATGAAAATGTCGCCAAAGGGAACGACCCAGTTGTTCGATAATTTCACCCAGCTAAATTGGGCAGCTCTCTCGGTTAATTCCCAATTGTCCAGCGCCCTATAGGCGATGGCCTCTGAGTTGGAGTTCGTGATGGTGGTATAAAGTTTACCGTCAGGGCCAGCGACTGATCCGTCGTCATCGAGCATTACGACGGCGATGGCAAAAAGAAGCCCGAGGATCATCCCGAGGATGATCTGCCAGTGGAGTTTCCGGTACCATTTCATGCCTGAACGACAGGAGGGTAGGGGGGAAGCCGTAGCGAGAGAAGAACTTTAGGCGTCGTCGGCCGCTGGTTTGTCTTTGTTGGCGAGCTGTTTTTCCAGTTCGCGGACGCGCTTGATCAACTCGGGGAGTTGTTGGGCGGCGATGAGTTGGCGCTTGGCTTGAAAATTGGGGATCGCGGGGAAGCCCATGTACTGCTTGCCGCCCTCGAGATTATTCAGCACCGTGGACTTGGCAGCGATCATGGCTTTCGGTCCGATTGTGATGTGCCCGAGGATTCCCACTTGACCCCCGAGCATAGAGTATTCGCCGATTTGGGCGCTGCCGCCGATACCATTTTGAGCGACGATAATGCAGTGTTTGCCAATGACGACGTTGTGGGCGATCTGCACGAGGTTGTCGATCTTGGTGCCTTCGCCGATGAGGGTGTCGCCGAGTGCGCCGCGATCAACAGTGCAGTTGGCCCCGATCTCGACGTCGTTCTCGATCACGACGCCGCCGACTTGCGGGATTTTGCGGTGATGATCCTGATCAAAAACATAACCGTAGCCATCGGAGCCGATGACGGTGCCGGCGTGAATGCGGACACGGTCGCCGATCCGGCACTGCGAGTAAATTGTGACGTTGGCAAACAGGCGCACCGCTTGGCCAAGCACCGATTGGTCGCCGACGGTGCAGTTGGCCTCGAGCACCGATTGGTCGCCGATGGCGGCACTTTCACCGATGACGCAGTTCGGGCCGATGTGCGCCGTGCCGGCGACTTGGGCTGAGTCGGCGATGACGGCGCTTGGGTGGATGCCGGGGGCAAATTCTTTCTCCGGAAAGAGCAGTGGCAGCACTCGGGCGAAGGCGATGCGGGCATTCTTCACTCGGATGACTGTCTTCGTCTCGGAGGCGAATTCCTCGGGGGCAAGGATGGCGCTCGCTGGGCTCTCCTCGGCCAAGCGGAAGTATTTTTCGTTCTCGGCGAAGGTGAGGTCGCCCGGCTTGGCCGCGTCGGCCTGGGCGAAGCCGGCAAGCTCGATGCCGCCGTCGCCAACGACTTCTCCCCCGATTTGTTCGGCGATCTCGCTGGCGGTGAATTTCATATGGCGTCAGATATTGCGCTCCTCGATGACGGCATTGCCTTCGCCGAGGACGATGATGCGCGGCTTGTGGTTCGGCGCGGATTTCCCGTCGAGCAAGCCGAAGAACATGATGGTTAAACGGTCGCCGGCCTGGCCAAGGTGCGCCGTGGCGCCGTTGAGGACAATGTCGCCGGAGTCGCGCTTGCCGGGGATCGCGTAGGTCTCGAACCGGTTGCCGTTGGCCAGGTTGCCGCAGACAACACGCTCGAACGGGAGGAGGCGCACCTTGTCCATCAAGTCATGGTCAATGGTGAGGCTGCCCTCGTATTTGACGTTGGCATCGGTCACCAGCGCCCTGTGTAATTTTCCCTTGAGCAGATGAATCTGCATGGTCATCTATAACTTGGTTCACAAGCCACCGTTGACTTGTCGCACGGCACCCACTATAAATCGCGTCCGCCCTGAGGCAAACATCTTTCAATAAATCAGTTCGTTTAACCTAAAATTATGAGCAGAAAAATTCGTTACGGAATGGTCGGCGGCGGCCGCGGCGCATTCATCGGCGGGGTGCACCGTATCGCCGCAAACATGGATGGCCAGATCGAGTTGGTGTGCGGCGCGTTTTCGTCCAGCCCCAAAAAATCCAAAGCCAGCGGCAGGGATTTCTTCCTCCCGGCCAGGCGCTGTTACGGCACATTTGAGGAGATGATCGAGAGGGAGTCCGCGTTGCCGGCGGAGGAGCGGATGGATTTCGTGTCCATCGTCACACCCAACCACATGCATTTTCCGCCGGCCAAGATGGCGCTGGAGAACGGCTTCCACGTGCTGAGCGACAAGCCCGCCACCTTCAGCCTCAAGGAGGCCAAGGCGCTCGAGAAGCTCATCAAAAAAAGCAAGTGCCTCTACGGCCTCACCCATAATTACACCGGCTACCCGCTCGTGAAAGAAGCGCGTCACATGGTCGCCACCGGCAAGCTCGGCAAGATTCGCAAGGTCGTCGTCGAGTACCCGCAGGGCTGGCTCGCCACTCGGCTGGAGTTGACCGGCCAGAAACAGGCCGGTTGGCGCACCGACCCCAAGCGCAGCGGTGCCGCCGGCTGCATCGGCGACATTGGCACGCACGCCGAGAACCTCGCCGAGTACATCACCGGCCTGAAAATCAAGGAACTCGCCGCCGATCTCACCGCATTTGTCAGTGGACGCAAACTCGATGACGATGGCAACGTGCTGCTCCGTTTCACCGGCGGCGCCAAGGGCGTGCTGCACAGTTCGCAGATTTCTGTGGGCGAAGAAAATAATCTCAACATCCGCGTGTACGGCGAGCGCGGTAGCCTCGAGTGGCACCAGAACGAGCCGAACACCATGCTTCTCAAGTGGCCCGACCAGCCGATGCAGGTTTACCGAACCGGCAACGGCTACCTCGGTGCCGCCGCTGCCAACGCCGCCCGCACCCCGCCGTCGCACCCCGAGGGCTACCTCGAGGCGTTCGCGAATATTTACGTGAACTTTGCCAACCACATCCGCGCCAAGCTCGACCGCCGCAAACTGGCCAAGGACGACCCCGCGCTGGACTACCCGAAAATCAAGGACGGCATACGAGGCATGGCCTTCATCGAGGCCGTCGTGAAGTCGTCCAAAAACAACGCCCGCTGGACCAAGCTGGGGTGATTTCGGTGGCGAGTGCCGCCGCTTGGCCAAGCGCTTGTTTGACATGGCAACCATTGGAGTAGGAATCATCGGCTGCGGCGGCATTGCGCTGCAGAATCATCTTCCGGGACTGGAACTCTGTCCGGACACAAGGCTGGTGGGGTTGTGCGACAATAGCGCCGAAGTACTCGAACGCGCCGTTCAGCAAACCGGCGTCCCGGTGCACACGCAGGATTACAACGAACTCGTTCAGCGCGACGACATTCACGCTGTCATCATCGCCACGCCGAACTTCACCCACGCGCCGATGGCGATTGCCGCCGCCAAAAACGGCAAGCACGTCCTCTGCGAAAAGCCGCTTGGCATGAACCGTCAGGAGACGCTCGACATGTTCCGTTGCGCCAGCGAGAACAATGTCCGCCACATGACCGCGTTCACCTATCGCTTTGTGCCGGCGATGCGCTACATGAAACACCTCGTCGAGAACGGCGATATCGGTCAGCCGTATCACATCCGCACCTGCCGTCTTCAGGACTGGGGCGACCGCAGCATCGGCTGGCGGCAGCTCAGCCACATGGCCGGCTCGGGCGAACTGGGCGACATGCTTTCGCACCGGCTCGACTATGCGCATTTTCTCATTGGCGACATGAAACGCCTCACCGCCGACACACGCCGATTCATCGACGACAGGCAGGGGCTCGAGTCCGATCTCGAGGACTGGGTCACCGTGATCGCCGAGTTTGAAAACCAGGCAACCGGCGTGCTCGAGAGCAGCAAGCTGGCCACGGGTCGTGGTGAGGGTGCTCGCAGCCAGGATTATTGCGAGATCAACGGTAGCGAGGCAACGATGGTGTTCCAGCTCGCAAACCCCAACCAATTTCAAATTGCGCGCAGGGGCCAGGCCGGCCTGGAGACAGTCGATGTTCCCCGTGAGTTCCTCACTTGGCCGGGCAGCAGCCGGGATCCTTCGCAGGGCGATCCCGGCATCGCCTTTCGCTGGGATCAGGATTTTGAGTTCATCGACGCCATTCAAAACCGGCGCGAGTGCAATCCGTCCTTCCTCCAGGGCGCACGCGCCCAAACCGTGATGGACCTTGCGCTCAAGGCGGCTGCCGAGAAAACCTGGTTCGACGTGGAGTACCCCGAGGGCTAAGTCATGCGACACCGGTTGGCCAAGCTGATTTGTCTGTTTGCGCTCGGCTTAACGGCGTTTGGCCAAACGCGAGCCGCGGATCGTAGCTTGGCCAAGCCAAATATAGTCATCCTGTTGGCGGATGACCTGGGTTATGGGGAACTGGGCTGCCAGGGGAACACGGAGATTCCCACGCCGCACATCGACTCAATTGCAGCCAATGGCGTTCGATTCACCAACGGCTACGTCACGGCACCGTTTTGCAGTGCCTCAAGGGCGGGCCTAATAACGGGACGATATCAAACCCGCTTCGGCTATGAGTTCAATCCCATTGGCCATCGCAACGAGCTTCCCGGCGTCGGATTGCCGCAGGGCGAGGAGACACTGGCGGAGCGACTGCGGCAGGCTGGATATGTCAGCGGCTTGATTGGCAAATGGCACCTGGGCGGGCACGCCGAGTTTCATCCATACCGGCATGGCTTCGATGAGTTTTTCGGTTTCACCCATGAGGGGCACTACTTCGTGCCTCCACCGTGGGACGGCGTGACAACCTGGCTGCGTCGCAACGTGTTGCCAGGGGGCGGCAAGGGGCGATTCACGAGTGCCGACGGCAGAGTCATCTACTCCACCCACATGAATGGGACTGAGCCGGCTTATGACGCCAACAACCCGATCGTTCGTGGCGGCCAGCCGGTGGTGGAGGAAGCCTACCTCACCGATGCCTTCACCCGGGAGGCGGTGGACTTTATCGGCCGCAACAAGGACAGGCCGTTTTTCCTGCTGCTCGCCTACAACGCCGTGCACAGCCCGATGCAGGGTGCCGATGCCTACATGGAAAAGTTTGCGCACATCCAGGACATTCACCGGCGCATCTTCGCTGCAATGTTGTCTAACATGGACAACGGCATAGGTGCCGTGTTGGCCAAGTTGCGCAGGGAGCAACTGGAGGAAAACACACTCATCTTTTTCCTCAGCGACAATGGCGGCCCAACCAAGGAACTCACCTCCAGTAACAAACCATTGCGTGACGGAAAGGGGAGTGTTTACGAGGGAGGCTTGCGGGTGCCGTTCATGGCACAGTGGCCGGGCCGCTTGGCCAAGGGCAAGGTTTACGAACAACCTGTCACCTCATTGGACATCTTTGCCACAGCATCCGTTGCCGCTGGAGGGGTCTCGATCGCCAAGCCCCAACGTAAACTCGACGGTGTCAACCTCATCCCTTTTTTGACACACAAAACCAAAGCAGCGCCGCATGAAAAATTGTTCTGGCGCCAGGATCGTCGGGCGGCTCTGCGAATGGGCAACTGGAAGCTGTTGAGAAACCCGCGCCGTGGCCAATCCGACGAATGGCAACTTTACAACCTGGCCAACGACATCGCCGAACAAAACAACTTGGCCACCGAAAATAAGGCCAAGCGTGAAGAGCTCCTTTCCGCTTGGCGGGAATTGAATGCCGAGATGGTCGAGCCACTCTGGCAGCGCAAATAGAACGCGCTTGGCTTGGCACAATTTTAAATGTTTCTCGGAATGAGCTTGAACAGTTAGCGATTAAGTGGCAGGTTGGCCTGCCCTTCGGAACGCGGGGTGGAGCAGCCCGGTAGCTCGTCAGGCTCATAACCTGAAGGTCGTCAGTTCAAATCTGGCCCCAGCAACCAATTTTAAACCCTCGGTAAACTAATGTTACTGGGGGTTTTTTGGTGTCCGACCCTCTTCTCTAACTTCCCCCTCAATCGGCCCAAAACTGCGCCAGTGCTATTTTGTGCTAGGTTTTTTTGCGCGCAACAATGCGCTTGACGGTTTTTTGGGGGCAGCGGCTGTCTTGTGGTTTGGGTGCGATAGTTGAATCGGTCATTCTTCAACCCTCACCCGGTAAATTGACTGATCGATATTCCCAGCCACCTTGACCGTACTTTCATCACTGCCAGCAATCACGCTCTCACCCACTGGCCCGAACGCCTCGCCGATTGCCACTCAATCGACTAACTCAAATTCACCACTAAACACCCCGTCTTCTTTATCGGCCGTCTTGCCACCAAACATCCCACCGTTGGATTTGGTGAAGATGACGGCATGTTTTTCATACGTGCCGATATCGGGCTTTGTCTCAATTAACTGGAGATAGGCCGTGGAACCGTTAGGTTCATAAATAAAAGAACCCGATTCGGTTGATGAATCATTTCTTAGAAGCGAATAAGTTCCGTTATTTTTGAACGTAATTGTTCCCTCAGTTAATTCGGATTCGGATGCATAGGTAATTTGGTATTTCAACTTTCTATTAAAGATTGTAGCTGGAGCGGCATACTTGATTAGCTTTGGCTTAAGTATTTCTGCATTGGGAGAAATTATATTAAATGACTTCTCCGACATCCGATCCTCGTCTTCGAAGAAATCTAGCTCTTGTGGCCCCGGGAGCTGATAGCCAGCACCTGTGAAATTTATGTTCTGTCCCCAAGGTGGTCTCCCATCTAATTCGGAACCGCTGAAATCGCAATTTAGTATCTGACCTCCTCCCCAGTAACCTATTACACAATTAATAAATTTACTGTTTAAAATTGTAGTACGATAAAGGGAATCTAAACTCAAGGGGCCCACATCAACCGATCCAACGTCGATGAAAGTACAATTAGAAATCTTTTTGAAATGCAAAGTGTCAATATAGAAGTCGCAATCAATGAACGTACAATTATCGAGAGACACGTTATAGTATTCAACCTCGGAACCCCGATCCTCAAAGTTCCTAAAATCAACATTAATAAAATTTTTATTACTTATATCTAACAAAGACAAAGTCCCCTCAACAGTTTCATTCACATAAGTCGGCTTATTTGAATTATAAATCTCCCATCTAAGTCGAGATTCTTCATCCATTTCAGTTGCATTATCAATGATTGTATCTTTGAGGACAAAAACGCCTGAATCATCTTTAATTATGGCACCACTTAAATCAGCATTCTCCAAGTCTATATCCATCCCACTTTTTAGCCATTCAAACTTTTCCACCATTTCGGATGAATCAATGATTTTCAGATGATTTGAGAAATTCTGTATTCTATAAATTTCGCCAACGTAATCTGAAACATCAGGGCCCGGCTCGATCCACTGGCGAATGTAAAATTTAGAGCTTTTTATCTCAGCATCTTTTAAGTTCAAATAAAATTCACTATCAGAACTGGCAATATTAATTCTAGAATTATGTATTTTAGTTCCACTTAAGTTAGCAGTCTGCCTTACTGCTATATTTGCATTAGATAGTGTAGAATCCGTTATTTCATCCAAATACCACCCGCTATCTGGATATAAAATGTCTGAATCAGAAATAATGCTATTTTTGATTTTTAACCCAAATGTGTGCGGAGAATATATCGTATCTATTTGATCATAAAGATAGTCCCATGAATCCTCATTAAGAGACGAATTTTCTATTTTACCATTAATTATTTCAGCCAGATGAAAAGTACCGTTTATAGATGAATTAGTAAATGTATACCCATCATACACACCCGTAATTAATTTCCCTTGTTCTATTATCTTTTCATATTTTTTGCTTTTCGGCCTTAGTAATTCTATCCCCAAAGCCGGCTGACTGGATACAACTTCAGTTGTGCCTTGAAGATTAGTCCACTGGCTCCATGCTCCGCCTTGCATTCTTGTGCGTAACCTAGAACCGCTCCATTCAAACTCCAGATTTTTCCCCGATTGACCTCTTTGGCCTTGGGCGCCCCTCAATTCCACCCAATCACTCCAGCTATCATCTGAATTCTTGAATCTTAAACTGGTTCCGTCCCACTCGTACTCAATGCTTCCACGTTGGCCTCGAGCTCCAACAGGTCCCGCCGAACCTTGTGAACCTGGCGCCCCCTGTGGCCCCTCCGGGCCTCTTATCCCTTCTTGCCCCTGCAAGTTCACCCACTTACCCCATGTCCCATTCGGGTTCTGCAACGTCAACTGCGTTCCCTCCCATCGATGCGCCAATGTCGGATCAATCGACTCCGCAGCTGTCGTCACTACCCATTGTCCCCCCGCTGCTCCATCTGTGCTGGCTGTGTCATTAAACAGATCCACCACCACTTTACGCCCGCTCTCCAGTGCAGTGGCCGGGAGTATGACCACTTCATCGGTGAGTTGCTTGGAACTGTTGTCCACCAGCTTTCTGGTTTCATACTCACCTCCGGCCGGTGTCCGCACTTTCAGTGAAACCTTGCCACTGCCAAGCCCGGTTCCTCCCCGGTAGATGCTCAGTTTGATTTGCTTCTGCCGATATTCTTTCTGCCCCGGATGCGGCAACTCAATCACCACTCCGTCCGTGCCCTGCGAGATTCCAATCCGGTATACCCCTCCAATTTCGTTCTCGCCTATCGCTTCGCCTAAGCTGTACGTCCCGGAAGATTCTGCCGGGGGAAGGCCGGTAATGGGGACAATACTTTGAACCGGCTCTTGCGGCTTGGTCTCTTCGCCCGGTTCAGATGGCTCTGACTCGACCCGGAAGAATATCTTTTGATCTGACTCAGCTCGGTAGAAGAAGACGATGTTCTCACCCGTGCCCTCTTCACCGCCGAGAAGCTTCCAGCCGGTCTTCTTGGCCGGATCGCTCGTCCCGTAGACGTTGTACGAATAGCCTTTCTCGGAGTTGAACTCCACTTTGACCGAGCGCTCGATGTCGAGCTCGACGGTCTGGGCTTGAATACCAACAGAGACAAGAGTTAGCACCAAAGTTAAGAACAGACAGGTTGCTTTCACCCGGCTTTGATGCTCCCAAAGCTGCCTCCAAGCAAGTCGTTTTCAGCCAATTCGAGTCGGGTTTACCAGCCGGTCTCGCTAGAAAAGCGGAACAGACACGCTACCCGCTCAATCAAAGCCTAGGGAGGACCCGCGGCGGGCTCTTATTCGAGTATGTCATCAAAATATCATCTCAAGCTGAAATCAAGCGCACTTGTCTCAGCGACGGTGTTCTCTCCCCTCAACATTCGGCTCGCGACTCGTGGATCAACCTCTCCCGCAATCCCGTCAAGCCCGAGGTTTGACGTGATGAACGTCCACTTGCCCAAGCGTTGGTCGCAGATTTCAGTCAATGCCCCGACGGTATAATCGGTTCTGTACTCCGCCCCAATGTCATCAATAAACAAAATGTCCGCATCGATAGCCGCATCGACCAAGCCGTACTCACCGCCCCTCAATTGCCGGACAAACTTTGGCCAATAAAACCAACGCATCAATCTGTACTGACTGATTCCAGTGATCTTGTGCGCGTACCAATCAAGACTGAGTTGTTTAATTTTGTTTTTACACTGCTTGGCCAAGAATGTCTTGCCCGTTCCAGACGAACCAAGCAGCGAACACCAATGCGGCTCAATGCCCCGAGAATGCCCATCAAGCCACTTTTGGGAGGCGTCGAGTAACCTCACAAGCTCGGGGTCTCCGAACGTCTTAAAATCAAGTTTTAGGTTTTGCGGCATTGGCGTAGATGTGAGCGATTCCCTTGTTGAATGTCCCGGCGGTCGCGTTAGCTTTCCGACTGCCGCCTCGATTGCTCTTTGCGTGTTCATTTTCTCTTAATGGTTTCCCGTCTTTGTTGAACCAAGCGACGACCTCTCGCCGCCAATTGATGAGTTTGCCATGACCGTTGAGCCACGACCGTCTGATCTCTTTCGCCTCGTGATAGTGCTTGCAGTACCAAGCCGGGATTGCTGCCCCGCCTTTGCCGTATTCGATGACTTCCGTCTGGTCTGGTATTGATTCATTACATTCATTTTCATTTTGTGAGTGTGCTCTCTCTCTCTTATTCGAATTGTTAGAATTCTTACAATTATTGTTAGTTGCGATTTGTTTGTCACTGGCTTGCGATTTGTTTGCGATTTGTTTGCCATGTTGCTTGTCAGCCCCTTCCAAGTTTGGATCAAAAATGTCTGTGTTTATTAGCGTTGCAATCGTGCCTTTGTTTGTCGCTTTGATTGCGATGTAACCGCACCTCACCAAACATTTTTTTGCCGTCCGATATTCCGAATGAGTCATTCCCATGTTGTAATAATCTCCAATATACGCTTGTCCAACGCTCAAACCCCTTGGACTGATGCCGGGCCCGCGCCAAGCGCGGGTGGCCACATGATAGAGTAGCACAAAGGCACGGAGACTCTTCTTAAGAAGCTCACTTACTATCATTTCGTTCCGGTAACACGCGACGTAAGATTTTGATGAGTCCATTGGACTAGATGAATTTGCTGCTCCGTTTTCTCAGAAATTCTTCAAAATCCACTCTCCGAATTCGGTGAGTGCGACGAGAACATCGTATGACGGGGATTGCACCGGCCCGGATCCACCGTCGAACGGTGTGCACACTCACCCCGATAAAATCGGCTGCATCCTCGTAAGTCAGCATTGCTCACCTCCGGTTGTCTCAATCATCCCCGACTGCGCCCAACGCTCAATGAGTGATTCGATCTCGCTCCGGCGGTAGAGCACCCTACGTGCGTTAAGTCTCAATGGGGTAAGCAATCCTCGCTTCTCGAGCCTCACGAGCGTTTGCCGCTCTAGTCCGAGGTGCTTCGCCGCATTCATTCGTGACATCAGCCCCGATCCGTTTGTCCGTTCTATCATTCTTTATCTCCATCCGCGGGCACAAAGAGCAAACCCGCGATTTGATTGGGCCTTGCGAAAAACAAAAACCCGCTCTTTAGATTTGTTGAATAGGTAGCGGTCGGATTCTATCTGGTGTCGTTTTGGGGTAGCACTCGTATACAATAAGGCGCGTAAACCTAACAAAACAGTCTGTTAAACGGGCGTTTGTGGATGAGAAAGAAAAGTGCGGTTGTCACGTTTGGTGATTTCTGGGTGTTGCAAACGGCGCGCAGAATTGCCCTAATCGCGGTAGCTCTTTTAAACCATGAAAAAACTACTAATCATCATCGGGGTCACCATCGGGCTGAACACAGCATTGGCGGATTGGCCGAAGAAGCTTTGGGAGATCGATTTGGGGATTGATTTTGGAACGGGAATAGATTGGGAACCAAATAAAGCCGATATAAATCGGCTCCGTCAAGGCGAAGATAAATCAGTGCTATTTGTTGTTGAATTTCCAGTGGATCCAGAATTTGTTCGAAGAGTTTATTGGGTCTCAAACACCGGAGAACCAAAACTGATTGATGATGTGTTGCCCGAAGATACTGGTTTAGGAATGAAAAAAATTATCTACTTCGACTCGCAACATTTTATTTATATGGATGATAACAACGATGGCGCGGAGCGTGAACTGTCAAAAATTACAAAATTAACACGTCATAAAAATGACATTGAAATGACAAATTTTAGTGCTGATTTTGTTTCTAGATACGGTGAGATGGGAGTGGGAGCGTGGGATGAGATGGGAAACGATTTTCTTGGAATCAGTCGATTTCAAACCGTTCAAGTAACAACCGCTGGCACAAAAATAACCGCCTGGGACTTTGCCCCACCAACCGAAGACACCGGCAACGAAGGCGGCAACGGTGGCGGTAACGAGACGGCCAACAGCCGGCTCATCATCAAGACAGCCGGCCCGGACATCTCGCTCGCAACAGATGGGGCGCTAGGCGCGGCTGAGCTCCAGAAGTCGAACGACTTGCGAAGCTGGCGCAGACTGGGCGATGTACCGGCAGAAGCCAGTGAAGTGCTGGTTACCCCGAGAGAGAGTGGTAATGAGTTTTATCGGTTGAAGAAGAAGTGAGCGAGCGCAGCATCACATTCGCGTGGCTCATTGCGCTTGTCAGCTTTGCGCAAGCTGATCCGCCCGAGAACTACTACACGACAACCACCGACAAAACCGGGAACGAACTCCGATCGGCTCTCCACGACATCATCGATGATCACCGCGTCATCAAGTACAGCAGCAGTAATCCCGACACAGCTGATGCGTTGGCTAAGCTGGACGCTGATCCCGGCAACCCAAACAGCGTCATTCTCATCTACAGTCGCCGGTCGGAAGCCATATCCAACTTCGGCACTTCGAGCGGCTGGAATCGGGAGCATCTTTGGTGCAACTCCTACGGCATCGACAAGCGCGGCCCGGCGTACTCCGATCTGCACAACTTAAAGCCAGCAGACGCCAGCGTGAACTCGGCCCGATCCAACAAGATTTTCGATACCAGCGACACCAGTGACGCCAAGTACCAGAAGCCCGGCCACCCGGAAGCCAAGCTGACAAGCGAAGACACAGACTCGTGGGAGCCACCGACCGAGGTGCGGGGAGAGGTTGCGCGTGCAGCGTTTTATATGGATGTCCGGTACTCGGGCGATAAGACCGACGAGAACGATCTGCAACTCACCAATGACCTGTCGGCGATTAGCTCGGACAGCGTCTTCTTCGGCAATCTGGACACGCTGCTTGAGTGGCACATTGCCGACCCAGTAGACGCCGCTGAGCGTATTAGAAACGATCTTGTGCACTCGGACTACCAGAAGAACAGAAATCCGTTTGTAGATCACCCAGAGTGGGTGGTGGCGATCTACGGTAACCCGACGAGCGAGCCGTGTGTCTTGAGCAAGCCCACAATCGATGGCGAGAGTCTCCGATTCGATCTGAAGCTAACAGTCCCCGGCCGATACCGGCTTCTCCGGAGTATCGACTTGATCAACTGGACGTCGGTGGAGGAGTTTGAAGCGTCGTCGGGAACTCGCCAATTGAAGCACCCGCTGTTTGGTTCCACATGCTTCTTTGTGGGATCCTCTAGAGTCGACCTGCA
>JGI24923J38494_100260_pt1 | contig 26020 bp, 20 predicted proteins | sample LinPFosplate11_FD_38494 | JGI IMG/M metagenome (IMG submission 38494) | reverse complement strand
AGGCCATCGAAACCGGCCTGCCGATGCGCGAGATCGAGATCGTCGACGCGCTCCTGCCCGACCTCGCCGACGACGTACTCTCAGTCAACATGATCCAGAGGATGACCGACTCGGGCCGAAGGGTCCGATTCAACGTCCTCTGCGTTGTCGGCAACGGCGACGGCTACGTCGGTATCTCCGTGTGCAAGGGAAAGGAGGTCGCGAGCACCATCCGCAAGGCCATCGACAGGGCCAAGCTCAATATTATTCCAGTGATGCGAGGAAACGGCTCATGGGAGTCCTCGGAAGGTCCCGGTACCAGCGTCCCGTTCAAGGTGACCGGACGCTCGGGCTCCACTCGGATCACCCTGATGCCCGCACCCGCTGGGAAGGGCCTAGTCATCGGCGACTACGGCCGTCGCGTCCTGAACCTCGCCGGAATCACCGATGTCTGGTCGCGCTCGGCCGGCCAGACTCGAACCACCATCAACTTCGCACGCGCGACCTTCAACGCGCTCGTCGAGATGAACCTCACTCGACTCACTGACGAGGACCGACGTCGGCTGAACATCACTCAGGGGAGGACGATGGAATGACCTTCCTAGTGATACGCGTCCGAAGCGACCGGGGGGTCAGGCCGAAGATCCGCGATACCATGTCGATGCTGAACCTCACTCGCGTCAACCACGCGGTGCTGATTCCCGACACCCCCGCCTACGCCGGGATGCTCCAGAAGGCCAAGGACTACGTCACTTGGGGTGAGATCGAGGCCGACACCATCGCCAGTCTGCTCAAAGAGCGCGGACGGATGATCGGCGACAAACCCGTCACTGACGCGGGGATCAAGGCAGGCAGCGAATACTCCACCATCAAGGCACTCGCCAAGGCAATCGCTGCCGGGGATGCCAAGACGAATGACGTCGAAGAACTCAAGCCGGTCTTCCGCCTGCACCCCCCGAGGGGCACCAAGGGTTGGGGCGGCATCAAGCGCGGCTTCTCCATCGGCGGCGCCCTAGGCTTCCGGGGCGAGGCCATCACAGAGCTGGTCGGAAGGATGATCTGAGGTCTTCACATGGTATCACGCACTAACAAGTTCCGAGGCCGCAGCCGCTACCACGGCCGTGGCAAGAAGGCCGGCCGAGGCGCTGGCAAGCGCGGCGGCCGAGGCAATGCTGGAATCAACAAGCACAGGTTGATGACCCGGCTGAAGTACATGCCAGGGCACTGGGGGATGCACGGCTTCAACCGACATCCGAGCCTGCGCAGCGTCAACATCTCAATCAATGTCCAAGGGGTGCAGGATTTAGCTGAGGGCGACTCAATCGACCTCGGTGAGTTGGGCTATGACAAGCTCCTCGGCAAGGGCCGGATCGACCGCGCCATACACATCACCGTCGCCGAGGCCAGCTCTCGCGCAATAGAGAAGGTCGAGGCCGCGGGCGGATCCGTCACCGTCGAAGACCCTGACGACGATGACCGGGGCGAGTTGGAAGAGGAGTGAGCCAAATGGTCGAGCGCCGTCCCAATGCGATTGGCCTGGCGATAATCGCCACCATCTACTGGGGGGCCCTGTTCTACTGGCTCAGGGACGACCTGCTCGACGGCGCGGCCGACGAGCAGACCCGCGCTCTGAAGATGCTCCTCGTCTCCTTCCCGTACGTCGGCTTCGTCATGTGGTCGGCGATGACCGACCTTCCCGAGAACATCAGGGAGATGCCCTATCTGGGCAGGAGCCTGAAGGGGGTGATTTGGCTCGTCTTCGTGCTCGCTCTGGCATACTGGGGATGGATGGACGAGGCCGCAATCGGCTACCTGTTGGTCGGAGTCGCCCTATTGGGGCTGGGTGCTTCGATGTCCATGGTCTGTCTGCTGTACTCCGGAACCGAATCCAGTAGGCTGTACGGCCTGTCACGATTGGTCGACGTCTACCCGAGCATCACCAAGCCAGAGGGCCACGTCCGATTCAACCAGAAACTGTGGACCACCGTCCTCGTCCTGATCATCTACTTCATGATGACCAACGTGATGATCTACGGACTGTCCTCTTCGACTCTCGACATCTTCTCGTCGTTCAGAGCCATCATGGCGGGAGCCTCAGGTTCGATCATGCACCTCGGAATCGGGCCGATCGTCACCGGCTCGATCATCATGCAGTTGTTCGCCGGCGCCAAGATCATCCAGCTCGACCTGCAGAACTCAGGAGACAAGCAGCTGTACCAGGGGGTCCAGAAACTGCTCGTGCTGTTCATGATCCCAATCGAGTCCATCCCGCAGGTCTACGGTTTCCTCGACCCGAGCGCGGCGGTGATCAGCGACTACGGCATAGGTTGGGCAAACGCCATCATCGTTTCCCAGTTGTTCATCGGCTCGTACCTCGTGTTCCTGCTGGACGAGCTGGTCAGCAAGTGGGGAATCGGCAGCGGCATCTCGCTGTTCATCGCCGCTGGCGTGGCCCAGTCCACCTTCGTCGGGACCCTGTCCCCGCTGCCTACCGTGCAGGGCTCACCCCTGTCGTTCCAGAACCCGCCTTCAGGCACCCTGCCGATGATATTCTACACGCTGAGGACGGCCACCAACTCGCAACTGGTCTCGGAGAACGGCTTCGAGCTGATACTGCTGAATCACGCCAACCCAGTCGCTGCTCTGGCCTCGTCAATCCTCGTGTTCCTGGTCGTGGCGTACGCCGAGTCGAGCAAACTAGAGCTGCCTCTGACTCACGGCAAGGTCCGTGGGCACAGAGGGCAGTATCCAATCCGCCTCGTCTATGCGAGCAACATACCGGTCATCCTGATGGCCGCCCTTCTGGCCAACGTCAACATGTTCACGCTTCTGTTCTGGAGCCACCCCGTCCTGTCCACCGTTCCGATATTAGGCAGGAACGGCGCGTGGAGCAAGGCGCACTGGTTCGGTGCCTACGAGGTCGGAGCGACCACCCCTTCGGACGGCTTCGCCTGGTACTCCTCCATGGTCAACGGCGTTGGCGACTGGCTCATCCCACTGCTCAACCAGACAGGCGACGCCTACGGCCACAGCCTGGGCCAGATCATGGTCCACGTCTTCGTCTATGTGTTCTTCATGACGGCCGGTTCGACCGTCTTCGCGAAGTTCTGGATCGAGACCACCAACATGGGCACCAAGGACGTCGCCAAGCAGATCGAGCGCACCGGAATGCAGATCCCCGGGTTCCGCAAGAACCCGGTCGTGCTCGAGCGCATACTCGAGCGCTACATCCCGCCCGTGACCCTGTTCTCCGGTGCCTTCGTCGGACTGCTGGCTTCCGGTGCCGACCTGCTGGGAACGGTCGGTAACGCAACCGGCACCGGACTGCTCCTAGCCGTAGGCATCATCCTGCGAACATACGAGCAGATCCAGAAGGAGCAGGCCATGGAGATGCACCCCATGCTGCGCGAGTTCTTCGGAGCAGAGTGAACCGGATAACCGATGCACTGCTCCGTACCATCGATACTGCCCCCCTCGTCATGTTGAAATACCGTAGGAAGGTCGGCGGAACGCTGCGTCAAACCGGCGTTGGAGATTGAGCACCTAGGTGCGATGAGATTCTCCTTCAGGTAGGACGCTGCCGAGGAAGTGCGGCCACGAACCTTTCGTGGTTGAGGAGGTTAACCACAATTATGACTTGACCCCCGTTTCAAGGGGGTGCAAGAAGCAGATTTTTACATTCAATTCATTGAGATTTGAAGGTGCATCTGCGCCAATAACCAATTAGTGACAACTTGTGATAAACAGACTCTGAAAGGATCGGTGATTCCGCTCACGCGAAATCCGGTTGATCCTGCCGGAGGCTACCGCTATTGGAGTTCGATTAAGCCATGCGAGTCGCGAGTCTTAGGGACTCGGCGTACCGCTCAGTAACACGTGGGTAACCTGCCCTATGCTGGGGGATAACCTCGGGAAACTGAGAATAATACCCCATAGTTCACCACGCCTGGAACGGTGGGTGGATCAAAGCTCCGGCGGCATAGGATGGGCCTGCGGCGTATCAGGTTGTAGGGGGTGTAATGTACCCTCTAGCCCTCTACGCGTACGGGTGTTGAGAGACATCGCCCGGAGATGGATTCTGAGACACGAATCCAGACCCTACGGGGTGCAGCAGGCGCGAAAACTTGGCAATGCGAGAAATCGTGACCAGGGAACTCCAAGTGCATCGGGTAAGACCGATGCTTTTCTTGACTCTTCAAAGGTCTTGGAATAAGGGGTGGGTAAGGACGGTGCCAGCCGCCGCGGTAATACCGGCGCCCCAAGTGGTAGTCGCTTTTATTGGGCCTAAAACGTCCGTAGCCGGTCTGGTACATTCGTGGGTAAATCAACCAGCTCAACTGGTTGAATTCTGCGAGCACGGCCAGACTTGGGACCGGGAGAGGTGTGGGGTACTCTCAGGGTAGGGGTAAAATCCTGTCATCCTGAGAGGACCACCTGTTGCGAAGGCGCCACACTAGAACGGATCCGACGGTCAGGGACGAAGCCTAGGGGCACGAACCGGATTAGATACCCGGGTAGTCCTAGGTGTAAACGCTGTGGACTTGATGTTGGGGGCGCTCCGAGCGCACTCAGTGTCGAAGCGAAGGTGATAAGTCCACTGCCTGGGGAGTACGGTCGCAAGGCTGAAACTTAAAGGAATTGGCGGGGGAGCACCGCAACCTGAGGATTGTGCGGTTTAATTGGATTCAACGCCGGAAAACTCACCATAGCCGACGGACATATGAAGGCCAGCGTAATGAGCTTGCTGGATTGTTCGAGAGGTAGTGCATGGCCGTCGTCAGTTCGTACCGCAAGGCGTTCTGTTAAGTCAGATAACGAACGAGACCCTCATCCCTATTTGCTAACCCGATCTCCGGATCAGGCGCACTATAGGGAGACCGCTGGCGCGAAGTCAGAGGAAGGCGAGGGCAACGGTAGGTCAGTATGCTCCGAATGCTATGGGCTACACGCGCAATACAAAGGACGGGACAATGGGCTGCTGCTCCGAAAGGAACGATGGCTATCCCGAAACCCGTTCGTAGTTCGGATTGAGGGCTGTAACTCGCCCTCATGAAGCTGGATTAGGTAGTAATCGCGTCTCAAAAAGGCGCGGTGAATATGCCCCTGCTCCTTGCACACACCGCCCGTCAAACCATCTTAGTTGTGGGTGGGTGAGGCTACCTCTCTGTGTGGTATTCGAGCCTGCCTTCGACAAGGAGGGTTAAGTCGTAACAAGGTATCTGTATGGGAACCTGCAGATGGATCACCTCCTACGAAACTCGGAAAACGGGGGGCGGGGCGACTTCGGTCGCCCCGTCTTCCAACCTACGACCTCCACTGTTCCAAGGCCACTCTGGCGCACTCTGGCGCGTGCGCACGCGTGCGCGAGGCCGAATACTGCTGGACTGCTCCAAAGCGGTGCATTTATTGCATTAAAGCGAAGGTATATACCCACTGTATGCTGTAGCAAGGCCATGCGAAGTTTACTCGCTACAACTATGATGCTGTTAATGATGACTGCGGCCCTAGCGGGCTGTGCGGGATCCGATATCACCCAAGAGGATGTGGATGCTGCGAGAGAGGAAGGCAGAGCTGCTGGAATTGCAGAGGCCACCCCTGTGAGCACGCTGGACACGATTATAGCTCGTGGATCAATGAAGTGTGGAGTTAAGGAGTCCCAGTACGGAATGGGATACCTGGATGCTGGAACCGGAGTTCGCTCTGGTCTGGACATCTCCTACTGCCGCGGAGTTGCGGCTGCTCTAGGGCTGAACCCTGATACCGACATCGAGTACATCCCGGCGTCGGGCTCGGACCGCTTCGACAAGCTAGCCTCCGGCACCATCGACGTGCTGATCCGAACCACGACCTGGACAACCAGTCGTGACGCGGACCTGAACGCCGACTTCGCCGGAATGAACTTCTTCGATGGACAGGGTATCCTGGTACGCGAGGACGTGTTCCCGGCTGGCCTTGCTGGCAACTCGGCCAGTGGACTTGACGGCGCAAACATCTGCGTCGGAATCGGTACCACGACCGAGGGTAACATGGTGGACTGGTTCTCTTCAAGGAACATAGCCTTCACCTCCGTCCCTGTGGCTGACGCTGCAGAGGCAACTGCCAAGTTCATCGACGGTTCGTGTGACGCCTTCACTGGCGACATGTCCGCGATGGTAGCCAAGAAGTGGCAACTCGATGGCGACGCCTCAATGGGAGGCGTCGACATCTGGATTGCATCCGAGCTGATGTCCAAGGAGCCGCTAGGAGCGGCAACCCGCGACATGGACTCCGACTTCAAGGACGTCGTTGCTTGGGTATGGTACGGAATGGTAACCGCCGAGGAGATGGGTGTCACCGCTGCAAACGCAGCTGCATCCGCCGCCGCTGCCTGTGATGGTAGCGACCCCGGTATGTGCCGCCTGCTGACCGAGAACCTCGGTCTGGGCACCACAGCCAACCCGCTTGCTGGTGACTGGATGCAGGCTGTCCTAGGTGCCGCTGGCAACTACGGCGAGGCCTATGACGACGCGTTCTGCGACGGCACCTACGACGGTGTCAGCGGATCCGCCGCCATGACCGGCTGCCTGATCTCGCGTGTTGGGACCCTGAACGCTCTCGTTTCCGAGGGCGGGATCCAGTACGCACCCGCAATGCGCTGATCGCATTAGCAGACTGATCGGAATTACGTAAGCCTCTGGGGGGGAAATCTCCCCCGGGGGCCTCACTACCCTTTTACACCCCATGCTCCCCATAGGGGAGCATGGTCTTCGGCGCATCACGCGCGGGCCTTGTCGGTTCACTCCCACGGGTCAATTCCCCTCGCGATTTCCTTAGAGGCTACGTCGTACCTGTCTTGGGTGTCTACCTGTTCTGGCTGTACTGCAATAAGTTCCTCGGGATGTCAATATCTTTCCTCTCTACGATGGTCAGGGACATCACAATCGCCGGCACCCAGATGAACACCTCGTACTACCCTATGGAGAGACTGGCCTTGATTGTCGGCGGGGTCATCCTGATCTGCTTCCTGCTGGTACAGAGCGAGATGCCGACCCTCTTCAGGGGGTTGCGGAGACGAGAGCGAAACGTCATCTCCGAGTGCTCGAGCTCGATATTCGCCATCCTGTGCTTCGTGCTCTCTTACATCCTAGCGACCAGTGTCCTAGAACTGACCCCCGGGGCCCAGGCCCCATTCTTTTTCTTCGGAGGCGCTATCGTCGCCGGAGTACTTCTGCTGCAGGATAACCTGAGTGAGATTCTGAACTGGAGCAACATCCGCTCCTTCCGTCCAAGGGAGAACCTAGGCGCAGTCATCTCGGTAGGCTCAATCGTCGTGTTCGCCGCCCTGACGCTCAACATCTCAATGGTCCCAGCCATCTCCCAGGACATCCCCACGTTCCTCTCTGCGGTTATCCTCCTAACGGTCCTCTACTGGTCCTGGAGGCTCTCTCAGGAGGATATGAAGCCCGCTGTCCAGGCCAAGAGGACGGCCGCTCTGGCATACATGGTGTTCCTGCCCTTCATCATGTACTTGCTGCTGAGAGTGCTCTACCTGCAGCACGACCCCGACCCGGTGATGCAGAACCGCTGGGAGGTCAAGTTCGACTTCATGGACAAGGTGAACACCTTCAAGATCAATCCGTGGCCGATGCTGGTGGAGGCGAACTCCGACGCCAGATGGCTGTTCCTGAAGGCCGCTATCATCAACTCAGCGAGGGTGACCCTGCTCAGCATAGTGCTGTGCGTCATCCTGGGGACGATCGTCGGCGTCACCAGGCTCTCCAACAACAAGCTGGCCTCGACCATGGCGACGGTGTACGTCGAGATATTCCGAAACCTCCCCCTCGCCGTTCTCCTGTTCCTGATCTCAACCCAGTTCGGGATGCAGGCCCCCTTGTTCATACACGAGAGGTTCCTCCTCGGAGGGGCCGTGTTCTACAGCAACCAGGGCATCTGGTTCGTGACCGTGGCATCGTACCAGAGGTTGGTCATGGGCTTGGTCGCCCTTGCCCTGCTCAGGGCCGCCCTGCGTCACAGAGACAGGATCGAACCGAGATTCATAGTCATCCCCAGCACTCTGTTCGAGTACCTGAGGAGGCCCTTCAGCAGATTGGGATGGAGGCTCGAGCCACTCGCCGCAGACATCTTCCTGATAGCCGCAGCAGTGCTCTTCATCGATTACCTAGTGCCATTCGTCTCGACTCACGGAGGTGGCACCGAGGCAGCCCTCGCAATGGCCCTGCTTGTCTACGCTCTGTCAATCACCAGCAAGGTCGATGACGACGGTATCAACTCGTTGCAGATCGATGACTCGGAATCCGGCCTCAGGAAGAGATTCACCATCTGGGTTGCCGCCTTCGCCGTAGCAGCCGGAATCGCCGTGTCGAAGGGACTGTCATGGCCAGAGTACCTCAAGGACTGGAACGGGGACGGGGTCATAGACGCACCCGGGTCGTGGGACATAGCCGAGGGCACCGGTTTCGAGATCACGCCCTTCTTCCTGGCCATGATGCTCGGACTGACGCTGTTCACCGCATCGACGGTGGCCGAGATCGTGCGAGGAAGCATCCAGGCCCTCCCTAGGGGTCAGGTCGAGGCGGCGATCTCGGTGGGCCTCAATCCCTATCAGAGGCTCAGGCTGGTCATCCTGCCACAGGCCCTGAGGAGCATGGTGCCGCTGATGAACAACCAGTTCATGAACGTCTGGAAGAACTCCAGTCTGGCCGTCATAGTAGCCTACAGCGACATATTCTACGTCGTACTGGTGATGATGAACAACGTCGGCAAACTGATTCCTCTGTTCCTCCTCCTGCTCATCACCTACCAGGCAGGCAGCCTCGCCATCTCCTTGGTGATGAACTGGTACAACACCAGAGTTACGAGCGTGAAGATATGAGTTTGAGAGGTCTAGACATGGATTCGTTCCTCGAGCTGGAGGAGTCCATCGCCGGCAAGCCGGGCGGCAGATGGGTCACTCCCAGCAACAACACACAACTCTCCCTCTTGGCGATATCTCTGGCTCTGGCCTGCGGTCTCTTCGGAGGCATGTGGGAGGGATTCCTGCCCAACGGCTTCTTCGAACTGGTGGCGGAGGCGAAGGCTGAAGGCGCAAGTCCTCTGTATGCCCAGATCTTCGGCACTTTCTCCGCTATTGCCATCGTCTTCGCATGGTGGGTGACTATGACCGCGCTGATCAAGTGGACCCCGGGCAAGACCCGTAGTACCGCACTGCTCGGGATCGTCACAGCCTGGATCATCGTCGTGGCGGTACGCGGGCTCAGTCACTTCGTCCTGGTCGAAGCGGATTGGTCCGTCGTCTGGGCCAACAGGGTTCTGCTGATCGTCGGTCAGCAGATGACCGAGCAGATGACACAGGCACCCGGTTCAGAATCTTGCATCGCTGTATCAAATTGCTATGGTGTCAATCAGAACTGGCGCCTGTGGTGGATACTCTACCCGACATTCGCTATCTTCGCGGCCGCCTACGGGACCGCCGGGAAAAAGCCATTGAGGTTCCTCGTACCATTCACACTCGTCATATTCGTACTGATGCTAGTATCATGGGTCCCAAGCGAAATCAACTTCCACAGCGAGGTCCCGCTGACTAATCTCCTGAAGGCCATGCTGCTCAGCTATCTGGTATACTGGGCGTCGTACTACTACTGCTCGATATCTGAGGAGTACAAGGCCAACCGGCTGAGGACATACATCGCACTGGGAGCCATATTCACCTTCTTCTTCGCGATTATGATAATGAATCCGCCAGAGCTGGTGAAGGATCTAGCAGTGACCCTAGGCGGCATACCTCCCCAAGGGATGCGTGAGGCCATAATAGCTGGAGATGTCGTCCCCAGCACTCTGGACAAACTCGCTGGAGACGGCATCAAGGCGTCCCAATGGGGCGGCCTCTTCGTCAACCTCATTGTAGCGACCGCAGGCTGCGTCCTCGGGTTCGGGATAGGGGTCGTTCTAGCATTCGGCAGGCAGAGTGACCAGCCGTTCTTCAGCTTGCCATCAGTCGCTCTGATCGAACTGGTCCGATCCGGCCCTCTGATCTGCTGGCTCTGGTTCGCGGTCTTCCTGATGCCCGATCTGATGGATCCGTTCTACGACGCTGAGGACATCATCAGGATGCTCCTGATGTTCGGGGTGTTCGGCGGATGCTACATCGCAGAGGTCCTCAGAGGAGGCCTCCAGGCCGTTGACTCAGGGCAGAAGGAGGCGGCAGTCGCACTCGGCCTGTCTCCCTTCCAGACCAAGATGCAGGTCGAGCTACCCAACGCCGTCAGGACCACACTGCCCTCCATCGTCAGCGTGTTCATCGGTCTCTGGAAGGACACGACGCTGCTGTTCATCATCAACATACTGGACTTCTTCAAGCTGGCCAAGGACCTACCTGCCACAGACCTGCGCTTCCTCGGTAACTTCCTAGAGCCGTTGTACGTCACCGCCATTGTCTTCTGGGTGTTCGCATTCTACCTATCCCGGGTCTCGATGGGAATCGAGAAGAACCTTGGACTGGTCAGAGAAGGAGGAGGAGAAGCAGCATGAGTATAGACACAGACGAAATGATTATTGATACCAAGGGAGTGAAAGTAAACTTCGGAGATTTCTGGGCATTGAAGGGAATAGACATCAGCGTGAGGAAGGGCGAGATCATCGTCATCCTCGGCCCGTCGGGTTCGGGCAAGTCGACCTTCATCAGGACGCTCAATCGCCTGCAGCCGCACAGCGCCGGTACGGTTGTCATTGACGGGATTACCGTGGACGACGACACGACCGTGGCCGACATGAAGTACGTCCGTGCTGAGATCGGTTTCGTGTTCCAGCTGTTCAACCTCTTCCCGCACCTTACCGTCATGGAGAACATCACCCTAGCCCCGATGAAGGTCAAGGGGATACCCAAGAGGGAAGCTGAGGACCAGGCGATGGTACTGCTTGAGAGGGTCGGAATCCCTGAGCAGGCCTACAAGTACCCGAGTGCGCTCTCCGGCGGACAGCAGCAGAGAGTGGCGATCGCCCGCGCTCTGGCGATGGACCCGAAGATCATGCTGTTCGACGAGCCGACATCGGCCCTCGACCCGGAGATGATCAAGGAGGTCTTGGACGTCATGATCGATCTCGCGAAGGAGGACGTTACGATGATCGTCGTGACGCACGAGATGGGGTTCGCAATGGCAGTCGCAGACCGCGTCATCCTGTTCGACGAGGGAGAGCTGGTCGAGCAGAACACCCCGGCCGAGTTCTTCGACAACCCACAGCACAAGCGGACCAAGCTGTTCCTAGAGCAGATCCTGTAAACTTCCCCCTGATTCCATCTGGCGGGGCGTTACCCTATTGAGCCGTCGTGGCCGGCCCTGTGCCATGCCCTGCCTCAATGAGTTGCCCAACAGCCTCGAGCCCACCTACGCCTGCGCCTCGGAATTAATGGAGACGGGGCCGGTTTCTGCGCTGCTGATAATCGTCATCGGCATCCCTCTCATCAAGATCGCCAAGAGATATCTCAGGAAGCTGTTCGACAGGACCGAGTTCGATGAAGGGCTCGAGAATTTCATGTTCCGCATCGCAGGTGTTGCAATGTGGGCTCTCGTGATACTGACGGCCGCCGACGAGCTCGGCATCAACGTCACCGGAATCGTTGCCGCGCTGGGCATACTCGGTCTGGCTGTGGCCTTCGCCGCCCAAGACACGATGGAGAACGTCATCGCTGGCATCTTCATCATCGTCGACAGGCCCTTCCGGGAGGGCGAGCGCATCATGCTGCCCAAGAAACTGGGAGGCATCTACAGCAGTTGGGGTGATGTCAAGGAGATCGGCCTGAGGACAACGAGCGTACGCTCCACGGACGGGGTGATGCTGACAATCCCCAACAAGTTGCTGACCAAGGACGTCGTTGCGAACTTCAGCCACCGTAGCGACATGGAGCTGCGCGTGCGCATACGAATGGGCGTGACACCGACATGGGATAACGTCAGGGGGGCCAAGGAGATCGTCGAGGACATCGCCGCGAACCACCCCGATATCTGCGCTGAGCCGAAACCGCCCGAGGTGGTGCTGCGCGACTTCGGGGAGCACGAGGTGATCATGGAGGTTCGCTATTATGTCGACAACGCGAAGAAGATGCGCCCCTCGAAGTCATTCTTCGTAACCGAGATCCTCCGCCGCTTCGAGGAGGCGAAAGTCACGCTGTCGCTTCCCGTCAGGGTCAACATGAACAGCGATGTCGATCTTGAGGACTTAGGCTTCTGAGTAGGAAATCAGGGCTCTATCCAATGCGCCACCCTGTCGTGGATTGTCCTGCGGAAGGTCAGCAACTGCAATGTCGGCCCCCGCAGGTCGACAGTCACCCTAGCACCTCTGGTGAAGTGGGTCTCGTCCCAGCCGTCGCTGACGATGTAACCGCGGTGCATGTCGCTGGTCATCACCGTCGGCTGGCCGGTCCAGGCCCAGTACGAACCGTCGTCCGCGCGCTTAGCACGCGGCAGGTCCCTGGATGCGAACAGATACCGCTCGTTCACCGCGTCCATCGAGAAGGTGGCTCCCTCGATATTGACCACATGGCGAAACCACGCGCCCTGTCCGAGGAACGTTGAGAACAGACATCCCGATGATCGCTGGACAGTGTCAATATTTCCATGGTCTCCATCCGCCCCCCTTTCCAGCCTGTAAATCGATGGCTGGTACTGATGGGTGTTGGCGATGATGAGGTCGTTGAGCGCCGGGTCAGACAGGACCGTCTTGCCACTGGTGGTGACGATCTCGGCCTGTAGCCTCGGCAGGACGTTGACTATGCCAGTTCCATCCAGTGCCGAGCGAACGTCCTCGGCGAAGTGCTTCGTATCGCTCCCCATGTAGAAGCCATACGAACCATCCTCGTCGTCGTCCTGAGGATGGCTGTTTACACCCATTACAGGGGTGTCCGAGTCTATCGAGTGGGCAATCGAAGTCAGGGTGCCGTCGCCGCCTAGGATGATGACGAGATCCCGGCTGACGAAATCCTCCCTGCTTACGGTCTCGCGGGCTTTGTACGAAATCGAGGTGCCTCTGTCGCGAACCAGTTCGTCCAGTGCGTCACGAACCGCGGCCAGAGCCTTGTCATGGACCTCCTCGAAGTTCTTCTTGTAGACCACGAGGACATTTGGGGGCATCGCGTCACGCTCCTTCGCAGGCTTTCCTCTGTGGGCGCCCCATATAGGCGCGACGCACAGTCCAACACGCGATCCCACTGACGGCTATCGCATAGGCTCATCACCCCCGCGCGCTCGCGGGAGGGCGTGAGAAACGCGATCTTGGCTGCACTGCTCATCCTCGCACCGCTCTCAGGGGGGTGTCTTGAGGTCCCTCTGAACCCCTGCCCGGATGGTGATTGCTTCCCCTTGGATCAGTCCGCGCTGTCCGATCTACTGTCGGCCCCGGGCGCCTTCGATGTCCTGTCTTATGCCGAGGACTTCGAGCGGCTGATGGTCGAGACCTTGACTGTCTACGACAATCAGGGCCAGAGCGCGGAGATGCAGTGGAGCGTGGCCAAGGATGACGATGCAGGGCTGCGCTCGATCGCGATGAGGCTAACCATCGGGACTACGACCATCGACACCGAAGTCATCGAAGGACAGGAGGTCACCAATGTCAGGATCGGCGGAGACTGGTACGAGGGCCGCGATGCGATACCGCAGTACGCGGACCCGTTCGAGGAGATAGCCAAACTCGCTTCAGAGCAGCCTGACGGCCTGTGGCCGCCGTTCGGCTTCGACACAGCCTCGATTGCCGACCTCGACTGGACCATCACCGGTGACCCCCTCTCCCTGCAGCAGGTCGCCTCTGCCTCCAATGAGACCCACACCATCATCATCGAGATGATGGGCGCGCCCCCGATGATTACCGGGATCGAGACCTACTCCGGGGATGACGAGCAGTTCACCCTCAGGGTCACGACCGGGGATGCTGTGAGCCTCGCTCTGCAGGAGGGTCTGCCGCGCACCCCGACCGGGTTCAGTCTCGAGTCCCCCTCTTCCCAAATGGGCGACGTCACGGTCTGGACAGGGGCGGTGCAAGAGGGGCTGACTGCGGAGGTCGACCCCGTCGAGTTGGAGTTCCACGGACTCTCCGGCGAAGCAGAGAACGCGACCTCCGTGGCTGTGATGAGGCTCGACGAGCAGTACTCCAACACCACTCTGGAAGACGGAACCTGGTGGGAGTTCTCGTGGTCAGACTACATTGCAGACGGCTACGTCTCGGGAGGGGATTTCTACCAGATTCGCACCAACGCCACCGGCGACTTGAGCGTCGCTGTGTACGACCTCTGGGCCGAATCATGGACCGGCGGCTCGCTACAGGGCTCATGAGGGCCACGGGGTTGGATAAGTATCTTCAAACGCCTATCCAATGAGGCGTAGTCATGGCCGAGAGCAGTCATCCGCTGATGCGACTCCTCTCACAACTGAGGCACCATAGGGGCACTGTCCTGCTCGCCTCAATCTGCTCAATTCTGAACAAGGTCTGGGACCTCGCCCCTCCCGTCCTGATAGGCATGGCCATCGACGTGGTCGCCACTCGGGAAGACTCATTCCTAGCTCAATTCGGCTATCCCGACGTATACGACCAACTCTACATTCTCACCGGCATCACTGTGGTGATTTGGGTCTTGGAATCAATTTTCCAGTACTTCTACGCCGTGCTGTGGCGCAACTTGGCCCAGACCGCCCAGCACGAGCTCCGAATGTCGGCCTACACCCACATCCAGGATCTCGAGATGGAGTGGTACTCCGAGCAGTCCACTGGAAGCCTGATGGCGATAATGAACGATGATGTCAACCAGCTCGAGCGCTTCCTCGACCAGGGTGCCACCGACCTGTTGCACGTCGCGACCACGATCATTGTCGTGGGCGCGATAATGATCTCAGTGGCACCCGAGGTCGCCCTGCTCGCGATACTGCCCGTCCCAATCATCGTCGGGGGCTCATTCATCTACCAGCGCAGGATAGCTGTGCGCTACACCAAGGTCAGAAGCAGGGTCGCAGATCTCAGCGCGCTTCTGAACAACAACCTGCACGGCATCACGACGATCAAGTCGTTCACAGCCGAGGAGCGTGAGGCAGAGCGAGTGGGCGATGCCTCGATGTCCTACAGAGAGGCCAACCGCGATGCCATCCGCCTCTCGGCTTCGTTCGTGCCAATCATCAGGATGGCGATCCTCTTCGCCTTCACTGCGAACATGCTGGTGGGCGGTTGGTACGCTCTTGACGGGCGAATCAGCCTCGGGGCCTACTCGGTCATCGTCTTCATCACCCAGAGGCTGCTGTGGCCGCTGACCAGGCTCGGCGAGACCTTCGATCTGTACCAGCGTGCGATGGCCTCAGTGACCCGAGTCCTCGACCTTCTCGACACCAAGATAGGGATTGTTGAGGGAGAAAAGAGACTCGAATCGGTGCGCGGCGAGATAGGTTTCAGCGGAGTCGGATTTTCCTACCCAGAAAGGGAGATCGTCCTCGATGGAATCGACTTCGCAATCCCCGCGGGCAAGACGGTCGGACTTGTCGGCTCGACAGGCTCCGGCAAAACCACGCTCGTACGTCTGCTGCTGAGATTCCACGACCCAGACACGGGCACAGTAACTCTCGATGGCCACGACATCAGGGAACTGACGCTGCAGTCGCTACGCGGCTCAGTAGCGCTGGTGAGCCAGACCACGACGCTCTTCCCGGGCTCGGTTCGCGACAACGTGCGCTATGGCGATCCTGACGCCGATGAGGCAGCGGTCGTCGAGGCGGCTCGCGTAGCCGAGGCGCTCGGCTTCATCGAGGAGCTGCCCTACGGCTGGGAGACCGACATCGGCGAGGGCGGCCACAGGCTGTCCGGCGGCCAGCGACAGAGGATCGCCATAGCCAGAGCCGTTCTGAAGGACGCTCCGGTGCTGGTGCTCGACGAGGCCACCAGCAACGTCGACAACGAGACCGAGGCGGCGCTCAAGCGCTCGATCGAGACAATCTCGGAGGGACGCACCACGCTCATCATCGCGCATCGCCTCTCGACGGTTCGCAACGCGGACGTGATTGCCGTGATCGGCGATGGTCGCATATCGGAGACAGGCACCCACGAGGAGCTTCTGGAGAGCAGTGGACTATATTCGCGACTCTGGGCCGTGCAGACCGGGGAGGCGACGACATGACCGACGAGTTGAGCACACCCAACCTCACCAAGTTCGCAGAGATTGTGGGCTTTGAAGTGACCAAGTTCGGCGACGGCAGATGCACCGTCGAGGCTACCGTCGATGAACGGCACCTCAATCTCGGTGGCGTGGCACACGGCGGCCTGCACGCCACAATGCTGGACACATCGATGGGAGGTGCTCTGGTCTCGACCCTGCTGAAGGAGGAGTGGTGTGCAACCGCACAAATCGACATCTCCTACCTCAATGCCGCCTCCTTGGGATCCCACCTCACGGCGAAGGGGAGCGTAGTCCGAAGGGGCCGCAATCTCGCTCACCTCGAGGGCGAACTAGTCTCAGAAGACGGCACCGTGATAGCCACGGCCAAGGGGACCTGGGCGGTCTGGCGTAAGCGTCCCTCTAGCCTCGGTGGCTCGTAGTCCCGCCGGGAACAGATTCATTTCCCACCACCTCTCCGTAGGGGACGATGGCACGCGTAGACTCGCTCATCTGGTTCATGGCCGGATTCGCCCAACTCTTCGTGGGCTCCTCTCTGGACTCCCAACTAATGGGTGCGATCCTCTCGGTCACAGGAGGGAGCTCCGTGTTGCTTGGGTTATACGCGCTGGTTTTCGTCGCAAGGCACCACAAGGAGTTCGAGGCGGCCTACAGCAAATTGGAGAAGACCACGATGACGAGGGACGATCAAGGCCGCATCCACCGCATCGATGATAGCAACCAGGTGAAAAGGGCCGTATGGTACGCTGTTCCCATAATACTGACGTTCTTTGCGGCTCTCGGCTGGCTAGCTAACTAGGTGCTCGCATGTCTAAGGCCGGCAAAGGCCTCGAAGAGATGGTTGACCGGGCGATGGATAACCCCGCCTACGACATGTTGGGGGGTTACCACATGTTCCTGCGCAGGGTGACCATACCGATCATTCTGATTCTGATAGCCATGATGGTGTACACCTTCCTGTCCGGGTACCTCTCCGACGACCTCAGTCTGATACTGACAGCTCTGGTGACGGGGCTGTCCATAGGGCCTATTTTCGGCTTGGAGCGGTATTTCGGAGAGCGAAGTCTCAGGAAATGAGCTCCCTGACCGCCTTTATCGCTCAGTGCCGCCGAATGGGTAAAAGGGAAAGCCTCACCTTGTCGTCACCATGGGCCTGCTCGACTCGTTCGACATCTTCGAGTTGCTCGGCTTCGGAGAAGCCACCGGGCTGGAGCTGCTGTTCGCCGCCTCGGCCCTAGTGGGGGGCATACTCTTCCTGCTCTGGTTCGTCCTGATGATGGTCGGAGGATTCGCCGCCGATATCTTCGAGGGACTGCTCGGGATGGACGGCCTAGGCGACCTCGGTGCCGACGCCTCGTTCAAGGCGCTGACCTTCCAAGGACTGATGGCCTTCCTGATGTTCTTCGGCCTCGCCGGCCTGTATACCCTCAAGTCGACGGAGACCCAGACTCTGGCAATCGCCATCGGGGGTGCCGCCGGCTTCGCCTCGATGTACGGGACAGGAAAGCTGTTTCACCTCTTCGTCGGACTGCAGTCCGACGGAACCGTCGAGATATCGGAGGCCGTCGGGGCCACCGGCACCGTGTACCTGAGAATCCCAGAAAACAGGGCCGGGCAGGTGCAGGTCAGCTTCGGCGGCAGCATGAGGACGATGAAAGCCAGGGCGCACGACGGCACCGGGATCGACGGCGGAGCGGTCATCGAGGTCATCGAAACTATGGACGATGTCCTCGTAGTAAAAAGAAAGTGAGAAACCCCCCAGAGTCGATTTTCGACTGATGCAGGGAAAGGCTTCATGACCACCTACGCCTTCATGGGGTTAGAGGCGATGTTGAATGGCTGAAGCTGGAGCACTTTTGACGACAATGATTTTTGCGGCTGTGCTGGTACTCGTGGCTGTTGTGATTTTCTTCGCGCAGCGGTACAAGAGATGTCCACCCGACAAGATCATGGTCATCTACGGACGGACCGAGAAGGGGCGTCCTTCGAAGACGATACACGGCGGTGCCGCGCTGGTCTGGCCACTGATACAGGACTACGCGTTCCTGCCTCTGACGCCGATTACCATCAACATCGACCTGAAGGACGCACTGTCCCTCCAGAACATCAGGATCAACGTACCCAGCACCTTCACCATCGGCATCAGCATCCAGGAGACTATCATGCAGAACGCCGCAAAGAGGCTGCTCGGCCTGAAGATGGATGACATCGAGAAGATGGCGGAGGAAATCATCCTCGGCCAGCTCCGTCTGACTGTCGCCTCAATGACCATCGAGCAGATCAACCAAGACCGCGACAATTTCCTTGAGCGCATCAACCACAACGTGGAGAAGGAGCTCGAGAAGGTCGGCCTGAATCTCATCAACGTGAACATCGTCGACATCACCGACCAGTCTGACTACATCGAGAGCATCGGCAAGAAGGCGGCTGCTACCGCAGTCGAGAATGCCCGAGTCGACGTCGCAGACGCCGAGCGCGACGGTGCTATCGGGGCTGCAAAGGCCGACAGGGCCAGGGAGATCGAGGTCGCTGAGAACATCGCCGAGGCAACCAAGGGCCGCAAGGCCGCGGAAGCCGACCAGCGCGTGTACGTGGAGAACCAGGAGGCACTGGCCATTTCCGGTGAGAACATCGCACAGGCCGAGATCGCCAATGCAAACGCCGACCTGACCGAAGCCAGAGCAGCCGCCAAGCAGAGAGCGGACGTCGCTACCGCTAAGGCAGAGGCCGTCATCCAGAAATCCGTCTACCTCGAAGAGGAGGCGCGCTTGGAAGCCTCCGAGATCGTTCGGGAGAACATCCAGAAGAAGCAGATCGAGATCGCTGCCGAGGCCGAGGCCGAGAGACAGCGTCGCGTCGCCCGTGGTGAGGCGGATGCAATCCTCTCCATCTATGAAGCGGAGGCCAATGGTATCCGGCAGGTGCTCGACGCGAAGGCGAAGGGCTACCAGAACCTCGTCGCCAGCACAGCCGGCGACCCGAAGGCCGCCGCGACTCTGCTGATGGTAGAGAAGATCGAGAGCATGGTCTCAGCACAGGTCGAGGCCATACGCAATCTCAAGATCGACAAGATCACCGTGTGGGACAGCGGCGGCAACGACGACGGCTCCTCAGCCACCAGCAACTTCGTGAGCAGCCTCGTACAGAGCCTGCCGCCGATTCACGACGTCGCGAAGATGGCCGGAGTGGATCTGCCGGACTACCTCGGATCATTGACAGAAGACGATGACGGCGAGTGAGTGACTGTCCCTCCGGGACAGTCACGCTCATGAGGCGGCCCGCGATGGGCCTTGCATGGAGCGCGAGGATGTCGTCGTAGTTGGTGGGGCACGCACGCCGTTCTGCGAGTGGCTGGGCGGCAAGCGCGGAGACGGAGAGACGGGGGGCCGTCTGGCTTCAATGACAGCCGAGGACCTCGGATCGATAGCCATCCGAGCCGCACTCGAGATGACCGGGACCGACCCGTCCTCAGTTGACCACGTGGTGATGGGCCACGCGCTACAGACCTCGAGTCAGGCGATCTACGGGGCCCGTCATGCCGGCCTCAAGGCCGGAATCCCCCAGACAGTCCCCATGCTGACGCTGAACAGACTGTGCGGCAGCGGTGCCCAGTCCATCATCAGCGGCGCTCAGATGATCATGCTCGGCGAGGCCGAGGTCGTTGTGGCTGGAGGGATGGAGAACCTCTCCCAAGCCCCTCACGTCCTTCGCGGCATACGTGACTCGCACAAGTTAGGAAGACCGCCTCAGGAGGGGTACGAGATACCCAAGGACATGGAGGATTACTTCTTCACCAACTTAATCGACAACATCTGCGGCTCATTCATGGCCCAGACCAGCGATGAGTTGTGCCATCGACTCGAGGTCGTACGTGAGCAGGCCGATGAATTCGCAGCGCTGAGTCACCAGAGGACCGAGCGCAGCATCGACTCAGGAATGTTCGAGAACGAAATAGTGGCAGTCGAGACCCCCGATGGCATCGTCACCGCAGCCGACGAGGATCATTTCGTCCGTGGCACCTCCGAGGCTTCGCTGTCTGGGCTGCGCCCGCACTTCGGCCCCAATTCACTTGTTACTGCGGGCAACGCCTCTGGTGTCGTGGATGGCGCGGCAGCCGTCGTCATCAAGTCCGCCAGCAGGGCTGCAGCCGATGGCGACGAGCCGCTGGCCCGGATTGTCGATTGGGGGATAGTCGGCCTCGAGCCGGCCATCATGGCCTACGGTCCGGTGCCCAGCAGCCGGCTCGCGCTCGATAGGGCCGGACTCTCGGCCGGCGACATCGACAGGTGGGAGATCAACGAGGCCTTCGCCGGCCAAGCCGTAGCCTGCATACAGGAGCTCGGCATCGATGTCGACAGGGTCAACGTCAATGGGGGGGCGATCGGACTTGGACACCCCCTGGCGGCCACTGGGACGAGACTCATTCTGACGCTGGCGCACGAACTCAAGCGCAGTGGTGGGCGTTACGGCATTGCCACCGCGTGCATCGGCGGCGGTCAGGGAATCGCGGTCATAATCGAGTCAGTTTGACTTGTTTTTCCTTGTTTTCGCCGTAGGAGAGGTTATCCCTCATCGTGCGCAGCAAAGAACAGTGGTACCCATGAATGAACACATCGTGACCGAACACATCGAAGGAACAGGACACGCAGGCAGGAAACGCAGTTTGGTGAAGACCCTGTCATGGAGGACCATCGCGACCACGGACACCATTTTGATCGCCAGATTCATCACCGGAAGCTGGACTATTGGTTTGGGGATTGCCACCATAGAGGTGTTTACTAAGATGGCACTGTACTACCTGCACGAGCGAGGTTGGAGCTCTTTGGATTGGGGCCTAGAGGACGTCGATGTAGATGCACGGGCCCTGGAACTTCGCCCTGTTCATTGAGATGCCCAGAGAGTGCTTCCTGATGGAGCCCACTGGGCGGGGCATTGAGCCGGAAGAAATCCCCGCTACAGTCCGAGCGTATGGAAAATGTCATTCTCTTGGTCGGGCGACCGTTCAGGTTAATTGGGATGTCAATGCCGCTCCTCCTTGTTAGCATGGGGGAGACTCGCTCTATGAGCTTCGTGAAGGCGTTATGGCCCGTACTGTTGTTCATAGGCCGATAGGCTCGGCGGGGTGATTTGGATGGATTCACAAAAACGCACCATCGTTAAGGCTCTCCTGTGGAGGTTCATTGCGAGTGGCACAACAGTAGTTGTTGTGTTTGCATTGTCGGGAAATATTGCATTGGGATTGTCGGCTGCGGCAATAGGCATCCCTCTCAAACTGTTCATGTATTATCTCTATGAGCGATTCTGGATGACGTCGATTGAATGGGGAAAGATCTCAGACGATTCCCCCGAACTCAAAGCCCAGGCCGTTTCGACAGGTGCTTCGAGCAGACCGAGAGGCGCTTTGCCTCAGCAGGCACGCAGCCCGTGACCGGCCAACGCTCACTCAGGCATGAACCAGTGCTCTTTCCTAGGTGGCAACGGTCTCTTCATCCACAGCGGACGACGCTCACCTCTCGGATGGGTCTCGCGCTGCTTGGCCATCTCGTTCCAGCGCTTGTAGTACTCGAATGACTTGTTGGTGTCCACTTCTACATCCCCGTACTTCTCATCGGGTCCCGGGCGGCTCAATCGCACCTTCTGCAGCCAGCAGTGGGCGCCGCTAATCGGGTCCGGTTGCACTGCGTGCGTGATGTTCTGGTGAACCCCCCCGTCCCTCCACCAGATTCTGTTCGTGTCGGGGTCGTCAGACTTCCAGGGCTCTATGCCAGAGACCGTCCTCATCCGCATCCTCCCTCCTCCTAGATTCTCGATAGCGACCTCGTTGGTCAGGAAGCGGTTACCACGGTCCTGACTGCGCCTCCAGCGTCCGATGTGATGAGAGCATCCAACAACTCCCGGCTTGATGCCCTCGGTGACCCAGACCTTGTCCACGAACCATCCGATCTCGGTCTCGATCTTGAGCAGGTCGCCTTCGGACACTCCGAGTCTGGCGGCGTCCTTCGGATGGATCCATATCGGGTTGCGATGGGCGATCTCGACCAGCCACTTGGCGTTGGCGGAGCGTGAGTGGATGTGCTGAGGCAAGCGGAAGTTGGGCAGTAGGCAGTACTCGTCCTCGCCCTGCAGGTTGTCCGGATGGACATGGCTGCGGATTCGGTAGTGCGGGATGGCGTGTTCGGGATAGCCGAACTCGATCATGGTCTGCGAGTACAGTTCCTGCTTGCCGCTCGGTGTCGGCCAGCCCTCCTCCTCGTGTTTCGAGTAGGTCGCATCCTCAATCAGGAAGGCACCATGCTTGCGCATGTATCCGAGCGCGTCCAGACCCTCTTCGGCAGCTGCCTCAGGCAGCCCGGGGACTCGCTCGAAGGTGTACTGGTAGTATTCGTCGATGGTTATCCGCTCGCCTTCGCGATACGGGCTCATGAAGTGCTCGCGGATGCCCATCGTGCCGTCGTCGATGCGCCACGACAACTCGTTCCAGAACTCGTCCTCCTCCCAGACCTCGCCTGGATTGACCTCGTGCGTGAATTCGACCTCGCGTCCCTCGCGTCGGGCGTACTCGCGCAGCACTGGCTGGCGGAACGCCACCCACTTGCCAGCCGAGGTCGCGTAGGAGTTGATGTCGTGCCGCTCGGAGGCGTGACCCATGGGCAGCACGTAGTCAGCGAAGAAGGCGGTTTCGTTCCAGGTCGGCGTCAGGGCGATGTGGCATCCGATCGCCTCCTCGTTCTCCAGCATCTCGATCCACGAGAAGCCGTCGGGGTAGGTCCACACCGGGTTGAAGACGCGCGTGAAGTAGACGTCCATGGTGCCACGGCCGTCTTTGACGAGATGTGGCAGGATGGGGCTCATCTCGTAGTGCGAGAGGGTGTACTCGGGCGGGTAGTGCAATTCGTTCCAGCCGTCTGGGTCGGGTGGATTGTCGAACAGTTCGGGCTTGAACTTGGACCACGAGTTCGGTGCGGTGCCGCCCTCGGTGCCCACACTGCCTGTCAGCACATTCAGCAGGTGCAGGGTGCGGGCGACCTGCCAGCCGCCCAGATTGCCTATCGCAGCAGCGCGCCAGACGTGGGTACACAGGCGGCTGCCTGCGTTGATGACCGCCTCGCCGGCCTCGATGACCTGTTCGACCGGTATTCGGCACTCCTCGGCGGCGAACTCGGGCGTGTACTCGGCATACTCCTCGAGCAGCAGCTCGATGAAGCGCTCGAAGGTGCGCGGCTCGTCAGGATGCGCTGCATCGAGCCACATCTCCCAGTTGACCCAATTCTGCATGAACTTGCGGTCGTAGAGGCCGCGCTCGAGTATCATCTTCGCCCAGGCGAGGAAGAGCGCAGGCTCGGAGCCCGGCCATGTAGGCAGCCAGTGGTCGGCCATGGCCGCAGTGTTGGACAGGCGTGGGTCGATGACGATGAGCTTGGCACCATCCATCATCCCCTCGAGAATCCGCTGCGCGTGCGGATTGAAGTAGTGCCCAGTCTCAAGGTGCGAGGAGGTCAGTAGGATGACCTTCGCGTTGGCGTGGTCGGGCGAGGGGCGGTCGTGCTTGTGCCACAGCCCGTACCCGAGCCGCGCGCCGGCGGAGCAGATGTTCGTGTGGCTGTTGTGCCCGTCGACGCCCCATGCCTTCAGAATCCGGTTCGCGTAGCCCTCGTGACCCGGTCTGCCCACGTGGTAGACGACCCTGTCCTTGGCCCCTGTCTTCAGCGAGGCGCGGATCTTCGCTGATATCTCGTCGAGCGCCTCGTCCCACGAGATGCGCTCCCAGCCCCCGGCGCCGCGCTGGCCGATGCGGCGCATCGGATGCATGATGCGCTCGGTGTCCTGGATCTGATTGATCGTCGCCGGGCCCTTGGCGCAGGTGCGACCACGGCTTCCGGGGTGCTGCGGGTTGCCCTCGAACTTGGTGACCTGGCCGGACTCCTTGTCGACGTAGGCCAGCATCCCGCACGCCGACTCGCAGTTGAAGCAGGTCGTCGGCACCAGCGAGTAACGACGCTCGACGCGTTTCGGCCACTCATTGGCGTCGAGCTCGACGTGGTCGTGCCAGTCATCTGGAGAGGGGAACTTACGCAGTGCAGCGCCACTCTCCGGGGAGTGCTCGCGATCGAGGTTCGGGATGATGCGCAGTTTCTGCGCCAGCTCCTCGATGAGACTGTCCGCCATCATCTCACCTCAATGCAGGGTCTCCATCTGTGGCTCCATCACCACTCGCTTGCCGTGCAGCCACGCCGCGGCGAGCAGCACGAGCCCGGCGACGACCGCAATCGGCTCGCGAAGCACCATCGGAACGAACACCGCCGCACCGACCACTATCGTCTCGATGAGGAACTTGAGCGGCAGCATCCCGTCCTCGGACCACGACCTGCCCTTGGCCTGCTGGAACAACCACGCGGTGTAGACGCCGGTGAGGGCTGCGAGCGGAATCCCGGCATAGGCGAGGTAAGTCAGGAGCGACCGGTCGAGCCCCATGTACAGCACAGCGGCGCTGGCCGCCAGAACCGCTCCGAATCCAGCGAGGACGTAGGCGCCCTTGACCAGCCAAGAGTCCCAATTGGGGCGCAACAGGACGTAGAGGAAGCGCTCGGGCCTGTCTAGGTCGACGACCAGCAGGATCCCGGTGACCGTTAGGAAGCCGAGTCCGATACCAAGCGTAGACCACCACAACTCGTCAGTCATCTCGACTTGGCCTGAGAGCATAGCCAGCATGGCGACGATGTAGGTCCCGGATGCGATGGCCTTGGTCCAGATGTAGGCAGAAACCTCCCAGCCCCACAGAATCCCCTTCGATGGCTGGTCATAGGATCGCTTGGCGCGACCAGCCTCGTCGTCCAACTTGGCCATCACATCGCGGATGATGGCTTTGTCACGAGGGGCTGCGGCGCGGGCCTTCTTCTCCAGTGCCAACTGCACGATCAGCGAATTGGTGTCAGCAGCACCCGCCCTCTCCTCGGCGTACTTGGCGAAGTGCCCGACCCCCGCCGCCTGGTCCGTCCAGAGGTACGCCCCATCACGCTCGGTGGCGTGCGGGTCGAGCATCTCCTCGCTGGCCTCGATGTAGAACACGTTGGGCTTGGCGCCTGACTCGGGCTTGCGCACGGTGGTTACGTGGTCGCGAACGTAGCCCGAGATCGATGAGTTCGGATCATCCAGGTCTCCTGAGATGATAGCCTCGGTCGGGCAGACGATTACGCAGGAGGGCTCGTAGGACTCCTCGATGCGGTGTGCGCAGTAGTTGCACTTGGCTGCAGTGCCTTTGTTCGGGTCGATGTACAGGGCGTCGTAGGGACAGGCCTGCATGCATGACTTGCAGCCTATGCAGCGCTCGTCATCGAAGTCGACGATGCCGTCCTCGCGAGTGAAGAGGGCGGTCGTCGGGCAGATCGTCGTGCATGGCGCGTCTTCGCAGTGGTTGCAGCGGTGGACGCTGAACTCGCGGGTGACGTCTGGATACTCCCCCTTCTCGATGTACTTGACATGGGTGCGGTTGACGCCGATCGGGATGTCGTGCTCGGACTTGCAGGCGATCGTGCAGGCATGGCAGCCGATGCACTTTCGATTGTCTATCACGAAACCGTAGTTCACCATGGTCCGCCCTCTTTGAGGGCGGACAGCCTCACTTAGCACATGAGTCTTCGCTAATTCTCAACCGAACACGATTCCGAGGATCCCAGCGGCAGCGATCCAAGTCCCGGCCACCGACCCGAGGTTGCCCAAGGCGGTCACCAGCAGCACCTTGCCGACACGATTCTTCCAGAACAGCGAGACCTCGTCGAGGGCTAGGAAGTCCTGTGCGTCCTTGCCAATCGGCGCATCCATCTTGAGTTGGGTGTAACCTGCGACCCAGCCGGCCGCGACGAATGGATTGAGTGAGGTGAGAGGAGACGCCAAGGCTCCGACTAT
>JGI24923J38494_100469_pt1 | contig 27434 bp, 24 predicted proteins | sample LinPFosplate11_FD_38494 | JGI IMG/M metagenome (IMG submission 38494) | reverse complement strand
CCAGCACTGCGACCATGCGCCGTGCGAGACGGTCTGTCCCGTCTTCGCGACATACCACACCGACGAGGGGTTGAACGCGCAGGTGTACAACCGCTGCGTCGGCACCCGCTATTGCGCGAACAACTGCCCCTACAAGGTGCGCCGCTTCAACTGGTTCGAGGCGGAGTTCCCCGAGCCACTCAACCTGCAGCTGAACCCGGACGTCACGGCGCGGAGCGCCGGCGTCATGGAGAAATGCACGTTCTGCGTCCAGCGGATACACGAAGGCCGTGAACTGGCGCGCGACGAAGGGCGTGCCATGCGAGACGGCGACGTCACGCCGGCGTGCGCCCAGACCTGCCCGGCGCAGGCGATCGTCTTCGGCGACCTCAACGACCCGGATAGCCGCGTCGCCCGCCTGTCGGGCGACGACCGCGGCTATCACGTCCTCGGCGAGGTCAACACGCGTCCGGCGGTCACGTATCTGAAGAAGATCACGCGCCGATGACCGCGCATGATTCCGGGTTGCGGCTTCCCGGCACGATCCCCCTAGCCGCATCGACAAGTTATCGGCAGATCAACGAGGACATCCTGCGGACATTGGATACGCCCGCTCCGGCGTATTTCGCGTCGCTCGGGTTGCTCCTCGCGGTTCTCGGCTTCGGCGTCTACGCGTTCACACAACAGTGGCAGACGGGCCTCGGCGTCGCCGGTTATGAGCACCCGATCGCCTGGAGCATCTACATCACGAACTTCGTCTTCTGGGTCGGCATCGCCCACTCTGGCACGCTGATCTCAGCCGTGCTGTACCTGTTTCGTGCCAAGTGGCGAACATCGGTCGCGCGCGCCGCCGAGGCGATGACGGTGTTTGCCGTCATGACGGCCGGCCTGTTTCCGATCATCCACATTGGCCGCCCGTGGTTCTTTTACTGGCTGATTCCTTACCCTAACGAGCGACAGCTCTGGGTCAACTTCCGGTCGCCGCTCATCTGGGACCTCTTCGCCATCGTGACCTACCTCACGGTCAGCGTGATGTTTCTGTACCTCGGACTCATACCCGACAACGCGGCCGCGCGAGACCGGTGCACCGACTGGCGAAAGCCTGTCTACCGCGTCCTGGCGCTCGGCTGGCGCGGCTCGACGCGTCAGTGGATGCACTACGCCGCGTTGTATGGCCTCTTCGCCGCGCTGGCGACACCGCTCGTCGTCTCGGTGCACAGCGTCGTGTCCTGGGACTTCGCCGTATCGATCCTTCCGGGCTGGCACAGCACGATCTTCGCGCCGTACTTCGTCGCCGGGGCGATCTTCTCGGGGCTTGCGATGGTGATCACCCTACTGATCCCGCTCCGCAAGCTCCTGAGGCTCGAGAAATACATCACCATCAGGCATTTCGAGAACCTCGCGAAGCTGATCATCGTGACGTCGCTAATCGTCGGCTACGCCTACGTGACGGAGTTCTTCATCGCCTGGTACAGCGGGAGCACGTTCGAACAGGGGACGTTCTTCGATCGTGCCTTTGGCCAGTACTGGCCGTTCACGTGGCTGATGATCGTCTGCAACGTCTTCGTCCCGCTGCTGCTCTTCTGGAAAAAGGTTCGAACGAACCTGGCCTGGCTGTTCGGGATCTCCATCTTGGTCAACATCGGAATGTGGCTGGAGCGCTTCGTCATCATCGTCGCGTCGCTCTCGCACGACTTCGATCCGGCCAATTGGACCGGTATCTACCAGCCGACGTGGGTCGAAGGCGCTATCACGGCCGGCAGCTTCGGCTTGTTTTTCCTGCTGTTCCTGCTGTTCGTGAAGAACTTCCCGGCGGTCTCCGTCACCGATATGAAGGAAGGCTCCGCGCACGCGGAGATGGTCGATGACAGCCTCGCACGGTGCCTGACCGGCCACGGGTTTCTGGATCGCTTCTACGAGCTCTTCCTGGGGTCGAGCGACGAGGTCGCCCCCACGTTCACAGACACCGACGTCGCAGGGCAGAAGAAGATGCTGGAGGACTCGCTCTCCCTGATGACCAGCGTATCTAAGGCGCCGCGGGAAGAACTCGACGATCTGGACCGCGTCGCCCATCGCCACGGCCGAGACGATCTTGTCATCCGGCCGGAGCTCTACGACCTCTGGCGAGAATCGTTACTGCAGACGGTGCGGGAATTCGACGCGCATTTCGACTGGGACATCGAACGCGCATGGCGCAATGTCCTTGCCGACGGCGTCGAGTGTACGCAATCCCAGCGCTAGCCGAGAGGGAACCGTGGGCACCGCGCACATCCTGGCCATCTACGACGAACCAGCAAAAGCAGCCGCTGCCGTCGCGGGGGCCCGCAACATGGGACTGACCGACGTGTCGGCCTACACGCCGGCGCCCGACCACACCATGGAACAACTCATCGGCGGTCACGTCAGCCCCGTGCGGCTGTTCACGTTGATCGGTGGTCTGCTGGGGTGCGCCAGCGGATTCGCGCTCCCGATCTACACCGTCTACGACTGGCCGCTCATCACGGGCGGCAAACCGCTCATCTCGATCCCGCCGTTCGTCATCATCGCCTTCGAGTTGACGATCCTGTTCGGCGCGATCGGCGGCATGATCGGCTTTCTCGCGCTGGCCGGGTTGCCTCGGCTCACACGGCCGGCGCTCGGGCATCCGCGGCTCACGAATGATCTCTTTGGCGTGGAGGTGACCTGCGACACCGGCCGGGCGACGTCGGTGCGGGCGCTCCTCGAGGGCGCGGGGGCGATCGAGGTGCGAGCCGATGGGTGAGAACCGGCAGTGGAGGCGCCGCGGCGTGCGGACAGCAATCATAGCCCTCCTAATCGTCGGGATGGCCGGCGGCGCCCTGCACGCGCTTTCCTGGATCCGCGACATGTGGACCGGTCCGGTGGTCGTGCCGCAGACGGAGCCGCGGACGCCTCCCGAGAACACGCTGTCCATCGACGGCCCGCGCATCATGAACCGGCGCGAGGCCCGAACTGATTTGGCGAACCCGCGCGTCGGCACGCCGGCGGTGCACACCGAAGGCGGACACCTGTACGCCACCTACTGCGCACTCTGCCACGGGGCACGCGGTATGGGCGACGGCCAACTCGCTTCCTTCTATCGGCGGATGCCCGACCTCACCGCGCCGCACGTCGAGAACTACCCCGACGGGTTCGTGTACAGCATCATCCGCGAGGGCGGCCGCAACATGCCGCGTTTCGCCGACGCGCTCAGCGTCAACGAGCGGTGGGCTCTGGTGCATTACCTCCGAACGCTGGCGCGGGGCGCGGAGGCAGAAGCAGCCCAACCGTGACCGTGCTCGTACCGACCGGCGCAATCGTTACCGCCCGGACGCAGCAGGTCTTTCTCGGTCTCGGCGCCATCGGCACCGGCGCATTCATGTTCGGCGTGCTGTTCGGCGATGCGGTGCGCGCGTGGCAGGCGCTGCTCGTCAACTACCTGTTCTTCGCCGGGCTCGCGCACGCGGGCGTCGTGTTGTCGGCCATCATGCACGCGACCGCCGCGCGCTGGGGACGATCCCTCAAACGGACGGCCGAAGCAACCGCTGCTTTTCTGCCCGTGGCGTGTGTACTGCTGCTCGTCCTGCTGTCGGGTGTCTCCACGTGGGCTCCATGGGTCCACGAGCCGGTCGCCGCGAAGACCAGATGGCTCAACGTTCCGTTCTTCGTGACGCGGGAGCTCCTCGGGTTTCTCCTCCTCGCCGGGATGAGCCTGGTCTACGTCTACCAGTCCCTCAGGCCGGATATCGGGATGCTGCACGAGACGGGCGAACGGACGGCAGCAGGTCTGAGCGCGTGGCTGATCCGCGGGTGGCGGGGACTGGAGATGGAGCGCGCTGCGAGCGACAGGTGGCAAGGCCGTCTGGCGCCGGCCGTCCTCATCGGCTACGGGTGGGTGTTCACGCTCGTGGCGTTCGATTTCGTCATGTCGCTCGACCCGCGCTGGTTCTCGACCTTGCTCGGCGGCTACTACTTCGTTGGCAACCTGTTCAGCGGCCTCGCCTTCCTGACGATCGTCGCGGCGGGCGGGCGGGAGCGGCTCGGCATCCTGGACTATGTTGGGCACCGCCAATTGCACGACCTCGGCAAGCTGCTCTTCGGATTCTGCATCCTCTGGGCGTACATGTTCTGGTCGCAGTATCTCGTCATTTGGTACGGCGACCTGCCGGAGGAGACCGCGTTCATCGCGCGCCGGATGAACGGGGTGTGGGCGCCGCTGGCGTGGACGGTCTTCGGGATGGCGTTCGTCGTTCCCTTTGTCGTGCTCTTGAGCAGGGCCGTCAAGATGCATGCGCGCGGCCTGGTGGCCGTCGCGGCGGTCGCGCTGGTCGGGATGTGGCTCGAGCGGTTTATCCTCGTCGCGCCGTCGCTCTGGCACGGCGACCGCGTGCCGCTGGGCATCCCGGAGATCCTGATCACCGCTGGGGTGCTCGGCCTGTTTGCGTTCTGCTACACGTGGTTCCTGCAAGTGTTTCCGGTCATGCCGGTCTCGGATCCCAGGCTCTGGCGCGCCGGCGAAACATGGCGAATGACGCGCCGTCCGCCCCGGGACGACCTGCGACGCGAGGTGACGTGACGTCGAAGACCGGATCGTTCTTCGAGACACGCCACTGACGCCAACGGTCGTGTGGACGGCATCCGTGGCGACGGCCCGAACGCCTCGAGGCAAGGTTGAACACGGCCGCACCTCTTCACCCGACACTTCGAGCAACCGGTGCGACAAGGAACGATTCGGTCGCTCTGATCGTCCTAGCTGTCTAGTGTCCCTGATGCGCAGTGCGGCCGTCGCCGCGGCGGTGAGCGTCGGGCTAGTCGGGACGGCTGCGGTCGCAGCTGTGCCGACAGCGCTGTCGGCGCACGCCCCGAAGCGTCTGAGTGTCCACACCCTGAACTACTCCACCGTGTCGGGCCGTGATCTGACCAGCGCGCTCGTCACAACGGCGGATACCTACAGCGTGGTCGGCGTCACCCTGGAGTGGCGCGCATGTGCTCCGCCGTTGGACGACCGCTGCCCGGAGACCACGTCGACGGACGACATCCGGATCAGGGTCGTGCAAGGACCGACAAACCTGCCAGGCTTCGCGCGCCCACTGGGCGTCGCGAATCTCGGTCCGGGCGAGGAGGCTGGTGGACTGGCGACGAATTACACTGGCCACGCTTCGGATTTCGCCGCGGAGACGGGAACCCGTTTTGAACGTCTCCTCGGACTGGTGATCACCCATGAACTGGGCCATCTCGTGCTGGCTTCACCGGCGCACTCTGCGTTCGGTCTGATGCAATCCGTCTGGTCGGCCACGAGCCTGCAATCGACGGCACGCGAGGCGCTGCACTTCTCGGCCCAGCAGGGTGCGGAGTTGCGAGCCAAGCTCACGCGACGACCGGGTCGGGGTGGTCGCGTCGGGCTGCGGATCCCTGACGCGGTCTTCTAGTCCGGCGGTTATCTTCCGGATGCCTGCGGGTCGGCCGACGTCAGCGTGATCGACCCACTCCTGCTGCTGAGGCGCACGCTGGGGCCGCCGGCGGCGATCGACCCGGCCACGCGGCGCGCGTCGCTGTCGCCGCGAACCGCGAAACCGTCCGTGCGCACTGAGCCCGAACCCGACACGGCCTCGACACTGAACGCCGCGGCCGCATCGATCTCGGCCTCGATCGCGCTGGATCCGGTGGTAACCTGCCACGGCCGGCTCGGGGTGCCCGACACGCGCACCCGGCCGCTCCACGTCGAGGCGGCGAGTCCGCCGTTCACTCCGTCTACCGTGATGGCGCTCGACCCGGTCTCGACGTCCGCATCGTCCGCGCTGTCGAACGAGGCGGCCACCCGACCGCTCTCGGTCCTGATATACAGCCGCATATACAGCCGCGCGCCGAGACGCGTCGCTGTGATCCCGCTACTCGAGGTGGTCACGCTGAGCGGACCGGCGCCGTCAACGGAGACCGCTCCGGATCCGGTCTCGACCACGGTCTCGGCGAGATCCGCCAGCATGATGGCACCGGACTGCGTACGCACGGAGACGGCGCCGCGCACGCCCTCGATGCGCGTCTCGCCGGATTCGCTGTGCGTGACGACCTCGGTACCGGCGGGGACCCAGACCTCATAGGACGTCGTCATGGCCCGTCGAGCCCGCGCGTCGTCGGGAGTCCTGAGATGCACCGTGTCGCCCGTCTGAATGATGGGCGGATCGTTGGCCGTTGCCCGGGCCAGCGCCACGGCGTTCTCTGGAACGTTCCAGCCCACGCGTACAGACACCAGACCCACGACGACCAGCTCGGTGGTCGCGCCCGCGCGTACCGTGATCTTACCCCGCTCAGTCGTGACATCGAGCCGGAGTGCTGCCGTCGAAGGAAATGACCGTTCGAACGTGAACGATTGCGCGGCGACCGGGGATCCGTGACCGAGGATCCCGGCGGCCAAGAGCGCGGACGCCGCGAGGCGAGACGTGATCATGTCCCAGTCTAGCCGCATACGAGCAACGCCGAGGAACGAGACACATCGGCGGTCGGATCCGGCGGGGCCGCCAACAGGATGGTGAAGCACGGCCCGCGGGGGTGTATAACAGCCTCTCCAACATGGCACGGATCGGAATCGCCTTTGGTGGAGCAGCGCTCTTCTGCGTGCTCGCCCTGCAGAACGCCGGCGGCTATCGCTACGGCGTGCAGGATCAAGCGTTCTACATTCCCGCGATTGCGCGCCATCTCGATCCGACCCTCTATCCACACGATATCGGGCTGATCGACGCCCAAGACCAACTGCTCGCATTCGACGATTTGACCGCTGGACTCGTGAACGCAACGGGTTGGTCGCTGCCGGCGATCTTTCTCGGTGCACACGTCGCGAGCCTGATCCTCATGTTCGCCGGCGCGGTTGGGATCGGTCGCGTGCTCTATCGCTCCTGGTGGACCGTCGCCGGGCTCGCCTTTGCGCTGACCTTGCGCCACCACATCACGGATACGGGCGTGAACACGCTGGAGGGCTACTTCCACCCTCGGATGCTCGCCTTTGCTGTCGGGATCACCGCGCTACTGCTCTTCGTTCGGCGCCGGTCGTGGCTGTCGCTCGCCGTCGCCGCTACGGCCTGCCTCTTCCATCCGACGACCGGCTTGTGGTTCGTGATCTGGCTCGGTGTTGCATGCGTTGTGGCTCACCCCGGCGCCCGTCCGGCCCTGGGCGGCGCGGCCGTCGCCGGTGTGGCCGCCGCGACAGGCATCGTCTTTGGCGGGCCGCTCGAGGGTCAGCTCGTTCTGATGGATCAGACCTGGTTGGGGGTGCTCGTGTCCCGGGAGTACCTCTTTCCGAACGACTGGCCGTGGCTCACTTGGGTGGCCAACCTGGGATATGGGGTGACGATTGGCGCCATGTACTGGTACCGCCGGTCAACCACGGGGGTCGCCGTCCAGGAAACCGCCCTCGTCGTGGGCTGTGGCGTGCTGCTTTCGATCTTCATCGTGTCTGTGCCGTTCGTCGTCGCCGGCGTGGCGCTTGCCGTACAACTGCAGGTGGCGCGCGTCTTCTGGATGTTGGACTTCTTCTGGACGGTGTACTTCGTGTGGCTGCTGGTCGAGAGCCCACGTCGGCCTCGGCTGGAACTGTCGTCCGTTCAGGTGAGATACGCCGGCGTGGTGCTGTTCGCGGCCGGTGCGATCGTGCGTGGCGGCTACGTGACGTGGGCTGAGTTCCCGGAACGAGATCTGATCGCACTCCGCCCGTCGTCAAGCGACTGGCACGACGTGATGACATGGAGCTCGCGGACGCCCCCCGGAACCAATCTGCTGGTCGATCCAGGCCACGCATGGCGATACGGATCAAGCAGTCGGGCCGTGGCCCGGCGGGATACCTATCTCGAAGACAAGGACGCAGGTATGGCTATCTACTCGCGCCCCATCGCTCACCGTGTGAGCGAGCGCCTCCGGGACCTTGGCGAGTTCAGGACCTTGACCGCAGCGAGAGCAAGAACCCTCGCCGACAAATATGACCTCCACTACCTCATCACCATCCACCAGGTCGAGCTGCCCGTCGCCCACCGCAGCGGTCGTTTCACCGTGTACAGCCTCGGTCACCGATGACGGCAACGCGTACAATGCCCGGTGGACCGTGACCGGACGTGTAGGGAGACGCTCCGGACCTTCGCGCATCGCTGCCGCACTGCTCGCCGCGGCAGTGGTCTCCTGCTCGCAGGACGCCAGCGCGCCCGCGCCCGAGTTCCGGCCGACCGCCACGATCGAGGACCTCATGCGGGTGATGATCGACCCGGCGGCCGATGCCATCTGGGACGCGGTGGTGACGGATGTCACCGCCGACGGCGTCGTGGAGATACGGCCCGAGACCGCAGAGGAGTGGGCGACGCTCCGCCGACACGCCGTGACGCTGGTGGAGGCGACGAACCTCCTGCTGATCGAGGGTCGGCCGATTGCGGCGCCAGGGTCACGCTCGGACTTGCCGGGGATCGACCTCCATCCCGACGCCATCGAGACCCTCGTGGCGGAAGACCGCAGCGGATGGACCACGCTCGCACATGGGCTGCACGCCGCCGGTCTGTTGGTGCTCGATGCGGTGCGCGCGCGGGATCCGGACGCGCTTCTGGCCGCCGGGACCGACCTCGACCTGGCGTGCGAGAACTGCCATTCGCGGTACTGGTACCCGGGCTACGGCGACCCGCGGCCCGACGCCTCGGGTCCGTAACCGCTGCGCCGGCTAGCCGCCGGGCACCGGCCGAATGGGGCTGCCGTCGGGTTTCGTGAGCTCAGCGCAGCACATGCCGAAGGTACCCGGCGCGCGCGACGGCTGTCCGACCGCCTTGATCGTGTCGCCCGCCTGGATGGTCTCCGGCGTCCAGCCGCGCCGGCTCATCGACACCGCTGCGCCCATTTCGATTTCCCAAGCGATCGTCTCGCCTCCCTCGCCCGGCGCGTCCACGTAGAGAAACGAATGCGGGTTCCGGAAGACGAAACGGGTCACGGTTCCCAGGGCTTCTACACTCTTGGTGTTGTCGTAGAACGGCCCGCTGGCATGGTGGGCCAGCACCGGTCCGTTCGTCGTCACGAACGCGGCCGTCACGATGACGACCGTGGCCGCGAGCCAGAGCATCGTCTTCACGGCGGTATCCTCCTCGCGGCTCCGGCCGCTCATCGGTATTTCGGGACCAGGAACTTCACGGGGCGTCGCGCCGCTTCCGGATCGCAGTCATAGGCCTGCAACTTATAGCCTCCTGGGGCGGGCAGCCACCGGGTCGTGTACGAGGCTGGCTCACGCAGAAACATCGGGTCCTCGACCGTGACGGTGGCCTTCAGTTCCTCTCCTTCGCGCCAGTACCGCTCTGTCACCGTCTTCAACTGGGACGACGGAATGCCGTTGTAGTCGTCGAAACCGGTCACATCAAAGGTGTAGTGCGTCGTCACGACGTGTAGCGAGCCGGCGGCGTAATGGCCAACCGACAGACCCTGGACGCTGTAGTCGTGAGGCGTCGCCTCGCGTCCGTCGAGCCAGACGGTGCGGACCTGATCGTCTTTCTCGTAGCGGAGCATGACCCGGTCAGGCCACTGCACGACCTCCATCATGTACGGGTCGTACTGCAGTGCCGGCGGCGTCGACGGCACGCAGTCGTACTTCGGTGCCAGCGCCTCGTCGAACGCCTGCTGATACGCCAATGCTCGTTCGTTCAGGACCGGAAAGTTGTCGGGTGTCCACGGCATGTTCGGTCCGTTGACCGGTCGTACACGGCCGCCACCATCCCAGACCCCGGCTAGGTCGGGAATCGCGTTGGCCGAATCCGACTGTGCGGCGACCAGTGCCGCCGCAGCCATACCGAGCAACGCGGCGCCGGCGGCGATGCGGACACAGCCCATCCACGGTGTTCGGCTCGTCGTCTCCTGCATGCGGCCTCCCCCGTGACCCCAACACGCGGCCCGCTCACCGGCGGACGCGCTCCACGATCTCCCTTGGTCGTCGGGATTCTACACCGGCTGGCAGGCGCGCCGCGTGGTATGCTCCACGGTCCCGCGGCCCCCATGTCCGAACGCCCCCATCAGGTCATCAGCAGGCCAGACCACGGGGCCTCGCCGCTCTCACGCGAAGCACGGATTCGGCGGCGATTCAATCGTAGGCTGCGGCTTCTGCAGATACCGGACGACCTCACCGGCTGGTCGGTTCTCGACATCGGCGCGTGGCACGGCTTCTTCTCGTTCGAGTGCGAGAAGCGCGGGGCCGATCACGTGCTGGCCGTCGACCGGTATGCCTGGGATCGGTTTGGGATGGAGGAGTTCTTATCCGCGCGCGCGCGCCTCGGCTCCGCGGTGGAGCACCGGCGCGCCGACGTCCACGAGCTCGACCCGGCCGAAATCGGCCAGTTCGATCTCGTGCTGCTGCTGGGCGTTTTCTATCACCTCCGCAACCCGCTGGCGGCGCTCGAACGGATTGCCCGCGTGACCCGTCGACTGCTCATCTGTGAAACCCATGTGCTGCTACCGTTCGTGCACGAACGCTATCCGCTGGTGCCGTTCTTTCCCGGAGATGACCACGTCGAAGAAAGTCACTACGAGATGTGTGCGATGCCGACGATGGCCGCGCTGACGCAGATGCTACAATCCGTCGGATTCAGCGAGGTCGAGACAGTTTACACGCCGTCGTTTCGCTACTGGAAGAAGTTTCTCGCGCTCGTGACCAACCGCCCGCGGTCGGGCCGAGGCATCGTGCACGCGCGCGTGTCATAAGGAGATCGACGTCATGAGGATCGCCGTGCTCGGCATGGGAACGATGGGCACACCGATGGCCACCAATCTGATCAAGGCGGGGTGCGAGGTGATCGTCCACAACCGGACGCGCGCCCGAGAAGAGCCGCTCGAGAAGCTTGGCGCGGCGCGCGCGGAGCACCCGGCGGCGGCCGCGCGGCAGGCAGAGATCGTGCTCAGCTGTGTCTCGGATACGCCGGACGTGGAGTGCGTGCTGCTCGACGCGGACATCGGCGCCATCAACGGGTTGGCGGACGGCGGGCTGATCATCGACTGCTCGTCGATTTCTCCGGAGGCCACCCGGCGGTTTGCCGAACGGTTCCGAGCGAAGAGCATCGGCTACGTGGACGCGCCCGTCTCCGGTGGATCGGAAGGCGCCATCAAAGGCACGCTGACCATCATGTGCGGCGGCACAGAGGGCGACTTCGCCCGCGCCGAGCCTGTGCTGCAGATCATCGGCGCCAAGGTCACGCGGATTGGGCCGATCGGGTGCGGTCAAATCGCGAAGGTGGCCAACCAGGTGGTGATTGCCGGCACCTTCCTGGCGCTGGCCGAGGCATTGACCCTTGCGTACCGTGCGGGCGCGAATCCCGAGCGCGTCGTTGAGGCGATTAGCGGCGGGGTGGCCGGGTCGTGGATCCTGAACAACCGGTCGGACAAGATGCTGAACGACGAGTACCCGCTCGGCTTCCGGACGCGACTTCACCGAAAGGATCTCGCCATCGCGCTCGACGCAGCGCGGCAGCTCAAGGTGCCGGTGCCGATCGCGAGCCTCGTCGCCACCATCGAGGACTCGCTCATCGCTCGGGGCTTTGGCGACGAGGATATGTCCAACCTCGCGCGTTTCGTTCGCCAGGGCGCCGGTGTGCCCGACGGCCCGATGAAGGCGTAGAGGTTCCGTGTCAAACAAAGTCTACGCCAACTCCACCGCCGCGCTCGACGGGTTGCTGCGCGACGGCATAACGCTGATGGTCGGCGGCTTCGGCCTGTGCGGCGTTCCGCAAAATCTTGTCCGGGCGCTGCAGGAATCCGGCGTCGGCGACCTCACGTGCATCAGCAACAACGCCGGCGTGGACGGGGTGGGGCTAGGTCTGCTGCTCGAGACACGGCAGATCACGAAGATGATCGCCAGCTATGTCGGGGAGAACCAGATCTTCGAACGCCAGTTTCTCGACGGCATCCTCGAGGTCGAGCTCAACCCACAGGGCACCCTGGCAGAGCGCATACGCGCCGGCGGGGCTGGGATAGCGGCGTTTTTTACACCAACGGGGTACGGCACACCGCTGGCCGACGGCAAGGAAATACGGCAACTCGACGGCCGCGGGCACGTGCTGGAAACCGCGCTCCACGCCGACGTCGCGCTCGTCAAAGCATGGAGAGCCGACGAGGAAGGCAACCTAGTCTACCGGATGACGGCGCGTAACTTCAATCCGCCGATGGCGGAGGCCGGGACGGTGACTGTCGCTGAGGTCGAGGAGATCGTCACGCCGGGCGACATCGACCCGCACATGATTCACACGCCGGGTGTGTATGTTGACCGAATCGTGATCGGAGAAGACCCGGAGAAGGTCATCGAGCGGCGCAAGACGCGCCCGACCTAACAACGCGGTCCGCCAGTGTCGTTGAAAGGTGCGCCCATGGGTCTAAGCCGCGAGCACATCGCTAAGCGTGCGGCACAGGAAATCAGGGACGGCTACTACGTCAACCTTGGCATCGGAATCCCGACGCTATGCGCGAGCTTCATCCCGTCCGACATCAGCATCATGCTGCAAAGCGAGAACGGCCTGCTCGGCATCGGTCCCTACCCCACCGACGCCGAGATCGACGCCGACCTCATCAACGCCGGCAAGGAAACGGTGACGGCGGTTCCGGGCGCCAGCTACTTCAGCAGCGCGCAGAGCTTCGCGATGATAAGGGGCGGGCACATCGACCTCGCGATCCTGGGCGCGATGCAAGTGTCGCGGGCGGGAGACCTGGCCAACTGGATGATTCCCGGCGCGGTCGTCAAGGGCCCCGGCGGCGCGATGGATCTCGTGACAGGGGCGAAACAGGTGCTCATCGTCATGGACCACCTGACAAAGAAGGGCGACAAAAAGATCCTCAATGATTGCACGCTGCCGCTCACCGGGAAGGGTGTCGTCAGCAAACTCGTCACCTCGCTCGCCGTCATCGAGGTCAGACGGGACGGCCTGCACCTGCTCGAACGCGCGCCCGGCGTGTCGGTTAACGAGATCCGCGCGGCAACCGAGCCCGAGCTGCACACCGGCGGCGAGGTCCCCGAGATCGCTGCCTAACGCGCGCCGCGGTCGGCAGTTGGCGGGAAGACTCGAGAGCGCCAGACGGACGAGCCCGGGTCCCGGGATCGTGGTGTTCGGACCCACGGAGACAGGCCACATGACAATCGCTCCACTCAATCGGCGTCAGGCCCTGACGCTCGCCGGCGGCGCCGTCGCAGCGGCGGTTGCCGGGTGCCGGCGGGAGACGAACAGCGGCGCGGCGCCTCGCACGACCGGCCTCCTCACCGAGCCAATCTTCTACGCGCCAGTTCGGTCGCTGGCGGCCGCCATCCGCGAGGGGCGTGCGTCATCGGTCGACGTGATCGAGACGTGTCTGGCGCGCATCGATGCCGTGAACCCGGCGCTGAACGCCGTTGTGCAGCGGCGCGCTGACGCAGCGCGCGCGGAGGCGAGGCGCGCCGACGCGGCGGTCACGCGCGGCGATCCGCTGGGACCGCTCCACGGCGTGCCGATGACGATCAAGGACTCGCTCGACACCGCCGGGATGATCACAACCGGCGGCTCGACCGGTCGGATCCACTTCATGCCCGCGCACGATGCGACGGTCGTGCGCCGTGTAAAGGCGGCCGGCGCGATCCTCCTCGGCAAGACGAACACGCCGGAGCTGACGCTTTCCTATGAGACAGACAACCTGGTGTACGGCCGCACCAACAATCCCTGGGATGTGACACGCACGTCGGGAGGCAGTAGCGGCGGGGCTGCCGCGATAGTCGCCTGCGGCGGCGCCGCGTTCGATATCGGCAGCGACTACGGGGGGAGCATCCGTCTACCCGCGCACTTCAACGGAATCGCCGGTATCAAACCGACCCATGGCCGCGTGCCACGCACCGGACACATCTTCCCGTTCGGGGGCACGCACGACGCCTTCCAGCAGATCGGGCCGCTCGGCCGATACGTGGACGACCTGGTCCTGCTGCTGCCGATCCTCGCGGGACCGGACAATATCGACCCCGCCATCGTGCCGATGCCACTCGGAGACCCAGCGGCGGTCGACCTGCGAGCGTTGCGGATCGGGTTTCACGTCGACAACGGCATCCGCACGCCGACACCCGAGACGCAGGCCGTCGTGCGGGCCGCCGCGCAGCTCATGACGGAGCTGGGCGCGGAGGTCGACGAGTCGCGTCCCGAGGGAATAGAAGAATCGTTCGCGGTCGGGTTCGGGCTGTTCGGGGCCGACGGCCGGGCCGCCGTCCGGCGTCTCCTAAACGACGCGGAGACGACGGAAGCTTCGATCGCAACCGAGGGACCGGCGCTGACCGCCGTCGAGCTGGATCGGACGCTCGTGGCGTGGTACGACCTACGGAGCCGGATGCACCAGTATCTCGAGGATCACGACGTCATCCTGTGCCCGGTCAACGGTAGGCCGGCAGTGTCGCACGGCGCGACCGACCTGCCCGACTATTCGTACACGCTCACCTACAACGTGACCGGATGGCCGGGTGTCGTGGTGCGAGGGGGGACCTCGCCGGAGGGGCTGCCGATCGGGGTGCAGATCGTGACGGCGCCAGCGCGCGAACATGTCGCGCTTGCCGTCGCGGCTCGTCTCGAGGACGGGCTCGGCGGCTTCCAGCCACCCCCGATGTAGGACGGGCGCCGCCCCCGCGTGAGCTACTCACGGTTCCGGTTCACGCTGCTCGACGCCGCGATGGCCTGCTGGACGACCTCCACGCCTCGTTGAACCGTCAGGCGTCGCCACCGCGGGCTCTTCGGGCAGAAGCACTCGACGAGCTCACGCGTAGCGCGCGTATGCGCGGGATCTCCGCGCCGCAAGAAGCGGTGCGCCCGATTCTCCGCGCGCAGCGCCGCGAGGACTCGAATCGCCGAGTACGTCCCGAACTCGGCGCAGACGAAGCGGTACAGACACGCTCCGGCCTGTCGCGCCAGCCACGCCCCCATCACGCCGCGGGCGGCATAAGCAGCCCCGTCAGCAACCGGCACCACGCGGGCGGCATCAAAGCGCGTGCGAAACCAGTCAATCTCAGCGGCGTGCACAGGCTCGATGAGTAGCCGGTAGTCGCCGAATGAACCGAGCCCGGTGTGGAGGTCGACGTGCACGACCTCGGGTGCCGCACGGGTCCACGACCAGAACCGCTCCTGCACCAGCCTGGTCACCTGCGCAGGATCGACGCCGCCGAAGAACAACCCCGCCGGGTGTTCGTACTGTCCGCTCGCGACTGCGGCCTGTACGACGCGCCGGCCGAGCCGCCATGCCGTCCACGCCGCCTCGAGGCGGAACGCCTCGTGCCGTGATGGCGCCGTCGGCGGATTCAGCAGCCGGTGAACGTCGTCGTAGTGCGGCGGGACGCCGCGGTAGCGTTCGCCGTCGTCGAGGGTCAGAGCGTTGCGGTTGAGGTCGACGTTGTCTTCGTTGACGCGCCTGCACCAGGCGAACCCGTACGGGTTGAGCGCGTGGATGAGCGTGACCGCGCAACGGTCCCGCAGCGTCACCCGGCCGGTCGCGAGGTCACGCAGCCAGGCAAGCTGGACAGCCGAGCCGAAGAAGCCTTCGACGCCGTGGAGCCCGGACGAGATGACCGTGGTGTGCTCCGGCCCGGCGGCGCCGACGATGATGACGTCGATCGTCAGCTCGCCGTCATCGGGGCCGCGCGCCGTGATGGTGTAGCTGTCGGTCGTGCCGTGAACGGTCGCCGCCGCGTCGCGGACGCGATCGCGCGCGACGGTATAACTCGTCTGGAACGGGTCATGCACCGGGGGACTGCGATGAAAGGATCAGTAAAAGAGCATCGCGACGACGAAGAGCAGCACCGCGATCGTGACGACCCATTGCCACACTTCCTGCTTGTCCTCGGCAGGAATCAGCTGGAAGGAGATGCTGCGGTGCGAGTCAATGGCGTTCTTCAGGAAGGAAGCCGATGAGAGCCCCGCGTTGTCGAGGATGAACGATCGGCCGCCGGAGCGCTGCTCGAACATGGCAAGCCCTTCCGTGTTCAGCCTGGTCCGGAGGCCCTCGAGGTCGGCCTCGAGCGTCTGGTCGTAATCAACCCCGCGGACATAGTCCTGCAGCACGACGTCGAGCTCGACGCCCGTCCGCGACCCGACCGCCACGGGATACACCTTGAGGCCGCGGCGCTGGAATTCGGTGAGCGCCTGATCCAGACGCCCGAGTTGCTCGTTGTCTGCCGCGAAATCGCCGTCGGTGAGCAGCAGTACCAGCCGGTCCGACCGCTCCTCGGGCTGGAACTCGTCTTCGCCAGTCTCGAAGCGATCCTGGTTGTCCAACGACTGGTAGATGTGCTCGAACGCGTTCGCGACGTCGCTGTCCCAGGGAAACGCATCCCCCGACAACGACACGGGCGGCGCCACCTGTCCCACCTGCTCGATGAACCGCTCGGCATTCGACGACAGGTGCACCTGCCGTAACGCGGTCGTGGCGAAGACGAAGAGCGCCACGCGATCACCCGGAGTCAGGATGTCCTGGGTGTAAAGATTGAGCACCTCGCGCACGGCCAGCTGCAGGCGTGACGGTCCGAGGTCCTTGACCCACATTGACGCGGACGCGTCGATGGCGACCGCCACGTCGACGTCACCGCGCTTGAAGCTCGAGCCGCCGTAGACCCAGAACGGGCGAGCCGCCGCGACGGCCAGGACGGCCATCGCCGCGAGGGCCAGGAACCAGAACTTGATGTGGCCGACGAGCGGATACGACGACCCGTGAGTTCTGACGGGCCTGAGCTGGAGCCGGAGCAAAAAGACGCCCAGACCGAACAGCAGCAGCAGTCCGACGATCGGGATGACCGCGAGAAACTCCGGGTTCTGGAACTCGACGCTCTCGCGTAGCGCGGCTTGAAAGCTGTCCATTGAACTCGCGGGGCTGAAGCCCTCGGTTAGGTCGTTCTCACCCGTGCGCGCCTGACGCCCAGGCCCGGCGCGTCGCCAATCTCGCGTTATCCGCGGCGGCGCCGCACGGGCGTCCCTTCACCCCGCATCTGCTCGAGCTGTGGGGGTTCGACCTCTCGGAGCGGTTCGAGGGCCCGCCGGACCGCCTCGGGATCGCTTGTCAGATCGTAGTTCCACTTGTAGTCGAAGCGACCACTGGTGTCACTCCGCAGCGCGCGCTCGTAATCGGCATTGACGTCCTCGAGCACCTCCTGAATGATGCCGAGCTTCTGCGCCTCACCGGTCTCGCTGTCGTCCGGAATCGCACGATAGCGTTGGCGTGCCATCTGGAACTTCGCGCTACCCAGCAGATGCGACGCACGCGGGTCGTCGATCTCGTCCGCGAGATCGCGCACGACGGCGGCGTAGTCGCCGGTCAGATAGTTATACGACGCCTGCTGCAGAAACGCGTCGGTGAACAGGTACGAGTCGGCGAACCACTGAAAGCCCCAGGCCCGGCTCCTCTCGTAGAAACCGTTCACGTTGCCGATCTCGAGTTCGGCCTGCTCGAAGTCGCCGCGTTCGACGCTCTCACTGAGCCTATCGAGATGCCCATAGAACCCGGCCAATGCGCGCGCCGGGATGGCGACGAGCGCCAGGAAGAGCACGCCGAAGGCGAAGCCAAGGAGATACCTGAACGCGTGTTCTTTGTCGAGAAGATCGGTGAGTCGCATGTGCGTATCCCTATCACGAGGCTAGGGCCTACGGCTCAGGGTTGTGGGGCGCCAGCCTCCCGCTATGCCCATGCGCCTGGACCTGAAGCCATACACCCGGAACACCGCCAGCCGTCAGCTCTGAGTCACGAGCAACGCTCCTACGGTCCCGTCCCCCACACCAACTCCGCCACGAAGCCCATCGGGATGCCGACCGCCAGGAGCGCCATCGCGATCAGCAAGAAGCGGGAATAGATCGGCACTTTGAGCGCGCGATGACGCAGCTCGACCCGCACAGCCTCGCGCTCATCGATGGCCTCGTACGCGAGCGTCAGGCTGTCCTCGTCAGTCACATCGAAGTAGTCCCCGCCATACTCGCGAATCATCTCGATGAGCCGCGGCGTGCTGGGATGGCCGATCATCGCGGTACGCGCGTCACTCGTGTTGATGTAGATGATGTAGGGAACGATGTTGCGTTGGTTGAGTGCGGCGAACTCCGCGTCGGGAAACTCGTCGACCGCGGCGTCTGTCACGATGAGCACGGCGCGGTTCTGGTTGGTCCCCCCGCCGAGCGCGGCCTCGTCCTGGTCGAACTGCTTCATGATGGATTGGAGCGGTCGAATGATGTTCGTGTCGCCCTCGGCCGGAACGATTTGCACCTTGTCCCGCGGAACGACCATCGCCTTGTCGAGCCGCTGCGTCATCACATAGGGCGCATCCCACACTTGGAAGTAGTACAGCTCGTCATCCATGACGAAGTCGTCGACCATGTAGGGATACGTGGAGAACAGCCAGAGTGAGACGCGGTCGTTCTTCCCCGTCCGCATGTTGAGGAACCGGAGGTGCGCGTCACGCGCGATCTCCGCCTTCGACTTTCCCGTCTCGGGAAACTCCCACGCCATCGACCCCGATGTGTCGACCAGATCGACGCGCACCCGCGACTCGACGAAGCCGCTGACCTCTTCCGTCGCCGTCAGAAACGGGTCGGCCGCCGCGAAGATGATCAGCGCCAGCGCTCCACCGACCAGCACCTTGGGGAACGTGTGCGCTGCCCGCACCCAGATCGGCTTCTGGTACTTGGGGTCGACGACGTGCCCTGAATGCTGACGGCTATGCTTGCGGCGGCGCAGAACGAGCCGCGCCAGGGTCGCTGCCGCCGCGATGCCGACGAGCAGGGTTAACCAGAACGCCAGGCCGACGTCGCCGTATCGAACCTGCGCGAACTCCGTTTCGATCAGCTCGTCGACACTGGCGGTCAGAAAGGCGACGAAATCGGACCACGGCAGGAACATGGCGGCTATCGCCCGACGATCCCCAGGACCCCTCGCCACAGCCTGATGTGAGGCCGCAATGCGGTAATCGACGCGCCAAGCGCGGCGACCTCCTCGGCCGGGTTGTCGATCGACACGCCATCGCCCCTCTCGAGCCCGTCCTGATACGTCACGAGCCGCGACGCGAGCGCTGCGAGCGCATCCTTGCGGGCGCCGTCCTTCAAGCCGTCGACGTACGCTTTGATGTCCCTAGCGGTGTCGCCCGAGTGGAGGTCCGGCAACTCGGCATGGAGGTATTGCCGTGCCGAGATCACGAGATCGCACTCGCGCTCCCGCATCGCCGAGCCGTTACCGCTCAGCGCCGGGTCTACCAGCGCCCTGAGCTCGCGACGCAGGTTCCTCCGCGCCTCCCAGATCGACGGGGGGATCGGGATCTGCGCTTCGAGCCGCTCGAGCTCTTCGGCTTCCTTGGCCGCCTCGAGCGAGATGGCCTTTGGTCGCCGCGCGAGGCGGACGAGCAGCACTGCCCAGACGAGGAGCGGCAGCGGCGCGATCACCCAGGCGACGGTCCGAAAAACTGTGGCGCGGACGCCGAATTCCCCGAGCTCGACGGTATCCCGGATTTCAAGCACCGGCAGGTCCTGCATTGTGGTCACGTAGCGGACCAATCCCTGCCCGCCGTCGACTTGCCGGATTTCCGCATCCTCGATGTCTTCACCGAGGTCGCGCATCAGGTAGTAAAAACTGAACGACGGGATGACGTACACCGCCTTTTCCGGCGCGATCAGTCGCATCCCGTAGATGAAGTCCCAGATGTGCTCATTGTCGACCTGGCTCTTGTGAATCTCGAGCGACACGCCATCGAACGGGTGGATCGGCAGGGTCTCGGGCACCATGCGGTCCTCGAGAATGATGATCTCTCGGCCCTCGTTGATCAGGTCGTGGAACCGTACCCGGTACGTTTGTGTGATGATGTCGCCCGTCTTGACTACCGTTGGCTCGAGCTCCAGCGTCTCTACCTGCACCGGTGACGCGTCCGCGGGACGCGGGGGGGCGTCCTGCGCCGATAGCTGCACGCCCCACACGAGCGTCACGGCCATCCCGAGCGGCCCGAGCACCTGCCTCATGTTCATCTGATTCATCCGGCTACCGCGCCGTGCGCGCGATGAGGAATTTCGGCAGCACCTCATCGTGATTGTCTGGCGTCAGCACCACCGAGTCCACACCGCTCTGATGTTTCAGCCTGTACTGCAGCGCCTCTCGGCGCTTCTCGATGTCGCTGCGGATCGCGCTCGCTTTCCGCGCCGATATCACCGTTTGCTTCCCCGTCTCCATATCGGAGATTCGGATGTATCCGAGCCGGCTCTTGACCCGAAACTCCTCCGGGTCGTCGACGATGAGCAACATCATATCGTGCTTCGCGGCCAGCATGCGGAGCATCTTGAAGTCGATGGCGTCGTCGTCGTTCACTAGGTCCACGACGTCAGAGATGACGATGACGGAATGCCGCGTCTTGAGCCTTGCTGCCAGGAACGTGAGGGCGACCGAGAAGTCAGCGGCGCGCTTGGTGGGAAACTGCCGCTCGAGCTCCAGCTTCTCGAAGATCCGGTGCGCAATGTGGAAGACCTGCGAAGAACCCAGCTTTGGCTTGATGAACAGCTCGATCTGATCCGAAAACGCCAGCAGGCCGACCGGATCGCGCACGTTGGCGCGCGTCAACCCGATGTTCCCCACCAGGTCGAGCATCAGCAGCGCCTTGTTCGAGGCCTGGGAGATCTGGAAGAGGGTGGAATACGACAGATCGACGACGAGGAGCGTGCGGAGCTCCTTCGGCTCCATCCGCTCGATCCTGTACAGCTTCTCCGGATACGTCCGGAGGCTGAGCGTCCACGCGATGTCCTTCATCGGCTGACCCGGGCGCCACCGGTCGACGCCGACGATGTCGTAGCCAGCGCCCTTGAAGCCGCTTTTGTGATCGCCGTAGTGGATGCTGGTGGCTTTCTTCTTGGTCTTGATGCCGTGCTTGATGCCTCGAAAGCGCGCGAAGACCTCCTCTACTTCCACGGAGGAACCTCCATGTCCTGAATGATCTTGCTCAGGAGCTCCTCCTTGACGACCGAGAACTCCATCCCTTCGCGGAGCACGAGCCGGTGCGCGAGGACGGGTTCGGCCACGGCCTTGATGTGGTCGGGGGTAATCGTCGTGTCGCCGTTGAAGAACGCGAACGTGCGCGCTACCGCCTCCAAGTGGAAATGGACACGTGGCGAGATGCCCACTCTGATGTACTCCTTCACGATGCGCGCCGCTCGGCCCTGGACGCGGTGGGGTCGCGTATTCCGAATAAGCCGGACCTTGTACTGCTGGCCGTACTCGGACATCTTCACGTTGTGAAAGATGTACTCCGCGATGTCGAGGACCTCGTGGAGGTTGGTCAGCTTCTTGACCTTCTTACCGACGACGTTCTGCGCGGTGATTTTTAGCTCGTCTTCTTCGCTTTCAGGATCGAGCATGTTGATTGACAGCGTCGTCCGGTCGAGCTGTGCCACTGGGTTGGCAAACGTGCCTTCCTCTTCCCCGAAGATGTTCTCGGTGCAAATCACCATGAAGAACCGCCGGCCCTCGATGTCGTTGAAGTCACCCGACAACGGGAACAGCGGCAGCATCTTCCCTTCGGCCAGATTGCCGTAGTCCGAGCTGAGCGTGGCGGAGCTCTCCTCCATTCCCTCGAGCACGGCCGCTTTCGTCTTGCCGGACAGCCGGTTGTCCTCATCAATCAGGACGATGTGGGCCATCAGCTTGCCGGGTTTGAAGTGGATCTTGCGTGTGCCGTCGACCTCCTCGACGATGGTCTCGTAGCCGAGAATGTCCTCGGGCATGTAGGTTGGCATCCCCTGGATGCGCTCGAACTTCGCGTCGATGGCCATGGCGCACGCGCTGACGAGGTCGGTCTTGCCGGTGCCGGTCGGCCCCCGAAACATCACGTGCGGCTGGCGTAGCAGCTTTCCCTGGCTGAGCTTGTCGGTGTACGGCAGCAGGGTGAAGAAGGCCCAGGACAATTTGCGCGCGGCGTCGTCGAGCCCGTACAACCACTTGGTCGACTCGCTCTGGAAACGCTGCACGACCTCGTTCGCGCGGTCGCGGTCAATCACCGGTTTCGTATCGACAGTCATCGGGAAATCGAGCCTCGCTCCCTAGGTTGCGAGCCCTGCGGAGCAATGACGCTCCGAGGGCAGCCAAGCATATCAGTGTCGCCAGTCTCCAGGCCACTTGCGGCCCCTGTTTCTACACGCGCCGCTTGGCTTTTCCGTTGGGCGGTGCCACCATAGCGCCTCTCAATCGCATGCGATGACTACGAGAGGAGCGCGCCGATGGCGTTGATGACGGCCAAACAATATAAGGACAGCCTCCGTGATGGGCGAGTGGTTTTCTACCGGGGAGCGAGGGTCGACGACGTCACGACCCACCCGGTGATCGGCATCGCCGTGGAGCACGCCGCCACCGACTATCGGATGGCGCACGACGCCGCGGAGAGCCAGCTCGCCGTCGTGGACGGTCCCGACGGCCCGTATTCGCGGTACTACCAGATTCCCCGCACGAGCGACGATTTGCTACGCCGCAGCGCGCTCATCGAGCGGGCCACCGCCATCGGCGGGACCCTGGTCATCCTCATCAAGGAGATTGGCACGGACGCGCTGTTCTCGCTACACCTGATCGCCGCGCACGTGGACAAGTCCCATGGCACGAGCTACCTTCCCCGCGTCGAGCAGTTCTATGCTCACTGCCGGGACAACGATCTCGCGGTCGCTGTCGCGCAGACGGACGTGAAGGGGGATCGCGCCAAGGGACCGACCGATCAGGACCATCCCGACTACTACGTCCATGTGGTCGCAGAGGACGACGACGGCATCACCCTACGCGGCGCCAAGGTGCACACCTCGGTCTCGACCAACGCCCACGAGATCATCGTCCTGCCGACGCGGAACCTGCGGGCAGGCGAGGAAGCGTACGCCGTCGCGTGCGCCGTCCCGGCCAATGCGCCCGGGCTCACGATGCTGGCCAGCGGCTTTGGCGGACGGACGGGCACCGCGTTCGAGAACCCCATCAGCGCGCGCCACAAGATGATGGAGACGCTGACGGTGTTCGAGGACGTGAAGGTGCCATGGGAGCGGGTGTTTCTCAACGGCGAGGTGGATATGGCCGGACCCCTGGCCAAGACCTTTGTCGAGTTTCACCGGTTCACCGCCGTCAGCTACAAACTCCCGCTGGTGGACCTGTTCGTGGGGGCCTCACACCTCATGGCGGACTACAACGGCATCCTCGGGGCCGGTCATGTGCGTGACAAATTGGCCAAGCTCATCAGCTATGCGCAAATCTGCCGCGGCATGACGCGGGAGGCGGCGCGCGAGTCAAAGGTCGTCGGCGGCATCGCCGTGCCCAACGCCGAGATCATCAACATCGCCAAACTCCACTTCGCCACCAACTATCACCAGGCGCTCGCGTGGGTGCAGGACATCGCCGGTGGTCTGCTCGTCACCGGGCCGACAGAAGAGGACCTGGAAGAGCCTCGGGTGCGGAAGCTGATCGACCGTTATTTGGGCGGCGCCGGCGCAAAGGCAACCGACCGGCTCCGTCTGATGAACCTGGTCGCGGAGATCACCGCCACGGACTTCGCCGGATATCAGGCGGTGCTCGCCGTGCACGCCGAGGGGAGCATCGAGGCGGAAAAGATGACGATCTGGCGACAGCACGAAGTCGAGCCGAGCGTGCGTTACGCGAAGCAACTCGCCGGCATTCGCTAGGAGCCCCACCCGCTGGCACGGCAGGCGCCACCCGTGAGACGTCCGTCGGCGCGAACTGCGCATGCGGCGCCCGCCGCGTCAAAACCGTATCCGAAAACCGGCGAAGCCGCTGCGGGGAGCGCCGGGGGAGATAAAACGCGGGTCGTCGGCACCCGGTGCTTCGTCGAGCTCGATCTCCACCTCGGCCAACACCCCGAACGTCGCGTAGTCGTGGTCGAGGAGATTATTGACGAGGAAGAAGAGCTCCAGCCGATCGCTCACCCGGAACGCCGAACGCAGGTTGATGACGCCGTAGCCGTCGAGCTCGGCCTGGTCGTTGCCTTCGTCGCCGCGAAACACCTGGCTCGACGCGAGGAGGGCCTCCACCGCCAGATCCCATCTGCGCGTGAGGTCGTGTCGCACGCCGGCCTTGAAGCTGTGGCGGGGAATGGCCGGGAGCCGGTCGCCCGGGACGACCAGCAGCTCGCCGTCCCCGGTCGCGGCGTCGTTCACCTCCGGACGACTCGGCAGCACGAGAGGCGAGTCAAAGGTCGCCTCGATGACCGCGTAGCTCGCGTACCAGGCCGAACGCTCCGTCTGCCCGCCGAAGGTCATGTCCACCCCCACGCGATCAGTGGCACCGGCGTTCTGGAAGTACCCGGTACCGATCAGCCGCTGCGACGCGACGAAGAGGATGTCGTCGCGAATCCGCGTGCGATAACCGGCGACCTCCCACGTGACGTCGCGCAGGGCGCCGCCCTGAATCCGGCCACGCGCACCCGCCTCGAGTGAGCGCGCGACGGCCTGCTTCAGCGGCGGGTCCGACACGAAGGCGTTTGGAACCCGACAGGGCTCCGACGGATCGGCGCAGCTGAGCTCGGCCGCCGTCGGCGCGCGGGTCGCCTCGCTGTATCGTGCGTAGACCGACACGGCGGGCGAGGTCTCGTAGACGGCGCCGATCGAAGGATTGAACCGCGAGAACACGTGGCGGCCGTTCAACGACGTGCCGAGCCGATCGACGATCGTCGTGCGCACCTCGTTGTAGCGCCCAGCAACGGTGACGTGCCACCGATCCGACACCGACAGGGTGTCGCTGAGATAGAACCCGAAGGCCTGGCCGTCGGTGTCGAGTCCCACGTTAAACTCGTCGTCCGGAGCCCGGCCGTAGATGCCGGCGAAACGACCCGACCCGTCGACTGTCCGGTCCGAGGTCAGCGTCCCCACCTCGCTGTTGGAGTGAAACCCGACGTCGGCGAGATCGGCAGACGCACCAACAACGAACACGTTGTCGCGCTCGGCGAGCCGGGTCGTGGCCACGACCTGAATCGTGGCACCGAATCCCGTGGACTGCGTGAGCGTTCGGTTGAACGCCGCGTCCCCCACGGCATCGGCCTGCGTGATAAACCGCCCCGTCAGCACATCGACGAGCACGTCTGAATTCAGTGCGTCGCCATCGATTCCCGCGTCCGCAGCGGTCCCGACGCCAGCAAGCGATGCCGTATCGTCATCCCCGACGCTCCGGCAGAGTGTCGTTGGCGGCGCGCCGTCCGGCAGCGCCGTCTCCTCGCACGGGGCGAACTCGGCTTCGTCGCCGTTGAGCGTCTGCCGCTCGAGGTCGCGATAGTAGCCGGTCGCTTGGATGCTCACAGTGGAAGAGACGGCAAAGTTGAAGCGGGCCTGGCCGAAGCCGAGTAGGTTCTCGGTCGTATCGGGAAACGTGAAGACGGCGCGTCGATCGGCCGCGAGCAATTCGATCGGCGCCGGTCCATTGCCGTTGAGCGACGTGTCAGCGAACGTGAAGGTCACACCGGCGTCGACCCGCCCGGCGCGATACGCGAGGTCGGCCACGGCCTGCGTCACGTCCGACGCCGACGCCACGCGCCACCCGGTCTCGTCGAAGTGAGTGCCTCCGACGTAGACCGCCCACGGCCCGGAGCTGATCCCCACCTCGGCCGTTCCTGTGATGCGGTCGAACGAGCCGCCGGAGAACTCGCCGCGGAAGCCCGGTGCGTCGAAGCCGTTCTTGAGCTCGAGGGCCAACGAGCCCCCGAGGGCGTTGAGGCCAAAGGTCGGGTCGGCCCCAGCGGTGAACTGCACGCGGCGGAGCGCGAACTGCGGGATCAGATCGAACTGGACCGTGTCGCCGAACGGCTCGTTGATGCGGGCGCCGTTCTGATAGACCGCGACCCCCTGCGGCAGACCGAGGATGGGCGAAGCGGTGAAACCCCGAAAGCGCAGCGTGGGCTGAAACGGGTTCGTCGTCGTGTCGGCCAGCGCGACCGCGCCCAGTTGCTCGTTGAGCCCCTGCGCCAGAGACACGGCGTGGCGCCGGTCGAGCGTTGCGCTGTCGATGATCACGACCGTGGCGGGCACCCGCACGCGATCGACACCGGCGCCGCTGACCGGCGCCACCCCGACGACATTGACGCGCTGGGACAACGGCGCAAGCGCGAGCCGGACCGACAGCACGCGTGCAGTGCCAGCCCGCAAGGCGACCCCGTCGTGGCGCTGTTGCTGGAACCCCTGAAGATCGAACGTGATCGTGTAGACGCCGGCTGGCAGATCCGGGAACCGATAGGCGCCGGTGCCGTCGGTGATCGCAACCGCCGGGCCGGGGAGCACATCCGAGCGCGCCGTGACGGTGGCGCCCACGAGCGCGCCGTCCTGCTCGTCGGTGATGCGACCGTCGAGTGAAGCGGTCTGCCCCTGCGCGGCGCCAGGCTGCCCGGACACGCACCACACGGCGCCCGCCAGCGCGCAGAGGGCGACCCCGCGCTGGCGGGCCGTCCAGACGCCTGGCACACTACGCGCTCATCGGACGCCGAACTCGAAGGTCATGCCGGCGTAGACCTCGCGGCCGGGCGACGGCTCGTAGTAGCGTCCGCCGAACGCGTTGGTGATAGCCGACGAGTTGTAGCGCTCGTCAAAAATGTTGTCGAGGCCGACGAAGGGGCGCACATCCACGCCACCCCACCGGTCGTCCCAACCAAACCGGAGATCGACCACTTTGTACGCCCAATTGAAGACGGTGTTGTCGTTCGTGAGAGTGAACGCGTCGACCCACCGAAAGGTCAAACCAGACCGCAGCCCGAAGGGCGCGGTGTAGTTGAACCCGCCGAACACCCGGTGCGGTGGCGCGCCCGGCTCGTCGTTCCCGGCGAAATCGTCGCCACCCGTAGCGAATTCCTCGAACACGAAGTCTTGATAGGTATAGGCGATCCGGGTGTTGAAGCTGGCGTTCGGCACCCACTCGAGCAACAACTCGACCCCGTCGCGCGACGACTTGCCGGCATTGCGGAAGAATGTCTGCTCGTCGACGTTCTGGAACGAGACGAGCGCATTGTCCACGGTGGAGATATACGCTGCGACTTCGTACCGGAGTCGCGCCGGCGCGATCAGCCCCCGCACCCCCACCTCGACGCTCTGCAGGTCCTGAGGACCTAGATCCTGATTGAAGCCACCCTCCCCTGTCGGGGTGTTCGACAGCTCAACCGTGGTCGGCGTCTCGTAGGCTGTGGCGAAATTGCCGAAGATGTTCACACCGGGCGCGGCCGCCACGGTCACGCCCACCGACGGGCTCACGGCGTCCATGGTACGGTTGCCGGACTGGTCGCCGTCGTCAAGCTTGCGGTCCCCAGCACTGAAATCGTAGTAATCCCAACGGACGCCGGCGGTGAACTGCACACGATCGTGCGGCGCGATGCTGATCTGAGCGAACGGACCGACGGAGAGGACGTCCTCCGTCTGGTCGACCCGCAGATCCCCGTTGGTCGACATCCCGCCGGGCGCGGTGGGCGAAACCTGCCCGAACTCGCGCCGGTCGTCGTTCTGCGATGAGAT
>JGI24923J38494_100062_pt1 | contig 27461 bp, 26 predicted proteins | sample LinPFosplate11_FD_38494 | JGI IMG/M metagenome (IMG submission 38494) | reverse complement strand
TCGAGCTCGGTACCCGGGGATCCCACCTTTCTGAAGCTGGAAAGACATATGGAATGAAGCTCTTTGGCTCAAGGGCTATAGAATCAATGAGAATGGAAAAAGGATTCCTATCATGGAAGACCGATTTGTTGACTGAGTTCGATCCGTTTGAAACTGGGCTTGATCGATTTGTTAACTTAAAAAAAGATAACTTTATTGGTAAAACTGCATTAGAGAAACGTTTCAAAGATGGCCCAAATCAGAAACTTGTTAGTCTCAGCATTGATTGCACTCATGCACCTGCTCATGGCGGCGCCTCACTAATGGAAGATGACAAAGTGGTTGGCACAATAACTTCGGGTGAATGGGGACACAGAGTAAATGTAAACTTAGCATACGCCTTTGTAAATCCTGATAAATCAGAAATAGGAACTAAAATGATGTTGGACTTATTGGGAGAAATGGTTCCAGCAGAAGTTATTCTGCCAGGACCCTATGATAGTAGTTATAGTAGAATATTAGCATGAGGAAGAATTCATAATAACCTTAAAAGGTGATTTAGATGCCTAGAAGAGAATCCGCACGTGCCGCTAAACACGCCCAAAGAGCCAAAGCTCCTGAAATAAATCCGTGCCCTCCAGGGCAGATTGGTGGTCAATATAAGCCACTCTCAGATTCTCAAGTCAAGCAAATTTATAATGAATCTCTGCGTATATTAGAACAGATTGGGATGACTGATGTTCCAAAAGCTCTTGAAAAGCAGGCCTTGGCTCATGGCGCAAAAATAAATAAACAAGGGAGGCTTTGTTATTCTGCTTCTATGGTTGAAGGAATAATTACTGGTGCTTGTAAACAGTTTACATTTTATGGTCGAGATCCTAAGCATGATATTGTTGTTGGAGGTGATAAAGTATATTTTGGAACGGGTGGTGCTGCAGTTCAGACTCTAGATATAGAAACTGAAGAGTATCGACCTTCCACTTTATCTGATTTATATGACTTCACTCGCCTTGTTGATCAACTGCCCAATGTAAGTTGGTTTACTCGATGCTGCATCGCGACTGATATTAAAGATAATTTTGAACTTGATGTGAACACGGCATATGCACTATTAAAGGGAACTACAAAGCCAGTAGGTATGAGTTTTCATATTTCTGAGCATGTAGATCCAATTATCGATATGTTTGATATTGCGTTAGGCGGAAAAGGAAAGTTTGCAGAAAAACCATTTTGTAAAGCTCATATCAGCCCTGTCATCTCGCCGCTCAAATATAGCGAAGATGGAGTTATGGTAGCAATAGCCTGTATGAAACGTGGGGTTCCAATCAACAACATTATTGCAGCTATGCCTGGAGCGACAGCGCCTGGACCAATAGCAGGATCTCTCTCGCTTACACTAGCTGAGACACTTTCTACCTTAGTGATGACAAATGTTTTTGAATTAGGTTATCCGATGATTTTTGGTAACTGGCCTCTTGCTATCGATTTACGTACTGGTGCATTTAGAGGAGGTAGTGGTGAAATGGCATTACTTAATGCGGCTTCTGCTCAACTTTCGAACTCTCTTGGACTTCCATCAGGTTGCGCTTCTAGTATGAGTGATGCGAAATCTCCAGATGCACAAATGGGTATGGAAAAAGCACTCACTGCATTAGCTTGCGGACTAGCGGGAGGAAATATGATCTATGAATCTTCAGGCATGATGGCGAGCTTGCTAGGCGCATCATTTGAAGCATTCGTGATGGATGATGAAATGCTCTCACTTGTTTATCGAATGATTAGAGGCATAGAAGTCAATGAGCAAAGTTTAGAGTTTGAATCAATTCAATCTGTCGTCTCAGATACGGGGCATTTTTTAGGGCAACCTGAAACAATGTTATCGATGGAGAGAGACTATTTTTATCCAAAGTTAGCTGATCGTGAAGAGCCAATTGTATGGCAAGAAAAAGGCGCACTCGATCATTTAAGTAGGGCAAAAAGCAGAGCCAAGGAGCTACTTAAACATCACCCAAATTATTTAACTAGTGAGATCGACAATTCAATTCGACAGGCTTACCCTATTCTTCTTTAATTCAATTGCATAAAAGGAGCAATTTATGGACAGATACAGTAGTTTAATGAAAAGAGTTAAGGATGGAGAGTGCATTCTAATAGATGGCGCAACCGGCACAGAAGTTGAACGTAGAGGAGTACCTCAACTCAAAAATGCTTGGAATGGTGGAGCCGCCCTAAGCCATCCTGACATTGTAAGGCAAGTTCATCAAGAATATATTAATCTAGGAGCTGAGATTGTAATTAGTAACACTTTTTCAACGAATAAGCATGCTCTATCTGATGCCGAGCTAGATCATAACTTTGAAGCTTTGAATGAACGCGGTGTAAAACTCGCTGTCGAAGCAAGAGAGCACTTGAATAAAGACAATGTTCTGGTTGCTGGGGGCATTTCCTACTGGACCTGGACTGATAACAAGCCTTCTTTAGGTGAACTAAATTCTTCGATTACTCAACAAGCAAAAATTATGGCAGACGCGGGTGCAGATTTAATAATGCTTGAAATGATGGTTGACATAGAGCAGATGATGACAACACTGAAAGCCGCTCAAGCTTCTGGACTACCTATTTGGGTAGGACTTAGTTGTGAGCCTGACCAATCCCAAAAAATGTGCTTGCTAGATAAAGATAGCCTAGAAGACACCATTCATAAGCTGAAATCATACAACCCAGATGTAATAAATATAATGCACACAGAGGTTGAATATGTTGATCAATGCTTAGATATCCTTCAGAATAAGTGGGACGGCCATATCGGCGTCTATGCACATTCTGGAACATCGATAGACGGTGACTGGACATTCAATAACGTAATTTCAGCAGAGGAATATTGCGCATATTCTTCTAATTGGAAAAAGCGTGGTATAAATTTTATCGGTGGTTGCTGTGGCGTTCATACAGACCACATTGATATGATGCGTAGAGAGTTATTTACGAATACGAGATAATTTCTTAGAAAGTATTGAGGCTTTTATTTTTTTGCTTATAGTGCTTTTGTAGATCCGCCAATAATTCGATCACGTGACTATAGCCGTCAGCACCAAGTCCAGCAACAATAGCATCCACCACTGAAGAAATATACGAAACATGTCTAAAAGTTTCACGCAAATGCGGGTTCGAAATATGAAGTTCTATTTTGAAACCAGAGTATGATTTCAATGCGTCATGAATTGCTATCGATGTGTGGGTATAAGCAGCAGCATTGATAACAATTGCATCTACTTTTTCTATAATTGCATTCTGAATCCATCCTACTATCTCTCCTTCGTAATTAGACTGCATAAATTTAACATCATGCCCATCTCTCAAGCCCTGCTTTATGCATTTTTTTGAAATACTTTTTAATGTCTCCTTGCCATAAATTTCTGGCTCACGAGTGCCAAGAAGATTTATGTTTGGACCATTTATAACGTATATATTCATCTAATTTTTACTAAGTTTCTTGTTAACTGCCCTAATAGCAAGATCATAGCTATGAATGCCAAGTCCACTTACAAAACCCACTTCGCCTCCTGGAACTTGTATTGGCTTAGTATTTTCAACATCTTGTTGAAAAATATTTGAAATATGCACTTCAATAACTGGCTTGTTTTGTTGAGTGATCATTTTAATTGCAGAACTATAAATAGCAAAGTCTATAGATGGCGCATGAGAATATCCAACTGGGTTAATTATTAAAGCATCAAAATCTTCAATACCCTCTATTAAAAAACGAGATAGCTCAGTCTCATCATCAGTTTGGCGAAAATCCATTTTAATGCCAAAAATTTCACAAGTTTCTGCACATTTTTTTCGAACCATGTCCAATGTTAGATGGCCATAACCCATCTCATTGAGGTTACTTAAATCTGAGAGTCCAGGGCCATTTATTATTAATAATTTATTGTTGTTCATTTTTTGATTAAGTCCATTATTGAGAATAATTACTTAATATTTCTTACGGCACATATAGTAAATAATACTCTGGCATATTATATATACCTCAAGGTTTGTTGTATACGGACTTAATCTTATCCTTTAAGTGCGCCCTTTTTCAGCACTGTGCTTATAATGGTTTCAATTATTTCCATGCTACTATTAGCACTAACATCCTCGAAGTAAACTGTTCCCGGCCAGGGAGGTTTACGTAACTTGTGCCCATTTTTTTTAATCACTTGGGCAACTTTTTTTATGGATTCCACATACTCCAGTGAAAGCTGCTTTATTTCTTCTTTGGTAGCACTTATATCAGCAATGGAATTACAATCAATTTGGGATGCAGCAATGCCTATAAATAATGGAACATTGTGCTTAATTGCTTGTTCTTGGTATAATTTAAGAGGCATCCTGTCGTCATAAAGACGCATAACGTAATCAGTGCAAACGTCATACTTTACTGCAAATAATTCAGAAAAACTAAGCTCTTTAGAGGAGGACTTTTGAGTTGTTTTTCTTCTTCTTGATAAACGACTTGTTTTTTTTTTGCTTGAGTAACGTAGTCACCTCTATAGTTGGCATCATAAACTCGAGATCCCCAAGAATTTTCATTTTTTAATCTAAGTATTGAACGAATCGCTGTATTTTTGCAATTTTCAGGACCAATAAAAAAAGGCGAGCCTGAAGCATCTGACAACTCTAGCCAACCATTTGGAAATTTTTCAAAAAAATGATCTGCCCATGGCATCAATACATTATCAACCAAATGATCAAGCAATACATTGACATGATCAGGTTCATCATTTAGGGCTGTTGCCAATTCTGACTGTCCGTAAATATCTGCCGCCAAGCTATAGGGCGCTGTTAAGTGCAAAACAGGTTCGAGCCCTGTTAAATCCTGATAAAACTCTAACATCTCATCAAACAGTTTGGGAATTTCACTGTCCATTTCTAGCGCTTTTAAGTCTTGCCAATTATCTTTATTAATTAATGGGATGCCAGGATCAGTTCCTGGAGGAGCTCCAACAGGATACATCATTACTGCTCCAAGAGCTTCAGCAGTAAATGCATACACCGGCCACTCGAGATATAACTTTGGCAGACCAAGCAACTTACGAATCATAAGTGAAACCCGAACGTAACGTTTCGCATCTCCTTTATAGGCTTCTTCAGAATTAAGACCGTAAAGCCTTGTCAAAACAGCCAATACAAATAAATTTATTGAAGCAGAAGCCTGAACAGAGTTTGGAGAAGGTTTAAGCGCAAAGATCTCGTCATATTCTCCATCAATGGCTTTATCAAATATTTCCTTTAATCGATTTGAGGCTTGTGGATCGCCCTCTTGCCATCGGTGAAAAAGTCGCAAACCGGCGGGGAAAATTAATTCTTCAATCATGAAATGATATTTCAATAAATTATAATTAATTAGCGTTTTACTAGAGACTCAATCAACGGGCGATAGTAAGAAAATGGCGGATGTTTCCTTTCTGGATCTTTACCATCTTCATCCCAATAGCGCAATTGTATACATTGCTCTAAGTAATCATTTTTTTCAAATTCTTCAACTTCTTCTGTATTCATTGGCCCGCCTTGCAGATTAAGAGTCTGTACAGAGGCTGGTGAAAGGCGCTCAAAATAATCTGACTTAACTGCACTTAGATATCGTTTTGCAGCAACGTGCTGACGAATAGGCTCAACAACTGAGCTTGGAAAATAATCTTCTAAAAAATTAGCACCCGCTTCTTCGTGAAAATTATTTTTTCCTTTGGCTAAGACATTTTCAGGGATTTCGTTTTTGTAATGTCCAATATCGTGCAACAAGGCGGCAACAATTTGACTATCATCAGCACCTGCTTGTTCAGCACATTGTGCAGTTTGTAGCATATGTTGTGCCATGGTAACCTGCTCGCCCAAGTATGATTCTGCCCCACGACGTTTAAAGACGTCCTCGATATGATTGACAATAGTGTCACCATTAAACTCACTCATTTGTGTTTACTCTCTAAGATATTAAGTAGGCTGTAAAGACCATCTAAGTCAGTATAAGCACCCTGTAAATGACGCTTACCTTTTTTCGAAAAAGCTGTTCTCGCATGCATTATTCGGGTGTTATCAAGTAGCATTAAATCACCCTCTGAGAGCTTAAATGTAATTTTTAAATCTTCTCTTTCAATAATTTCACTCCAATGACGATAGGCTTTGTAAAAATGACGAATCTTGTTTGCAGGCAATTTTATTGTGTCGATTGAGCGATTGTTATATCTGACTTTGACAATTTCACTGTTATCATTTAGTTCAATCATTGGCACTCTAGAGCGAAGATCAGTTGATGCATCTAAAAAGCGAAAATTAATCCAGGTGCTCGTTAAGATATCAAAATTCTCTTTACTTTCTTGACGTAAAACAGTGGCAGCTTTAAAACCATCCACCAGCACTGAGTCTCCACCTTCTGTGGAGCTTTCTAGACAATGCAAAAGCTGCACTGTTGGCACGGGATCTCTGTAGGGGTTGTCGGTATGAGATCCGAGACCCATATTGGTATAAGCAAGATTATTGGGGTTGACTTCAGTTCTTACTTCAAATAAGGCGCCATAATTTGTCTCCCGAGTGTAACCCAACTCACTAATAACTTTTAAAACCTGACCTTCAATAGTTGGCACATTTTCAAGAACAAAAAAACCAACATCTTTGACCAAACGTAATGCATCTAACTTGCCACTCTCGTCATTACACATGGATTCATAATTAATAAACGGCAAACCAGCTTTTAAACTGTCTTTTTGCCATAAATGTTTTTGTTTCTCACTTCTGTCATCGAAGTGAAGATTAAGGTCATAACAATTCTTTCTTAACCAGCTCTGAGAAAAAACAGACAAATGATTTTCTGGTTGGAAGCGGACACAAACATTGCCTTGCTCATCTTTACTGATTTGCTCTATGTGAGTGTCTGTAGGGATGTTGATAATACTGAATAATCGCTGGCCATTATCGACATTGCGCGAAGTAGGCATTTGACAGTGATCTCTCAACCAGTGACTAAAAAGACGACTTTGCTTGCCATCTTGCCAATCAATCACTAACTCATCATTATCAACCGAAAGCTTTTTAATTATGTCGATTTTTTGTAACATCCCGCACTAGCCTTATTATTAAACCGTATTTTTACTTTTGGATTGCTGGTCGAAGAACGATACCTCTTGGGGATACTCTGGCAACTCGACACTGTAGCTAGTACAACGAACGGTACCAGTTTTCTCGCCTCTAACAATCATTCCATCTAATTCACTTGGGAGCGGATTTTCAGTGAGTTTCACCGCGTCTTCTGCTGTATAAGAAACAATAAACAGAGAGCGTGCGGATTTGGTATTGTTTGATTTAGAGCCATGCATTAATTTTGAATGCATCAAACATGCCGAACCTGCCTTGCCTACACAACTAATAGCCTTTGTTTTGCATTCGACTTCAATTTCTGCAGAAACAGCACCTGTAAAAATACCATCATGCCATAGCGAATAAAGCGGCCCGTTGTGTGTACCCGCAACTACCTCTAAGGGTCCGTTTTCAAGTGTCACATCATCTAGGAAAAATAAAACTGTCATTAAGTCTTCATTTGAATGAGGTTCATAAGGAAAATCTTGGTGGAATTTTACCTCCGTGCCTGAGCTTGGAAGTTTAAGGTTAATTTTATTTGTCCAGTGCTTGATATTTGGTCCAAAAATTTCGCTAACAAGATCTAGGGCTTTATTATCTTTAACCACATCGAGACATACTTGTGAAATTTCGGCAGGCGAAGTTATTCTTCTAAGTGCAGGGTTTTCAAATGAATGGGTATCTACTTGTAAATCAAAACGTGGCCTTCCATCCATGATTTTTCCGTAAGGCTTTTCATTTCTCCTGCTTTCTTCAACCCACATTGATAAGTCACTATTTAGTGCCGACAATTGAGAATCAGTTAATGCATTTTCAAGAACAACAAAGCCGTCCTTTTGAAACTTTTCAACCAGTTTTGTATTTTTTACAGGTTTTTCATTTTCCATAAAGACCCCAGTAGTATCTGCATTATGACCTAAATTGCAAAAAAAATAAATATTTTTTAGACTAACACTAAGGAAAGTTTTATTACTCTCTCATAAAGAATATAAAATCACCTTCATGGAAATGTTATTAGACAACCTAAACTACTTGCATTGGCTTGTATTCGGACTCGCACTGGTCATCGTTGAACTCTTCTTGTGGTCAATGTTCCTGCTCTGGATTGGTGCATCTGCTATCACAATCAGTATTGTGTTCTATTTGTACCCAGAAGTTTCCTGGAGATTACAAGTCCTAAGTTTTGTATTGCTCTCAGCAGTTTCCACATTTTTAGCAAAAAAATACTTCCCAGTGAAAACGGTTGATGATGAGATAAACCTTAATGCTAAGGGCCACATTGGCAAAGAATGCACAGTTGTCTCTATTGAAAACAATATTGTCAAAGTTAGGTTGGGTGAGTCTTTGTGGTTTGCAAAGGGTTGTGAAATGAGTGTTGGACAAAAAGTTCGAATCATTGATGCAGACTCTTCGATACTTATCGTCGAACCGTTTACAGAAGCTAGCTAATTGATTTAATTAAGAAATACCATACTGAGAACGGTAACTCTCAATCCTGCTGATGATATTTTTATCATCATTGGCTTTCAGGTAATCAACGATATGAGACAAGTTAATGATGCTCACAACGCCAATACCAAAATTTTGTTCCACCTCTTGAATGGCAGAGAGTTCGCCTTTGCCCTTCTCTTGTCGGTCTAATGCAACAACCACACCTTTCGTTTTAGCGCCATTGGCGTTGATAATGTCTTTTGCTTCTCTGATCGCTGTTCCTGCGGTTATGACATCGTCTATGATTAGAATGTCTCCCTCTAGCGGATGACCGACAATGTTTCCACCTTCACCATGATCCTTGGCTTCTTTTCGATTAAAACTATAGGGAACACTTCTGTTGAAACTGTCATTGAGTGCAATAGCTGTTGCAGCTACGAGTGGAATTCCTTTATAGGCGGGGCCAAATAGAACATCAAATTTGATGCCACTGGCTTCGATAGCTTGAGCATAAAATTGTCCAAGCTGGGATAAATGGTTGCCCTGATTAAATTGACCTGTATTAAAAAAATAAGGACTCACCCGACCGGATTTAAGTGTAAATTCCCCAAACTTAAGGGCGCCGATTTCCAACATAAAGTCTACAAAATCGTTTTGATACTGTTCCATCGAATATTCCTAAACTATTAAAATAATTGCAATGAGAATTATAACAATTAATGTCAATGGAATTCGCGCGGCTGAGCGAAAAGGTTTTTTTAGTTGGTTAGAAAAACAAAATGCAGATGTTGTTTGTTTGCAAGAAATTAAGGCCCAAGAACATCAGCTTGATGAGCGCTTTTACCCTTCAGGAATGCACACCTATTATCATAGCGCGGAACGGAAAGGCTATAGTGGAACTGCTCTTTATTGTAAATCAAAACCCGATCAAGTGATTTATAGTCCCTGGCAGGACATCAATTCAGAGGGCCGACTTATTCAGGCTGACTTTGGAGATTTAAGTGTAGCTTCCATTTACTTGCCCTCTGGTTCTTCTAAGGAGGAGAGGCAGGCCTTTAAAATGGAATTTATCAGCGATCGCTTGTTGCCTCATTTGTATGCATTACAAAATGACGGTAGACAGTACATTTTTTGTGGTGACTGGAATATCGCCCACAAAAAGATTGATTTAAAAAACTGGCAATCGAACCAAAAAAACTCTGGATTCCTGCCTGAAGAGAGAGCTTGGCTAGACAAACTCTATGACGAGGTGGGCTATATTGACGCTTTCAGAGAAATTAATCAAGATGAATTTCAATACACATGGTGGTCCAATCGAGGCCAGGCCTGGCTAAACAATACCGGTTGGCGTCTCGATTACCAAGTGGTGAGCTCAAACCTCGCTGGTCTTGCGACGGCTTGTGAGATCTACAAAAAAGGACGTTTTTCTGACCACTCTCCACTCATTATGGATTACAACTTATGACTGAGGCCAAGCCCTTGCGCAAAATCCAAAGTTTTGTCAGGCGCTCTGGAAGACTATCCAAAGCCCAGGCAATTGCTTTACATGAATTGTGGCCAAACTACGGCGTCAGCCTTACAGACAACAAGCTCAACTTCGAAGAACTCTTCTTCAATTCACATGATGTAACCCTTGAGGTTGGCTTTGGAAATGGTGATAGCTTGTTAGAAATGGCAATCCAACAACCGAAACAAAACTTCTTAGGAATCGAGGTCTACGAGGCCGGTGTTGGTAGGCTCATCAATGAAGCCAACAAACACCATCTAAGCAACCTGAAAATTATTAAAGAGGATGCAGTTGAAGTATTTCAAAATCATATTCCTGACGACAGCCTTTCAAAATTTCAGTTATTTTTTCCAGACCCTTGGCATAAAAAGAGACATCACAAGCGGAGAATTATACAAACCAGCTTTCTAGACATTCTTACAAAAAAGCTAAAAACGGATGGCATTGTCCATATAGTTACTGACTGGGAAAACTATGCCGAGCACATCATGGCAACACTGGAATCTCATCAGCACTTTAAAAACACCTTGGGTGACCATATATATTCTCCAAGGCCCAAACATCGGCCGTTGACCAAATTTGAAAATCGTGGTCAAGAATTAGGCCACGGTGTCTGGGATATTATTTTTACTAACTCGAAAGGAGGTTAAATGTTATTCCCTATTTTTGTGGTGATGACTCTTCTTGAAATTTACGTCTTAGTGACTGTAGGGCAGGCTATTGGTGGTTTCTCAACTGTGCTACTCGTTATTGTGACTGCACTGATTGGCTCGACCCTGTTAAGGCAACAGGGCTGGTCAACGATGGCAAAGGCTCAACAGAGCATAGCTGAAGGCAAAACACCCGCATTAGAGATGCTGGAGGGTGTCGTTATTCTTGTTTCAGGTGTTTTGCTATTAACGCCTGGTTTTATTACTGATGGCTTGGGCTTATTGGGGTTAATGCCTTGGACTAGAAGATATTTTATTAATCACATCCTTGAGAAAAATGCGGAACGTGTTTTTAGCCAAAAAAATTCAGTTTTTATTCACAGAACTAGAAATCAAGAGAAGACAAGTAATAACAAAAATGAAACTATCGAAGGTGAGTTTTGGGAAGACTAAAATGACTTTTTACTAGTTTGCGATTAGGTATAGTAACTTCTCACTATGCACAATAAAAAAACTCTTGATGAATGGTTAAGCTGGCAAGAGCAGCTGATGGAAGAAACCATTCTTCTCGGCTTAGACAGAGTTCAACTGGTCTATCAACGCCTTTTCCCTGATGGGGTACCATTTTTAGCCATTACAGTGGGAGGTACAAATGGTAAAGGTTCAACGATCGCCTTTATCGATAGTATTTATAGAGAGTCAAAATATAGAGTGGGTTGTTTTACTTCACCACACCTCATTAAGTACAACGAGCGCTTCGCTATCGATGGGAAGATTGTTAATGATTCAGTGATCATTAAGGCCTTTGAAGCGATTGAGGAAAAAAGGGAAGGTGTCTCTTTAACTTACTTTGAATTTTCAACCTTGGCAACATTAATTATTTTCTCTGAAGCTGCTGTCGATATTGCCATCCTCGAAGTGGGACTTGGAGGTCGTCTAGATTCGGTCAATGTTGTCGATAGTGATATCAGTGTTATTACCGATATTGCAATAGATCATACCGACTACCTTGGTGACACGCGCGAATCGATCGGTACTGAAAAGGCCGGCATTATGCGTACTGCAAAGCCTTGCATTTGTGGTGATCAACACCCACCAAACAGTGTACTAGCCTACGCCAAAAAGATAGACACTCCATTGACGCTTGTCAAGGAGCAATATAAAGGCGAAATAGGACTAGAAGGTGTCCACCAAAAACTGAATGCAGCTGTAGCTATAAAAGTCATCGAAGCAATCAGTGACCAATTCCCTGTCTCCAAAGAAATGATTAAATGCGGAATCAAACAGACCCAAATCGTTGCCCGATTTGAAAAAGTCAATGCAGGTAATAAAACTGTAATTCTTGATGTCGCCCACAACCCTGCAGCGGTTCAGACTCTGGTCAACACATTGTCAGACTCACCCATGGAGACGGTGGCTATTTTTTCTGCACTGGCTGACAAAAATATCGATGACATGATTAGCTTGGCTGCAGCTCATATTAAGCACTGGTTTTTGGTGCCACTCTCAGCTGAACGCTCTATTCAAATAGAAACCCTTGAGGATAAGTTTGACGACTCTCAGGAAACAACGGTTTGCGTTAGTATGGCTAGCGCTATAGAGCAGGCACTTGCACTGAAAGAGATTCAAAGGATTGTCATTTTTGGTTCCTTCTATACGGTCGCCGATGCCAGCGTTATCTTAAAAGAAATCTGAGTATTATTAGTTAATGGAGTTCGTGCCCTGTCCTAGGAAACTATTGTAAAATTAGCCTTATCAATCAGGGAGACCATGGGTAATTTTTTTGACAACTTTTGGAACACGATAAGTGTGCTGGCTTGGTCAGATTGGCTCACCCTCATCATTCTAATCTTTTTTATTATTAGAGGTTTTGTACAGGGCCTTGCAAAGGAGATTATTAGTCTATTTTTTGTCATTCTGGCGATTATTCTTGCCTGGCTTTACTATGATAATTTAGCCAACACTTTATTGAGTGACCCAACCACTTCGGAGGGCCAATCAATCTTCGCGCTATCGTTTGGAGTAATCTTTCTGGGTATTTTGTTTGTCAAGAAAGCACTTTATAAGACAGCAGAAGCTTCCTCACAAATTGACAATCCCTGTGAACTTAATCGTTCATTCACGAAGATCATAGTTACTGTATTGGTTGTTATTCTGAGTTATCACTACATGGGAGTAGTTGCTGAACTCCAGACAATGGAATCCATTGTGACTAGCAATTCCCTGCGTATTTTTGTATCATTTGGTATTGTTTTTGCCGCCCTTATTAGTGCTGTAATGGCTTTATCAAAACTTCTTAATATTACAATTAACACTGAAAATCCTTGCCTGATGGCGCCAGTATTTGAAAAAATTCTCAACATTCTTCAAGCTCTTGATGTGTTAATAAATGCACGCAATGTAGATGGATTGAAGAATAACTTTCTTGGTGCAGTTTTAGGCTTATTTAAGGGCGGAATTTTTGTTCTAATAATAGTACTTGTATTGCAAAACTTAAGCTGGGTAACCCAAAGTCATGCATGGGTTGAAACCAGTGGAGCACTGAGAACATTTCAAAATTGGGCAGTTGACATTAAACCTTTTTTGTCAGAACATTTGTTATTTGTTAAACTTGAACCTGGCGACGCGTTTGTCACATTCATAGAAAGCGAAATATTAGGGGAATAAATTATGTGCGGTATTGTTGGAATGTTGTCAACTACAAAAAAGGATGTGGGTGTGTATATTTATGATGCACTAGCTATTATCCAGCACCGTGGTCAAGACGCTGCAGGAATAACCACAGCCAGCAAAGGGCGCTTTTACATGCGCAAAGGTAATGGCATGGTGCGCAATGTTTTTAGAACAAAACATATGACCAAACTGATAGGCGATATGGGGATTGGACATGTCCGCTACCCAACGGCTGGAAGCTCTTCAGGCGCTGAAGCTCAGCCCTTTTATGTAAACTCGCCCTACGGAATTGCTTTTGCACATAATGGTAATTTAACCAATACCGAGGCACTAACGAAAGAGCTTTTTGAGCAAGATCTGAGGCACATTAATACCAATTCTGATTCAGAAATACTGCTCAATATATTGGCAAGTGAAATAGCAAAAGAACAAAAACATCGAATTAACGAGACGGATATATTTAAAGCAGTAAAAAAACTTCATCATCGTGTCAAGGGGGCTTATGCAGCGATTGGAATGATCCCAGGCTATGGCATCTTTGCATTTAGAGATCCTCACGGAATAAGACCTCTCATACTTGGAGAAAAAACTACAGCGAAAGGCACTAGTTACATGATTGCATCTGAGAGTGTAGCTTTAACAGCTCTTGGTTACAAAATTACGCGTGATGTAAATCCTGGAGAGGCTGTTGTAATTGATCGTAAAGGAAATATTCACTCTAAACAATGTGCAGACAGTTCAGAATTATCTCCCTGTATTTTTGAATTTGTTTATTTTGCAAGACCTGATTCCATTATTGACAAAATCTCGGTTTATAAAGCACGCCTGAGAATGGGCGAACGGCTTGCAGAAAAGATTAAGTCAAAGTGGCCAGATGAAACAATTGATGTGGTTATGCCTATTCCTGACACCTCAAGAACAGCTGCTCTGCAGCTAGCCAATGAATTGGACCTTAAGTATCGTGAAGGTTTTATTAAGAACCGCTATATTGCTCGAACCTTTATTATGCCAGGACAAAAACAAAGAAAAAAATCTGTACGTCAAAAACTGAGCGCAATCGAGCTCGAATTTAAGGACAAGAACGTTCTTTTAGTAGATGACTCTATTGTGCGGGGCACAACCAGCAAAGAAATCGTACAAATGGCTAGACTTGCAGGTGCAAAAAAAGTCTTTTTTGCATCAGCCGCACCACCGGTTCGCTACCCTAATGTATACGGCATTGATATGGCCAGCAAGAATGAGTTTGTTGCACACAATAAAACCACCGATGAGGTGTGCCAAACAATTGGTGCTGATAAATTGATTTATCAAAATCTAGAGGATTTGATTTGGTCTGTTCAGCAAGGCAACCCTGATATCTCATCTTTTGATTGCTCTTGTTTTGACGGTAAATATCTAACTAAAGATATTGATACCTCTTATCTGGACAATATTGAAATCCTTAGATCCGATAAGGCTAAACAAAACAACATTACCAATGAAAACTCAGAATTAATCTACAATGAAGTTGATTGACTAACTATAAAGTTATATGAAAGAAAATAAATTTGAAACCAAAGCAATTCGTGAAGGCTATAAAACTAGCCAAGAACAAGAGCATTCTGCTGCTATTTTTCTTACCTCTAGTTTTGTTTTTGATAGCGCCGAGCAGGCTGCTCAAAGGTTCGCCAAGGAAGAACAGGGTAATGTATATTCGAGATTCACTAACCCAACCGTGGAGACTTTTCAAGATAAATTAGCCTCCCTGGAGGGCGCTGAGTCATGTCTTGCAACCGCTAGCGGCATGTCGGCTATTTTCGCCACCATTATGGCACTATCTAAAGCCGGAGATCATATTGTTGCATCTCGTGGAATGTTTGGCACCACTACTGTACTTCTAAATACCATTGTCAACAAGTTTGGTATCGAAGTAACATTTGTAGACTTACCCGATTTAGTCAGCTGGCAGGACAGTATTCAGTCCAACACAAAGTTATTCATTCTTGAAACACCATCAAACCCCCTGGGTGAGGTTGTCGATTTGCGAGCACTTTCAGCCATATCAAAAAAACACAATATCATATTAGCTGTTGATAATTGTCTCATGACACCAGCCCTTCAGAAACCATTAGCATTGGGGTCAGATATAGTCATCCACTCTGCAACAAAGTACATTGATGGCCAGGGTCGTTGTCTCGCAGGTGCCATTGCAGGAAGTAGTGAGCTACTGGAGGAAATCAGTAGCTTTATTAGAACAACGGGACCAACCTTGAGTGCCTTTAATGCTTGGATTGTCCTCAAAGGTCTTGAAACACTGCCTCTGAGAATGAGGGCACATTGCGATAATGCAAGGCAACTAGCAAATTGGCTGAATGATCAGCCTTTTGTAGAAAAGGTACACTACCTTGGACTAGAATCACACCCTCATCATCAAATTGCAAAAAAGCAACAATGTGATTTTGGTGGTATTGTTTCTTTCGAAGTATCTGGTGGAAAGAAAGGTGCTTTTCGTCTCATAAACAATACCAAAATGATTTCGATTACTGCAAATCTAGGCGATACCAAGAGCACCATTACTCATCCTGCATCAACAACTCATGCTCGACTTTCAGAAGATGAAAGACGGCAAAGCAACATCTCCGATAGCCTTATTCGTATCTCTGTAGGACTAGAGGATATAAGCGATATTATCGCTGACTTGAGGCCTTAGTTGAATTTCTATCTTAAATTAACTATGATAAAATCCTTGCTATATTTGATATATCAAGCCTTATGAAGCAGAACAGCTACTCTTATGACGAATTAATTCTTTGTGGTAAAGAAGGATTATTTGGGCCTGGTAACGCTCAGCTGCCACAACCACCAATGCTGATGTTTGACCGCATCACGAGTATTGGTGAAAGTGACGGAGAATATGGCAAGGGCGGTTTAACTGCTGAATTAGACATCAACCCAGACCTATGGTTTTTTGACTGTCACTTTAACGAAGATGCCGTTATGCCGGGTTGCCTTGGTGTGGATGCAATGTGGCAATTAGTAGGTTTTTACCTAGGTTGGCTGGGGGGCCTTGGTAGAGGGCGTGCTCTGGGAGCTGGGCAAATTAAATTTAAAGGCCAAGTTTTACCACAAAACAAAAAAATAACCTACAATGTGAGCCTCTCAAGGGTTGTTGCAAGAAAGCTCTATATGGGTATTGCTGATGCAACCATGGAGGTTGATGGAAAATTGATTTATGATGCTACCAACCTAAAGGTTGGCTTGTTTACTGACACGTCTTCATTCTGATGAAACGCGTTGTCATAACAGGAATGGGTATTGTTTGCAGTTTAGGCAACAATAAATCCGAAGTTCTTGAATCATTAAAAAAAGCAAAATCAGGTATAGAGTTTAGTGAGAAATATGCGGAAATGGGACTCAGGTCACATGTCTATGGCTCTATTTCAGAAATCGACTCAAGTGATGTCATTGATCGTAAGATGTTGCGCTTCATGGCGGATGCTGCGATCTATAGTGCTATTGCAATGGATGAAGCAATCAAACAGTCAGGACTGAACCCAGAAATAGTTTCTAATGAGAGAACTGGGCTGATCATGGGTTCTGGAGGAGCAAGTCACCAGAATGTAGTTGAGTCCGCCGACATATTAAGAAGCAAAGGTATAAAACGTGTAGGACCGTATAGAGTTCCTAGAACTATGGGTTCAACAACCTCAGCCTGTCTTTCTACTCTATTTAAAATTAAAGGCATCAATTATTCAATCAGTTCAGCCTGCTCGACAAGTGCTCATTGTATTGGTAATGCCATGGAACAAATACAGCTAGGTAAGCAAGATGTTATCTTTGCGGGTGGTGGCGAGGAGCTTGACTGGACTGGAACTATGCTTTTTGATGCCATGGGTGCACTTTCCTCAAAATACAATGACACTCCCGAAAAAGCATCTCGAGCCTATGATGCTAATAGAGATGGATTTGTTATTTCAGGGGGTGGTGGTGCACTCGTACTTGAGTCTTTAGAGCATGCAGAAGCTCGCGGTGCTCATATAATTGCGGAGCTCGTTGGTTATGGTGCAACTTCTGATGGCTATGATATGGTTGCGCCTTCTGGAGAAGGAGCAAAACGTTGTATGGAGTTAGCAATTAGTACAGTCAGTGGCTCTATAGACTACATCAATGCTCACGGCACCTCAACTCCTGTAGGTGATATGAAAGAGTTGCAAGCTATTAAACAGGTTTTTAATAGTAAGATTCCACTTATAGGTTCGACAAAATCTCTTTCCGGGCACGCATTAGGCGCTGCAGGAGTGAATGAATCTATTTACTCATTACTGATGCTTGAAAATGATTTCGTCGCTGAATCGGTAAACATTGAAACACTTGACGAAGAAGCAGAAGGAATGCCTATTGTTAGAAAAACAACACAATTAAAGCTCAACCGCATACTATCAAATAGCTTTGGGTTTGGTGGCACAAATGCCTGCCTTGTATTTGAACGATTTAATCAATAAACCTTCACAATCTCCTTTTTATACATTCGAGCTATAACTTAATGTCTATGGTCTGGCGTCAATTTCCTTTTTTTCTTTTTCAGAAGGCAATATATCCTCTTTGGAAATTCCTAGCGCTAAAATCATAGTGCTAGCTACAAAAATAGAAGAATAGGTACCAATAACAACACCAATTATAAGTGCACCAGCAAAGCTATGTATCACTTCACCGCCCAAATAAAACAAAGCTAAAAGAACTAGCAATGTCGTTAATGATGTCATTAATGTACGTGTTAATGTTTGATTTAGGGCATCATTAACAATTGGCATAGGCTCAATGTGTCGGGTGGAAAGAAAGTTTTCCCGAATCCGATCAAAAACCACAATCGTATCATTAAGGGAGTAACCGATGACAGCAAGAATTGCAGCCAGCACAGTTAAATCAAATGCAATTTGCAGTATTGAAAAAACACCCAGTGTAATAATAACGTCATGAACCAGTGCAGCAATAGAGCCTAGAGCAAAACGATATTCAAATCTAAAAGCGACATAAATCAAAATACCAATAAGAGCATAAAGTAAAGCTAATCCGCCATCATTAGTTAATTCTTCACCAACTTTGGGTCCTACGAACTCCACTCGACGCACATCAATACCGTCACCGAGCATCTGAATAATTGACGAACTAAGCTTAGCAGATGAAATAGCCTGAGGTTCTAACTGTATTAGTACCTCCGTGTCAGATCCAAAGTACTGTACATTTGTGCCAGCATAATTAGCACTAGCTAATTTTATACGAATATCTTCAAGGTCTGCTGTCTGCTGATAACCCACCTCTATTAAGGTTCCACCAGTAAAGTCAATTCCAAGTTTAAGTCCTTGCAAACCAAGTGAGATGATTGACACAATCAACAACAATGCAGAGAACACCATTGCGTATTTACGCTTATTGATAAAATCTATTGTTGGCAGTTTTAATGATCTCAGGCTCATATTGCTAACTCCTCAACTTTTCTGCCACCATAGATCAGATTAATCACTGCCCGAGAGACAACGATTGCAGTGAACATTGATGTAATAATTCCGATCGAGAGAGTTACAGCAAAACCTTTAACTGCACCTGTACCAAAACTAAACAAAACCAATGAAGCAATCAATGTGGTAATGTTGGCATCGGCAATCGTTAATAGTGCTTTTGCGTATCCCGCAGAAATCGCTTTTTGAATATTTTTATTTAATTGTAATTCTTCCTTGATGCGTTCAAAAATTAGCACATTGGCATCAACTGCCATACCTACAGTTAATACGATGCCGGCTATACCCGGTAAAGTCAGGGTTGCCTGCAGCATAGAAAGGATGAAAACAATTATCACTAAGTTAAGTGTTAAAGCTAGATTTGCCACCAATCCAAACACTCTATAGCGCCAGCCCATAAAAAGTAAAACCAAAGCAAATCCAACCAAAACAGACAACAATCCTTTCTGAATATTATCTGCGCCTAGACTTGGTCCAATAGTTCGCTCTTCGATGATTTCAATAGGCGCTGATAGTGAACCTGCTCTTAGCAACAAGGCAAGATTTCTTGCCTCTCTTGCACTATCTAAACCTGTTATCTGGAAGCGATTTGAAAAAGTACCTTGAATAGTTGCAGCATTAATAATATCCTGAGTTTTACTACGTTTTTTTACTGTATTTCCATCTTCAACAATCGTCTCAACTTTGTTCTCAATGTAAACAACAGCCATACGATGATGTAGAAATTCCTTGGTCGTTTCAAGCATCGTTCGCCCACCAGCGCTATCTAAGGTAATACTAACCATCGGGTTGTTATCTTGATCAACACTTGAGGCTGCATCAACGATATTCTCGCCAGTCACAATAACACTAGTTTTAAGAAGCAACGGTGCGCCGTCCCTAAATTTATAGAGCTTCGAACCTACTGGAATTCTTTCCGACTGAACAGCTGTCTGTAAATCATTTTTCTCATCGACCAACCTAAACTCAACCGTTGCAACTGCACCTAAAATTTCTTTGGCTCTGGCAGTATCTTGTACACCGGGCAATTGCACTACAATCCTCTCTGAGCCCTGCTGTTGGATAGTTGGCTCCGCAACACCTAACTCATTCACACGATTACGAAGCGTTGTAATATTTTGTTTTAAAGCGCTAGATTTAGCTGCACTTTGTGCATCGGAAGAAATCTCCAAACTCAACTGTAGATCGGTTTCACTTCCCTCAACAATATTTAAATCAGAAAGCTCATCCTTGATGAGCTTTTTAGCTTCAGTTTTAAGGTTTTCAGTCTTAAAGCTAACCACCAAAAGGTTACCCTCTTTGCGAATGCTTTTGTATAAGCGGTCTTCACGAAGAACAGTTCTTAATTCATTATAGTATCGGTCTATAGCCGTTGACACTACAGCTTCCATATCGACTTCAAGCAAAAAGTGTACACCGCCCCTTAGATCTAGTCCTAGTGACATAGCTTTACCACCAACATTTGATAGCCACTGCGGAATTGAAGGCGCAAGATTCAAAGCAACCACATAATTCCTACTAAGGGTATTTTTTAACAAAGCCTTTGAAGAGAGTTGCGATTGTGAATCCTCAAAACGAATCATAATGCGGCTATCGACTAAACCTATTGATTTATAGTCAATTTCATTATCCAACAATGTGTTTTTAATATTTTTGACATCTTGATCTTGGACAACATAATCACCAGTGCCAGAGATTTGGATAGCTAAATCCGAGCCATAAATATTTGGCAATGCATATAGAGCTGAGATAAATAGGAAAAAAACAATTAGTGCATTTTTCCAAATAGGATAATGATTCATCTAAATTAATTGTTTATAAGTTACAGCTTAGCACTACCTTTTGGCATTTTTTGATTAATGCCTTGTTTTTGTACTTTTACAACCACACCCTCAGCAATCTCTAGTGCTGCAAAAGACTCGTCAACAGAGTTAATTTTGCCTACAATACCTCCATTAGTGACAATCTCGTCACCTTTTTTGAGTGTTTTCAGTAAATTTTTGTGATCCTTAGCGCGCTTTTGTTGTGGTCTGATTAACAAAAAATACAGCAACACAAACATCGCTACCAAAAAAAGCTCTGGGGGTAAATTCATCTTCGACTCCAAAAAATATAAAGGGGTTATTTTATCGTAGTTATGCCACCCATGTAGCTTTGTAAGACCTTAGGAATGGCAATACTACCATCAGCATTCTGATAATTCTCCATCACAGCAACCAAAGTTCTACCAACCGCTAGTCCAGAACCGTTCAAGGTATGCAAAAATTCTGTTTCCTTGGTCTCTGGGTTTTTCCATCTGAGTTGCATGCGTCTCGCTTGAAATCCTTCAAAGCATGAGCATGAAGAAATTTCGCGATACGCCTTTTGACCCGGCAACCAAACTTCGAGGTCATAGGTTTTAGCTGAAGCAAAGCCTAGATCGCCGGTGCATAGGATAACTTTACGGTAAGGTAGTTCCAATAATTGCAAAATACCTTCAGCGTGAGCAGTTAACTCTTCTAGCACCTCATAAGAATTATCTGGTTTAGAAATTTGCACCAATTCAACTTTTTCAAACTGGTGCTGACGAATCAAGCCCCTGGTATCTTTTCCGTACGATCCTGCTTCAGAACGAAAACACGGCGTGTGAGCAACAAACTTAAGCGGTAGCTCAGAGTCCTTAATAATTGATTCACGAACAATATTGGTCACCGGCACTTCTGCTGTTGGTATTAAATAAAGCGCCTTTGCTTCGCCTTCTTCACCGTGTAGATGGGTTTTAAACAAATCAGCTTCAAATTTTGGTAATTGCCCAGTCCCTGTCAAAGAGTCTGCATTAACTAAGTAGGGCGCGTAGGTTTCAGTGTAGCCATTTTTCTCGATATGATGATCTAACATAAACTGAGTTAAGGCGCGCTGCAGTTTAGCAAGCTTTCCAGTAATGACAACGAACCTTGGCCCTGAAATTTTTGCAGCAGCAGCCAAGTCCATTCCATGCATTTCACCCAATTCAACATGATCTTTTACATCAAAATCTAGCGTTGCTGGCTTACCCCACTTGAATATCTCAATATTATCATCTTCACTATCACCTTCTGGTACAGAGGGATGAGGAATGTTTGGTATCACCATCACTATCTCATCAATCTTAGCCTGAATATCTTGTAATTTAGATTTTGCATCGTCAAGTTTTTTCCCTAAGTCTGAAACCTCGTCAAGCAGTGGCTGCATGTTTTCACCAGAAGCTTTCGCTTGTCCGATTGCTTTAGATTTTGTATTACGTAAATTTTGTAAGCCCTGAGTTTGAATTTGAGTGACCTTTCTTTGATCCTCAAGTTTATTAAATCCATCCACATCAAAGACAAAGTTGCGCCTTTTGAGCTGCTCAACAACAAATTTAATATTAGTCCTTAAAAGCTTACTTCCTAACATTTCCAAACCCTAAACATAAAGCGAAAATTATACTATGTCCGTTGCCATTAATGGTGATGACTAAGCCCCTTAACATCAATAGTAAAAAAAATAATAAGAATATTAATAATAATTAGTATTGGTATTGAACTTCCATCTGAAGACGTTCATAACCATCAAGCAAACTAAAAGCACGATCTAGTTCAGCGTCTGCATGCAGTGCATTGATTGAAGCTTTCCACTGATCACTAATATCCCAGTCCAAACCAATTGTTAGTAGAGATATGTCACCGTTATCGACAATAATATTTGATAAATTCCAGCTCCAATCGTCATCACTAAAAGTGTCGCTGACACTAGCCAGATAACTCAAACTGTTGCGACGAGTTGTGACATTATCGGGAAGTGCGACAGAAATATAATCACTGTAATAATCCAACCAGTACTTCGAATTGATTGAAAAAAGCCACTGTCGATCATCCTGTTGAATATCTAAAGCGACATCCAAATCGAGTCTATCAGCCTTGACAAACTGACTTAAGCGGTTATGCTCTAGGTTGTGTTTATATGCTAAATCAAACTTCAATAAGTAATTATCGTATGCCTTGTTCATACTAAAACCGAGCAGTTGATAGGGGCCCGCATAACCGGCACTGTTTGAAATGTTTGTGACTGCATTATTAGGAATTAAATAGGCGCCATAAACAGCTATATCTCCGCCTTCCTGGTTTATTCCATAGCGAACACCAAGCTCTCGATGGGAGTCATCAGTTAGAGAGATGCCGACGGTCTTTTGGATGATTGGGTTAGGGTTATAAAATATACTCAAGTCTCTGTCTGACCAGTATCGTGTTGCAGTCATTAACCACTGGGATGACTGGGTAGGATCTGTCAAACTGCCAACAGGATTGATGACATCGAGCGCTCCACCTTCAAGCTCTCCCCAACCAATCGTATAGCGTCCCAGCTTGGTACTCCAATCACCAAAACTGAACTGCAAAAAAGCTCTTTCTACCTCAACATCACTAGCTAAAGTTGAATGATAACTATCACTTGGCCAGTATTTGGTAGCCTTAAGCTCCACTTCCCCATAACCCGAGTCAGATACTGAACCACTAGTGCCAACTGTCAAGTCAGTTCTTTCCTTTGTGGTGCTCCAATCACTCGCAGGGTTAAAGCCCCATTTTTGCGTAATACCAAGATTTAGCCAAGAGAAGGGTCTCTCATCTTCAATAACTTCATCACTAAAGAGGTCGCTTTCATCTGACCACTCAACTAGCTGTTGATCAGACTCCTCAAAAAGTACTTCGTCATCAAAAAATGAGTCTTCAGCCAAAACAAATTGACTGAATACCATGCCAAAAATTGAATAAACAATCGGGTTGCTAATCAATTTAGCCATAACTTACTTAGAAATTATTGCGCCTGCTCACGTAAATTATCTAAAAACTGCTCTCGAAAAGCTTGATCTGTTAGGGCTCTTTGGGTGAGGAACGATTCGTCAATGTCCATATCAAAACTAATCGCCTCTAACTTCATATTGGTAAGCCTTTGGCTAACTGAATTAATAAATGTCATACTTCTCCCCATCCATATATTATTAATCTCTTCGATCTTGCCGACCTCGAGTCGTTTAATCGGGTTGTTATACTTATCAAACATTTGAACCTTGAGTGCCATAAATCTTTCTGTATCTACCCAGGTTCGAGTTTTCCCGTAACTACTCTTACTAAGTCGATGAGGTTTCGGAGTAGATTCAATGACTGCAACCTCTCTGCCACGGTACTTACCTTGACCTAATAGTTCGTAGGTATAGTCGTCTAATTTGCCTGTCTCTTGGTCCTCAGTTGTCATTTCTGTGCCAAAAATACTGGCAGACTCCGTTTCCTCGTCGTCACTATTCCTAACGCTTATACGCTTAACTTTTCCTAAAGCTGAAAGATACAACCAGGTCTCATTGTCTCTGTCGCTGTCGTCATAACTATAAGACAGCATACCAATCCCGCGCTCACTCGAAGGCTCTAAAATAATTGCAATAGATTTAGTGTCTTTGTTGTCAACGCCTGTATTGATTTGTGCACTTTCAACTAACTTAATGCGCGCTTTTTCAACACATTTGATCTTGCCATCATTTATCCCATACTTACAGGTAGTGAGTTTCATCCTGGTGAATGCCGAATCTGTAGTTTGACGCTGGTTTTCATCCATACGCTCAACAATCTCTCTCGCACTCAAATCGGTTTTAGCATAGCTCTGTGTACTAATAACACTCAAAGCACTAAGCAAAATAACTACAGACACAAGATAAGGAGAAACTTTAAGGAGTGAATATTTCATTAGGTAGCCTCTTGAAAATTAAAATTATCATCAACATTTTTTTGACCAAATTTTGGTTTAAATATCATAATAAGAGCTGGGAAAAAAAGCAAGTCACAGAGCAGGGCGACAAATATAGCCAATGATCCAAAACCGCCAATCTTTGCCAAACCCAGATAGTCACTAAACGTAAGCATAAAGAAACCAAAACCGAGTATTAATGTTGTAAATGTAACCGCTTGACCTACCTCTTTTATTGTCTCAACCAAAGCCAATTGCATGTCATTGTTTTCAGCAAGTGACATTCTATAATGACTAATAAAATGAATCGTGTCATCTACCGCTATACCTATTATCAAAGGTGCAATCATCAGAGTATCGGTGTCGAGCGGGATTCCTAAAAGACCCATCAAGCCAAACGCCAGAGTGGCTGGGATTAAGTTAGGGACAATCGACATAGCTCCTGCCTGTAATGAGCCTAGTGTAACCATCAACAAGGAACTAATAACTACAGCAGCTATGGCCAAACTCTTGAACTGGTTCCTACTTAAATCATCTGCAAGCCTCATCATCATTGCAAAAGTACCGGTAATTTCAACGTCCAAATTAGGGTAACGGTCTTTTAATGTATCAAATTCATTACTTATGTCCTTTTGGATGCTTTCAAAAAATTCTGCGTATTCATTTGACCCTGCATTTTTCAACTGAATACTAATGTGGCTTTTACTGTAGTCATCACTCACCAAGGCTCGTCGCTCCTCTGGGTTGGCGCTGTTAAACAAATACAGTAACTGTGATACCGTGATTTGACTGTCAGGGATGGTTCGGTACTGTTCATCACCTTGCATAATGGCATGGGTTTCTTTAACCAAGTCTGCTAAAGAGTTAGTTCGAATAATATGTGTGCTATAACTTTCCTTGACTTGACTCTGGAGACGACTCATTGCGTTTAAAACTGCAGGGTCCATGATGGCGTCAGACTCTCCGGTATTAACCACAATAATCATATTCCCTGTACCCATCATGTGCTCATCAACGATATCATATGCCTGCCCAATAGGGACATCATCAGAATAAAGCTCAACCAAGTTGGAGTCAATTTTGACTTGAGTTGCACCGTACAAACAGATTCCAAATACGCCAAAAAAAATCACAACTACTGCATATCGAAAACGCTGCACGAAAGATGGAATTTTATCCAATAATGGCTGCAACCAGTCTGCTCCTAGTAACCAAGCTAAGCCAATTCTTTGCGATAAATTTATTATTGGCTTTGCAAAAAAGCATAAAAACTTTAAAACCTTTATTTGAATCGATTTCAAGAAAGCTTTCATTGAACGTGTTAAAGTTCTCTTTTGTTGACCGACATTTGAAACTTTCTTGTCTTGCATTGGATGCCAGTAATCCAGTAACACTGGTAATAGATAGATTGTATATAGAAAAGCTAGGCCAACTCCTGCCGCCGAAGAGAGTCCAAACTGAACAAACTGAGGCATTCCTGTCACTGCCAGTGAGGACATACCCGCCATTGTTGTGATAGTGGTGAGCAGGATTGGTACCCCAGTTTTGCCATAAGCTTGCGACAAGGCCTGTTCATGGTCATTACCAGAACGCCTAAACAATAGATAAGAACTCATTACATGGACGCAGTCCGCAACACCAACTGCGATCACTAACATTGCTGTTAAAGCAATGAGTGTGGTGGAGGCTATATTAAGCCAACTCAGGCCACCAATTACAAACAATATACTAAGACCGATAGCTAACTGGGGAAGCACTACAGCGCTGGCTGAACGAAACAAAGTCCAAAGCAAAAGATTTATAATAATCAGCATACCTGCCAAAAGGTACGCCGCTTGAATCATTGTCCCCCAAGCCAACTCGACCATCGCCGAAGTCCCGATCGGATAAAAATCAAAATTTTCCAACATCCGTGGTTGTTCATATATGGCTGAAACGGCCTGCATAAAAGGAATATATAGCGATGGCTCTATATCTTTAAATTTAACCTTTTGAAGGACAGCCTGATCATCTACTGAATCTTCAAAATCGTCACTCCAATCGTCATCAAAAAACAAAGACTGCTCTTCATTTTGATTTTCAAATAAAGGAATCGTGCCAAAATCTGTCGTAATTGAGATTGCACCAAAGCGGTGGTCTTTTGAAAACATAAAGAGCGGCAGGCTGGAATGTTTACCAGCTTCAGACTTAATTTCTCTAAGTATGTTTATATCTCTAGGTATGGTTTTTGGAACCAAGAGAGGTGCGCTCAATACATCGTCTTCATTTTTTTGAATGCGAATATTAGTTAAAGATTGAACCCGCTTTATATGTTTTAATGTCTCAGCAACCTTGGAGGTTAATCCATATTGCTCAAGCCAAACCTCATCACTAATTTTCTCGTCGTTGTCAAGTAGTTCAGTTATTTCAGAAATCAAAGATAAAGATTGATTTGAGAATACATCTCCGTCTTTGGCCTCATATACAATAAAGAGTCCATCATCACTACCAAACTGCTCACGAAACTCATTTAAGGATTTCACTGCTGGGTCATCTTCGCTAAACCAAGATTCAAAAGAGGTGTCTAAGACAAAACGAGTCGTCCCATAGCCCATAAAAACGGTTGAGAGTAATGCAAGTATGAGGACAATTTTTCGATAAGGTCTTAACTGTCCAGGAACTATGGCAAAGTACTTGTTAAGAGCTAAGAGTAAATTCTTCATGATGAGCTAGTAATGAATTTAGGTCACATTCTAACATCATAAATATCACCCAAATCGATTTAAATCAGGTATTTATTACCAATAAAATGAGGTAAAAAAAATACCCCAACAATCATATGACTATTGGGGTATTTCGAATTAAAGCCTAGCAATGTCCTACTCTCACATGGGGAGACCCCAC
>JGI24923J38494_100356_pt1 | contig 27581 bp, 28 predicted proteins | sample LinPFosplate11_FD_38494 | JGI IMG/M metagenome (IMG submission 38494) | reverse complement strand
GGAAGCCAACTCCAAAACTAGATATCCCCTCCTCCTTCGGGAGGACCGTAGACCCCTTGTAGACTACAAGGTTGATAGGCCAGATGTGTAAGCACAGCAATGTGTTCAGCTAACTGGTACTAATTGGTCGCGAGGCTTGATCTTTAATTTTCTCATGCTTACTTCAAACGAATTCAATTGTTAAAATATTTTCAACCGCAATTTGATTTAGAATTCCGGTCTTGATAGCGAAAGGGTCACACCCGTTCCCATTTCGAACACGGAAGTTAAGACTTTCAGCGCCGATGGTACTGCATGCGAGAGCGTGTGGGAGAGTAGGACAAGGCCGGATCATATATTAAACCCGTCTAGTTAGCTAGGCGGGTTTTTTTTATTGTAAAACCTGAAAACTCTTGCGTGTTTGCTGATTAATTAAGATCCTAATTACTTATATTTAAGGAGCAATGCCAACTGTTCCCTCCCCTTCATTACTAACCCGAAAGCCTCTCTATTTAAAACGATTTTTCATTGACAATACCCACATGCTTAGATACTATCGCCGCTCTGTTTATAAGGGTTTTAAAGGGTTCCTTAGGTATTAAAACGTTCTTAAAAAGTCCTTGTTTTTAATTACATTTCCTTAACTTAAAACTCATTGATGGGGCTTTATTTTATGACATTTCCTCGCAGGCTCAAGTAAGGAGCAACCATGTTAGACAGTTATCTCGGTGCAGGAATTATGCTCCTCATGGCGATTGGCATCGCTGTGGGCATGGTAGTAATGACATCTATTCTTGGTCCAAAACGTGAGTTTGCGGACAAGATGGAGCCTTTTGAGTGCGGTGAATCACAACTCGTTTCCCCTCACCAACGGTTTTCAGTAAAATTCTATTTGGTTGCAGTTCTATTCGTTCTTTTCGACATCGAAGCCGTTTTCTTTTTTCCCTGGGCAATCCTCTTTAAGCAGCTAGGTTTATTTGGTTTCATTGAAATGCTTGTGTTCATCTTGATTCTGAGTGTGGGGCTACTTTACGTCTGGAAACGAGGGGGTCTGGACTGGGAATAATTAAAAAATTCGAACTTTCTTTAACTTATCATTAGACTTTGATTTAAGGAACGTATGAGTACGAATTATATCGACAGGATAAACTCCAAATATAAAGGAGCCATCCTTGACTCACATGATTTTCGTGGTGATCAGACCATCACGGTACAAAAAAGTGTCCTGATAGACCTTTTTAAATTTCTTCGCGATGACCCTGACCTTGACTTTAAGTTTCTTATGGATTTAACCGCAGTCGACTATCTAAACCGTAAAGATAATCGTTTCGAAGTGGTCTACCACTTCTACTCATTAAAGCATAATCACCGTCTTCGAGTAAAAGTTCCAGTCAGTGAAGATGACTGCACGATTGATTCAGTTTCATCTCTATGGAAAACCGCCAATTGGTATGAACGCGAGGTATGGGATCTTTATGGAATTAAGTTCAACGGTCACCCAGATATGAGGCGCATTTTGCTTTACGAAGAGTTTAAAGGGCATCCATTAAGGAAAGACTATCCTATCAACAAACGGCAACCCTTGATCGGCCCTTTGAATTAGGCCTCATAGAAATGATTCTTGAGCTGACAATTACACTGGTTAAAGTTCTTTTCATTATCGGACTAACCGTAGGTTTTTTCGCCCCCGTATTGACATGGGTTGAAAGAAAGCAAAGTGCAATTATGCAAGATCGAGTTGGAGCCAACCGGGCAGATATCATGGGATTCACAGCCTTAGGGCTTTTTCATGCTATCGCAGATGCTATAAAGATGTTTACTAAAGAAGATTTTGTACCTCAAGGCGCAAATCGTTTTCTCCACACCCTCAGCCCGATAATTGCAGTCATCCCCGCTATCCTTACTTTCGCAGTTGTCCCTTTTGGTGGTCAATATGAACTTTGGGGAACCAACGTTAATCTGGTGATTTCTGATTTAGACGTCGGGTTATTATTTGTCTTTGCTATCGCTTCGATAGCTACCTATGGCTATGTAATAGCTGGCTGGGCTTCCAATAGTAATTGGTCTCTTCTCGGTTCAATGCGGACAGCCTCTCAAATGATTTCCTATGAAGTGACAATGGGGCTGACGATTGTTGGGGTGCTTATGGTTTATGGATCCATGAAGCTAACTGAAATAGGCGCTGCTCAAGAAGATTTTTTGAGTTGGGGATTTTTTATGCAGCCACTTGGATTCTTTATGTTTCTTGCGGCATCCATTGCGGAAAACAAGCGTATTCCTTTTGATGCGCCTGAAGCAGAGTCGGAGTTAGTGGCAGGTTACTTTACCGAGTATAGCGGACTTAAATTCGGCATGTTTTTCATGGCCGAGTTTATTGAGATGGTGACCATCGGGGCCATCGTCACTATTTTATTTTTCGGTGCGTGGCATATACCATTTCTTTCAGCGGCCACCATCCTCTCCTCGCTTGATTTTCTAGGAACAAATTGGGCAACTCTTGCCCTTATGCTAATTCATATAGGTGTGTTCTTTGCCAAGGTAATTTTCTTTATCTGGTTTCAAATGACTATCCGTTGGACCCTCCCAAGATTTCGCTACGATCAAATCATGAAACTTGGGTGGAAAATTCTTCTGCCACTATCACTTGTAAATATTCTTGTTACCGGACTTGTGCTGCTGGCAGTCCATTGATTGGGGGAACTAACCGTGGCTTATTTTGTTGACCGTACTGATAAAATGACGTGGTGGGAACGCTCGTATCTACCTGCGATTATAACGGGAATGTGCATCACATCGCGCCATTTCTTTGTTAATTTATTTGGTTTCGTACCATTTTTTTTAGGCCAAAAAAAAGAACGTGAAATTTTCACCCTTTATTACCCCGAAGAAATGGCCCCTATTCCGGTGGCGTATCGAGGGCGGCCCGTGCTTGCCATTAATGAAAACAATTTACCCAACTGCGTGGCCTGCGGTTTATGTGAAGCAGCCTGTCCTGCTTACTGTATTGATATCGTTCCAGGTGAAAACTCAGGCAAACAAAACGAAGTGGAGCGCTGGCCCAAGGAGTTTACTATCGATTATGCGGTGTGTATTTTTTGCGGAAACTGCGAAGAGGCTTGTCCTGAAGAAGCTATTTTTATGAGCGATGATTATGAAATACCCATGCTCGATCGTAAAGAAATGAAATTTAACCTTGAACAACTATCCGTGCCAATAGAAAAACTTAAGGACCGGGTAGAATTCACTAGGAAAATGTACGGGAAATGGAATTATTAATTTTTTATCCTCTCGCTGGTCTTTGCGTCTTATTTGCACTAGGAGTGGTTGTAAGCAATAGCCCGATTAATTCTGCTATATCTCTAATCGGCATGATGCTTGGATTGGCAGGAATATTTGTTCTACTTCAAGCCCATTTCATAGCTGTTTTGCAGATTATTATTTACGCTGGCGCAATCATGGTTTTATTCATGTTTGTCATCATGCTCCTTAATTTAAAAGGTAAGGGAGAAGATGAGAAGTGGCAAAGTAGGGATAAAAACATTCTGTTGAATGTCTTAGGGGGCCTTTTAGCAACAGGAGTTTTGTACAAGATAATAGACATTATCAATGCAGGTGATTTTAACTCCCCTGCCATGCCACCTGAAACTTTCGGAACAGTCAGAGAAGTAGGCACCATTTTATTTACTGAATTTGTTTTACCATTTGAAGTTGCCTCCATACTATTGTTAGTTGCAATGATTGGAGCTGTAGTCTTAGCCAAAAGTAAGGTCGATTAATTATGGATTTTGGAATGGTCCCTTTAACTCATTATTTGTTTCTAAGCGCTACTTTGTTTGTCATTGGAGTGACGGGTGTTTTAATACAAAGAAACGTAATTGTCGTTTTCATGTCAATTGAGATTATGCTCAATGCTGTCAATATTTCTTTGGTCGCTTTTGACCGCTATATGAACCTTCACGATGGACAGGTTTTCAGTTTCATGGTCATGTGCGTTGCCGCAGCTGAGGTTTCAGTTGGACTTGCAATCATTATCTCCTTGTTTCGCAACAAACCCACGACGAATCTGGACGAATTCAATATCATGAAATCCTAACGGAAAATTTATGCTACTCAAATTAACCGGGCTGGTGCCTCTATACCCGCTGATCGGTTGCATCATCAATGGGTTTTTTGGATTGCGCATTGGCAAAAATGCGGTGGGCCTTATTGCGGCCGGGTCTGTCGGCTTATCATTCCTAACTACCTTGATTATCTTCATTGGCCTGGTTATGACTCCCGTCGAGGAACGTGTTTTTGAACAAGTGCTCTTTACCTGGATAGCAGTTGGCGACTTCACAGCAGAGTTTGGGTTCCAGGTTGACCCACTGTCAATGACGATGATGCTTTTTGTAACCGGAGTCGGTTTTCTCATACATGTATATTCCATAGGATATATGCATGAGGAATATAGTTTCTATCGGTTCTTTGCTTACATGAATTTGTTCATGTTCTCAATGTTGTTGTTAGTCATGGGGAACAATTTTCTTCTAATGTTTATTGGCTGGGAAGGTGTTGGTTGTTGCTCGTATTTTTTAATTGGGTACTATTTTGAAAAAAAATCAGCCTGTGATGCAGGAACAAAGGCCTTCGTCATGAATCGCGTGGGGGATTTTGCCTTTCTACTTGCAGTAATGTACATTTTTTATATATTTGGCTCCATCGACTTTACAACTGTATTCCATGCAGCTCCAGAAAAACTTATTTATGACGGTGAAGTGGTAACCATTATTACCATGTTATTGTTTGTCGGAGCCTGTGGTAAGTCTGCTCAAATTCCCCTTTATACCTGGCTACCAGATGCGATGGAAGGCCCAACACCAGTGTCTGCTCTTATTCACGCAGCAACCATGGTTACTGCCGGTGTATATATGGTTGTTCGTTGTAATGCACTGTTCGCCTTAGCGCCACTTTCAATGTCGACAGTCGCTTTTGTTGGTGCTGGTACAGCCATATTTGCCGCTACCATAGGGATGACTCAATTTGATATCAAACGCGTACTCGCATACTCCACCGTCAGCCAAATTGGTTATATGTTCCTCGCTGTTGGTGTTGGGGCCTATACCGCCGCCATCTTTCATATGGTCACACATGCATTTTTTAAGGCCTGCCTTTTTCTGGGATCTGGAAGTGTAATTCACGGCTTACATGGAGAACAGGATATGAGGAAGATGGGCGCTTTAAAAAACCATATGCCCATTACATTTGTGACTTTTTTTATTTCCACTCTCGCTATAGCAGGAATTTTTCCGTTAGCAGGGTTCTTCAGTAAGGATGAAATTCTTTACCATGCGCTAATGGACGGCAATGTGATTCTTTGGGGTATGGGCATCACGGGGGCACTGCTTACTTCTTTTTATATGTTTCGTCTTGTTTTTATGACATTTTTTGGTGAGTCAAAAGTTGACCCTCATGTTCACCCACACGAATCCCCAAAAATTATGACAATGCCATTAGTTATTTTGGCGGGGCTTGCTTTCTTCGGCGGGGCATTGGGTATTCCCCTTTTCCATGGATGGCATATTTTACACAACTGGCTTGAACCGGTGTTTCATTTTGACATGGCTTCCGCTCTCGATCATTCAGCACATTTACTTCACGAACAGGGAAGACACGCGCCATCTTGGTCTCATCTATTGTCGCCTGAAGAAGGTCACAATATATGGATAGAGATAGCATTAATGCTACTGTCCTTGAGCATAGCGGTTGCTGGTATTTTCGGGGCATACGTTTGCTACATCAAGAAACCAGGGCTCCCGGACTCATTGACCGAAGGCCAGTGGGGATACGATTTAGTAAAAAACAAATATAAGGTGGATGAGCTTTACGACGATTACATCGTTAATCCAACGGTAGAAGGCTCACATCTTCTTTGGAAAGAATGTGATGCCAAAGGAATAGACGGAGCTGTTAATGGCACAGCTAAGATCCTAGGATGGATTAGTAAACAAGCGATAAATTTTCAATCAGGTTTTGTTCGGAATTACGCTTTATTCATGGTTGTGGGTTTTATCGGATTATTGATTTTCTCAATTTAGAATTAAAATATGTTTCTAACATTTTTGACATTTTTACCTCTCCTAGGCGCAATCCTCTTAACACTTATTCCTCGAGATGAAGAAGGAGCCATAAAGCAGACCGCCCTCGCCTTTGCAGTCGCCGGCTTCGTTTTATCTATTTTTCTGTGGACAAATTTTGATTCAACGACCCACGAAATGCAATTTGAATACAGTGTTCCCTGGATACCATCTTGGGGAATAAGTTATCACGTTGGGTTAGACGGAATCTCTCTCCTCCTATACATAATGACGACATTTCTGACTATGATTTCAATCATAGCCTCCTGGGGAGTTACGAAAAACATACGTGAGTACATGATGGCTTTTCTTGCTTTATCTACTGGAATGCTAGGCGTCTTCATCTCACTTGATATGTTTCTTTTCTATTTTTTCTGGGAATTTCAACTAGTCCCAATGTACATCATCATTGGTGTGTGGGGCGGTCCTCGAAGAGTATACGCCGCGGTTAAGTTTTTCCTTTATACAGCGGTAGGGTCACTCGTAATGCTGGTTGCAATCATATGGATTTATATAGCTATTGAAGAGCAGACGGGCGTTTCTACTACCGATATAATATTTATAACCGAAAACTTGGAGTTACCATTAGCCCCTCAAAAATGGCTATTCCTGGCATTTTTTCTTGCTTTTGCAATCAAAGTACCGATGTTTCCATTTCACACATGGTTGCCTGACGCACATGTTGAAGCGCCTACCGCCGGATCGGTAATTTTAGCTGGGGTCCTTCTGAAAATGGGAACTTATGGATTTCTCCGGTTTAACCTACCACTATTCCCGCATGCCAGTTATGAATTCATGCCCATGATCGCGTGGTTGTCTATTATTGGTATCGTTTATGGTGCGCTGGTGTCTTTGGTTCAGGAGGACTTAAAAAAACTTGTTGCCTACTCTTCAGTGAGTCACTTAGGTTTTGTTATGATTGGTATTTTTTCCCTTAATCATTACGGTCTCCAAGGCGCCTTAATACAAAATATAAACCATGGAATTAGCACAGGAGCCCTCTTCCTTTTAGTTGGCATGATTTATGATCGAAGACATACTCGGGAAATAAAGGAGTTTGGCGGCTTGGCAAAAGTAATGCCCAAGTACGCTGTCTGTTTTATGATAATCGCACTATCCTCTATAGGGCTACCTGGGATGAATGGTTTTGTCGGTGAGTTTCTTATTCTACTAGGAGTTTTTCAAAATAATGGTATGTGGGCAGCTTGTGCGACTAGCGGCGTAATTTTCGCGGCATGCTACATTCTTTGGATGTTTCAGCGCGTCATGTTCCAGAAACTAGATAACCCTAAAAATGAAAATCTACCTGACATGAATACTCGTGAATTGATAACTGTCGTTCCCTTGATTCTCCTTGTATTTTGGATCGGTATCTACCCAAAACCGTTTTTAAAAACCTTTGATGCATCAGTGGAGCATTTATTAGTCAAGGTAAACCCCGATAACTTTAGACCTGGCAATCCAGGTTCAAGTCACTCTTCACACGCTAAGTTGATCAAAATAGAAGACATGGCACGACTTAATCAGCAGCAAAATGGAATTAAACCGTAATTTAAGGAATAAATAAATTGGAACCAATTCCCGCGCCAGCTATCGATCTCATCAGCCTCGCACCTGTACTTGTTTTATCAGTATTTGGGATGATGGTGCTAGTTACAGACTTATTCATTGGAAAAGATAAATCGATCCTAGTTTTTTTCAGCTTAACCGGTCTGCTAATGGCTGCAATCAGTTCACTTGCCAAGTACAACCTACCTGTTTTTTCATTCAATGGAGCATACGTGGTAGACCATCTCTCAGTCTTTTTTACCTTCATATTTTGCATCAGCTCAGCTTTGGCAATCCTAGTTTCGGTCGACTTTAATAAACGCGAAGGAATCAATGTCGGAGAATATTATAGCCTCATTCTATTCTGTACTGTTGGGATGGTCCTTCTCGCTTCTTCGACAGACATGATTATGATTTTTTTAGGGATAGAGGTCGTATCTATTTCTCTTTATATTCTGGCTGGAATTCAACGTAAAAACACGAAATCAAATGAAGCTGCACTTAAATACTTTTTATTAGGAGCATTTGCAACGGGTTTTCTACTCTATGGAATGGCCTTGATATATGGCTCCACTGGTTCCACTAAACTAACCGTTATCGCAAACGTCATAAGTGAAAACAAAATTCTTTCCGAACCACTCATGTTAATGGGTGTGGTTCTTTTAATTATTGGTTTTGGATTTAAAGTTGCGGCTGTTCCATTTCATATGTGGGCACCTGATGTCTATCAGGGTGCTCCAACCCCGGTTACCGCATTCATGGCGGTCGGCCCTAAAGCAGCAAGTTTAGCAGCCTTCTACAGAGTTATGTCTGAGACCATGCCGGAGCTTTCTTATTCTTGGGAAATTTTGCTCTGCGTGGTATCTGTCCTCAGTATGTTTATCGGTAATTTCGGTGCGATTATGCAGAGCAACATTAAGCGCCTTTTAGCCTTCTCAAGTGTGGCACATGTTGGATATTTGCTTATCGCGATTATTGCAAAGAATTCACTTAGTTCTTCGAGCTTAATGTTTTACATGCTGACCTACGCGTTTATGGTCTTCGGTACCTTTGGCATTGTGATTTTACTTGGACGGAAAGGCGAAGAAAATCTTGAGCTAGAAAACTATTCTGGCCTTGCCTACAAACATCCTGTAATCGCTCTGACCATGACGATTTTTCTTCTATCCCTCGGTGGACTACCACCCCTAGCTGGGTTCGTGGCAAAGTTTTTTATTTTCAGTGCTGCACTCAAGGAAGGATACATTATCCTTGTTATCATAGCTGTGCTCAATAGTGCTATTTCCTTCTACTACTACTTGAAAGTAATTGTATTTATGTATATGAAAGAACCTGTTAAAGAGTTTCATATCAGTCTGACACCGATGACCCTGCTAGTCATCGCCATATCAGCTTTTGGCACAATTCAGTTAGGAATTTTTCCAGATCCTATTATCGCATTAGCCCAGGCCAACTAACGGAACTAATATACCGGCCAATTCGCATACAAAAAATTCAATTGAACGCAGGTGTTGATAACTAGCAATTTTAGCGAGTATAATCTCTCTATATTATTTAACTTTGACACTTTGAATGGTTACTTATTATGAAAATGCACCACCTCGAGGAGGGTGAAGTAAAAGAGATAATTGAAAAAGTTCAGACTGCAGTTAAAGAAGAAGAACTCGCTCCCGATAAAATCGAAGAAATATTCAAATTATCTAAAGTTGCAGCAGAAGGTTTTTTGAATTGCAAGTCGAATGAAATGCAAGCTCAACAAGTCAATTTTGAAATCGATGAATCAAAAGGTATTCGTTTCTTTGATCCTTTTAACTTCTATACTCAGGGAATCTATAAAGATATGGATGGGTGGTCAGTTTGGACCATAGACAATTTAAAAGAACCATGGTCTGAGTGACTTTAACTTACTATTAGTCTTTTTTTATCACTTTTTATAATCTTAAATAAAAAACCCGCTAGGCTGATTGCCAAACGGGTTTTTGCATTAGCCTCTGGGGAGGTTTAATATGCTACCAACAGCATCAAGCTTTGTTTTCTTGATCCTTGCTGTAATCATATGATCCTTTTCTGGGCAAAGTCGAGGTGAACATTTCTGCCTCATCTTTCATCTGCTTATCCTTTGCTTCACCCTCTTCTTCTGCTTTCTTTCGCAGGTACGCCTCTTTCTCTTGTTCCGTCATATTCTCTAAGTCAGGATCTGCTTCGGCAAGTTCTCCGGGTTTATTATCCTCGCCCTCTATTGCATCTCCTTCTTGCGCCTCTTTCATTGACGACTTAAAGTTTTTTATGCTCCGTCCAAATGCACTTCCAATTTCAGGCAGTTTACCCGCCCCGAAAATGATCATGATAATGACAAGTATGATCATCAACTCCGGAAATCCAATTCCCATCATAAGAAAAATCCCTCCAGTAAAATGCTGACTTTCAAAAGCGGCTAAATACTATGAAAGCTTCTTAAAAATTCATAAAATCATTGTTTTTAGTAATTTTATATCTTTTATGGACTGAAATACAAGGGAAAAGAAAGGTGGCATGCAGATGCTGAGAAGCGATGATTCAATTATTGGTTTGTCAGACCCCAACCATGTTTATACTCATGGTAGATATTTATATTTGCCTACTAAAAACTTTGTAACATGATCATTTTGATCAAAGTTTGGTAGAAAATAACGTTAAGTTTTTGTATGATTTGATTATGATATTGTTTTTAAAACTTCGTTTTTTCAGGTTATTTAACAAATACCTACTAGCTATCTGGATCGTTTTTTTTCCCGTAATTGCCTCAGCTTTAGGAGTTGACGGAAAAGCTATGGAAGGGGTCGAGTTATACCAAAAACAGAAGTATGATCAAGCAAGCAAAAAATTTCTTGAAGCGTATCAAGTAAAACCTAACGACCCTAAAATTTCCTACAATCTTGGTAATAGCCTCTACAAACAGGGTAGCTATGAGAAAGCACTACAGAATTACTCTAGATCAGTAGAACAAAAGCCCAGTTCATCTCTGAATCAGAATGCTAACTACAACATGGGCAATGTTCTTTTCAGAATGAACAAGTTAGAAGAATCTATCGTGGCGTACAAGAAGGCACTAGAACTCGATCCTAGTGATATGGATGCAAAATTCAACCTGGAATTTGTTCGCGAACAAATAAAGAAAAAAAAACAAAACCAGGATAAATCTAAAAAAAATAAAGAAGGCCCAAAAAACGCTAGCAAAAAAGAAAAAAACGCTGATGACGAAGGGGAACAATCTAATAAAAACAGAAAAGAAAATACCCTATCAAGCAAGGAACCGTCTAACCCCAAAAACAATCCAAATCAAAATGAACCAAAAAACAATCCCCCCAGAAAAACAGAAACCGCTTCTAGCAAAATGACTAAAGAGGAAGCAGAACAAAGATTGAGCGTGCTAACGGAAGACTTGAAACAGTTTCAAAGAAAGCAAGCTCTTGAAATGAAGTCTCTTTTTACCTATCAAGGAAACGACTGGTAAAACGATTTATGCAAAATATCCCCAAAAAAAAACTACAATCTTGGCTGATAGTTCCAGCTATCCTGATTTTTATATTTATTCCTGTGACGAGTTTCTCGTCGAATATACAATTATCTGCTTCTGTCGATAAAAACCAGCTAACAATAGAGGACTCCATTGAACTATCAATCAAAATCAGTGGGGTGCGCAATCCACCGATTCCTAAGTTACCACCACTTACAGATTTCAAAGTAAGGTCAACTGGGACACAGTCTTCCACCCAGATTTTTAATTCTGACATGCAGGTGTCTACCACTCACAAGTATTTACTTACTCCAAAAATAGAAGGAAATTTTATAATTGGTCCGGTAATAATGAATTTATCTGGCTCTAATTATCAGTCAGATCCGATTATGGTAACGATCAATAAAGCTAACCCCATAAAACCAAATGAAAATAGGTCGGTTTATACAGAAACAAGTGTTTCAAAAAAAACTCCATACATAAACGAACAAGTTGTCTACACATTCACGTTGTTTCGTAAAACAGAAGCAAGAAATTTAAACCTTAGCATGCCCTATGACGAATCTTTTTTCCGGAAAGAAAACCTAGGGAAGGCTAAGCGTTACTCAAGGGTCATCAATGGCATAGCCTACGATGTAGACGAAGTATCTATTGCGTTATTTCCAATCAAAATAGGAGAGTCAACAATTCCACCTTCAATAATGGAGCTTGACCTTATACATCGAACACAAACAAATCGCCGGAGAGATCCATTCTCAAGGTTTTTTAACGATCCTTTTTTTGGCGGCGTCACACAAAATAAGCATAAAATTCTATCGACAAAATCTATTAAATTGAACATACAACCTCTACCCAAAAAAGGAAAACCAAATGGCTTTAAAAATTTTGTAGGTCAATTTTCCATAACCGCCACAGTTGGCAAAGAAAGTTTTGATGCCGGCGATACGACCACTCTAACAATCACTGTTTCCGGAATAGGAAATGTAATGGATGTGTCGCTCATAAATCTCAATCTAGGTGATCAATTTAAAATTTATCCAGATCAACCGATATTTACGAAATCAATTCATGGGAACCAAATAGGAGGGGAAAAAATATTTAAATTTGCGTTAGTTCCTTTTACAACAGGCAGGCAAACTATTTCCTCGATTTCTCTGAACTATTTTGACCCAGATAAAAAAAAATACAATACTATATCAACCAACCCGATCAGCCTCACAATAAAACCAGGAACTGGAACGGAAAATCTAAACCTGGTTCAATCAGGAGTGGCACCTACGCAGCAGAACGGTTCAACCGTATCAATATTAGCTCGGGATATACTCCCAATACATACTCGAGTTGAAGATTTTAAAAGTGTCACCTTCGATAAGAATCAGCGCATCATGTACATGACTGGAATTCTAATTCCCATCCTAATATATTTAATTGCAGCTGGATACATCCGTTATAACCATAAAATGAATGAGGATAAGTCCTATTCCAGGCGACAAGTAGCCCACCGCAAAGCCATGAAAAAACTCGACCAATTATCCGTCTCTAATCCAGAATCAAAAGATTTTGTTCGAAAACTATCGCAAATAATCCGTGAATACATAGGTGACAAACTAAACCTACAGGGAACCGCTTTCACGTCAAAAGAGGTGGGGGAAAAGTTAAATAAAAATACCTTTGCGGACGATAAAATTTTCGCGATAAAAAAACTACTGGAGAAATTCGAGTCCATGCAGTACATGCCGGTTGTAGCGGATAAAGATCATCGTTTGATTGATGAGACGGCTGAACTCCTAATCAATCTGGAAAAGTAATTATGAAGACCAAAAAATTCTTTATTTTATGGGCTATTCTATTGACAATATTTATCTCAACCAGTCGAGTTGAGGCGCAGAAAAAGGATATCTCTTCGCAAGTCACGCTTGCCAACGAGTTCTACCACGAAAAAAACTACCAAGCCGCCGCAGATATTTTTGAAAAGCTCATCGACCAAGGAGAAACAAACGGATTTCTCTATTACAATCTTGGAAACACCTATATGAGGCTGGGAAATACAGGCCGTGCCATTCTTAATTACCTTCGAGCCCAATTACTTCTTCCAAGAAATGAAAACCTTGACGCTAATCTAAGATACGCGATAAACCAAACTCAAGATCAACTATCCCCCTCACGCGGGGGACTTATTCCCAGTCTTCTGTTCTGGGTTGACTCAATAAGCCTTATCGAACATTTCGATATATTAATCTTATTCAATATTATTTTTTGGTGTATTTGTATTGGTTCTCTTTACTACAGAAAACCCCTGTGGAAATCTCTCAAAAAAATATCAATGGCAATTCTTTTACTAGCATTTTTTTCAACTGGAATAAAATATTACCTTTTATCCGAACATAAAATAGGTGTCATCATGGATAAAAAGGTAGACGTGAAATCGGATCGCAATACTCAAAATGTCACTTTATTTGAGTTGCATGAAGGGGCTATCATTGCCGTCAATCAAGAAGATAGCGAGTGGGCGCATATTTCAGTGAATTCAGACAAGTCTGGGTGGATTCCAATAGAATCAATTGATTATTGAAAAGTCTGTTTTTTCTCCAGAGTTCACATTAGATGGAATATACTACTAGATAAACCAATCTATATCAGCTAGGATCAGCTATCTGACCTGTTATAGTAGAAGCAATAAGATTCAGTCTTTAGGGTAGTAAAGCTACGCTCTTTTTATCATGACTAAAATTTCCGCTGTATTATTTTTCATCGTTGTGTTTTTCTGGTGCAGTAGTGCTATAGCCGCTACTGAACACCATAATACTACTACCCACCATGGAATATCTCCGTTTGACAAAAATAAAGAAGGGCATTCGTTGCACTGTACCCTGAAAGGACATCCTATTGACCAGATTTGCCCAGAAAACTCATTGAATAACACCATCAAAGAACTAATTGCTTCTGACTGCCGATCTCATCCCTTAGATCCCAGTTCCGATATTAGTATTAATTATTCAAGAAGTTTGTTAGCTGTGAACATGCTATTCCAAAGTAATTTACTATTTACTGGTCAACGAATCATTCCTCACATTTATAAAGCTCGCCCTAGCATCCAAAGCCCTATAGAACACCCACCACAACATAACATCTAATCCTTTTCAAAATTTATTCAAAATACTTTGAGTCAGCCTCATTGCAGGTTATGCGGCTTTCAATCGTACATATGAATTACACATACTTTGTTATTTTTTTAATCTCAAAGTGTATGAAAGGAAATTCAAAGATGTTTTTATTCCGATTCATTTTTAGCCCTATTTTATTTGTTTTAATTATAGCTACCAATGCTGCTGCCTATATAGGCCTTTGCTGTGCGCACTGCGGAGGTAACATGCCACTCAATATTTTGGGTGGTGGCATTCCCGAAACCCACGAGTACCGTTTCAAAATTAGTGAAATGTTTATGACTATGGATGGGTTAAGAGACGGTACTGATGAAAAGTCCACTAGTGACCTTGGTCCTAGCACGGCCTCTGGAAAATTTAGAGGCATACCAAAATCTATGGACTCCTATATGACTATGCTTGGAGGTGCATATTCTTTTACAGACAATTTTGCAGGTATGGTCATGGGCGGGTATGTTCGTAACACGATGGAAATGACGACTACTGCTGGTGATTATGATATGTTTTCTCAGGGTCTTACGGACACTAAATTAATGGGAAAATATCGTTTATACCATGATGATAATTTGGCGCCGACCAAACAACTTTCAGCTGTCGCTGGCGTAGCAGTTCCAACGGGTAGGATCACTATTAAAAACACCAATCACCCTACGAAAACAATGCGTGGAAAACTACTTCCTTTTGGCATGCAACCAGGGTCTGGCACATGGGATCCTATTTTTGGACTGAACTATCAGAAGGCTGCTGATCCATTTTGGATGGGAGCAAACTTTATAACCACCCAACGCTGGTGGCTTAATGATCAAGATTACAAAAAAGGAAGTGAATATACTCTAGATCTATACGTTATGCGACAGTTCAATGAGAAGGCACTCGCAAGTTTTCAGTTAAATGGAAAAGCATGGGGAGACTACAGTGATCAGCCTAAAGCAGGTAAAGAGAATGGTGATTGTCATGCCATGCTAAATCCAACTAGAGACTGGATGACACCTCTCTGTGATCCAACAAATTATGGTGGTGTTAACTTGCATGCTACACTGGGTATGCAGTTTCAACCGGTACCACTTCATGTTGCTGAGTTAAATCTATCGATTCCTTTATATCAAAACCTTAAAGGTCCGCAGATGCAAAGTGACTACATGTTGCGTTTAACTTATTATTTGGAGGTCCCAACAAAAAAGAGCCGTCGCTATAAAGGTTTCAGAGCACCGAAACAACTAGGCTTCTAGTTATATGTCTTTGTCATGTTTGGTGCGATTACTTGTAAAAATACTATGCTTTACTTTATTTTTAGGAATAGCGTCTTGTGCATCGGTATCGCATCAAAGCATGCCAGAAGAGGGCTCAGCCCAACTTGGCCTACTTAAACAAAAATGCACATTATGTCACGGCCTACCTCACCCGAAGCGACATACTGCCAACGAGTGGGATCATTTATTGGTTCTGATGACAGAACGAATGAACGAAAAAAATATTTCCTACACATCAGAGGAAATGACTCAAATTAAATCATATTTACAACGTAACGCGCGATAGAGTAACAAACATGAATCGAATCTTATTTTATTTCCGGTTATTTGCATCAACCACATTTTTATTCCTAGTAGCAAATTCTGCTATGGCCCATCAAGAAAGTTTTAAAGCGATGGGGGTGGTGCCACCTAGAAATGAAATACCTGCCCCCGATTTCACTTTACAAACACCACATGGAAATTATGTGAGCTTAAGTAATTTTAAAGGTAAAGCTGTTTTACTGAATTTCTGGGCCACGTGGTGCGTACCATGCAAAAAAGAACTTCCTTCAATGCAGAAACTATATGAGGCTATCAAACTTGATGGCGTTGAAGTAGTAGCAATTTCAATTGATCGAGATAAAAAAGAACGAGTTCACCAATATATAAAGGATTATAATTTAACCTTTCCCGTATTATTAGATCCAAGCCAGAAGGTGCGTAAGGATTATTTTATCCTGGGTCTTCCAACCAGTTACCTGATTGGAGCGGATGGAAAGCTAAAAGGCTTTGTATCAGGAGCACGAGAATGGGATAGCGCCGCATCAAAAAAATTGTTTTCCACATTAGTTCAATAATATTGCGATTAAAGGTAAACTTAGAAAACTAAACCCGGTTTATTCGGTTGAAAGAATCCCTAGTCTTTTAAAAAATGCCATACAATCATCTACGACCCACTCCAAGTGACTTAACAAACCGTGATCAGAGTCGAGCTCCTTTAACGAACACCACGGGCGTCTGCTAGCAAATTTTTTTGACTCGTCGATTGGCACAACTTCATCGTGTGTTCCGTGAACGATTCGAGACGGAATCTCCCGCTTAAGACCAAGGGATCTCCAGTTCTTCGCGTCCTTAAAAATATCCGTACGAATATATTTAATTTCATTATATCGATAATGAAAAATTGGAATCTTGAGTTCCCAGCAAGTCTCGTCATCGAAATCTAATTGTAAGCTTCTCATCCATCGTTCCAGAAAATTAAACCCGGGCGCCATAAGATAAGTAGCTTCCACTTCCATCCTCCCCTGTGCTACCAAGATAGCAAGGTACCCGCCCATACTACTACCAATAAGACACACTTTCTTACACTGAAATTGACCTAACAAGTCCAAGACAATATTAACTTGGCTAGTCAAAGTCATGTTTTCAAAGTTACCTCCTTCAAGATCGGGAGTATTCAACGACACCCCTATTTCCTTAAATTTATTTTTGAATGCTGAAGCTTTTTTTGATGAAGGACCGGATGCAAACCCGTGCAAATAGACAAATTCGGTCATGGGCTTGAATGTTTATCATCCGCGTCTTGAAGATGCTCTAGGGAAAGGATATTCCGGCGCATCTTGTAAAGCAAAGCAAGGCCCGGAAGAGCTGCAAGAAAGGTAACAAAGAAAAATACAACCCAGCCAACTTCATGGGATAAGTAACCGGAGGGAGGCCCAACAAAAATTCTTCCTAATGATGCCGATGCTGACAACAATGCAAACTGAGTGGCCGTATAACGATGGTCGCATAAAGCCATAAGAAAGGCCACAAAGGCTGCCGTTCCCATTCCTCCAGCCAAATTTTCAAAAGCAACAGCGGCCACCATAATAGAATAAACTTTCCCTGCATAAGCTAGAACCATGAAAGAAAGATTTGAAATTGCTTGTAAAATACCAAAAATCATGAGAGATCGGTATAAACCCAAACGTGCCAGCATCACGCCACCGTAAAGAGCACCAATTATTGTTGCGATGAGCCCCAAACCCTTGTTTATGGCTCCTACTTCTCCAATAGAAAAGCCCGGTCCTCGAATAAGAAACGCTGTAGTCAGACTTCCAGCAAATGCATCACCAATTTTATATAAAATGATGAGGGCAAGAAATGCCCATGCCGCCGGACGACCAAAAAATTCGGTGAGGGGACCCGATATAGCCTCTTTTAAAGATTGTGTGGGGCGAACCGTCTCTTCCGGTTCCGGTCCAAAAATCGTTGCCATCGTACCAATCAACATCAGACCCGCCATTATTAAATAAGTTAAACGCCAACCCAGAGGCCCAGCCAAAATGAGCGCCAGTGCTCCGGATGCGAGCATGGCAATTCTGTATCCAGTAACTGAAACAGCCGCACCTAGGCCGCGTTCCTTTTCTCTGAGCACATCGTTTCGGTACGCATCAATTACTTGTCCTATAGCCACTAGAAGGGATCGAGCGGTTTGCAAGTACAATCAAAATCAAAACGGGGATTCCCATGGCCGCAGTTATCATAAAAAAATAAGAATATCCGGTAGAATCGACCATTACCCCTGAAAATCCACCCAGAAATTTTGGGAATAAAACCATTACTGAACTAAAAAGGGCATATTGTGTCGCTGAATAAGATACATTGGTAAGGCTTGAAAGATAAGCGATAAAAGCAGCAGATGCTATTCCTCCACTGAGATTATCCAAGCAGATTACCAAGGTCAGTAACGATATATTATGACCCATGATAGCCAGTAGAGAAAAAAGGAGATTTGTAAGAGCGGAAAGCAGTCCGCCAAGGAAAAGCACCTTCATAACACCGTGACGGATCATCATTAGGCCCCCCAAGCCTGCTCCCAGCAGGGTCATTATGACTCCAAAAACCTTTGAGATAGCGGCGACCTCTACTTTGGTAAATCCCATATCAACATAAAATACGTTTGCAATAACCCCAAGAACAATATCTGAAATTCGGTAAGTACTAATCAGCAACAATATTAATACCGCACGCCATCGATATCGAATTAAGAAGTCGAAAAAAGGACTGATAAATGCTTTATAAAACCATTCTACTGAAGACTGAAGAAAGTTTGGAAGAATCGCAATGCGTTTTAAATAAGTAGCAGCCTCGGCCTCTTGGGCTTTTGTTTCATGGCTGATCCTAATCTCAGGTTCCCGAACTAAAATAGTTGTAATAATACCTACAAACATAAATCCGGCCATGATGAGATAAGATGCAAGCCAAGCACTGTATTCATAAGTTTCCTCATTAGGGTCAAACCAAGCCGCTATTCCCAACAAGCCTGCGGTCGCCAGAATCATGGCTATTCTATAGCCGGCCATATAGGTGGCCGCCATAGCTGCCTGGTGGTCCTCTCTTGCGGTCTCTATACGGTAGGCATCTATCGCGATGTCCTGGGTCGCTGAAGCAAAAGCAACGATAAGCGCGAAAACTATCAGGTTAAACAAGTTGTATTGGGGGTCACTAAATGCCATTCCTACCAGTGCAAAAAATACCGAAAGTTGTGCAAATAACATCCAACTTCGCCTTCGCCCCAGAATTCGCGTTAGGATAGGTATCGGCATTCGATCAACCAAGGGTGACCATACCCACTTAAAACCGTATGCTAGTGCAACCCAACTGATAAAACCTATCGTACTCCTTTCTATTCCTGCCTCCCTAAGCCAGAATGACAATCCCGAAAAAACTAGCATGAGGGGAAGCCCGGATGAAAAACCCAAAAATAGCATCGAACGGATGCCTGGCTGCCAATAGACTTTGATTGCTTGCGCCCAGGAAGAATTTTGTTGATTTGAAAATAATTTCATTTTTTTAATTCAGACCGGCTTTGTTTCTAATTAGTTAAAATTGTGGATAAACACAATCGACCCCTTCCACTGTCAACCAGGCCTGCAAGGTTCCTCCCGACAGCGCCAAGGGCAGCCCTAAGGAAAATCTCAGGAAAAAAACCGCTACAACTCTAGGGTTGGCCAATGATTTTAAGGTATGTGTATATTTTTCAGATGAAATAACACCCATAGACCATTAATTTACAATAAGTTATAAAAGATTGTCCTGCTATGAATAAGGAAATTAAGGGGAAAATCAATACAAGAAATGATGGGCATTCATGAATGATTGCTATAATAGTAGAAGTCACATAAAATTCATTAGAAATCCAACTACATGATAAGGACTTTTAGGTCAGAAGTCATTGAATTTTTAGTAACATTTATTGCTAAATTACCCGTTAAAAGAGCAATAAGCCCTTATATATTATGAAAAATTCCGAATCCTTACAGTTAGTAAAAGAACAACTCAAAATTAAGTCAATCGAGTTACGTAAAGTTGAGGAGAATACCTCTACAGTCAATAAGAAGATCAAAACTCTGATTACGGAAAACCAAGAAGAAGTAAAAAAATTAAAGTCTGCCATAGACAAAAAAGACACGGAAATCCAACAAAGGGAAAGGGAGATAAGAAATTCCTCAGACCGACTAAAAGAAGCTCAGGAATTAGCCAAAAACCAGGCTCCAGCCACAGGGATCGACCCAAAAATAATTGAAAAAATAAAAGAACTAAAGGTACACACAGAGAAATTAAAGAAGAGAATTCAGAGTGAACAGAATTTTAACAAAAAGTTTGAAAAAGAAAAAAGCATTCTTTTAAAAGAAGTAAAAAGGTTAAAAAAAGAGGAAGGAAAAACTGATGAACTATACAAACGATTAGAACAATATAAAAAAGAGTTAGCTAAGGCAGAAAGCTCCACAAATGAAGTAGATGAATCACTGCAGAAATCAATCAAAGAAAAAGATGTGCTCATCAAGAAACTCAAAGTTGCGATAAAAAAGGACATGGAAGCAACTGACGTTCCAGAAAAAATAAAAAAGGATGAGCGGTTTGAAGGGATGAAACCCGTAGAAATCATCGTGATTCTTGACGAAGACATCGTAGGAATGGAAAAGGAGCGTAGGAAGGCAAAAAAAAGATTTGAGATGCTCAAAGAAACCAATGAAGAATTGGAAAGCAAGGTTAATTTACTAAGCGAAGAAAAAGCTTCTGGCTCTTCATCTGGTGAAACAAAGACAGAGGCTCGGTCAGCAGCTGTGCAGGAGTTTGGGGGCGGACTCGAGGCGTTCCTTTTAACCTATGCCGACATGATCACCCTGCTCCTGGTTATCTTCGTAATGATGTACACCGCATCCAATCTCGATGAAGAAAAATTTGCCGAGGCAATGTCTTCTTTCCAAGAGAAAATAGTCAAAATCGAAAGTGTAAATGTACGTTTGACACAGGATGAATTACAAATGCTTAACAAATTACGCGAACTAGTAAAAGACAATATAGACCCCAACGCACTCATTGCAGGTGACACAAAAACTATTACTTTCCAAATACCAAGTTCGGATTTATTTGCACCTGGCACTGCAATCCTGGAAGAGGGTGCGGGAACACTTATCGTAGAAACTATAGAGGATGAAATTAGAGATGGGGTCAAACAGGTTATTGTTGATGGCCACACTGATAATGTCCCTACAAAAACGGCAATGTTCCCATCAAACTGGGAACTATCAGCAGCAAGAGCCTCTAGTGTAGCTAGATTTATAATAAAAAAAATGCGTTTTGAAGCAAAACTCCTAGTGGTTTCGGGCTACGGAGAGTACCGCCCCATGAAACCTAATACCAATGATGAGAACAGGGCATCGAATAGGCGCGTGGAAATCAAAGTTGTAAAAGACAAAACTGTAGCCGCCGCTCAAGCAGCCAAAAAGAAAGCTCAAGAATTGAAAGCTGCAAACATAGCTGCAGGATATGATAATTAAAACGACAGGACAGAATAAAACTTAATAATAAGCGATATGATTTTCAAAAGTATATAATTTTCTAATAAACATATACAAATAATTGAATTGAACCGAATGTAGTATATTTTTTCAATCACAATACCAATGGAACCAACAAAAGAAAAACAGAATGATGCCGAAATTTTATTTTATAATCGGCAAGCCTTTAAAAAGTTCAATCAGTTTAAAATCGACCGAACACTGAACACATTGTCCGCGATTGATCGACTGATCTTCACAACGGTACCTCGCCTTTTGCATGTCAATCAAGAAGGACTTCCCGGTTACGTTGACGAAAAAAATGTTCCCTGTGGAATCATGAATTTCACAATGGATCATGAGTCTCTGGTTGCTGCAGAAAAACTTTTCCCTAATATCATCATAAGACGCCAAGCAAATCTAAACCCCGTCATTCACACTGCTTTACTCATGGGTTCTCTTGGATCCATTGCGCAAAGTAAAAAATCTGACCTCGATTATACATTGCTGGTTGACAATAATAGTTTCACCCCCGAGGGCCTGAAACTATTTCAAAAAAAATTAAACCTCATCGAAACATGGACCTGGGATAACTATCATCTAGAAACTCATTTCTTTATAAATGACCACAATGAGGTCCGTAATAATATATTCGGAGAAAGTGACAGTGAGAGTACCGGTTCTGCTCTTGCAAAACTACTTAAGGAGGAGATGTACCGTACTATGATCATAGTTACGGGCAAAATCCCGTATTGGCTGATTGCTCCTGTCGATTGTGATGACAGTCGTTATGCTGAATTAATTGAGATGATTCAAAACAATAAAACTCTTCTCAAACGCGAAGAGTACATAGACATGGGAAACGTTGATGACATTTCAGACGGTGAATTTTTTGGTGCCTCCATCTGGGCACTCATTAAATCATTCAAGTCTCCTTTCAAAACCTTGATGAAAATGGGGGTTTTGGAAGACTACATGTTCACAGAAACCAAATCGAATCTGCTATGCCACCAAGTAAAACAAAGAATTTTTGACGGAACTCCTTATGAAAAAATAGACCCTTACCTCCTGATGTTCACACGCGTACAAAAATTTTTTTCAGACACAAAAAATGACCCTGAGGTGGATGCCTTACGAGCAGCATTTTATCTTAAGGTGGGCACGCAAGTTTCAGGGGAAGAGTTAGAACACGGCTCAAAACATTGGAAAAAAATCACCTTAATAAAAATGCTTAAAGATTGGGGTTGGGATGGTTCTAAGGTCGACCACATAAACAAATACTACATTGACTGGCAGATGAATCAAAAGGTTGAATTGGGTGATCGAATCAACAAAATTCTCATGAGCTCGTACAAAAACATTTCTGAGAAAAATAGCAAGCTAGACGCAAGTGAAACTTTAATCACGGAAAAAGACACAAATCTACTTGGTCGAAAACTATTTAGTGCTTATCGAACTGCACCCAATAAAGTTGAAAATATTGGAGCTCTCATTGATGGCAAAACAAACGAGCAGTATCTAACGTTTCTTCATGAAAAACCAAAATCTAAAGAAGAAAGTGGCAACTGGTATCTGATTAGAGGAAAAGCACCGGCTTATATTGATCAAGTGAACTCAGACTTTATAATCAAAAAAACGACCCTGCTGCCATCTCTAATAGCCTTTACTGCAAATAACCACTTATATTCAAAAAAGATAGAAAAATACGACGATGAAAACACCGAGGTCTTACTTCAAGCAGAGGGAGGTTCAATAAAAAGCAAAGACTTGTTACATTTATTGGATCAAATCTCTTCGTTCATAGCCTCAGTAAATATAGCCGCAATTTCAAATGACGATCTGCTAGCAGACGCGCAAATCAAACAACTTTTTATGATCGTGGATTTTGGAAATCCCCCGCCTATGTTAATTACCGCTGGCGATATCAAAGAATGTAAAAATTCTGAAGAATTAAATGATTTTCTTAATAAGCGTCTGGAAAGAATCCAGAGCATTTCAACGATATACATCACTACGTGGGGGGAATTATTCTGCAAAACATATTCAGGCCTCAATTGTATGGACCGTACACTTTCTGAGTTAGGGCCTCAATTAACCCCTGAGCGCGTGAAAACCCCTGATTTTCTAAAGTATTACATCCCTTGCGACCGAAGAGAAGTAATTCAGATACCGTGGTTGGATGGTTATGTATTGCGTTCGCTGAAAATTCGATCAAAGTCAACCTCTGACAAATCTTCTGCTTGAATAATTAATTTATGGCTACAGCAGCAAAAGCATCTCAAGAAATTGACTTCGGAAGTGATGCCGAAACAGACTCCGGTCTTGATACAGGAACCCTACTTGGTGTGATTGCAGGAGTTGGACTCATAACAGTCGCTATCATTCGCGGCGGTGATTCAGATATATTCGTGAACATGAATGCCATAATGATCGTCTTGGGCGGAATGGTGTCAACATGCTTCATTGCTTTCCAATCCAGTAAAATTCTTGAAATGGTTCCAGTGATTATTAACGCATTCAGGCCCGATGTTATGAAACCGGTAGATTACATAGACCAGATTATGTCTCTGGCGTCAAAATATCGTTCTGGCGGCATGAAAGTTCTAGAAAATGCAGAAGCAAAAGTGGAAAACCGTTTTTTGAAAAATGGTATCGCTATGATTGTCGATGGTTATAACGGAAGGGAAATTTATGCAGTTCTCGATCATGAAATCAACTCGCTCATGGAACGACACAATGCCGGACAAAAAATTTTACGTTTTGCGGGCGTGCAGGCACCAGTATTTGGGATGGCTGGTACCCTGATTGGTCTCATTCAAATGCTCATGCATATCGATAACCCATCAACCATTGGACCGGCACTTGCTACCGCGTTGATCACAACATTCTATGGTCTGATTCTTGCTAATCTCATTGTAACCCCTATTACCGCAAAACTATCTCTGCGTACTGAAAGTGAAGTAACACTGATTAAAACCATTCGTATTGGTATTATGGGAATTTTTGAGAAATCAAATCCCGCAAAAATCCAAAAAAATATGAATGCACTATTGGCACCTGAGGAACGAAAAGGTTAGCCATGTCCAATGTTGACGAAGTCACATCTCTTCTAGCAAAAGAATCCAAGCAAGATGGAGTCGACTTCACTGAATACGATCTTAACGGTGCCAGCATTAATGGTGCGAGTTTTATCTACGCAACTTTTGATAAAGCACAATTAGAAAACAGTGAACTCACCGGTATCAATTTTTCCCAGGCTTCCCTTGAAGGAAGTTCCTTAAAAAATTCTACACTTACAGACATTGATTTCACTGGGGCAAAATTAGCTGGGGTTAATTTTGAAGAAACGGTTTTCGTGAACTGTAATTTCAAAAACGTCACCGCAGAACACTGTGAACTTTCAAGTGCCAACTTTAAAAATTGCAAGTTGAGAGGTTCCAATCTAAACCATTCCAATTTTTATTCAGCTATCTTTGAGGAATGCGACCTTTCATTTGCAAGGCTTATGTATAGCTATATGAAACAGATAGAAATAAACAAATCAAGAATGAAAGGTGTTAATGCAAGAGGATCGGACCTAAGCTTTTCCAAGATTAATGAAACAGACTTATCAGGAGCAATCTTGAAATATTCGGACTTAAGTTCCTGCACATTTAAAGGAGTGAAACTGAGCAATGCCAACTTAATTGGCGTGGACTTCAAGGATGCTTTTTGTTCGGAAATCCAAATCGATGAAGCTAATTTCGAAGGCGCCGATCTCACCTACGCCAACCTGGAAGGCTCTAATCTTCAAAACTCATTTTTTCTTGAGGCTAACTTACACGGTACCAATTTCACCAATGCGAATTTAGCTGATGCCTATCTAGTAGATGCAAATATTGCAAAGGCCATTACAAAGGGTGCTAATCTAGAGAACACAATACTCGAGTAATTATATTTAAATACATCCTCTTCTTTAGTAAGAATAACTACACCTTTTATCCCAACCAACCACTAAAGTTTAAACTAACACTGGTACTAAAGTTTTATTTGGGTGTTGTTAGCTGTTTTAAACACCGAAAACCAACGTTTACAAAATAGTCATTAGGGTCGGCTTCCGTTCTAGAAAAAGCGTAACGGAAAGCCTCCAAAAAATAGTGCCCGGACTTTTGAAAGGCATTTCCGCGCAACACCTTCAGTGTTTTTCCGTATCGTGGATTTTTATAAGTGCTACCCGGGTAAGCTTGATACCAGTCCATGGTCCACTCCATAACATTACCACCTAGGTCATACACTTTATATGGGCTAATATCGGCAGGGTACATACCCACCTCAACCAAACCTCTTGCCCCATCAATCCCCATATTAGACTTTCCTTTTTCGTAATCATCCCCCCAGGGGTATTTACGGCCATCTACTCCCCGGGCAGCTTTTTCCCACTGTGCTTCCGTTGGTAGTGATTTTTGCGCCCAAAGTGCGTAGGTTAATGCCTCTCTCCATGTAACGTGAGTGACAGGATAGCGCCCTGTCCCTTCAGCATAGGTCCCATTTTTCCAATGTCCCGGCAATTCATCATAACCAGATGAATCAAGAAACTCTTTATATTCTTCGTTGGTTACTTCATATTTATCGATATAATAAGAATCAAGAAATATTTTTCTAGTGGGATGTTGGTCTAAAAACAGTGGTTTGACTGCGCCTATTTTCAGGTGGGTTTTCTCATCATCTGTTTTATTTGTTCCCATAACAAACTCACCTGCCGGGACAAGAACCATCTCTTTTCCATCAATTGGAGAAATTTTTACCGTGGGGAGGGTAGAGTTTTTTATTTTACGATCAAAAGAATCGCCACAAGCAGAAAAAATTAATATAACAATATAAAAAATTACAAAAGCAAATTTCCTTCCCCTGCCTAAGGCCAAGCCACAATGATAAAACTTAAGAATGTTATATTTACTCAGTTCACATATCTTCAAAAACAACCCCTCCTTAAGTTCATTTCATATATTTGTTTCCTATTTATTTTCACCGCCCTATTTCCTGCTGTAGGAATCTCGTTTGATAAACCATTAGCCGAATATTCAAAAGGTGAAAATTCTCCTCATATATTGAAGTCAGACAACTTCTCATTAAACGCTAGAAATGTAAAGGTGCTAAAGTCACAAGGAGATACCCTCTGGATGGGCACATCCATGGGAGTCATAAAATACGATACAACCTCCATAGATAATTATACCGTCTACGATAATCGCAACACTCTTTTAAGCAATGGAATCTTTAGCATCTCTATAGGTCCAAATGACCAGGTATGGTTCGGGACTTATGGGGGCGGACTCAGTATTTTAGCCGCTGGAGAATGGGTAAACATTAACACGCCTCAGGGGCTCAACGATGCCTTTGTTTATGATCTAAAGTTTACTAATACTAGCATGTGGGTAGCTACTTGGAGTGGCGTCAATCAAGTACAAGGTGATCCACTAATCCACGATTCTTGGACCAGTTTCACAGTTGAAAACACCAAGGGTGGACTAATAGATAACTGGGTTTATGCTATCGAAATTGGCGAGAACAACAATATTTGGTTGGGTACAGAAGGAGGACTTTCACTTTTTAATGGAAAACAATGGAAAAATTGGAACCACAAAAACGGTCTAGGTGCCTCTTATGAAATAGTCAAGTATGACAACCGATTGGCCACTGACTCATTCAAGGGATCTCACCACAGTAATCATGTTATCAACCTACCTAACACTGAGAATGTATCCTATCGACCCAACTATATAGTCTCTATGCGTTTGGACCAATCCAACCGACTATGGATTGGCACATGGGGAGGTGGACTCAGTATGTTTGATCCAGAAACTCAAGTTTTTCGAAACTATACCGTTAAACACGGGCTACCAGGAAACTATATACTAGCGATTCACGAAGGATCCGATGGTAATTTATGGATTGGATCTAACAAGGGTTTATCCAAGTTTGATGGCACTACCTTTCTAAACTATTCACAAACTAATGGGTTAATTTCTGATTATGTATTCAGCATCGAATGTGACAATGATAGTTTCCTCTGGGTCGGAGGACACCACGGAATGACACGACTAAAGATAGATGTAAAATCAGGACACTTGTCTAGACTGGACTCCAAATAAGTTAATACTAATAACTATGATAAATCACTCGTCATCATCGTCATCATCTTCATCGTCAGACATTGCGGTGGGATCCCCGGGTACCGAGCTCGA